>Ga0214473_10005040_pt1 | contig 15840 bp, 14 predicted proteins | sample RVTome_7_FD_203509 | JGI IMG/M metagenome (GOLD analysis project Ga0214473, IMG submission 203509) | Soil microbial communities from uranium-contaminated site in the Upper Colorado River Basin, Wyoming, United States - RVT98D197 | ecosystem: Environmental > Terrestrial > Soil > Contaminated >... | reverse complement strand
GGGCTAGGCAGAGGCGGTTGTTAACCAATCGATCAGAACAATTTAAACTGAAACTGGACACTTAATGGCCCCGCTTGTGCTATCAAATTACTTTCTCACTTTGGAACATTTATTCAGAAAATCACCAGGATGCGACACAAGTAATCTATTATCAACCTTTATTAAAGAATTAGAAGTAAATGAAGCACTAACAGTGAGTGAAATAGATATTAAAGGGGTTCATGCATACAATATTAGAAGATTTAAATCACCTGATACGCCATTTCATCCTAAAGGTTTTGGTTTAGGTGTAGTTGTAACTGTTGGGGGAGTAAAACTATATTATGCTGGAGATACAGATTTTATAACCCCAATGGAGAGATTAAGAGACGAAAAGATTGATGTCGCATTTCTGCCAATTGGCGGAAAATATACCATGGATGTTGAGGAAGCGGTAGAAGCTGTTCTTGCAATAGAACCAAGGATAGTCATACCAGTACACTATAACCATATAAAAGGTACAGAGGCTGACGCGTTTGAATTTAGAGAAAAAATCGAAAAGAGGAGTGAGGCGAGGGTTATTATACTTTAATTTCTAACCAATAAGGAGGAGAATATGAAAAAGATTATTTTATCAGTGTTAATGGTGGGGATGTTGCTAATATCTGCTACTTCATTCGCACAGGAAGTTGTTAAATACCCTACAAAGCCTATAAGTTATATCGTTCAATTCGCGCCTGGAGGAGGTGCCGACATAACAAGCAGGATGTTGTGCAAAATAGCTGAGGGTATTTTGGGGCAAACAATTGTTGTGGAAAACAAGGCCGGAGGGGCAGGAGCAATTGGGATCAATCTTGTTGCCAAGGCAAAGCCTGATGGATACACGATAGGCGGGTTTAGCTATAGTGCAACCGTAATAGGGCCTCATATACGGGAGATACCCTTTAAGACTAAAGAAGATTTTTCCTTTATCTGTCAATATGCAGAGTATACACATGCATTTGTAGTAAAGGCAAACGCTCCTTGGAAAACTTTTAATGATTTTATTGAGGATGCTCGGAAAAACCCTGGAAGACGAACATACTGCTCAGCTGGTACGAAAAGTGGCCAGCATTTATATATACAGCTGATAGCGCAGATGGCGAATGTGAATCTAAGGCATATTCCTTACGCAGGAGATGCAGAGGAACTAGCAGCGGTTCTTGGTGGGCATGTAGATGCAGGAATAATTGCTGCTATTGCACCCCACATAAAGACCGGGTCTCTACGTGCTTTAGCAGTCGATTCACAGAAGAGGTGGAAGATTCTTCCCGACGTTCCTACATTTAAAGAACTTAGATTTGCGACAGAGGCCCCATTCTGGATAGGTGTTGCTGGGCCTAAAGGGATACCAAATGAAATCTTACAAAAGTTAGAGAAGGCTTTTGAGAAGGCGGCTAAAGACCCATCATTCGATGAAGCCTTAGAGCGGATCCATATGCTACCTGTTTATCGTTCAGGAGAGGAATTCAAAAAGGTTGTTTTCAGGGATTATGATATTCAGGGAGAACTTATTAAAAAGCTGCCATTGGATTAAGGAATATGGTTTTAAAAAAAGATAAATATGTAAGAAGAGACATAATAAGTAGCCTTTTCTTCATTTTACTGGGTTTGTTTGTAATATATTTTAGCTTTCGAATGTCGATATGGAAGAATTCAGTCCCTCATGAAGGTTTCATACCTTTGGTTCTTGGAACCTTCATGAGTGGCTTGGGTATTGGCCTTCTTGTTTTTAGTACTGTCAGAAATAAGATTAAAGGAAACATGGGAGATTCCAGTGCGAGTGATGGGAAAAAAGATCTAATTGAAATTGTGAAAAGCCAAATTATAGAGGAGGATACTAGTTCGGGTGAAGAAAAGGTAGATTTAAAAAGGCTATACAAATACCTAGTTGCTATTTTACTTTATGTAATTTTATTGGAAAGATTAGGCTATATTATGACTACAGGATTGTTTTATATGGCTATAGTTAAGTTCGTTGAAAAAAAGGGTTATTTTTACTCATTATTAATAACATTGGCTGTTGTTTCTCTTTCATTCTTGTTATTTAGTACTCTTCTTCGCGTTCCCTTGCCTCCAGGAATTTTGAAATATTTAGGGGGGTAAAAACCGTATGGGATTCTTAGACAATTTACTAATAGGGTTCAGTATTAGCTTAACCCAAACAAACTTGCTTTACTGTTTCATCGGTGTATTTTTAGGGACAGTTATAGGTGTTCTGCCAGGGCTGGGGCCTACAGCAACTATTGCCATTCTTTTGCCTGTCACTTTTAAGCTTGATATTACTTCAGCAATTATCATGCTTTCGGGGATATATTATGGATCTCAATATGGAGGTACGATTACATCAGTTCTTGTAAATATTCCTGGAGAAGCTGCATCGGTCGTTACCTGTTTTGATGGTTATCAAATGGCAAGAAAAGGGAGGGCAGGCGCAGCGCTTGGAATTGCAGCCTTTGGTTCTTTCATCGGAGGTACTTTCGGTATTATAGGATTGAGCACTTTAACATTCCTTTCTTCTATAGCCCTCTTAGTTGGTCCTTTGGAATATTCTGCTTTAATGTTTCTAGGATGTTCATTGGTTATCTATTTTTCTTCCAAATCTTTATTAAAAGGGTTGATGATGGGGGTTCTTGGTTTTCTCCTTAGTACAATAGGTATGGATTCGATAACAGCCGTTGAGCGTTTTACCTTTGGGAGCCTGAGTCTTATAGAAGGAATAAATGTTGCTATTTTGGCCATGGGTCTCTTCGGGATAGGAGAAGTCCTTTACCTCGCCGAAAAGGAGAAGGAAAGGGAAAGAGCAGACATATTGAATGTATCCACCAGTTTCTTTTCATTACTCCCCAATAGAAGGGATTGGAAAGATTCCAGTCTGCCTATTGCCAGAGGATCATTGCTTGGGTTTTTGCTGGGCATCCTTCCAGGGGGAGGGGCTGTGATCTCCTCTTTTATTTCTTATGGCATGGAGAAAAGGATTTCGAAAAATCCTGAAAAGTTCGGAAAAGGAGCGATCGAGGGTGTGGCAGGGCCAGAGACCGCGAACAATGCCGCTTCCCAAGGAGCCTTTATTCCTTTGCTTTTGTTAGGAATTCCACCAAACGTGGTTGCAGCCCTTATACTTGCTGCTTTTATGATTCATGGAGTAACACCAGGACCTTTATTTTTGATTGAAAAACCTAATCTATTTTGGGGCATTGTAACAAGTATGTATATAGGAAATATTATGCTCCTGATTTTAAACGTTCCTTTAATAAAGGTGTTTGTCCAAATACTTTTAGTTCCTTATTCAGTGCTTTCACCACTGATTTTACTCTTTTGCTTCATTGGGGCGTACAGTATAAACAATAACCCAATGGATGTCCTGATATTGGCCATATTTGGTATTGCAGGCTATTTAATGCGAAAGTTTCAATTTGAACCTGGCCCCTTAATGCTTACCTTTGTTATAGGACCTATTTTTGAGAAATCGCTGCGTCAGGCAATCTTAATTGGCAGTGCAAACCCGCAAATATTTATATCAAGGCCAATTGCTATTATATTTTTCGCCATTGCCATGTACCTTTATTTGAGTCCGTTAATCCGGTATTTCATCCGGAAACATAAGGTGAAAGCTGCTATTTAATTCAAGGAGATAGAACATGAAGCTTGAAAATAAGGTTGCTGTTATTACGGGAGGCGGGGGAACCTTAGGGGGCGCTACATCGATAAGGCTTGCTGAAGAATCCGCAAAAGTAATGGTTAACGACATAAACGAGGATGCGGCAAAGGAGGTAGTGGAAAGGATTAAAAAGATTGGAGGAGAAGCGTCCTATTTCGTTGGAGATGTTACAAAAAGAAAGGAAGCAGAAAAGTTAATACAATCAACACATGAACTATTTGGAAGGATAGATATATTAGTAAATTTCGTTGGGGGATCAAGAGATAGACTCTTAAAAAATATGACCGTGGAAGATTGGGACTTTGTTATTAATCTGAATTTAAAGGGGACATTTAACTGCACTCAGTTAGCGAGTAAATACATGATTGAGCAGAACTATGGGAAAATAGTTAATATCTCCTCTGTTGCATATATGGGAAATATTGGACAGTCAAACTATGCCGCGGCGAAGGCAGGAATCATAGGGTTTACAAAAAGCTTATCTTTGGAGTTGGCCCGCTATAACATCAATGTCAATTGCATCGCTCCTGGCGGAATAGAGAATCCAAGGATTGCGCAGATGGAGGGAAAATTTCGCCAAATGCTTATTGATAAGACTCCTTTGAAGAGAATGGGAAAGGCTATGGATACAGCCAATTCGATTTTGTTTCTTGTGTCCGAAGAATCTAACTATATCACTGGTCAAGTACTGCACGTTGCAGGTGGACGATAAGGTGACAAGAATCCAAAAACAGATATGGTTTTTACACAGGGAGGGAGAAAATGGATTTTCAATTTACTGAGGAGCAAAAGATGCTCAAGAAAACAATGAGAGCCTTCGCGGAAGGGCAGCTAAAGCCAAGAGCTGCCGAGTGGGACGAAAAAGAAGAGGTGCCATGGGAAAGCATAAAAAAGGCAGCGGCTCAACAACTTTTTGGAATAATCATTCCCACAGAATATGGAGGATCGGGAGGAGGCATTATTGAACTCATTATTACTCTCGAAGAAATTGCCAGAGTTTGTGTCAACACGGCAGCCTATATTTTTTCAGCAGCTGGTTGTTCCCAGAGAATAAATTATTTTGGCTCGGAAGCGCAAAAGAATAAATATTTGCCTCTGATCGCATCGGGGAAAAAACTTGCTTGCCACGCAATGACTGAACCAGAAGCAGGTTCGGATGAAAGAAATATTGCCACAACGGCAAAATTAGTTAACGACTATTATGTAGTGAATGGAACCAAATGTTTTATTAGCAGGGGCAGCGTTTCAGATATTTTCTTGTTATACGTGAAATTTATGGAAACGGGTAAAAATGGCTATTTAATTGTAGAAAAGGGGATGCCAGATTTTTTTATCGGGAAAGTCGAAAAGACGATTGGTTTTAGGGGCAATCCCTCTACTGAATTAATATTTAATGATTGCAAGGTGCCCAAGGAAAACTTATTGGAAAAAAGTGACGCTAAGGCCGCCCTTAGGGCCCTGAATCTTTCTCGATGTTGTAACCCTGCTATGTGTTTGGGGATAGCCCAAGGAGCTTTTGAAGCGGCTTTAAACTACTCAAAAGTACGGCAGCAATTTGGGAGAGAAATCTGTGAGTTTCAGGGCATACAATGGATGTTAGCGGATATGTATATAAAACTGGAAGCAGCTAGATTGTTAATATATAGAGCAGCAGTAAATGCAGCAAAGGGATACCCTTCAGCCTTAGAGGCCTCCATTGCTAAAACATATGCTAATGAAGCAGCTTTTGAAGTTATAAATATGGCACTTCAAATTCACGGGGGTTATGGGTTGTCTAGGGATTTCCCTTTAGAGAGAATGCTTAGGGATGTGAGGGGGTTTTCTATTGCGGGGGGTACTACTCAAATTCAGCGCATCATAATCGCTTCTCAGCTTTTAGAGAGACAATTAAGTCAAAGGAAAAAAGCGACAGGCTAAAGAAATTAACGCTTCATAGCAAATGGTAAAAATAATCTATTTATATATAAGTAGAAAAGGATATAAGCAGGATTCGCTTGGAAAGCCGAGGTCTTACTTGAACTGTTTTATCACTGACACCTTCATGAAGCTTTAGCTGGGTTGATAAAAAGGAGAACTATATTTTGAGGAACATTTGCTTTCTTTTAAAAGGAACCGATGGTTATGAAAGAAAATAATGAGACAAAAAAAGAGATTATTTTGAAAGCAGGAATATTTGAACGCAATGCTGATAAAGGGGATTCATCGGGATATTTGATAGGGAGTAGATGTAAACTTTGTGGAAGGATTCAATTTCCCCCAAAGAAAATCTGTGCAGGCTGCTGTAAGGATGACTCGTTGGAAAGTGTTCGACTATCGCAGAAAGGGGAAATATATTCATATACAATCATCAGACAAGCACCCCCAGGGTTTGTTGCTCCCTATGCAACCCTGTATGTTGATTTGCCAGAAAAAGTAAGAATATTTGCTCCCTCCTTTTTAAACGATTGGGGTGAAGAGCCGATCGAAATCGGCAAGGAAGTGGAACTGGTGATCGGGGAGATCAAAGAGGATGAAAAAGGAAATGAAATAATAGGGTATAAATTTAGACCGATTGGAAAGAAATGAGTAATAAGGGTTGATTATGTTTTTACTGGAATTGGCAAAAGAGTAACACTCTATTTTAAAACCCTCTCTCTGCACAGGAGGATCGTATGAGGAAAGTATGCATCATAGGAGTTGGAATGACCAGATTTGGGAAATTTATAGAAACAGGGATTGAGGATTTAGGAAGGGATGCTTGTTGGGCTGCTATTAAAGACGCCCAAATTGATCCGAAAGATATCCAGGTAGGATTTTGTTCCCATTCAAACGGAGGTAGAGTTGCGGGTCAAAGAATACTTAAAGAGGTTGGCATTGCAGGGGTAGAAATACTAAACATAGAGAATGCCTGCTCGGGTGGTTCCTCGGCCTTTCGAGTTGGGTACTGCTCAGTTGCGGGTGGTTTTTATGATTTAGCCATCGTAGTTGGAGTAGATAAAATGTATGGTAGCGGTGGATTGATTCCACCAAATTTAGAAGATTTGGATGGTATGGTCGGCAGAACACTTCCAGGGCGTTATGCTATGGCGATCAGGAGGCATATGTATGAGTATGGGACTACGGTAGAGCAATTAGCGAAAGTTTCAGTCAAGAATCATAAATATGGAGTACTTAATCCTTATGCTCAATATCAGAAAGAGGTCACAATAGAAGAGGTACTTAATTCTAGAATGGTTGCAGATCCCCTAACACTTTTGCAGTGTTGCCCGGCAGGCGATGGTTCTGCTGCATTAATTCTTTGTTCTGATGATTTGAAGAAGAAATACAGCAACAAGAAACCTATTTATGTGGGAGCTTCAGTAGTAAAATCTGGGAAATACTTTACTGCAGATACCGATATTACTGGGATGGAATTTGTGAGCAGAGCAGCCAAAGAGGCTTATGATATTTTTGGAGGTGGCCCTGAAGACATAAATGTATGTGAGCTTCATGATGCATTTACTGCCGCAGAAATAATGCATTATGAAAACTTAGGATTTTGTAAAAAGGGGGAGGGTGGACGCCTGATTGATGAAAAGAGGACAGAAATAGGCGGTATGATTTCAGTTAACACTAGTGGAGGCTTGTTGTCACGGGGTCACCCACTAGGAGCCACAGGGGTTGCGCAAATAGTTGAAATTGTCTGTCAATTAAGGGGAGAGGCAGGGCGCCGGCAAGTGGCCAATGCAAAGGTTGGTTTAACGGAAACTACAGGTGGGGCTATACCAGAAATAGGCAATGGTGCTTGCTCAGTAAACATCTTTTATAGTTAGTTATTTTTTTATTTTACCAAGAGAAATTTAATGCTTATAGGGAAGATTTATAGAATCCTAAGTAACAGTAAGAAATTGTTTTCCAGAGCAACTGGATCTGAATAATTTTCGACTTAATTAAGGGGTTCGACGTGATGAGCGATCTTAATGATCTTTTTTTACCTAAGTCTATTGCAGTTGTAGGTGCCTCAGATGATATTTCGAAAAGGAGTTCAAGACCATTAAGATTTTTACCCAAACATGGATTCAGAGGGGAAATCTATCCAATTAATCCAAAATATGACTATATTGGTGGCCTTAAATGTTATAAGACAATTCTTGATGTTCCGAGTGAAATTCACACAGTTATGGTTACTATACCAAAAGAATCTGTCTTTGAAATACTGGAACAATGCACACAGAAGAAAGTAAAATTAGTAATTATAAGAGCAGCGGGTTTTGCCGAAACAGGAGAAGAAGGGAAAAGAAAACAAGACAAGGTAACAGAATATGCCATAAAAGGAGGTTTTCGAGTTCTAGGTCCTAGCAGCCTTGGTTACGTAAACCTTCATAAAAGGATTACTGCATATTTTCATTTGGCAGGGGAAATGAAAGAGTTTCTTGTAGGAAATGTTGGTCTCATATCTCAAAGTGGGGGACTTAGTGGAGCAATTTTTAATATGGCGCAGGACCTAGGAATAGGTTTCAGCTATGTTATATCGACAGGAAGTGAGGGAGATATTGAATCTTCAGAATTGATAGAGTTCCTTGCCGAAGATATGAATACATCAGTAATAATAGGGTTTATTGAAGGCATTAAAGACAGCAGAAGATTCATAAGAACTGCAAATTTGGCAATAAAGAATAAAAAGCCGATAATATTAATGAAAATAGGTCGATCCGATAGTGGAAAGAAAGCAGCCGCTTCCCACACAGGCAGCCTTACTGGTTCGGATGCTGTATTTGATTCAGTATTTAGACAAAAAGGAATCATCAGGGTTGAGGATTTGACTGACTTAATTTCAACAGCATCTGTATTTTCTAAGTGTAAGATTCCAAGAGGAGATAGAGTCGGAATAATAACATCTTCGGGTGGGACAAAGGCTATAGTTGCGGATAAATTTGGCGAGTTGGAAATGAATGTGCCCGACATCACGGATGAGACAAAGAAGGAAATTGCTAGGCTACTACCTGAATATGGTAGCATTTCAAATCCTCTCGATATTACAGGTGGATTAAGTGAAAATACCTTCAATAAATGTTTGAATCATTTTGTCAAAGATGACAATCTAGATATTATTCTTGTTCCAATAACCCTGATCGGTTCTTTTAGTAAAGAAAGAGCAATGAACTTAATTAAAACATCAATGGCCGAAGGCAAGCCTATTATATGCTTGTGGATCGGAGGCAGTTTGAATGAAGATGGGCAGAAGATTCTTGAGAAAAGCTGTGTTCCTGTATTCAGGAATGCTGTAAGTTGTATTAGGGCTATTAAAAACTTTATTGGATACAAAATTTTCCTAGAAAAGATGGAAAATTCAGGGTCTAACAATTTGAGCTCACACATAAATATAGAGAGAGAAAGCAAGGAAATGCTCCGTAATATTGGGGGCCAATCCTTAACAGAATATGAGTCTAAGATTTTATTATCAGAATGGGGAATACCGATTACCAAAGAAAGAATTGTTAAATCTGTTGAAGAGGCCTTAATTGCAGCCAGAGAAATTGGGTTTCCGATTGTCTTAAAAGTTATGTCTCCACAGATTCTTCATAAGACTGAGGCAAATATACTCAAAGTGGGTATAAAGGGTGAGCAGGAATTAAGAAAGTCATACGATGAGGTTATTCAAAACGCAAGAAAACATAATCCTGAGTCAGAGATTAGAGGAGTACTAATCCAGGAGATGGTTAACGGTGGAATTGAGACGATTGTTGGAGTATCTCAAGATCCTCAGTTTGGTCCTGTAATTATGTTCGGACTAGGGGGGATATTTGTCGAAATTTTAAAAGACATTTCACTCAGAGTTGCTCCTCTTACTAGAAATGATGCTGAAGAAATGGTCCAAGAAGTCAAAGGATGTATGCTGCTTAGGGGTTTCAGGGGAGGGCCAGCATATGATGTTGAAGGAATTATAGATGTAATATTAAAAACTTCTAAATTTTCTTTAGAGTATTGTGACATCATCTCTGAAATAGATATGAATCCTCTTTTTGTTTTCCAGAAGGGAAATGGAGTGAAGGTAGTAGATTCTCGTGTTATCCTAAAAAATAAAATTTAAAAAATTCTATTTTTCATTGGAGAGCCTGAAAGGGGGGAAAATATTTATGTTAGAAGATGAAGAGGTTCTTATTAAGATTGAAGGCAAAATAGCAACAATCGTATTAAACAGACCTACTGCCCTGAATGCAATCAACATGCCTTTGAGAAACCGATTGATTAGTATCATAGAGGAACTGGAGATAAACAGAGATGTAAGGGTGGTTATAATTACAGGTTCAGGAGAGAAGGCCTTTTGTGTTGGAGCAGATATCAAAGAGAGAAGAGAGATGTCCATTTTAGAGATGAGGGAACTGAGGCAAACCGGCAAGAACATGTATAATTTAATAGAAAATTTGAGCAAACCGGTAATAGCAGCGATAAATGGATATGCTTTGGGGGGAGGGTTCGAGATAGCCCTCGCTTGTGATATAAGGATTGCTTCTGATAACTCAAGATTTGGACTTCCTGAAGTGACTTTAGGAGTTATTCCAGTAGGAGGGGGAACTCAGCGGTTACCAAGGTTAATTGGAAGCTCTAAAGCTAAAGAATTAATATTTACTGGGCTCACAATAGGGGCGCAAGAAGCTCTTGAAATAGGATTTCTAAATCAGGTCGTTCCTATAGATAAATTAATGAATTCAGCTTTTGAAATGGCCGGGAAGATTAGTAATAACCCTCCAATAGCAATAAGGGAGGCAAAAAGAGCGATAAACTTGGCTCTTGATACTAACCTGGGAACCGGTCTTGCTTTTGAAGCTGAAGCTTATCTTAATTGTTATATTACAAAGGATCGTGAAGAAGCACTCAACGCATTCAAAGAGAAGCGTCCGCCCAACTATAAGGGAGAATAACTCTATAGATTGCTGATATTCCTTGCTGAAAGTTCTCTATCAAATTTTTGGGAGGAGGAAATAGAAAGCCTAAAGATTATTAGGATTGAACTTCTCAAATAAAAAAGGAAGGTACCCAAATAGAATTTTAATACGAGTTTGTAAGACTTATATTTCATGATTCACGTTCTATGTGGAATCGAAAATAAGAGGAGGCAAACAGATGTTGAGAATGCTACCGAGATTTGAGTATTTCAAGCCGGAAAGTTTTGAGGAGGCAATCAGGATTCTAAAGGAGCACCCTGGGAAAATTAGGCCCCTTGCTGGAGGTACGGACCTTTTTATTGCTATGAAAGAAAAGGGAGTAACCTATGAAGCTGTTCTGGATTTAAAGGGGATTAAAAATTATGATTTTATTCGAGAAGCCAATGATAATACAGAAATAGGAGCACTTGCCAGTATCCGTTCGATAGAAACTTCTTTTATTATTAAAAAGAAATACCCTTTTTTATCACAGGCAGCCGGGAAAATCGGTTCCGTCCAGGTTAGAAATAAAGCAACCATAGGTGGAAATATCTGTAATGCGTCTCCGTCAGCGGAAACTGCTCCGTCACTTATCGGCTTAAAGGCCCAGGTAGAAATAATAGGAGAAAAAGGAATAAAGGTTATTCCTCTGGAAGATTTCTTCATTGGTCCAGGACAAAGTGTTCTTACTAAGTCGGATTTGTTAAGGAAGATCATTGTCCCACCACTTCCTCACAACAGTGCAGGGGTCTACTTCAAGCACGCTCCTCGAAGGGCAATGGATATAGCACAGGTTGGAGTAGGATGCATCCTGATTCTTGATTCTGATAAAAAGAAATGTATAGATTCTCGCATTACATTAGGAGCTGTAGCCCCAATTCCGCTCCGCGCAAAGAGGGCAGAAGCAGTAATTGTCGGAAAAGAATTAACAGAAAAAGAGATCGAAGAGGCAGGGGAAGTAGCAAGTCAGGAGGCGAAACCGATTACAGACTTAAGGGGGTCTGCAGAACACAGGATTGAGATGGTAAAAGTATTTGTCAAAAGAGGCCTTCACGAGGCATTAAGTTTGATAAGATCTTAGTAATTCATCATAGAGGGGAGAAATATGAAGCGACCGATAAAATTAACGGTAAATGGTGATGTTTACGAACTCTTAGTCGAGCCTAATGAAATACTAGTTGATGTAATAAGGGATAAGCTAGATCTTACAGGCACTAAAAAAGGATGCGGTACAGGTGACTGTGGTGGATGTACAGTTATCATAGATGGTAAGTCTATGAATTCCTGTTTAATGCTCGCCATGGAAGCTGATGGCAAGGGGATTCTTACAATAGAAGGCCTTGCGAAAAACGGTGAGTTGCATCCTATCCAAAAAGCCTTCATAAATGAAGGAGCAATTCAATGCGGATACTGTACACCTGGGATGGTCCTCTCAGCCAAGGCATTGCTCGATGAAAATCCGCATCCGACAGAAGAGGAAGTCAAGTTTGGAATAGCTGGAAATCTCTGCCGTTGTACAGGATATGTCAAAATTATAAAAGCAATTCAAGCGGCAAGTAAAAGTATGTAAACAGTGTTGATTTACATTAAAATCTAATCAAAAATACTTATTTAGGAAACACATCTAAATCGATAACCTGTACTAAATTTCTATAAGCTCTTCTGAAATTATCACAAAATCTGTGCATATCCTTATAATATTGAGGCCCAATCTAAGAGGAGTAGATCAATGGGGGTACTTTCTATCCAATCAACGTATATCTTATAACCTATCACCATTAAAACCACTATTTCTGATAAGAAATTAAAAATTCTTCACCATTCTATGGCAATCAAATCCCCCAATGAAATATGGAGGTAGATTGAAGTTAACTCCAAAAATTTGGATGATGTTTTTGTTAACTATCCGGAAAAATTTTTTAGGGTAGGGTATGCAGGGGGAGAAGGACCCAACTGACCGAGGGAACACGGAATGAAAGGTGGTGGGATGACGACTTGTGTGGGGGGCGATTATCACTCTTCCATGGGTTCAAAAAGTTGCGGATTTGTGTTCTGCTTTTTGATGAGGCATTTAATAAAAGTGTAATCAAGGTGTAACCGTCTTAACAGAAAATAATCCAAATCAACCTAAGCTATTCCAATTTGACTTCTCTAAATACTTGATTTATAAGTACATAAAAATGATGGGAAATCGCCTGATGGTCGGGTTACGACTTAAAATCCATCGGTGGGGCTTCAACCTATCCTTCTTATCTTCCCAATTAAAAAATGGGTCTTGTCCCTTTCGAGTGGGTGAATTTGAGCTGTGAAGCATATTGAGCCCGCTCTGGTAAAGGGTGTTCTGTTTGTAACGACGTCTGGAGATGTGATATGAATCGATCATGCGAAAAAAGCGGCGACTCACCGATGCATATCACTTTCCTCCGTTTACTGCATATTCCGACGCATGTTGGCCACTGATTCCGATCCAAGATGGCCACCTGTTCCGATCCATTATGGCCGGTCATTCCGATCTAATCTGGCCACCTTTAAAGGGTTAATCGAAGCGGCGCTGGATAATTGAGTTTAGGGCCATTACCCTCTTAAGAAACAGTTAAGGAGGGATTGATGGCAGCCAGGAGATTATCCATGCGCAAGATCAAAGAGATATTACGTCTTCATTATGAAAAAGGTCTCTCAGCCCGTGAGATTGCTCGGAGCCTCGATATTGGGCGAGGGACGATTAAGAACTGCCTTGATCGTATTCAAGAAGCTGGGCTGAGTTGGCCTCTTGCTCCTGAAATCGATGAAGCGACTTTGGAGCATCGGCTTTTTCCTTCCATCCATTCTGTTCCCACAGAGAAACATCAGATGCCTCCTATGGAGTATCTCCATCAGGAGTTAAAGAAGAAGAGCGTTACGCTTCAACTTCTCTGGCATGAATATAAAGAGAAGGTTCCGGATGGGTACCAATACAGTCAATTTTGCCACCTCTACCATCACTGGGCCGAGAAGCTCGATCCCTGCCTCCGCCAGGAATACCGGGCTGGAGAGAAACTGTTTGTCGACTATGCGGGGCCGACCATGGAACTCGTGGCCCCCGAGACCGGGGAGATCCATAAGGCCCAAATCTTTGTCGCGACCCTGGGAGCCAGCAATTACACCTTTGCAGAGGCCACCCTCAGTCAGGACCTTCCCTCCTGGATTCAGTCCCATATCCATGCCTTCGAGTTCTTCCAGGGGGTTACGGAAATCCTCACGCCTGACAATTTAAAAGATGCTGTCAGTCGTCCCTGCCGTTATGAACCCGATCTGAACGTCACTTATCGTGAGATGGCTGAGCACTACAACACTGTCATCATTCCTGCCAGGGTGGGTAAAGCTCGGGATAAAGCGAAGGTGGAATCGGGAGTCTTGCAAGTTGAACGCTGGGTCATGGCTCCTTTGAGACATCGCACCTTCTTCAGTCTTGCAGAACTCAACGAGGCGATCCGAGACCAATTGGAGATTCTCAATAACCGCCCTTTTGAAAAACTCCAGGGTACCCGCAAGAGTCTCTTTGAATCCCTGGAAAAACCCGTCCTCAAACCCCTACCGGTTCATCGGTTCGTCTTCGCAGAATGGAAAACGGCCCGGGTCAATATCGATTACCACATCGAAGTGGATCGGCACTACTACAGTGTTCCCTATCAACTGATTCATGGAAAAGTGGAGGTCCGCCTCACGGATACGACGGTGGAGGTCTTATTAAAGGGGCGTCGGGTAGCCTCTCATCTCCGGAGTTCCCTTCCAGGCAAACATACCACCTTATCCGAACACATGCCTAAATCTCACCAGAAGTACCTCCAATGGACTCCCTCCCGTCTCATCCGATGGGCAGGGACCATTGGTCCTCACACTCAAAAACTGGTTGCCTTTATCCTAGAGAATCGCCCCCATCCGGAACAAGGGTACCGATCCTGTTTAGGAGTGTTACGCCTGAGAAAACGATACTCTCCTGAACGCTTGGAAGCAGCCTGTGCCCGAGCTCTGGCCTTCAAGGCATACTCTTACAAAAACGTCGAGTCTATTCTCAAAAACGGATTGGATCAGCAACCTTTAGATCGCTTTTCTTCATCTCAAACACCTCTTCCCCTGCTGGCGCATGAAAATCTACGGGGAAAGCACTATTACCAATGAAAAATCGCCATGGAAAGGATAGGAGATATGGGCCAGAGCAAGACAATGAATTGGAGAGCAAAGAGGGAGGTCATTGGGGGAGTCAGAAAACCGATAACCTTTCATTTCTGTGAAACACCTTCTCCTTTGATCGAAATGGATTGCAATAAAAAATGGCCCGTACTTCCTTAGTCCAAGAACAACCGAATGAGAAGAGACCCTATGTTACCGACAACGACTGCGAAAGGAAAGATCATGCTCAATGAACAGACCTTTGATAAACTCTATGCCATGAAGCTCATCGGGATGTCCGAAGGCTTTAAAGAACAGCTTGAACAACCTTCCTTCCGGGACCTCTCCTTCGAGGAGCGCTTGGCCATACTGGTGGATCGCCAGTGGTCATGGAAGGAGAACAAACGTCTCAAACGCCTCCTCCAGGACGCTAAGCTCAAACTTCAGGCCTCCCTGGAGGACATCGACTTCAGAACCCCACGAGGCATCGAAAAATCTTTGATCCTCAGCCTCGCCTCCTGTCAGTGGATCCGGTCTCACCAGAACCTTCTCATCTCGGGTCCTACGGGAGTGGGTAAAACCTTCCTGGCCTGTGCCTTTGCTCAGAAAGCCTGTAGGGAAAGCCTCCGTGCCCTCTATCTGAGGTCTTCACAGTTCTTCTATCAAATCGCTCTGTCCCGAGCAGATGGAAGCTACGGAAACCTCATGAAGAGGTTATCCAAAACTCACCTGCTAGTCCTGGACGATTTTGGATTAGCACCCCTCACTGAAATCGAGCGAAGGGATCTGCTCGAAGTCATCGAAGATCGAAGTAGCTGCAGTTCCACCCTAATCACCAGTCAACTCCCGTTTGACCACTGGCACGATCATATCGGGGATCCGACCATCGCTGATGCCATTATGGACCGGTTGATTCACAATGCTCACCGTATTCAACTGAAAGGGGGATCGATGCGAAAAAAACAAAAACTTGACGGAAACTGAAGGATCAGTAAAATATCAGAAAACCCCAGCGTCGCTTCGCTCCGATTGGGTGGCCAACATCAATCAGATTATGTGGCCATCTTCAATCGGAATAGACGGCCAGATTCCCTCGGATTGAGTGGCCAAATTTAGCGGAATAGGCAT
>Ga0214473_10005039_pt1 | contig 15841 bp, 12 predicted proteins | sample RVTome_7_FD_203509 | JGI IMG/M metagenome (GOLD analysis project Ga0214473, IMG submission 203509) | Soil microbial communities from uranium-contaminated site in the Upper Colorado River Basin, Wyoming, United States - RVT98D197 | ecosystem: Environmental > Terrestrial > Soil > Contaminated >... | reverse complement strand
AGGTCCACGGCCTCGGCGTTCCACGCGTCGCCGGGACCCATCTGCATGGCGAGATTGCCACGCACCGTCCCGCCGTCGGCGGTGGTGAGCCGCAGCTCGCGGGCGTCCACCCGCACTTCGCCTTCCGCCGGCGAGACGACCGCCAGGCGCCCGCGGCCGGTGACGTTCGGGGGCAGCCACGGCACCAGGTCCCGCACGTCGTCCGAGCGGAAGCGATCCGCGGCGAACTGGAGGTCGAGTCGCGGGCCGCTTCCCAACGCCCACATGCGGCCGCGCATCGAGCTCCGCGTGTCCGGCAGCTCGGCGCGCTCGAGCGCGAAGGTCACCGTGTCGCCCAGCACCTCGACCCGGCCCTCGGCATTCCGTACGGCCAACGCCGGCCGGTCCAGGCCGAGGCGGAGCCCCGCGACGTCAAACACCACCGCCCCCTCGCCGGGGAAGGGCGAGCTGAGCCGGACGTAGGGGAGGCGCGCGGCCGGGACGGTGACGTACCGCTCGTTCATCCGGGCGGAGTCTTCCGACGCCGGAGTCCGGATCGTGATCGCCAGATCGGCCACGCGCACGTTGCGGAACGCGACCAGCGGCCCGCGCCCGCCACCCTCGCCCTCTCCCAGCCCGAGCACCGTCTGGTAGTTGAACCGCTCACCCGGCCGCCGCTCGAGTGTCAACCGGGCGCCCGAAAGCTCCAGCTGTCCCAGCACGATTCGGCGGGAGAGGAAATCGCCCAGGCGGTACCGCAGGCTCAGCTCGCCGATCGTCGCCAGCGGGCGCCCATCGTCGCCCACCACGCGCACGCCGTGCGCCCGCAGCCCCTGGTAGACGCTGCCCGCCACGCTGTCGACCGACACCGTCCCCTGGAGGGCATTGTTGGCGAGGCGGAGCAGGGCGCCCACGAGCACCAGCCGGCCGTTCTCGGTGCCGAGCGCGGCCCCGGCCACACCGAGCACCGTGCCGACCGACGCCGCCAGCGTGATCCCGGCGAAGCGCAGCAAGGTCGCCCGCCTCAAAACGCCTGCCCCACGGAAATGTGCAACCGGATGCGGTCGAAGAACGACGTGGGCCGGTCGGGCGTGAAGCTCTCGGCCTCGAGATCCAGGCGGGTGTCCACCCGCCGGTACAGCGGCCCCGTCTGCGGGCGATAGCCGTTATAGCCCACGTCGAGCCGGATGGGCCCGATGCCGGTCCGGAGCCGGAGGCCGATGCCGGGGGTGAGACGGAGGCCGTCGTAGCGAAAGGCGTCCTGCCCCCGCACCCGCACCTGACCGGCATCCACGAACAGGGCACCCTCGAGCCGGCCGGCGACGCCGGGCAGCGGGAATCGCAGCTCGGCGTTGGCAAACAGCAGGTCGTTGCCGCCCGACGCGGACGTGAGGGTGTCCTCCTCAATGACGTTCGGCGTACGGGCGTCGTCCCGGGTTTCTATCACCCGAACCACGGGCCCGAGCTCGTTCTGCCCGTAGCCCCGGACGCTGTTGGGCCCGCCGCCGTAGAACCGCTCGCCCGGCGGCACCACCCGCAGGCTTTGTCCCTCGAGGTCCAACCGGGGCGGCACGATCGTCCCGTACTGCACCCGCCAGGCGAAGACCCCGCGCCGCCCGATGGGCAGGTACATCGCGAACTGCCCCTGCAGCTTGGTGAACTGGGCCAGCGTGTCCGACCCGATCGCGGGCGCCGCCCACTGGATCTCGGCCGACGCCAGGCTCCCGCGCGAGGGGTTGAGCACCGAGTTCTGCCGGTTGCGCACCGCCAGCAGGCCCAGGGTCGACTGGAGGAAGGGGCCCTCGAAGACGGAGATGTCGTCATCCCGGCAGATATTGAGAAAGACGCAGAACGCCGCGGGCTCGGCCCGCGTGCTGCCCCGCTCCAATCGATAGGACAGAGTGACGGGAAGGTCTTCCCGGACCCGGCGCGTGACGCTCACTTCGCCGCCCACGGCCTCGCGCACGAACGCGAACAGCTCGCTCCGGCGCTCGGCGAAGAGCGAGAGCGTTCCCGTGGTGCCGCGGACGAAGAGAATGGGCTCGGTGAGCGAGGCCGTGAGGTTGTAGTTCAGCTCCAGGCGGGTGCTGTCCTGTTCGGCGCGGAGCCCGCGGCACACGTTCTCCTGGAAGCCCCAGGAGAACGGCGCGCCGGTGCCGATCTTCGACACCCGACCCGACAGCTCGAGCGCGCGGGCGCCACCCAGCGCGTGGTGCGCGGTCCACGCCCCGAGCCCCCGGAAGCAGTCCTGGGTGGCCCACCCCAGCCCCAGCCGCACCTGGTTGAGCGGCCCCTCCCGCACGCGGACCTGGGCCGTGACCAGCGTGTCGTCCGGCCCTTCGAGCACCGAGTCCCGGAGGCGCACGTCCACATAGTCGTAGATCCCCGTGCGATACAGGTCCCGCTGCGACCCGTAGATGTCGTTGTCCCGGTACACCCGGCCCGCGCGGAGCGGAATCAGCCGGCGCACCAAGTCGGGTCCCACGGCGCGCGTGTTCTCCACTTCCACCGCGGCCACGGTGGCCCGGGGCCCGGGCTCCACGTCGAACGTCACGCTGGCGGATCGCGCCGCGCTGTCCACCTCGAACCCGCGGAACACGTCGACGAACGGATAACCGCGGTTCCGCAACGCCGAGACGATCGAATCGGTCGAGGCCCGGAGCCAGAACCGATTGAACGGATCCCCCACCCGGAGCGGGAGGTCGCGCAGCACCCGCTCCCCGGAGAGGATCCCTTCGAGCCCCGCGATCGTAAGCTGCGTCACCCGAACGGGCTCGCCTTCCTTGATGGTGAAGCGGATGTAGACGGCACTGCTGTCCCGGTGCACCAGCGTGTCGATCCGGGCCTCCAGGAACCCGCTCTGGGAGTAGAGCAGCCGGAGCCGAAGCACGTCGCGCTGGAACTCCCGCTCGTCGAAGAACCGCTTCTGGCCCAGACCCACCCAACGCAACAACGGGGTTCGGGCCCACAAGCTCGAGTTCGACGTGGCGATCGAAACCCGCAGCGTGTAGTCGTCGAGCGCCCGGTTGCCCTCGAACGTGAGATCGCGGACCATCAGCCGCTCCGGCTGGTCGCTCTGCGCGCGCAGCGCCGGAACAGCCGGTCCGAGGGTGACACTCAGCACCAGGGCAAATGCCGACGGACGGATACTTCCTCCCCAAAGCCCGGAAGCCAGCCTGAGTGCGGTCCGGCCGGCGGATTGACGCAACGAGGTTAACTTCTTTAAGTTCAGCAAGTTACGTTACCAAGTCAATCTCGGAGGCTCATGCGCCGCCTCGCGTTGCTGCTTTGCCTGCTGCCGTCCGCCCTGTCCGCGCAGAGCCTGGAGCGTCGGCTGGCGCGTCTGCTCGACACGCCGCCGTTCGATCGGGTGACGTGGGGCGCCCTCCTTACGGACACCGCCGGGCGCGTGCGGTTCGCGCGGAACGCCGATCGTCTCTTCGTGCCGGCGTCGAACACCAAGCTCGTGGTGACCGCCGCCGCGAGCGTCCTGTTCCCGCCCGACCATCGAATCGAGACCTCGCTCTACGGGACCGGGCCCCTCCTGGAAGGCGTGCTGCGGGGCGACCTCCTGATCTACGGGCGCGGGGACCCGTCGTTCTCGGAGCGATGCTACGGGCCCGACACGCTGGCCCTGGGCGCGTGCGAGCGTCTCTGGGACCGGCTCGACGCTCTGGCCGACAGCGTGTACGCCCACGGTATCCGGCACGTGGCCGGCGCGCTGGTGGGGGACGGCAGCTACTTCGACGCGCAGTTCCTCCACCCGGGCTGGGAGACGTACGACGTGAACTGGTGGTACGGCTCCCCGGTCGCGGCGCTGGGATTCAACGACAACAGCGTCAACTTCACCTGGGCCCCCGGGCCCGCCGTGGGCGCGCCCGCGAGCATCACCGTGGAGCCCGATCTCGGCCTGCTGCGGCTGGAGAACCGGACCTTCACGACGGATTCCGGAACCGCCAGCACGCTGGACTTCTTCCGCGAGCCCGGCACGCTCAACGTCTGGGCCGAGGGGACGGTGGCGTTCGGACGCCGGTCCAGCACCGAATACTTCGCGCTGCCCGACCCCAACCTGTACTTCGCCCAGGCATTCCGGCTGGCGTTGGCCCGCCACGGCGTGAGCGTGGCCGGCCCGACCGGAGCCACCACCGACAGCAGCCGCTATCGCGCGGCCCGGGAAACGCCGGCCCTGGTCACGTTCGTTTCGCGCCCGCGCGACGACCTCATCTTCCCCATCCTCAACACCAGCCAGAACTGGTTCGCCGAAATGCTGCTCAAGGGGCTGGGCATGCAGGAAGGCGGGGTCGGCTCCTGGGAGGCCGGATTGGCCGCGGAGCGCCGGTTCCTGATCGACTCGGTGGGCCTCGACTCGGCCGCGTTCGCCCTGAGCGACGGCTCCGGCCTGTCGGCCGGCAACCTGGTCGCCCCCCGTGTCTTCGTGCAGCTGCTGCGGTACATGTGGGCCCATCCGTTCCACGCGGGATTCCTGCGCGGGCTGCCCCGCGCGGGGGCGATCGGATCGTTGCGCACGCGCTTCGTCGACACGCCGCTCGCCGGCCGCGTCATCGCCAAGACCGGCAGCATCCAGCACGTCAACTCGCTCTCGGGCTACATCGAGCGCGAGCGGGGCGGCCCGCTGGTCTTCTCGGTGATCGCCAACAACCACGCGCTGTCCGGCCAGCAGGTGATCCGGCAGATAGACTCGATTGTCGTCGAGATGGGGCGATAGCCGGTTGGGGGTTAGCGGTTGGCGGTTAGCGGTAACCACTGACCGCTAACCGCTAACCGCTAACCCCCAACAACACCTCCAACATCTCCTCGACCGAGCACAGCTTCACCCGGGGACGGCCCGCGGCCTTGCCTCGCGTGGTTTCCACCTCGTCCACCCGGCACCAGTCCGGGTAGGTGATGGCGCGGGGCTGCCGGGCCCGGACGGTGGCCTCGGCCGCGGCGGGATCGGGGGCGGCCGGCGTCGGCAGCGCCCCCGCCTCCCAGTCGGCCACGATCCGCTCGGCGGTTGCGGCGGCGTCGGGCTTGTTGGTCCCGATGACGCCGGTGGGCCCGCGCTTGATCCAACCGCTCACGTAGAGGCCGGCCGCGGGACGCCCGTCGCGCAGGACCCGGCCGCCGTCGTTGGGCACGACCCCGGCGCGCTCGTCGAACGGGAGCCCCGCGATCTCCACGCCCCGGTACCCCACCGATCGGAACACGAGATCCACGGGCAGCTCCTCGACCCGATCGGTCGCCCCGGCCTTGAGCCCGCCCGTGCCGTCCTCCACCAGGCGATTCCGGACGAGGCGTATCCCGCCCACCCCGCCCCGACCGTCGTTCAGCAGCTCGACCGGCGAGACCAGAAACCGGAGCGTGAGGAGCCGCGGCTTGCCGGTGCGCGGCCGGCGGCTGAACTCCTGGAGGATCTCGATCTTCTTGCTGAGGGCCCGGTCGGCGGCAGCCACCAGCTCCGCCTGGCTCAGCGGGTCGGGGGTCGCCTCGTCGGGCGGGACGGCGACGTCGGCCCCCGCGAGCTCGCCCAGCTCGCGCACTTCCGGCGTGGTGAACGCGGCCTGGACCGGCCCGCGGCGGCCCAGGAGGTACACCTCCCGCACGCCGCTCCGGCCCAGCTCGGCCTCGGCGTAGTCGGCGATGTCGGTGCTCGCCAGCTCGGCCGGCGTGCGGCAGAGAATGCGCGCCACGTCCACGGCCACGTTGCCCACCCCGATCACCGCCACGCGCTTCACGGAAAGATCGAATCGGCACCCGCGATAGTCCGGGTGGCCGTTGTACCACGCCACGAAGTCGGTGGCCGAGTGACTGCGCCCGAGATCTTCGCCCGGAATGCCCAGCCGCCGGTCCGTCTGGGCGCCGGTCGCGAAGCAAACGGCGTGGTAGTGCCGGCGCAGGTCGTCGAGCGACACCTGCCGGCCCACGTCCACGTTCCCGAAAAACCGGAACCCGGGCTTCCGGGCAACTTTGTCGAACGAGCGGGTCACGCTCTTGATCTTCTGGTGATCGGGGGCGACGCCGAACCGCACCAGCCCGAACGGCGCCGGCAGGCGCTCGTACATGTCCACCGACACCTCGAGGCCTTCGCGCCCCAGCAGCGCTTCCGCCGTGAAGAAGGCCGCGGGGCCGGACCCGATGATGGCGACGCGGAGCGGTGGGTGAGTCATCGCGGGAAGATACCGAGAAGGCGTCCGCCTCCGTAGCTTCCCCGTCCCATGAAGATCTACACCCGGACCGGCGACGCCGGCGAGACTTCGCTGTTCGGCGGCGGGCGCGTGCCCAAGCACGACGCCCGGGTGAGCGCCTACGGCGACGTGGACGAGCTGAACGCCGCCATCGGGGTCGTGCTGGCGATTCCGCCCCAGGACCTGGAAGCCGAGCTGCTGGACGGCATCCAGCGGGACCTGTTCGCCATTGGCGGGCAGCTCGCCTCGCCCGACCCCGCCAAGGTCGCCAAGGCGCTGACCAAGGCGCGGCTGGACGACGCCCGGGTCACCGCCCTCGAAGCGGCCATCGACCGCGCCGACCGCGAGATCCAGCCGCTCACCGCGTTCGTGCTCCCCGGCGGCACGCCCAAGGCGGCCGTCCTGCACGTGGCGCGCACGGTGTGCCGCCGGGCGGAGCGCAGCGTGGTGGCGCTGCACCAGAGCCAGCCGGTTCCGGCGATCATCCTGGTCTACCTCAACCGGCTCTCCGACCTGCTGTTCACCCTGGCGCGCCTGGCCAACCGCCGGGCGGGCATCGCCGATCGGACCTGGTGACCGTGCCCACCTACACGTTCTACCAGCTCGACGTCTTCACCCGGGAGCCGCTGGCCGGCAACCCGCTGGCCGTATTCCCCGAGGCTGCGGGACTCGACCCGCGCACCATGCAGGCGCTGGCCCGCGAGATGAACCTGTCGGAGACCACCTTTGTCACCGCATCGCCCACGGCGACCCGGCGGGTGCGGTTCTTCACGCCGGCGGCGGAAATCCCGCTGGCCGGCCATCCCACCATCGGTACCTGGTGGTTGCTGACCGAGTTGGGCCAGCTGGGCCTGCCGGAAATGCCGCGCGACGGCTCGGTCCGCGTCACCCAGGAGACCGGGCGCGGCGTGCTCCCGGTGGACATCACGCTGGCGTCCGGAGCGCCCGCCGAAGTCACCATGACCCAGGCGCGGCCGGAGTTCGGGCCGGTGGTCGAGGATCGGGCGCGCCTGGCCGCGGCCCTGGGCGGCGGCGGCGCTCTGCTCGCGGACCGTCCCGCCCCCCAGGTGGTCTCCACCGCGCTCCCCCAGCTCATGGTACCGATCCGCTCGCGGGCCCAGCTCTCGGCACTGCCCTCGGGCGGCGCCGGCGCCCAGCTGGCGGCGCTGCTCAAGGCGATGGCGACCGACTGCGCCATGCTGTTCGCGCCTGATGAGGGCGGCGCGCCCGATACCGTCTGGTGTCGCATGTTCGCGCCGGGATTGGGCGTGACCGAGGACCCGGCGACCGGCAGCGCCGCCGGCGCCCTGGGGGCGTACCTGGTGCGGCACGGACTGGCGCGGACGCGGGACGGCACGACCCGGATCGTGGTCAACCAGGGCCTCGAGATCGGCCGGCCGAGCGTCATGCAAGTCACGGTGCGCGCCGGCTCGTCCGGCGACCTCATGGAAGTGCAGGTGGGCGGCGCGGCCGTGCGGATCATCGAGGGGGTGGTCCGGCTCTGAACATCCGCGCCATTCCTGTCTCGCTGGGCCCCGCGTCGTACGACGTGCTGGTGGGCGCCGGGATTCTCGACCGGCTGCCCGAGGTCCTGTCCCGCTCCTGCCCCGCCGCCCGCTACGCCCTCATCGCCGACGCCGCGGTCGCGGACCGCTACGGGACGCGGGTGCGGCACCTGATCGAGCAGGTCGGCCCCTGCGAATTGTTCACGTTCCCGGCCGGCGAATGGAACAAGACCCGCGAGCAATGGAGCGCGCTGAGCGACGCGCTGCTCGCCGCGGGCCTCGGACGGGACGGGGCGGTGGTGGCGTTGGGCGGCGGGGTGAGCGGTGACCTGGCCGGCTTCGTGGCCGCCACGTACCTGCGAGGCATCCCGTACGTCCAGGTCCCGACCACGGTGCTGGCCATGATCGACAGCTCGGTGGGCGGCAAAACCGGGGTGGACACCCGCTACGGGAAGAACCTGATCGGCGCCTTTCACCAGCCCCGGGCGGTAGTGGCGGACGTGCGCACCCTGGAAACGCTTCCCGCGCCGCACGCGACCGCCGGCCTGGCCGAAGCCCTCAAGCACGGGGCGATCGCGGACGCGGGGTATTTCGCCCGCGTGGTCGCGTTGCGGGAGTCGCTCCGCCGACGCGAGCCCGAGGCCTGGCAGGAGGTGGTGGCGCGCTCGGTCGAGATCAAGGCGGCCATCGTCTCGGCCGACGAGCGGGAAGAGGACCGCCGGGCGGTCCTGAACTTCGGCCACACCATCGGGCACGCGGTGGAGGCGGTGAGCCGTTACGAGACGCTGCACGGCGAGGCCGTGGCAATAGGCATGGCCACGGAAGCCCGACTGGGAGAAGCCGCCGGGATCACACGGTCGGGGGTGGCCACGACCATTCGGGACGCGCTCGCCGCGCTCAACCTCCCCACCGAGCCGGCCGCCGGCCAAGCCGAGGCCATTGCCGGTGCCATGCGGTTCGACAAGAAGGCGCGTGGCGGGACTGTCAGGTTTGCGCTCCTCGAGGACCTGGGCGTCGCGGCCCGGGGGAAGCGGGGCGAGTGGACGTTCGAGTTACCGGGCGACCTCGTGCGCGGGGTGTTGCCAGCGTAGCGACACAACTCGAACACCGACAATAGTTTCCGGAATTCGCCAACATTTCAACAACACGTAAGCTGATATTCTACAAGTTGTTACACTTCGGCACCGACAAGCGCGGCCAGGCTCCCCACGGGGCCTTTGTGGGAAGGTGCCGAAACATATTGCTAGTGAACAATTTGTGATGTTGATAACTGATTTTTCTTGACGGACCTCCCGGATTTTCCTATATTCGCCGGGTCTTGAGCTTCGGTCAAAATGGCGGGCCGCAACGATCGCCCGCCCTTTCCTTCATACGCAGCAACGTCGCCCGCAGCGATCTTCTGAGGGATGGATATGGCCGAGCTCCGCGTGAGCAAGTCGAAGGCGTTCTTTCGTGCATCCTCGTCCGGCGCGTTCGATCAGTACCTCCAAGACATCCAGAAGCTCCCCCTGATCAAGGACGTCGCTATCGAGCGGGCCCTGGCGCGTCGCGCGCAGCGGGGCGATCCCAAGGCCGCCGAACAGCTCGTCACCGCCAATCTCCGGTTCGTCATTTCCTACGTGAAGAAGTATCAGGGACACGGCCTGGACCTGTCGGAGCTGGTGGCGATCGGCAACGAGGGGTTGCTCAAGGCGGTGCGGAAGTTCGATCCCGACCAGGGCGTCAAGTTCATCTCGTACGCCGTGTGGTGGGTCCGTCAGGCGGTGCTCAAGGCATTGGCCGAGCAGACCCGGAGCGTGCGGATCCCGCTCAATCAGAACAGCCATCTGATCCGGATGGCGCGCACCGAAACCTATCTGTCGCAGGAGCTGGGCCGGGAGCCGACCGACGACGAGATCGCGCGGGCCCTGGACGACACGGCCGAGAACGTGCGCGCGGCGCGCCGCATGACCGCCGCCGAGATCTCGCTCGACGCTCCCATCGATCGGACCGACCGCGACGCGGCCACCGTGGGCGAGCGCTTCGCCGGCCAGGAAGGCTCCGAGATCGAGGAAACCACGGACTCGAAGCTGATGCGCGAGTTCATCGACCGCATCTTCCAGAAGTACCTCACCCCCCGCGAGCGCAAGATCCTGTACCTCTACTACGGTCTGGAGGAAGGCTCGGAAGGCATGACGCTCGAGCGGATCGGCGAGCTCATGGGCGTCACCCGCGAGCGCATCCGGCAGATCCGCGAGCGCGCCTTCGAGAAGCTGCGCCAGAGTCCGGACGGCAAGGCGCTGCTGGGGTTCTGGATGGCGGCGTAGCAGAACAAGACGGGACAACGGGATAACGGGATGACGGCGGCGCCGGCATCCCGTTTCGTTTGCGCCTCCCGTCATCCCGTTATCCCGTCATCCCGTATATTTCCCCCATGCCGTCCCTGGAGCTTCCCATCTTCCCCCTGAGCGTCGTGCTCTTTCCCGGGACGCCGCAGCTGTTGCACATCTTCGAGCCGCGGTACCGGCAGATGCTGGCCGACTGTCTCGAGAGCAGCCGGCCCTTCGGCCTCTCGTACGTGAAGAGCGGAGACGGGGAGGATCCCGCCCCGTCTCCCGGCGCCGTCGGCTGCTCGGCCGTGGTCCGGCAATCGCGCCTGCTGCCCGACGGGCGCTCCAACATCCTGGCGGAAGGCGAACAGCGGTACGTGCTGCTGCAGTACGTGGACGCGGACCTTCCCTACCGCGTGGCGCGCGTGGAGCCGTTCGACGACGACGACGACGCGGACGCCCCCCAGAACGTGGAGGCCGCCACCGAGCTGCGCACCCAGTTCGCCCGGTTCGCGGCCGGCATGGAGACCCTCAACGACCGCACCGCGGGCCCGCCGTCCCTGGCCCGCGACCCCAAGCACCTCTCGTTCCAGGTGTCGGCCGCGCTCGAGGTAGGCCCCGAGGTGAAAGTGGAGCTGCTGGGCCTGCGCTCCACGCTGCGCCGGCTTTCCCACCTGAACCGCATCCTCCGCCCGCTCAACGAGGAGATGGTTCGCCGGGTCGAGGTCCACGTCCGCGCCCGCACCAACGGCCGCGGCGGGGCCACGCAGGACATCGTGAAGGGGCAATGAGCATCCCGGAACGCGCGCTCTCCGCGGTCGAGGCGATCGTCGCGCCCCGCTGGGTACGGCGCCAGCGAGCGGAGCTCGACACGTACGCCATGGACGGGCTCCCCACGCTGCACGCCCGTCCCGGCGCGGCCGTGCTGCCGGGCTCGCGCGAGGAGGTCATCCGCGTCATCCGGGTGCTGGCCCACCACGGCGTCCCGTTCGTCGCGCGCGGCGCCGGCACCGGTTTGTCGGGTGGGGCCCTGGCCGCGCCCGACGCGGTGCTGCTCGTGCTGACGCGGCTCGACCGGATCCTCGCCGTCGAGCCGGAGAACCGGCGCGCCATCGTCGAGCCCGGGGTGGTGAATGTCCGCCTGTCGCGGGCCGCCGCCCCGTTCGGATTGCACTATGCCCCGGACCCGTCGAGCCAGACCGCGTGCACCATCGGGGGCAACGTGGCGGAGAACGCCGGCGGACCGCACTGCCTCAAGTACGGCGTGACCACGAACCACATCCTGTGGCTGGAGGTGGTCCTGCCCGACGGCAGTGTCGTGACCCTGGGCTCGCCCAACGGCGATCCCTGGGGGCCGGACCTGGTGGGGCTGTTCGTGGGCAGCGAGGGCACGTTCGGCGTGGCCACCCGCATCGCCGTCCGGCTGGTGCCGCTCCCCGCCGCGGTCCGGACCCTGCTGGCCGATTTCGCCTCCCTCCGCACGGCCGGGGCCGCGGTGTCCGCCATCGTGGCGTCGGGCATCGTCCCGGCGGCGCTCGAGATGATGGACCGGAACTGCGTGCGGGCCGTGGAGGACTCGATCTACGCCGCGGGCTATCCCCGGGACGCCGCCGCCGTGCTGCTGGTCGAGCTCGACGGCCGCTCGCCCGCCGCCGTGGCCGAGACGGCCCGCCGGGTCGAAGACCTGCTGCGGGCCGGGGGCGCCCGCGACGTGCGGGTGGCGCATGAGGCCCGGGACCGCGAGCGGCTGTGGCAGGGCCGCAAGAAGGCGTTCGGCGCGCTGGGGCGTCTCAGTCCCGACCTCGTGGTCCAGGACGCGGTGGTCCCGCGGTCCGCGCTGCCCGCGGTCCTGGAAACCATCGCCGGGATCGGGGCCCGTCACCGGCTCACGGTGAGCAACGTGTTCCACGCGGGCGACGGCAACCTGCATCCCAACATCACGTTCGACCGGAAGAACGCCGACGAACGGCACCGGGTGGAGCAGGCATCGGCCGAGATCATGGAGGCCTGCATCGCCGCGGGCGGCACCATCACTGGGGAACACGGTGTGGGACGCGACAAGTTGCGCTACATGCCCCGGCTGTTCGACGCCACCACCCTGGGGGCCATGCGGGACACCCGCCGGGTGTTCGATCCCGACGAGCGGGCGAATCCCGGGAAGGTGATTCCCGTGCACGCGTGCCGGGAATGGTCGATGAGCGGGGAAACGGGAAAGGGGAAACGGGAAACGAGCGCCGAATCCGCGGCGTTTCCCGTTTCCCGTTTCCCGTTTCCCGGCACTCCGGCCGAGGGTGAAGAGGCGGCGCGATGATTCCCACCCGGTGGCGGACGCTCTTCGAGGAGCAGCTGGCGGACGCCGGCCAGCGGCTCGATGCGGCCGACCTGCAGCTCGCCGGCGGCGAGGGCGGGCGGGCGCTCCAGGGGGCGTACCAGGCCACGGTCGCGGCGGCCAGCGTCCGCGTCTGGCTCACCGATCCGCCGTGGAAGGCGGTGCTGCCGGCCGGCGAGATGCAGGGGCGAGTGCAGGCCGCGTTCCCCAATCTGTTCGCCGCGCTGGTGTCGCTCGACCTCAAGGACGTGCTCACCAGCCCGTGGGCGTCCGACGCGGCCGCGCCCTACGTGAAAGAAGCGCGCGCGTTCGTCACCGCCACGGCCGACCAGCTCCGGAAATGGCTCGAGGAGAACTGAGCCCGCGGCTCAAGAGCCTGCTCGGCTCCGGCGCCACGGTCGGCGCGGCGCCGGGCGGGGCGCCGCTGGTGGCGCCCGATTCCGCGAGCGCCTGCGCGCTGCTGTTGCGGACGGCGTCGCTCGAGGGCTGGCGGGTGCGGATCGAGGGCGGGGGCAGCTGGATTCCGCGCGACGCGCCGGCCGACGTGGTGCTGAGCACGGCGCGGCTGGCCCGGCTCACCGACGTCGCGCCCGCCGATCTCGTCGCCACGGCCGAGGCCGGCATCACCTGGTCCGACCTGCGGCGCGGGCTGGCGGACCAGGGCACGTGGCTGGCGCACGACGCCCCTGGGGGTGATCGCACCCTGGGCTCGCTCCTGGCGACGGCCACGACCGGCCCGCTTCGCGCCGGATTCGGCCTGCTGCGCGACCAGGTGCTCGGCCTCACGCTGGTGACCGGAGACGGGCGCACCGTACGGGTGGGCGGCCGGGTGGTGAAGAACGTGGCCGGCTACGACCTCGCCAAGCTCGCGGCCGGGAGCTTCGGCGCCTTTGGCGTCGTGACCGCGGTGCACCTGCGGCTGCGGGCGGTCCCGCGGGCGGACCTCACCCTCCGGGCCGAAGGCCAGCGCGACGCGCTGGTCGACGCCGCCCGCGCGATCCTGGCACCCGGGATGGCCCCGGCCGCCCTCGAGCTGGTGGCCCCGGGGGCCGCGGGCGGGTCCGCGTGGACGCTGGCGGTGCGGCTGGTGGGGACCGACGGCGAGGTGGCCGCCGACCGCCAGACGGTGTTCGAATGCGCCCGCCTGCCGCTCAGCGAGCATACCGGCGCCAACGCGGCCCTGTTCTGGAGCGCGGTGCTGGAGGGCGCGGTCGCGGCCCCGCTCACCGTGCGCCTGGGCGCCGCCCCGGATGGGCTGGAAGACGCGCTCGACCTGCTCGCCCACCATCTCGACGAACCCGTGGCCGACTGGATTACCGCGACCGTGCCCGCCGGCATCGTGCGCTGGAGCGGCAGCGCCAGCCCCGAGGCCCTGATCCGCTTCCGCGTGGCGGCCGCCGAACGCGAGTGGCCGGTGACGCTGGAGCGCGCGCCCTGGGCCATCCGCGCGCGGGTCGGGCATTTCGGGGCGTACCGCGAAGGGGTGCTCCGGCTGGTGGGCGGCCTGCGGCGCGCGTTCGACCCCGCCGGCGTGCTGGTGGCGCCCCTCGGCAGCGACGCGTGACCGGCTTCGCCGGGCTCGCGCCCTGCGTCCACTGCGGGTTCTGCCTGCAGAGCTGCCCCACGTTCCTGGTCACCGGCGACGAGGCCGACAGCCCGCGCGGCCGGATCGTGCTGATGCGCGCCCTGGCGGCGGGCGAGCTGCCGCCCGAAGACGCGGCCCTGGTCGAGCACCTGAACCGCTGCCTCGGCTGCCGGGGCTGCGAGCCGGTCTGCCCCTCGGGCGTGGCCTTCGGCGGGGCGCTCGAAGCCGCCCGCGAGCGCATCGGCGCGGCCAGATCCGTGCCGCCGCTGGGCCGGGTGGTGCTCGACATCATGGCCCGCCCGTCGCTCCGGCGGCCGCTGCTCGCGGTCACTCGCCTGTTCCGGCCGCTGGCCGGGCTCCTGGCCGGAAACGGGCGGCTGGGATTCGCGGCGGGGATGGTCGCCGCTACGCGGCCGGCGGTGAAGCAGTCCGTCGGTCCGTCGTTCCGTCGGTCCGCCGGTCCGCCGCTGTATCCAACCGCCCAACCGCCCAACCGCCTCACCGCCATTTTCACCGGCTGCATCCAATCCGGCCTCTTCGCCCACGTGAACGCCGCGGCCGCGCGAACGCTCGCGGCCAACGGCTATACCGTCGTCCGGGTAGAGGAGCAGGGCTGCTGCGGGGCACTGCACGCGCACGCCGGCCTGCTCGACGAAGCCCGCGCGCTGGCGCGGACTAACGTCGCCGCCTTCAGCCGGGTGCCCGACGCCGCGGTGGCCGTCACCGCCGCCGGGTGCGGTGCCATGCTGGCCTCCTACGGCCACCTCCTGGCCGGCGATCCGCTGGCGCCGGCCGCGGAAGCCCTGGCCGCCCGCGCCGGGGACGTGACCCAGCTGCTGCACGCGGCCGGTCCGCGGCGCGGCGCCGCGCTGGCGGCGCGCGTGGCCTATGATCCGCCCTGCCACCTGCTGCACGCGCAGCGGGTGGCCGACGCGCCGCGCGCCGTGCTCGACGCGATCCCGGGCCTCGAGCCCGTGGCGCACGCCGAGGCGGAGCTCTGCTGCGGCAGCGCCGGGGTGTTCAGCCTGCTCCAGCCGGAGATGTCACGCGCGGTGCTGGCGCGGAAGGTCGCGGCCTTGCGCGAGGCCGCGCCCGACATCGTGGCCACGGGCAACCCGGGCTGCGCCATGCAGATCGGCGCGGGGCTCCGGGCGGCGGGGCACGCGATTCCGGTAGCGCACCCCGTGGAGCTGCTCGACCGGTCGTACGAGGCGGCGGGATACTACCGGAAATGACGACGCCCCCCCTATCCCCCGTGTTCGTGCTGGGACACGACGCGGTCGCGCCCGCCGCGGCCGATGCCGTGCTGAACGGCGCGCTGGTGGCGGTGCCGGACGTGGCGGTGCTCGAGGTCACCGGCCCCGGCGCGGTCGCGTGCATCCAGGGGTTGCTCACCAACGACATCGAGGCCCCGGGGGCGGGCGCCTTCTTGTATGGAGCCGTGCTCACGCCCAAGGGCATGATCGTGTGCGACCTCTGGGTCGAACGGGACCGCACCAGCGTGCGGCTCACGGTCCCGCGCCAGGGCGTGGGCCCGCTGCTCGAGATCTTCCGGCGCTCGCTGCCACCCCGCCTGGCGCGGGTGGCCGAGAGTCCGGAGCAGACCGTCCTGCACCTGGCCGGGCCGCGCGCGGTCGAAGTGGCAACGCGCGCGGGGCTCGCGCTCCCCGCGGAAGGCCGCTGGGGCTCGGCGATCCTGACCGAGGCGACGGCCAGCCTGGCCCGCCCGGCCGCGGGCGCGCCGTTCGCAGTGCAGATCGCCATGGCGCAGACGCAGGCGCCGGCGCTGGCGAGCCGGCTCGGGGTCGCGGGAGCGGTCCAGGGAGCCGTGTTGGATCTGGAGTTCGCCCGCGTGCTGGCCGGGTGGCCGCGCCTGGGCGCGGAGATCGACGACAAGACGCTGCCGCAGGAGGTCCGCTATGACGAGATTGGCGGCGTGTCCTACACCA
>Ga0214473_10005038_pt1 | contig 15842 bp, 20 predicted proteins | sample RVTome_7_FD_203509 | JGI IMG/M metagenome (GOLD analysis project Ga0214473, IMG submission 203509) | Soil microbial communities from uranium-contaminated site in the Upper Colorado River Basin, Wyoming, United States - RVT98D197 | ecosystem: Environmental > Terrestrial > Soil > Contaminated >... | reverse complement strand
GTGGTGGACCATGCTGTTCGGGGTGGTGGCCATCCTGAACGGCGCGAAGACGGCGGTCCGGTGGACTCTGTTCACGCCCCCCGCGCCCTTTTTCGGGGTCCAGTTGCCGGCGGAGGCGTCGGCCGTGGTGTACGTGGCCTTCGGTGCCTTGGAGTGTCTCGTCGGCACGGCGGCCCTGCAGATGCGCCGGTACGTCCTGCCGTTGTCGGTGACCTGCTACGGGCTCGATGCGTTGTCGGCCTTCCTCAGCCGCAACCTGTTGCCGGGGTGGGTCGAGGCCTACGTCCACGCACGGCGAGCGTATCAGGGTCTCCCGGTCCGGCCGGGCGAGGTCGAAAGGATGCAGGCGTTCGTGCCGTGGCTGCCGATCATCCCCCTGGTCCTCCTCGCCTGGGGTGTCGTGGTGTTCCTGCGGGCGCGGGCGCGGAGCCGGGCGGTGGATCCACAGTGAACTGGCGTCCAGGGGCGTCTACCGCGGGTTATGCCTGGCGGCCGGCGTAGAATCCAAATGTGCGCATACTCACTGCTGCGTTCCGATCGGTCGGGTTTCTGACCGTCGTAACCTTGGCATCTGTCGTTCAGGCCAGGACCGAGCCGGAGACGCCTCGAGCAAAGGCAACGCTCGAGCTGCAATCGATCACCCCACCACGAATTCAAAGATCGATGATCCCCCTCCCAGCCCTGATGCGGATACTGTGCTCCAGGGTTGGACTGTTCGTCCCCTTTTTGCTTCCGGCGCTGCTTGCCTGGCCTGTCACATTGGCCGGGACTCCGGAACCGGCTGCGGGCGGGCCGATCTCTGTAGCCTGGGACCCGGCTGTCCTCGCCTTCTCGCCCAAGTGTGCCAGGACCCTCTTGCAATCGGAGCGCTCGTCCCGATGCGTCCTCGAGATGACGCTCGACTCGTCGGGCGTACCGCACGTCTTCATGGCGGAGAGTCCCAGCCTGCGTGACTTGCATGTTGATGACCGTGCCATCGAGCACTTCGTGCTGTCGGGAAACGAGGTGCATCGCCTGCCTCCCATTCCAGCCGAGCACGCCCCGGTCATGGCGCTCAGGGCGGCCGCTGCGCATACAGGCGAGTTGCTCCTTCTTTGGGCGGAGGCCGAGACTTATGGGCCCGAAGGCCGGCGCAGCACGATCTACCTGAGTAGCTATCGCGACGGCGTTTGGGGAAGTCGGGAAACCGTGAGCGACCGGCGTGCGCTGTCTTTCGTTCTCGACAACCGCGAAATGGCGCTGGTGACGAACGCGGATGGCTCCCTCGACGTGTTCTGGAGGGATGTGCGTGAATACCATCCCCTCGTCGCTCTGCTCACGATGGGTCATGACGGCGATTATTCCAAGACCCATCATCGCCGGCGCACAGGTGCGGGGTGGACCGATGTCGAGCGCATTCAGCGTCGGGGTACGTTCGATCTGATGGCATTCCATGTCCAGCCGAATTCCGGGGGTCTCCCCTTCGTCCTGTGGAGCGAGGACACGAACTCCCCCGCCACGATCTTTCGATCGGCCCACTCTCGCGGGCGCTGGCGGGTGGAGACTGAAATCGCTCAGTGCACGGCCACCCTGGAAGAACCGCGGGTTTTCGACCTGGCGGTCACGCCCGGTGTTGCCGCACCGTCAAGGGTCGCCTGGGCGTGTTCCGGATTCGAATACACAGAACCCGGCACTCAGAAGAACACACTGTTTGTTGATTTGTATGTGACCGCGCTTCTGGACGGTGTCTGGACCACGGGACCTGTCCTGACACGCAACGCTGTGTCGTTTCGATGGCTCTGGAACGGGCGAGCGCAGAGCGCCCTGGTGGTGCAGGAGTCCGCTCCGCGCGTCCTCGAAACGAAGCGGCTGCCGGTTCCATTGTCCATTGTCTCGATCGACCGGAATCGCCCCGTGGCGACGGAGGTCCTCACGGACCGTTCGCTGCCAGGCATCGTCGAAGCGGTCGCCGATGATCACGGCACGGTCCACCTGATCTACGCCGAGCCGGCAACGGACACGGGAGCGATACTCAAGTATCGGCGTGGCAGGATCGTCGCTGGTGAGTGATGGATGTCGTCGCCCCCGGGCTGTCAGGGGTTACCGACGGCACGGCCGCCGCGGGTGAATTGTTCCGGCGGCGTCGCGATCAACAGGCCGCCCAGGATCACATTCTGCTGTCCCGCGTAACAGGCCTCGAACGTGTTCTGGAGCACGAGTTCCTGCCCGGCCGATGATTGTCTCACCAGCGAGAGGCTGTCGATCCAGGCAACCGCCTCCTCGAAGACTCCACCGCGGATAAGGAGCGCCTTCAGGGTGAAGCAGTCCATCTGCTGGCAGGGGAACTCGTTGGGAAACGGGCCGGCCTCGACGCCGTTGACGGAGAGCATGTAGTCCTGGGTGGCCGGACGGAACCAGACTCTCACGTCGTTCCAGGCGGAGCGGTGATACGGGAGACCGTTGACGTGTCCGTCCGCGAACGGCAGCCGCAGGAGCTCCGGCAGGAGGACTTCGGTGGACCCCGATCGGAACGGGACGATGGCCAGCTCCAGAAGCACCGTGTCGGCGGGGTCCAGAAGGTGCGCGGGGAACGTCTCGGTCCACGAGAAGCCGGTGCAGAGGACCGAAGGCAACCCGTTGGGATCCCCCACGTTGAGGGCAATCGGCGGGTTGGCGATGAGCTTGCCGGCATAGCCATCGGGCTGGCCGGCCCCGGCGGGAAGAATGGCGACGGAGGCAGCGAGCAGCGACATCACGACGGTGCGGAGGGTCATGGGAAGACCTCCCTGGTTGGCCCGGTCAGGCCCGGGCGGAGTGAACGGATCGGCTGTCCAACCTATTTATCCGCAGCGCCGGGGACCGTCAACCTGTTCCTGCCGTCGACACCTTCTGCGTGCGGCATAGGAACAGCAGTCGCCTATTTCAGGGGTGCCGGCCCTGAGGATGAGCCGGCCTTGCGATTGCGGGCGCAGGGCCCGGGACCGTCACCCTTGCGCGATCGACGGCGGCCCGAGACGCGAGGCGCGGAGCGTCGGGCCGCCTCTCCCCCTCCGGACTCAACCGCGGGCGGCCCGCGTGGCCAGCACCGGCACGGCGCCGGCGAGAAGGCCGACCGCCATTCCGCCCAATCCGATGAGACCGTAGAGTAGGCAGCCCGTTGCGCCGGCGAGCCCGGCGATCAGGCTGGCGACGAACAGGGGGACACCGTGCGCCTCGCGGGGGCGCGGCGCGAGGAGGCCGAGGGCCACGCCGCCGGCGAGTCCGCCGAGGATGCAGAGGGTCGGAAAGAGGAGGCAGCGGTCCGCGCCGCAGAGGTGGCCGCCGGCCTGGGCCACGAGCGGGACGAGCATCGGGATGAACCCGGCGAGGAGCCCGGGGCGGATGCCCCGGCGGAACGACTCCCCGCGCCACAGGCAGAACGTGACGGCGGCGATCAGGCCAACGCCGCACACGATCGTGCCGGCCGGGTCGGCGCAGCAGAGACCCGCCAGCGCGACCACCGGCGCCAGCCACAGGCTGCGGCGCAGGGCGGCGCCCAGGCGGCCGGCCTCGTAGGCGCGCCGGGCGCGCGTCTTTAGGGTCGCGGCGCGGGCCGGGTCAGGAAGGTCCATCGCTCGTCCTCCAGACGGCACGCAGGCGCCCCAGCGCCCGCTCGACCCGCTTTCTGAAAGTCGCGGCCGCCACCGCCGCGCGCTCGCCGCGGGCATAGAGCCGCAGCGTCTCCGCGTCCTCCGGGCGCAGCGTCCCCAGCGCCTCACGCACCATCGCCTCCGCCTCGGTCCGCATCGCCGTCTCCTCCGGATTCGGCGACGGGTCGGGGGCCGGCGCGGCCGCTTCCTCGCGCCGGCGCGGCGGAAGATCTTCAGGAGGGCCTCCTGGGCGGCGTCCTCAGCCTCGTCGGGCCGCAGGTGCCGGGCGGCGAAGCGGCGCAGGAGCGGCCAGAGACGCTCGAAGACCGGATGGAACGCCGCCCGGTCGCCATCGGCGAGCCGCTCCATCAAGCGCTGCAATTCGGAGTCGGGAAGACGCTCCATCCGGCCTTCGTCGGGGCAAACCCGCCGGCCCGGAGTCCCCACAAGACCCGGGACCACGGTGCGGACCCCTCCAGGATCAGGAACAGCAGAGCGGGCAGCAGCAACAGGCCGCCTCGGCCGCCTTCTCGGCCGCCCAGGCAGCCGCGGGCAGCGCCAGCAGCGCGACGACGGGGATGAACCGCTTCACGAACCGGATCATTCTCTCACCTCCTCCGCGGCGGGACCGCCCCGGCCCGGCTGGGCCGGGGGTACCGCCTGCAAGGGGTATAGGCGGGAGAGGGGTGGGGTGTGACAGGGACCGGATTTATGATATTCACGCCCGTCAGACATTGACCAGCCGGATGGAGGAAAGTCGGCATGATCCCACGCATGCTCTTCGTGTCGCTCGTCTGCGCAGCGGGCTTGGCCCAGGCCGCCGAGGTGTCGAGCGTTCAGGCGCCGGGCTCCCAGGTGTCGGGGACCGCGGCGACCGACGCCTTCGCCGAGATCGACCGCACCTTCGACGAGTTCCGTCTCGACGCGCACATTCCCGGCCTCGTCTACGGCGTGGTCATCGACGGCCGCCTGGCGCGCGTGAAAGGGCTCGGCGTCCAGGATCTCGAAACGAAGCGGCCGGTCACGGCCGAAACGCTGTTCCGCATCGCCTCGATGACCAAGTCGTTCACGGCGCTGTCCATCCTCAACCTGCGTGACGAAGGGCGGCTGTCGCTCGATGCGCCCGCCGAAACCTACATTCCCGAAATTCGTGATTGGCGGAACCCGACCGAGGACTCGCCACGGATTCGCGTGCGTGACCTGCTGACCCACACGGCCGGCCTGGTCACCGACGACCCGTGGGGTGACCGGCAGACACCACTGCCGGAAGACGACTTCACACGGCTGCTGCGCGAGGGTGTGCCGTTCACCCGCCCGCCGGGCACCGCCATGGAGTACTCGAATCTCGGCTACGCCATGCTCGGCCGGGTGGTCGCGAACGTTTCGCAGCGGCCCTACAAGGAGTACGTCGAGCGTCTGCTGCTTGGCCCGCTTGGCATGACGTCATCCGGCTTCGAGGTGGCGCTATCGCCGGCCGGGCGGCGCGCGCTCGGCTATCGCTGGGAGGACGAGCGGTGGCGACTCGAGCCGACGATGGCGCACGGCGCGTTCGGCGCCATGGGCGGGCTGCAGACCAGCGCCAACGACTATGCGAAGTATGTCGCCTGGCTGCTCTCCGCGTGGCCGCCGCGCGATGGCGCCGACACCGGTCCCGTGAAGCGGGCGACGGTGCGCGAGCTCGCGCAAGGCGCGAACTACCCGGAGCTGCGCCAGCGCTTCGGCAAGAGCGGCGCCACCGCCTGCCGGCAGGCGGCGACCTACGGCATGGGGATGATCGTCGCCGTCGATTGCGACCTCGGGGTGACGCTGAGCCACAGTGGCGGGTACCCGGGCTATGGCTCGCACGTGCTGCTTCTGCCGGACCACGGCATCGGCATTTTCGCGCTCGCGAACCGGACCTACGCCGGGCCCAAGCCCGTGGTGTGGGACGCGGCCGTCGCCCTTCACAAGGCGGGACTCTTGAAGCCGCGGCCGACGTCTGTGGACGAGTCGCTGGCACGCGCGTACAGCGCCGTGGGCAGGATGTACGCCTCGGGGGATGTGAAATCCGCGGGCGATGTGTTCGCGATGAACTTCCTGCTCGATCGCTCGGCGAAGGGCTGGGCCCGCGACCTCGCGGACCTGAAGAGGCAGGTCGGCACTTGCGAAACGAACGCACCGATAGTCTCGACCGGCACGCTCTCGGGCGATTTCACCTGGCGCTGCGAGCACGGCCGGGTCAAGGGCTCGCTGCTGCTCGCGCCGACCCGCCCGCCCCGCATCCAGTCACTGACGCTGGCCCGGGTGAAGCCTTGAGCAGCGCGGGCCGCGAGGCGGACCACGGGAAGGCAGGGCACAGGGCTCCCTGAGCGGTGGCTCTGAGCGATTGGTGCTGATGGCACTTCTTCCGAGCAGAGGAATGCTCATCCGCCTCTTGCTTGCGTGTGGAATTCTCGCACTCACCACGGTTGCCTGCATCGGTCCCCGCGTGGTTCGAATTCCCACCAAGTCCATGGAACCGACGATCAAGCAGGGCGAGGTTCTGGTGATCATACGAGCCCCAAACCGGTCGTTTTCGGTTCATCACGGCGACTTGGTTGTCTTCTGGGCTCCGGGAGCCGGAGATCGAGAGCTACGGACACGAGCGGGTACCCGATGGACACGGCTTCGTGATGGGAGATAATCGCTTGAACTCACGGGACAGTCGAAGCTATGGGGCGATTCCGCGTGACTCCATCGTCGGTTGGCCACTGTTCAAGTAGATACGTCGCCGATCTTCTGCTTGGGGGCGACGGTGGGCGACGTTCCCGCCATTCCAGAAGGAGGAGCCCATGACAAAGTACGGCGCGGAATTCTTCGGGACGTTCTGGCTGGTCCTTGGTGGGTGCGGCAGCGCGGTGCTGGCGGCGGCGTTTCCCAACGTCGGCATCGGTCTTCTCGGTGGCGCGCTGGCCTTCGGGCTGATGGTCCTGTCCCAACCACGAGCACCTCAAGCATCGGGTCAGGCATCTCCGGATTGATCACCGGGAAAACAGGGCCGATGCGCACCTCGTGACCGCCAGGGGATATGGCTTCCCGAGCTTGGCTCGTCTCAGGGCTCACGTCGCGAAGGACGACCCGGCCGGGCCCGAACGTCCTCACCACGAGCGGATCGATGACCCGGTATTCCGCCGGGCCGTCGATCGGCTCGACGTTCGCGACATTCACTGGCACGCTAGGCCTCTCGGGCGGGCGGAGCACGGCGGGCATGGCAGGATCGCCGAGTACCTGCGGGCGCGGGGCGGCGCCACTTGGGAATGGAGTCGATGATCGATCATCTCGTCGCGCTCATCGTGGACGAAAGCAAATGGCTGACGGCCTCGATGGGCTTTGCCCTGCTGGCCGTCACCATCCTGCTCTACGGGAACCGCCAGTCGAATCTCCCCGCCCGCCGTCGGATCATGGCGTCGATGAACCTGTTCTTCGGGGTCACCATCGGGACCATGGCCTTCGGTCATCTCCTGGCGGTGACGACCAAGCGCGCGTCGGGGACGCTGGATGGGTCGCTTCCGGCGTTCTACGCCATCGGCATCGTCCTGGCGGTCCCCTCCTGGTGGCTCATTCATCACGCGAGACGGTTGCTCGCCACCGACGAGGACCGCGGGCGGACGACCCTGGTTCTCAACGTTTGGCTGGCCATCACGCTCCTGGCGCTCGGGCTTCACAACCTGCCGCTCGCCGCGCCGGCCTTCTTCAACATCGGCTACCAGCTGCATTCCCGCCAGGCGGTGGGCTGGGCGATGGTCATCATGGCGGTCGTCGTGAATGTCGGTTTGTTCATCGGCTCGCTGATATTCCTGGCGAGCGGCCAAAGTTTCGAGCAGTTCCAGCGGCCGGCGCCGCCCGCCGCCGCACCCGCGTTCGCAACCGAGTCTCAGTAGACATGAAGGTCGCGTTCGGGATGAAGGCGCACTCGGGATGGGCAGCCCTGGTCGTCGTCGGCAGCCGCGGCGGTGAGTTCCAGGTGGTCGACCGATGCCGCATGGAACTGGTCGAGAAGGATGAAGTGTCGTGGGCAAAAGCGCCCTATCACGCCGCCGAGCATCTGAAGCCTGGCGACGCACGTGACCTGGTCGACCGGGGTGTCAAGGCGGCGCGACGCATCGCAGTCCGCGAGGTGGGGGCAGCGGTCGAGCGCGCCCGCCGGGCGGGACATGAGGTGGCCGCCTGCGCGGTCCTGATGACCAATCCGCTGCCTGATTGGACCGTCGACGAGATCCTTGCCGTGCATTTCCGGATGCACAAAGCCGAGGGGGTGCTGTTCCGCGACGCGCTCGCCAGCGCCGGCGACGCGTGCGGCTTGAAATGCCTCGGGATACCGGAGAAACAGCTGGACAACCAGGCCGAACGGGCCCTGTCGACCCCGGCGAACCGATTGCGGCAGACGATCGCGTCGCTTGGAAAATCGGTGGGCCCGCCCTGGGGCAAGGATCAGAAGGACGCGGCGCTCGCCGCCATGATCGCTTTGCAGGACCGGGGGAAGTAGACGTGCAACTGCTCCTGGATCGGTTACTCTCCTTCAATACCTTCATCGTTCTCTGGGAACGTCGGGCATGAATCCCGACCTCATGGTCGCCGGAACGGAGGGGATTCCATGTCACGTGTCAATTGGGGACGCCTGGCTATCGGTGGCCTGATTGCAAGCGTGATCGCTTTTGTCACCGATGGCGTCATGCATAACTTCCTGATCCCCCACCATTGGCAGGCGCTGATCGAACAGTTGGGGATCGCGCCGCGGCCCCATGCGCCATCGGCGATGGTGTACTTCGCCATCTTCGAACTGGGCCGTGGCTTCGTGTCGTTGTTCCTGTATGCGATGATGCGGGCCCGATTCGGCGCGGGTCCCGGGACCGCGGCCGCGGCCGGTGTTGCCGGCTGGATCGCCTTCTCGGTGACCGGGCCGGCGCAGTTCATTCCGCTCGGCTTCTTCAGTGATACCTTGTGGGTCATGGCGGGCGGGTATCAACTGGTGACGTCGATCGTCGCGACCCTGGCGGGTGCCGCGGTTTACACCGAGAAGGCATAGCCGATGCTCGATCCTGCTCCTCGATCGCCGCTGCGCAGCACGGTCGCGATCGTCATCGGGCTGGTCGCCGTCATCGTCCTGTCGCTCGGCACCGACCAGGTGATGCACATGCTGGGCGTCTATCCACCGTGGGGCGAGACGATGCCCGACACGGGCGACAACCTGCTGGCGCTCGTCTATCGCTGCGTCTACGCCGTCATCGGCAGTTATCTCGCCGCCCGTCTGGCGCCGCGCAACCCGATGCGGCACGCCGTGATCCTCGGGGCGATCGGCCTCGTGCTCGGCACCATCGGAGCGATTGCCTCGATCCCGATGAAGCTGGGGCCGGCCTGGTACCCGATCTCGCTGGCGGTCACGGCGCTCCCCTGCGGCTGGCTCGGCGGAGTCCTCCACCGGGCGCGGCAGCCGAATTCGTCGCGCCATCCCGAGGTCGCCGAACGTGAGCAGCGTTGACGTCATCCTCCGCCCGAGCCAACTACGATCCGGGCTGGCGGTGGTCCGAGCATGTGGGGCCTTCCGTCGGCGCCACGCGCTGCACGGTCGAGCATGTCGGGCTGGTCCTGTCGGGGACGGCCACGGCGGCGTTCGAAGACGGCCGTGTCATCGAGCTGCGGGCGGGCGAACTGTTCCACATTCCGCCATTGGCGCACGATAGCCGGGTGGTCGGCGATGCGGTGTACGTGTCGCTGCACTTCCTCGGCGCCGACACCTATGCGAAGAAGCCCGGCTGAAGCCGGAGACTTATCGGTTCGCTTCGCCTACTGGGTCGCCCGGGCCGCCGCCGGCGTCGTCCTGGTTGCCGTGTTCTCAGTCGGCGCGGCGGCCGACCTGGTGGCCGAGCCGCGCCCGCGGGCGCGCGCGCTCGGCGTCGCGCCCGGCATCTATCCGCCCGGGCCGCTCAACGCCATTACCGACGTCGCGGGGGTGCGCGTCGGCCACACGACGATTATCGAAGGCGATCAGGTGCGGACCGGCGTGACCGCGATCCTGCCGCACGCCGGGAATCTCTTCCAGGAGAAAGTTGCGGGCGCGGTGTTCGTCGGCAATGCGTTCGGCAAGCTGGCCGGTTCGACGCAGATCGCCGAGCTGGGCACCATCGAGACACCGGTGGTTCTGACGAACACTCTGAGCGTCGGCGTCGCCATGGACGCGGTCGTGCGCTACACCCTCGGCCGGCCGGGCAACGAGGAGGTGCGGTCGGTGAACGCGCTGGTCGGCGAGACGAACGACGGCGGCCTGAACGACATCCGCGGGTTGCATGTCACCGGCCGGCACGTGCTCGATGCGATCGCGCGCGCGAGCGCGGGACCGGTGGCGGAAGGGAGCGTCGGCGCCGGCACGGGGACGATGCTCTACGGGTGGAAGGGTGGGATCGGCACCGCGTCACGCGTCCTTCCGGACGGCCATGTCGTCGGCGTCCTGGCGCAGACGAACTTCGGCGGCAATCTCACGATCGCCGGCGTGCCGGTCTTCCGCACCCTGCAGCCGCCACAGCGGGCCGCCACGACGCCGGCGGGCCCGCGCTCGCCGGGGGGTCCGGGATCGGCGGAGGCGCCGGGATCGGCGGCCGGATCCGGGGACGGCTCGTGCATCCTGGTGGTCGCGACCGATGCGCCGCTCGAGGCGCGCGATCTCGGCCGGCTGGGGGCGCGGGCGGTGTTCGGTCTCGGGCGGACCGGATCGTCGTTCAGCAACGGCAGCGGCGATTACGCCATCGCCTTCTCCACCGCGCCCGAAATGCGCAGCCGCGCCGGCGAGACCGCGCCCCGGATGCGCCGCGTGCTGCCGACCGACGCCCTCTCCCCGCTGTTTCAGGCGGCCCTTGAAGCGACGGAGGAAGCGGTGTACAACGCACTCCTCCAGGCGACGACCGTGAACTCGAAGTTCGGGACCGCCGAGGCGATCCCGATCGACCGGGTGCGCGAGCTGCTGCCGAAGTGAGGGCAGGAATGACCGATCGTCCGCTTGACAGCGACTGGGTGGGGAGGAAACCGCTGGCGTGGTCGCTCGTTTCGATCGTCCTATTCTGGCTCCCGGGCGGCGCTGCGCGCGCGCAGGTCGCGGGGCCATCCACCCCGGCTCTCTACGACGTGGGAAACGGCCGAGGGCGGTCGCGGTCGCCGACCTCGACGGCGACCGGGGCCCGCCCGCACCTGCACGGACTGGCGACGGGGGATTTCGACGTCGATGGCTGGCCGGACGTCGCGGTGGACAGTTCCAAAACCAGGGAGGTCCGCGTCCTGCGGGGCGGACCACGCGGCCCCGCGGCGGCGGTTCCGGTACCGGTGGGGACGATGCCGTACTTTCGTCTCGGAGTCGGCGACGTGATCGGGGGGAAGCACCCGGACGTGCTCGTACCGGGCCACGGCGACAACACCGTGCGGGCCGTCGGGCTCGAGCGCGGACTGCTACGCTCGCCGACATGGAACATTGCGCTCCAGGGTCAGCCGTGGATGGTGGTGGCGTGCGATCCAAACCGGGACGGTCGCGACGACCTCGTCGTGGTCGAGTCGGACGCGATCAGCGTCTGGCGGGCAGGGGCGGGCGGTTTCGCGCCGGCGCCCGGTTCGCCGTTCGCAGTCCGGGGCGCCACCGAGGCGGCGGTCGGGGATCTGGACGGCGATGGCGCCGCCGATGTGGCGATCGGCCCGTGGGACGGCGACGAGGTGACAGTGCTGCGCGGAGGGGCCGGGCCGGCGCGCCGGATCCGGGTGTGCGAGCGGCCGATCGGTCTGGCGATCGCCGATCTCGACGGCGACGGCCGGGGCGAGCTGATGGCGACCTGCGCGACCACGAATCGACTGGCGGTCACCAGTGTGAGCGCGGATCATTCGAGGGTCGCATCGGGCCCGCAGGGAGTAGGTGAATGATGGCGGCGCACAAGATAAAGACCCGGAATGGGGAGGAGTCCGTCGTCCCGGAGGACGACATCAGGAAGTTCAAGGAACGGCTGCGCGGGGCGCTCGTCCTGCCGGCCGACACCGGCTACGACGAGGCGCGCAAGGTCTACAACGCGATGCACGACAAGCGGCCGGGGCTGATCGTCCAGGCGGCGGGGGTCGCCGACGTGATCGCGACGGCGGGGTGGTCCTCGATCTCGGTCGCATGAAAGGGATGCGTGTCGACGCCAGGCGGAAAAGGGTCCGGGCCGAGGGGGGCTGCACCTGGGGCGACCTGAACCATGCCACCTGCGCCTTCGGACTTGCCACCACGGGCGGCATCGTCTCCACCACCGGCATCGCCGGCCTGACGCTCGGCGGCGGCATGGGGTACCTGACCCGCCGGTGCGGGCTGTCGTGCGACAACTTGCTGTCTGCCGACATCGTGACCGCCGACGGATCGTTCATCACCTGCAGCGAGGACAAGGAACCGGACATGTTCTGGGCCATCCGGGGCGGCGGCAATTTCGGCGTCGTGACCTCATTCGAATACCGCCTCCACCGGGTGGCCGACATCCACGGAGGGCCGACCTTCTTCGCCCCCGACGGCGACGTCCTGCACCGGTACAAGGAGTTCATCCTCAACGCGCCGGAGAGCTGGGAGCGATCTTCGCCTTCACCATGGCGCCGCCGCTGCCTTTCCTGCCCCCCGAGTGGCACGGCAAACCGATCGTCGCGGTGATCGCCTGCTGGAGCGGCGCCCTCGGGAAGGGGAAGAAGATGCTGGCGCCTCTCAAGGAGTGGGGGCGGGTCGCGGGCGCATTCGTCGAACGCATGCCTTATCCCGCGATCAACACCCTGTTCGACGCGATCCTCCCGGCGGGTCTCCAGCATTACTGGAAAGGGAGCTTCGTGCGCGACATCCCCGAGGCGGCGATCGAGGCGCACCTGAAGCACTCCGCCGAGGTGCCGTGCATGAAGTCGGGCACGCATTTCTTCCCGCTCGACGGCGCCTGCCACCGGGTGCCGGCGGACGGAACCGCATTCGCCTACCGGGACGCCGCGTTCGCGAACATCATTGCCGGCACCTGGAAGGATCGAGCCGACAACGAGCGCAACATCGCCTGGGTCCGCCGCTACTACGAAGCGCTGCGTCCCTTTTCGGAGGAGGGAGGCTACGTGAACTTCCTGGCCGAAATAGAGGATCCTGGTCCGCTTCGGCGAGGAGCCGCGGCGACCGGTGGGACCCGCCAGGGCCTTGGACCGGCCCCTCTCCGTCCCACCGACCCACCATTGCTCCGGTCCGGAACCAAGCGTATCATCAGGCCAATCGAATCCAGGCGGCGAGACTTGTTCAGGCGAGATCCCAGGACTTTCCAAGATGACGCGCACCTCGTGGTCGTCAAGGCAGTACGCCAGTCGATCCAGAGCGAACCGGCAAAGGACGCAATCTCTCGCGGCCTATCCCGACAGCGACCACAGGGACGATTCCGACCATCCGATTGGCGCGACGGGACTTCGCTCAGTGCCGCCGCTAGACTTGCCTCCGGATAGGCTGGCCTGCGCGCGTCCTTTGCCTTCAAACGCAGTTCTGTCTACTTATATGCGGACAAGGGTTAACGTCTACGCACTTCCGATCGTGCTCATCATCGCGGGTGGTGCGTTGGCACTGTGGGCAACTCAGATGCCTCGCTATCATGACCCGAAATGGGCCGATCGATTCCTCGGCGCCGAAATTACCCGGGAGAACGCGGATGCGCTCTCGGAGCAGTGGTACGCTGCCCAGGAAAAAGCCTTGACGAGTCGAGATCGATTCTTCGACGTGGGCATGGGCGTAGCGGCGCTGGGTCTGAGCATTGTGAGCCTGCTGGCGTTCGTGCGGGTGAAGAATGTTGTGGACCTTCAGGCGCTGATGACCCCTCGGGCGCCGCGCACCTGGTATTTCACCGCGGTTGTGGGTTGGCTCTCATTTGTCCCAGCGGTGTGGGGCTATCTTCTTTATACCTATAAACGCGGTGACTACCCGTGGTGGGCGGATAGCATAGCCATCCCTGCTGCCGGCGCTGTCTTTACTGGGTTTTGGGGCGTGGTGATTGTCTTGTGGGCGGTCTACCTTTCAACCCGGCGAGCAACGCTTCCGGTGCGGGTTTGGGCTCGGCCGATCTTGGGCCGCGCACCACTCGTGGGGACTGGCGCCCTTCTGGCTGCCGCCCTCTTTTTGGTACTTCTAGTAAATGGGGTCTTAGCAAATTTCTTTACCGTACCGTCGAGCCTGGCGATGTTGTACATCTCAGTGTGTTGTCGTGCGGCCTCGGCGACGCCGGCACGGGCCGCATAACAACCCGCCGCAGCCGACGGTGGGCGGGTTGGGAGGCGATAGGCCGCTGCGGTCGGTGTTCGCCCACCGCGGCTGAGCGGGAGCGTTATGCGTACGAAGGGTTGATCGAATGTCGCGCCTCATGAAATGGGCAGTTCGCGGGGGGCTCAGCGCGACGCTTCTCCTCGCAGGCTACGTCGTGTGGGTGATCACGATGGGCATTCCACTTCAGGTCGAAGTGCGAAATGACACCGTCCTTGTCGATGCGCAGCAGCTAGGTGAATATTCCTCTCACATCTCGCGCATTCGACTGACCGAGGCAGATACTGGTCGAGTTGTGTGGGAAGCCGAGTCGACGAATCCGTCGGGCGCCTCGGCGTTGTGGTGGTTCCGTCTCCAGCCTGGTCCCAATCGTCAGCCCGAAAGGCTATACGGGTTCCGCACGGTCATCCCAGCCGAATCCGCTGGGTTCGAGCTCACCCCTGGCCGCGATTACCACATCCGCCTCTGGGGCAAGTCGCGTCTAAGTCGCAATTCCCGACAATTTCGCGTACCGCAACAGAGCAGTTCATCGTCCACGACGCATAACTACCGCGTAACCCGACGGCCCGGCCGGTCACGCGTCTTGCTTGCGCAAGGCGCGCGCCCGTCCAGTCCGCGGGTTACGCGGAGCGGACTTATTGACCGCGGGAGCGCGATGTCTCAGGAACACGGTACCCGGGAAGTAGGCAAAGGGAACGACAATGCCGGGAGTTGTCATCTCAGGGAGTTGCTCTGGACCCAGTTGGGTCATGCAGTAACGTTGATCGCCAAACAGGACCAAATCGTCTGGACCATCTTCGGACTTTTCTGGGCGGCCGACGCTGTGCTGGTCGTGGCGCTCTTCCCAAACGGCGTCCTTCCAGGCGGCACAGTTTGCATGACGGTGTCGTGGCTCGGCTTCGTCCTTTCGGCTCTGTGGGCTGTTCTGCATTTCCGGGTTGTTGCACATCCCACTTTTTACGAAGGCATGCACCAACACTTCGAGTCCGAGCTCAAGATCCCGGAGGCGTTCGCGCTAAGCGGCTGGCGCAACCAGGAGCGATTCCGCGCGGCCATGGGTCGCACCCGGAGGGCTCGTCCTTTCATGGCAGCTTGTCCGATCGTTTGGACAGTCTTGTGGGGTCTAGCTCTACTCCGCTTCTGGGGAGGTTCGTGAGGGTGGGCCTCACAGCTACGCCGCCTAACCACGCGTTGGCCTGCGTCGGGGCCGCGCAACAACGAAACCATGGGGATTGCGACGCACTCCCCGCAACCAGAAAGAGGTCAGTTATGACTAAACACAGTATGAAACACTTGGCCGCTCTTGCGGTCATCGGCATGGTGGCGGTGGGGCCTTACACAACGTTCGCGCAGGGCAGTGCGGAGGAAAAGCAGGTGCCCCTCTACGGCCGGCTGGGTGGCCTCGCGTCGATTTCGGTCGTCGTCAGCGACTTTATCGATGCTCTTGTGCCGGACGCCGTGCTCAATGCGAATCCTGCGATCGATGCCGCGAGGAAGCGTGTGCCGGCACCCTATCTGAAGTACCACGTGACCGCCATGGTGTGCCAAGCTACTGGCGGCCCATGTCAGTACCACGGACGTGAGATGAAGGAGTCTCACGCTCACATGAACATAACGGAGCAAGAGTGGGATCGCATGGTCACTCTTTTCAAGGGGGTGCTCGCGAAGCATCGTGTCCCGGCGAAGGAGACTCAGGAGCTTCTTGACATCATTGGCTCGACGAAGGCTGATATCGTCGTTTCCCAGACCGGCAAGTGAAAGTAACGGCCAGCTAACAAGGGCATGCAGCCGACCGCTTACGGCGGCGGCTGATGCCCGACGTTGGGCGGACACTCGAGGGAAGCATCCGTCTTCCGCAATGTGCGGGAAGACTTAACCAAAGGGGTTCATGATGGACCGTTGGCTGGGAAAGTACTCGGAAGTTCTCTACGCGCTCATGCGGGTGGTGGTCG
>Ga0214473_10005036_pt1 | contig 15845 bp, 15 predicted proteins | sample RVTome_7_FD_203509 | JGI IMG/M metagenome (GOLD analysis project Ga0214473, IMG submission 203509) | Soil microbial communities from uranium-contaminated site in the Upper Colorado River Basin, Wyoming, United States - RVT98D197 | ecosystem: Environmental > Terrestrial > Soil > Contaminated >... | reverse complement strand
CTTCTGCCCCTTGGCGAGCACTGGGTGCTCCTGGGGATCGTAGCCGTCGCCGCCGGGGACACGGTCGCGTATTTCGTCGGGCGCGCGGTCGGGAAGCGACCGTTGTCCCTCCGGGTGTCCCCGAACAAGACGTTGGAAGGGGCCATCGGAGGGCTTTTGGCCAGCGTGCTCTGCTCCGCGGCGTACGCGGCGGTCTTTCTCCCCGGCATCCGGACCTGGTTCATCCTGGGCGCTGCCGCGATCCTGGGATCGGCGGGGCAAGCGGGAGACCTGTTCGAATCGATGCTCAAACGAGCCGCCGGGGTGAAGGACAGCGGGAATCTCCTGCCCGGCCACGGCGGGTTGCTCGACCGTGCGGACGGCATCATCGCCGCGGGGCCGGTGCTCCACCTGCTGGCGATCCTCTCCCGGCAGGCCGGAGGGATGTGAGGATGGACGCCCGGAAAGGAGTCGCCGTCCTGGGTTCCACCGGATCGGTGGGCCGCAATGCGCTCGACGTGATCGCCCGGTTTCCGGGAAGGTTCCGGGTGACGGCCCTGTGCGCGGGGAAGAACGCGAGTCGACTCGGGGAGCAGGCGCGGCGGTTTCGCCCGTCCCTCGTCTGCCTGGCGGAGGAGCGTTCCGCGGCGCGGTTGGGATGCCTTCCACGGGAAACCCGCGTGGTGTTCGGCGAACAGGGGATGACCGAGGCGGTCTGCGCGGACGCGGCCGGAATCGTGCTGGCCGCCGCGTCGGGCGTGTCCTCGATCCGGCCCGTGATCGCGGCCGCAACTCTCGGGAAGCGGATCGCTCTGGCCAACAAGGAGCTGCTCGTGATGGCGGGCAGATTCCTCGTCAAGGCCGCCAAGGCGGGAGGGGCCGAAATCCTGCCCGTCGACAGCGAGCACTCGGCCGTGTTCCAGGCCGCCTCCGGCCACCGGCGGGAAGACATCCTCCGGATCCTCCTCACCGCCTCCGGGGGGCCGTTCCGGAACCACACCTTGCGCCGGATGCGGCGGGCGACGGTCTCCGAGGTGCTCGGCCATCCGACCTGGCGAATGGGAACGAAGATCACGGTCGACTCCGCGACGCTGATGAACAAGGGGCTGGAGGTGATCGAGGCGACCTGGCTCTTCGGCCTTCCTCCCTCGATGATCGACGTGCTCATCCATCCCCAGTCGGTGGTCCACTCGATCGTGGAGTACCGGGACGGGAGCATGATCGCGCAGTTCGGGGTCCCCGACATGAGGATCCCGATCGGATACGCCCTCTCCTACCCCGAGCGCCTTCCCCTGGAACTGCCCAGATTCAAGCCGCATCGAATGGACGGGTGGACGTTCGAGCCGCCGGACCGGAAACGGTTCCCGGCCCTTTCGATGGCCTACGCCGCGGCGGAGGCGGGGGGCACGGCCCCAGCGGTCCTTTCCGCCGGGAACGAGGTCGCGGTCGACGCGTTTCTTTCGGGAAGGATCCGCTTCACCGAGATCGTGGAGGTGGTGGGTTCCCTGATGGCCGGATGGCGGCGGGAAGATCGAACCGTGACCCTTGCCGATGTCCTTCGCGCCGACGTACGGGCGAGGGAGAAGGCCGACCTGCTGATTTCCAGGAAAAGGAGCCCGCGCCGCTGATGGATTTCCTCTCTTCCGCGTCGCATTTCCTGACGACGCCCGTCGCCTTTGTCGTGGTGCTGGGCATCCTGATCTTCGTCCACGAGTTCGGGCACTTCATCGTCGCCCGCAGGCTCGGGGTGGGAGTCACGAAATTTTCCTTCGGCTTCGGGCCGAAGCTGTTCGGCATCCGGCGGGGGGAGACGGAATATCTCGTCTCGGCGATACCGCTCGGCGGATACGTGAAGCTCGTCGGGGAGAGCGACGGCGACGACGTTCCGGAACCGCTGCGGAGCCGGTCGTTTTCCCACAAGCCGGTTTGGGTGAAGATGGCGGTCGTGGCGGCGGGGCCGCTGGGGAACCTCCTTTTCGCGGTCCTGGTCTTCTGGATCGTCTTCCTCGGCGGAGTCCCCGCGTTGACGCCCAGGATCGGGAACGTTCTGCCCGACTCGCCGGCGGCGCGCGCGGGTCTGAAAGGAGGGGACGTCGTCGTCCGCGTCGGGGGGACCACCATCTCGACGTGGGAGGAGCTGGCCGCGCGGATCCGGCAGGAAGAGGCGGGGAGGGAGCTCTCCATGACCGTGCGCCGGGACGGGAAGGAATTCACCGTCAAGGTGTCCCCCGAGATCCGGGAGGGGAAAAGCATCTTCGGGGAGAAGGTCCAGGAGCCCAAGATCGGCATCGTCGCCGGACAGGAGATCGTCCGGAAGAAGCTGGGCCCCGTGTCGGCGCTTCTCCGCGCGGGGAGGGAAACCGGGAAGCTGGTCGAGCTGACCGTGCTGACCGTCGTGAAGCTCCTGACGCGTGTGCTCCCGTCGGATACCCTCGGGGGGCCGATCCTCATCGCCCAGCTGGCGGGCGACCAGGCGCGGCAGGGGGTCTCCCCGTTCGCCTACTTCCTCGGGCTGCTCAGCGTGAACCTCGGAATCCTGAACCTTCTGCCCATCCCGATCCTGGACGGGGGGCACCTCCTTTTCTTCTCGATCGAGGCGCTCCGCCGCAAGCCGCTGTCCCCCCAGGCGCGGGCCCTGGCGCAGCAGGTGGGCCTGGCCATCATCCTGATGCTGACCGCGCTGGTCTTCTACAACGACATCGCCCGCCTGGTCTCCCGGTAACCCCCCCGTGATTCTCGCCATCGAAACGGCGACGCCGCACGGCAGCGTTGCGTTGGTCTCGGGAAACGTTGTCCTGGCGGAAGCCGCGCTGCCCCGCGGGCGGCAGGCATCCGAAACGATCCTTTCCTCCGTCGACGAGCTCCTGCGAAAAACGGGTTCGGGACCCGGCAATGTCGGGCACGTGGCCGTGTCGTCGGGGCCGGGCTCCTTCACGGGCCTGCGGGTGGGAATGGCGGCCGCAAAGGGATACTGCTTCGGCTGGCGGATCCCGATGGTCCCCGTTCCGACGCTCCACGCGCTGGCGTCGAGGTTCCGGCCCGCGGGGATGACGGTGTGCCCCGTCCTGGACGCGAAGAAAAAAGAGGTGTATGCCGCCCTGTTCCGATGGGAGGACGGCAGGTGCAGGCGGCTTTCACCCGACCTGGCGATCGCCCCGGCCGAGCTTCCCGGAAAGCTACCGGATGGAACGGTGTTTTTCTGCGGCGACGGCGCCGCGCCTTTCGCTAGGCTCTTCCGGGAGCGCCTGGGCGACAGGGCCGTCTTCCCCCCCGCGGGGGAGGGGCTGCCGAGCGCGGGGGCGGTGGGGCTTCTCGCGGCGGTCCTGGTACGGGCGGGGTCCGTCGGCGACGCTCGCCTGGCGGTCCCGGCTTACGTCCGCCCCTCGGAGGCGGAGCTCAAGCGCAGGTAGGGACAGCGGGCCGGATCCGCCCCCTTTAATTGACAATTGGCCGTCCTCTGTTACACTGAAAAACCATCTCAAATTGGAGGCGCCGATGGGACAAACCCAGGAGGCAAAGAAGGCGGCTCTCATCGAAAAGAACCCGGACTTCAAGAACCTGGTCCAGGAACACCGGATGCTGGATGATAAGTTGAAGGAGCTCGACCGGAAGGTGTATTTGACGCCCGACGAGGAAATGGAGCGGAAGCGGCTGCAGAAGCTCAAGCTGGCCAAGAAGGACCAGATCGCCAGGATACTCACCAGCCAATAGGCGGCGGCCCACCGGAAGACCGTTCGACCAGGAACCGGACTACCCTTGGGCGGAAGGCCCGCACGAGGGGTTTTTTTTATCTCGGGAGGGAGCAGCGGGAAACGGATGCGAAGCGACCGGACGAAAAAGGGATTGGAGCGGATGCCGCACCGAGCGCTCTATTGCGCCGCGGGAGTGCCGCCGGCAGCCATGGGGAAACCGTTCATCGGAGTCGCGACTTCGTTCACCGACCTTGTGCCGGGACACGTGGGGATGCGGAGCCTGGAGCGCGTTGTCGAAAACGGTGTCCACGCCGCCGGAGGGTACCCGTTCCTGTTCGGGGTCCCGGCCGTGTGCGACGGGATCGCGATGGGGCACAAGGGGATGCATTATTCCCTGCCGCTGCGCGAGTTGATCGCCGACATGATCGAGTCCGTCGCCGAGGCCCACGCTCTCGACGGGCTGGTGCTGCTCACCAACTGTGACAAGATCACCCCCGGGATGCTCATGGCCGCCGCCCGGCTGAACCTCCCGTGCATCGTGCTGACGGCCGGCCCCATGCTCTCGGGGCGGATGGGCGATCGCAGGCTTTCGCTGGTCAGCGACACCTTCGAGGCGGTGGGCCGCTACCAGCGGGGGGAGATCGACGCCCTCACCCTGCGGCATCTCGAGGCCGAGGCCTGCCCCGGCGAGGGCTCCTGCCAGGGACTTTATACGGCCAACACCATGGCGTGCCTGACCGAAACGCTTGGGATGTCGCTGCCGGGCTGCGCGACCGCTCTGGCGGGGCTGTCCAAAAAGCGGCACCTGGGCTACGCGACCGGCCGGCGGATCGTCGAGCTGGTCCGCAAGGGGATCGTACCCCGGCAGATCATGAACCGAGCCGCGTTCGAGAACGCCATCCGCGTGGACATGGCCCTGGGGGGCTCCTCCAACTCCGTTTTGCACCTGCTGGCGATCGCCCACGAGGCAGGGGTTTCGCTTCCCCTGTCCGACTTCGACCGGCTCTCCCGGCAAACCCCGCAGCTCACCACGGTGACGCCGGCGGGGCCGCACATGATGGAAGACGTGGAGTTCTCCGGCGGGATCCCGGCCGTGCTCAACCGCCTGCTCCCGATGCTCAAAAAGAGCAGGACGGTGTCGGGAGAGGACATCACCGCGATCGCCCGGAGAGGGCGGGTCTTGAACGACGGGATCATCCGGCGTCTCGAGGCGCCCGTACGGAACGAGGGGGGGATCGCCATCCTCACCGGCAACCTGGCTCCCGGCGGGGCGGTCATCAAGCAGTCCGGCGTCGACCCCTCGATGTTCCGGTTCCGGGGAAAGGCCAAGGTGTTCGATTCCGAGGACGCCGCCATGGCGGCGATCATGGCCGGGAAGATCAAGTCCGGCAGGGTCGTGGTCATCCGGTACGAAGGCCCGAAGGGCGGGCCGGGGATGCGCGAGATGCTCTCGCCCACCTCGGCGATCATGGGGATGGGGCTGGGCACGAAGGTGGCTCTCATCACCGACGGACGCTTTTCCGGGGGAACGCACGGGCCGTGCATCGGCCACATCTCTCCCGAAGCGATGGAAGGGGGGCCGATCGCACTCGTCCGGGACGGGGACGCAATCGTCCTCGACATACCGAGGCGAAAGCTCACCCTCGACGTCCCTGCGGCGGAGCTCGCCCGCCGCAGGAAGGCGTGGAAGGCGCCGGCGCCCAAAATCGGTGCCGGGTACCTGTCCCGTTACGCAAAGCTCGTCCGCTCGGCGGGGACGGGAGCGGTGATCCACTAGGGGGGACGAACCGTGAAGATGACGGGAGCGGAAATATTCGTCAAGGCGCTGGCGGACCTGGGCGTGGACGTGGTGTTCGGCTACCCCGGAGGGGCGGTCCTGCACATCTACGACGAGCTGTTCAAGAACACGAAGGTCCGCCACCTCCTGACCCGCCACGAGCAGGGAGCTGTCCACATGGCCGACGGCTACGCACGGGCGTCGGGGAAGATCGGCGTGTGCCTCGTGACCTCCGGCCCCGGGGCGACGAACACGGTGACCGGCATCGCCACCGCGTACATGGATTCGATCCCCGTCGTCGTGTTCTCCGGCCAGGTGCCGACGTTGATGATCGGGAACGACGCGTTCCAGGAGGCCGACATCGTCGGGATCACCCGGCCGTGCACGAAGCACAACTATCTGGTCAAGGAAGTGAAGGACCTGGCCCGCATCATGAAGGAGGCCTTCTACATTGCCTCCACCGGGCGGCCGGGGCCCGTACTCGTCGACATCCCCAAGGATGTCCTTACGGCCTCGGCGGAGTACGCCCTCCCGAAGGAGGTCAACGTGCGTGGGTACCACCCGACCTACGAGGGGCACCCCCGGCAGGTGGAGAGCGCGGTCCGCCTGATCCGGGAGAAGGAGCGCCCCGTCCTCTACGCGGGCGGCGGCGTCATTCTTTCCGGATCCTCCCGGCAGCTCGTCGAGTTCGCGCACACCCTGGGAATCCCGGTCACGACGACCCTGATGGGGATGGGGGCGTTTCCGGGAACGGACCCCCTCTACATGGGAATGCTGGGAATGCACGGGACCTATTCGGCCAACATGGCGATCTCCCACAGCGACCTGATCATCGCCGTGGGCGCGCGGTTCGACGACCGGGTGACGGGAAAGGTGGACGAGTTCGCCCCCCACGCCAAGATCATCCACGTCGACATCGACCCGACCTCCATCCAGAAGAACGTCCCCGTCGATATCCCGATCGTGGGAGACCTCAAGGACGTGCTGAAAAAGATGATCCAGCTCGTCAAGGGGACGAAGGAGGCGGCGCGGTACCGGGAGAAGATCTCCCCGTGGCGGGAGCAGGTCGGGAAGTGGGCCGCGACCCACCCCCTTTCCTACAAGCCGGCTAAGGGCAAGATCAAGCCGCAGCACGTGGTCGAGCAGATCTACTCGCTCACCAAGGGGAAGGCCATCATCACTACGGAGGTCGGGCAGAACCAGATGTGGGCGGCCCAGTTCTACAAGTTTGACCGCCCGCGCACCTTCCTGTCCTCCGGGGGGTTGGGGACGATGGGGTACGGCTTCCCCGCCGCCATCGGCGCCCAGGTGGCCATGCCGGGCAGGCTCGTCATCGACGTGGCGGGCGACGGCAGCATCCAGATGAACATCCAGGAGCTGGCGACGGCCGTCCAGTACCGCCTTCCCGTGAAAGTGGTCATCCTCAACAACGGGGCGCTGGGGATGGTCCGCCAGTGGCAGGAGCTCTTTTTCCAGGGGAAGTACTCCCAGACCTGCCTTCCCCAGATCCCGGACTTCGTCAAGCTGGCGGAGGCGTACGGCGCGGCTGGGTTTCGCGCAACCCGCCCGGAGGAGGTACGGGAAGTGCTGAAAAGAGGGTTCGCCGTCCAGGGGCCCGCGTTCATCGATGTCCTGACGGACCCGAACGAGATGGTCTACCCGATGGTGCCCGCCGGGGCGCCCTTGACGAAGATGCTGCTCGTCTGACGGGAACGCTGCGCGCGTAAGGAGAGAGGGCGATGCGTCACACCATTTCCATCCTGGTGGAGAATGAATTCGGGGTGTTAAGCCGCGTCTCCGGTCTGTTTTCCGGCAGGGGGTTCAACATCGAGTCGCTCTCGGTGGCCGAGACGCTGGACCCGTCCGTCTCCCGGATGACGATCGTGACCAGCGGCAATGACCAGATCATCGAGCAGATCCTGAAGCAATTGAACAAGCTTGTCTCGGTCATCAAGGTCGTCGATCTTACCGGGGTCGACACCGTGGACCGGGAGCTGGTTCTCGTCAAGATCAATGCGGAGTCCGAGACCAAGGCCGAGGTGCTGCGGCTGGTCGACATCTTCCGGGCGAAGATCGTGGACGTGGCGCCCCGCTGCTACACGATCGAGATGACCGGCGACGAGGGGAAGGTCAGCGCCTTCCTCCAGATGCTCCGGCCGATCGGCATCAAGGAGATCGTGCGCACGGGACGCGTGGCCATCGCCCGGGGGACGTAGGCGGGTGCCTGTGGGGCGCCTAGTCTTTATTAAGGTTTATTAAGGATATTCCGAAGAAATCCCAGGGAGGAGAGACCGATGGTGAAGATCTACCGCGAGAAGGACGCGAAGCCGCTGGCGCTCAAGAGGAAGAAGATCGCGATCCTGGGCTACGGCAGCCAGGGACATGCCCACGCGAACAACCTCAAGGAGAGCGGAATGAGCGTGATCGTCGGAGAACTCCCCGACGGGCCCGCGGCGAAGAAGGCGCAGGCCGCGGGGTTCGAGGTCCACGACGCGGCGACCGCGGTTTCCGGGGCCGACGTGGTTTCCATGCTCCTGCCGGACGAACTGCAGGGGCGGATCTACCGGGAATCGGTCGCCCCGAGCCTGAAAAAAGGCGCGTTCCTGATGTTCGCCCACGGCTTCAACATCCACTTCGGCCAGATCGTTCCCAGGGCCGACATCAACGTATTCATGGTGGCTCCGAAGGGGCCCGGCCACCTGGTGCGCGCGCAGTACCTGAAAGGGGAAGGGGTGCCGGCCCTTATCGCCGTCCACCAGGACCCCTCCCGCAAGAGCAAGGAGGTCGCTCTCGCCTACGCGGCGGCCATCGGCGCGACGCGGGCGGGAGTGATCGGGACGACTTTCCGCGAGGAGACCGAGACGGACCTGTTCGGGGAGCAGGCCGTTCTGTGCGGCGGAGTGACGGCGCTGGTCCTGGCGGGATACGAGACGCTGGTCGAAGCCGGCTACGCCCCGGAGATGGCGTACTTCGAATGCCTCCACGAACTGAAGCTCATCGTAGACCTCATCTACGAGGGGGGCATCTCCACGATGCGGTACTCGATCAGCAACACGGCGCAGTACGGAGACCTGACTCGCGGCTCGCGAATCATCACGGGGGAAACCAAGAAGGAGATGAAGCGGATGCTCGAGGAGGTCCGGGACGGGTCGTTCGCGCGGGAATGGATCCTCGAGAACCAGGCCAACCGTCCCGTGTTCAACGCACTCACGAAGCGCGGCGAGGAGCATCCGATCGAGGAGGTGGGACGCAGGCTCCGTGCCATGATGCCGTGGATCGCAAAAGGGCGGCTGGTTGACAAGTCCAGGAACTGAGCCAGCACCCGGCCCGGACGGGCTGCGGCGAGGACGCGGCGTGATCGCCCCGGAAGGACTCCCGTTCGTGCTGGGCGCGGCGGCGGCTACCGCAACGTTCTACTTTCTCTGGCCGAGAAGCCTGCCCCTGGCGGCTTTCGGGCTTCTCCTCACCGTTTTCGTGGCGTGGTTCTTCCGGAACCCCGAGCGGTTCCCGCCGATCGTGCCCGGAGCGGTGATTTCCCCCGCGGACGGCGGGATCGTCTTTTGCGGCGACTGCCCGCCGGGGAGGTACAACCCGGGACCCGGGAAGAGGGTAAGCGTGTTCATGTCCGTTTTCGACGTCCACGTGAACCGGGCCCCCGTCTCCGGGAAGGTGGTCTCGGTGCTCTACCACCCGGGAACGTTCCTGGCGGCGAACGTCGACAAGGCGTCGCTCGAAAACGAGCAGAACGGCGTGGTCCTTGAAACCGCGGAGGGCCACCGGATTTCTTATGTACAAATCGCCGGCCTGATCGCGCGGCGGATCGTGTGCGACCTGTCGGAGGGCGATACGGTGCAACAAGGGCAGCGGGTGGGGATGATCCGTTTCGGGTCGCGCGTGGACATCCTCCTCCCCGTCTCCGCCGTTCTCCGCGTGCGGACGGGAGACCGGGTTCGCGCGGGGGAGAGCATACTGGGGGTGCTTCCATGAGAAGAAGGGACCGAAGGGAGGACAGCGTCGCCCGCGGGATCTACGTCCTTCCCAACCTGATCACCTCGGGCTCCCTGTTCGCCGGCTTCTATTCCATTGCGGCCACGTACAACGGGCAGTTCGAGAAGGCGGCGATGGCCATCATCGCAGGAGTCGTGCTCGACGGGCTGGACGGCCGGGTGGCGCGCATGACCCGGACCACCACGCGGTTCGGCGTGGAGTACGACTCGCTTGCCGACCTCGTCTCCTTCGGCGTCGCGCCGGCGTTCCTGGTGTACGGCTGGGCGCTCTCGCAGTTCGGCCGCTGGGGCTGGCTGGCGGCGTTCCTCTACCTGATCTGCGGGGCGCTGCGCCTGGCGCGGTTCAACGTGCAGATCAACACCGTCGAGAAGGCGAAGTTCAACGGTCTGCCGATCCCGGCCGCCGCGACGTTCGTCGCGTCGATCCTCCTGCTCTTCTACTACCTCGGCGGGCCGGGCAGCTTCAAGCACCTGACGCTGCTCCTGGTGATCTATGTGCTGGCTTTCTTGATGGTGAGCACCATCAAGTACAACAGCTTCAAGGACCTGGAGGCGTTCCGGCGGCGTCCGTTCAACACGCTGGTCGTCTTCATCTTCCTTGCGCTCCTGCTGGCGGCGGAGCCCCAGGTCATGATCTTCCTGTTTTCCTCGGCGTACGTCGTGTCGGGGCCGATCGGGGAGCTGGTGAGCGTGATCCGGCGTCGGCGGGGGAAACTGACGGAAAGAGAAAAAGGCGCGGATGGGCATGACGCTTACAGAGAAAATCCTCGCTAGGCATGCGGGGAAAGACCGGGTCGAACCCGGGGAGCTGCTCCTTGCCCGGGTGGACCTTGCCCTGGGCAACGACGTGACGGCCCCGATCGCCATCGATGCGGTCCGGCGGCTGGGGGCCAAGGAGGTGTTCGACCGGGAGAAGATCGCCCTGGTCCCGGACCACTTCGCTCCCAACAAGGACATCCAGTCCGCCGAGCAGATGAAGAGGATGCGGGAGTTCGCCCGTGAGTACGGGATCGTGAACTACTTCGAGGTCGGCCGGATGGGGATCGAGCACGTCCTCCTGCCGGATGAGGGGCTGGTCGTCCCGGGGGACCTCGTGATCGGCGCCGACAGCCACACCTGCACCTACGGGGCGCTGTGCGCCTTCTCGACCGGCGTGGGAAGCACGGATTTGGCTGCCGCGATGATTTCCGGGGAAGTCTGGCTCAAAGTCCCCGCTTCCCTGCGCATCGTGCTTTCCGGCAGGCCGGGGAAGTGGGTAGAGGGGAAGGACGTCATCCTCTCGATCATCGGGAAGATCGGCGTGGATGGTGCTCTTTACCAGGCGATGGAGTACGCGGGCGAGGGGATTTCCTCCTTGCCCATGGCGTGGCGCTTCACGATGTCCAACATGGCGATCGAGGCGGGGGCGAAGAACGGCATCTTCCCGTTCGACGAAACGACCCGCGCCTACGTGGACGGGCGGGCGAAACGAAAATACGAAGTGGTCACCGCCGACAAGGACGCCCGGTATGCCGCGGAGCTGCACGTCGACCTCTCCGCTCTCGAGCCGCAGGTGGCGTTCCCGCACCTCCCGGAGAACGCGACGCCCCTGTCGCAGGTGGGTCATGTCCCCATCGACCAGGTGGTCGTCGGGTCCTGCACGAACGGGCGGATCGAGGACCTGCGCAGCGCGGCGACCGTGCTCCGGGGCCGGAAGGTCCACGATGGGGTGCGGATGCTGGTGTTCCCCGCGACCCAGGAGATCTACCTGCAGGCGATGCGAGAAGGGCTGATGGAGGTGTTCGTGACGGCGGGGGCGGCCGTTTCCACACCGACTTGCGGGCCCTGCCTGGGAGGGCACATGGGGATTCTCGCCAAGGGGGAACGGGCGATCGCCACCACCAACCGGAACTTCGTGGGACGGATGGGGCACCCCGAGAGCGAGGTCTACCTCGCCAACCCCGCCGTTGCCGCGGCGTCCGCGGTGCTGGGACGGATCGGCGGCCCCGACGAGCTCCCGTGACGCGTGCGCCTCATCAAGCGGCTGCGTTCCCTGGTTCCGCTGCATTCCTCGCGGAGGGGTTCGAATTCCTCAGTGCATACAAAGTACTTATGGATTATGCATTGAGGATTCGAACCCCGAGCCCGCCAGGCGGGCGAGGCGGCCGCAACGGCCGATGGCGTGATCGCCGAGGCTCAAGCGGTCCTCGCTCCGCAAGCCGCGTACATCCCGCCTCGGCAACCTGCCGGCGCCATTCCTGGCGCCTTTTCCTCGCTATCCGCTCGGCGCTTGCCTCGGAGCTCGAACCTTCCCTCAGGACTCTGGCGGTTGGTTCTCGCTCCTCCGCTGCGTCATCCTGCGCAGACAGGGAATGCGCCGGTTGCTGCGGTACGGGCCCAACCGGAAGGCGCTTGTCGCAGGAAGGTCCGGCGCAGCCGCCGCAGGAGGGGGGCGCAGTGAGGTAAAGCGCAGCCGAAGGGAGTTCGACGCAGCGCCTTCCCCCTGCGAAGGAACGGAGCCGATCGCGGCGATGGATGCGGCGAGTAAACCACTGAACGGAGCGGAGCGCATGGAGTTCAAGGGCAAGGCGTGGAAGTACGGGGACGACGTCGACACCGACGTGATCATCCCGGCGAGGTACCTCAACACGAGCGTCCCGGCGGAGCTCGCCAGGCATTGCATGGAAGACATCGACAGGGAATACGCGTCGAAGGTGTCTCCGGGCGACTTCATCGTGGCCGGGAAGAACTTCGGCTGCGGCTCGTCGCGGGAGCATGCCCCCATCGCAATCAAGGCCTCCGGGGCGCGGGCGGTGATCGCCCGGTCATTCGCCCGGATCTTCTACCGCAATTCCTTCAACATGGGGCTACCCATTTTCGAGGCGCCGCAGGCGGTCGACGAGGTCGAAAAAGGCGATGTCCTGGCCCTCGACATGGAGCAAGGGACCCTGCGCAACGAGACGAAGAAGAAGGAATATCGGATCCCCCCCGTCCCGCCGTTCATGCGGGAGCTGGTCGCCGCGGGGGGGCTGCTGAATTACATGGCCGCCCGCCGGAAAGGAAAGTAGCGCGGATGCCGAAGATCTGCATCTTCCCCGGCGACGGGATCGGCCCCGAGGTGGTGCGGGAGGCGCTCTCCGTCCTGCGGACGATCGAGGAGGTTTCGGGCCGGCGGAGGTTCGAGACGGAGGAAGAGCTTCTCGGGGGCTCCTCCTACGACGTACACGGGATTCCTATGACGGAGAAGGCGCTGGCGCTGGCGGCGGCGGCGGACGCCGTGCTCCTCGGAGCGGTCGGGGGGCCGAAGTGGGACCCGCTCCCGTTCGAGGTGCGGCCGGAGCGGGCGCTGCTGGGCCTGCGCAAGAGCCTGGGCCTTTACGCAAACCTTCGTCCCGCGAAGGTCCACGCGCCCCTCCTGGACGCCTCGCCGCTGCGCCGCGAGCTCGTGGAGGGGATCGACCTCATGGTAGTGCGGGAGCTGACCGGCGGGATCTACTTCGGGGAGCCCAGGGGGATCCGGGTGGTGAACGGCGTGGAGACGGGGATCAACACCGAGGTGTACACCCGCCCGGAGATCGAGCGGGTCGCCCGGGTGGCCTTCGACCTTGCCCGGAAGCGGAGCCGTAAGGTGACCTCCGTGGACAAGTCCAATGTACTGGAAGCCACCGAGCTGTGGCGCAGGATCGTGACCGAGGTGCACGACCGCGAGTACCGGGACGTGGAGCTCTCCCACATGCTGGTGGACAACTGTGCGATGCAGCTGATCCGGTACCCGAAGCAGTTCGACGTCATCGTCACGACGAACCTCTTCGGGGACATCCTTACGGACGAGGCGTCGATGATCACCGGGTCGATCGGGATGCTTCCGTCAGCCTCTATCGGAGGGAGGGTTGGGCTCTATGAGCCGATCCACGGCAGCGCCCCGGACATCGCCGGGAAGGGGGTGGCGAACCCCCTGGCGACGATACTTTCGATCGCGATGATGCTAAAATATTCCTTCGAACTGCCCGCGGAAGCCGTCCGGATCGATGATGCGGTGGAGCGGGTGCTCGCCGACGGATATCGCACGGGGGACATCTACCGGGAAGGCCCCGGGGTGACCCGTGTGGGGACAAAGGAGATGGGGGAGAAGGTCCGCGAGGCGATCCGGAACCGGGCATAAGCGCAACGAAGCGCATTCTGGAAAAACATCAAGAGGCGAGGTGGAGCGATGGGCACCAGGAGTTTCAACGTCGCGGTCGCCGGGGCGACCGGCGCCGTGGGAGAAGTGATGCTGCAGATCCTTACGGAGCGGAAGTTCCCCGTGAAGAACATCCGCCTGCTGGCATCCGAACGCTCGGTCGGCAAGCGGCTTGCGTTCCGCGGCGAGCAGGTCCCCGTGGAACTGCTCCAGAAGAGCGCCTTCAAGGGGATCGACATCGCCCTGTTCTCGGCGGGTGCCTCCCGAAGCAAGGAGTTCGCCCCGGCGGCGTGGGAGTCCGGCGCGGTGGTGATCGACAACTCCTCCGCCTTCCGGATGGAGCCGGACATTCCGCTCGTGGTCCCGGAGATCAACCCGCACGCGGTCGCGCAGTTCCGGAACCGGGGAATCATCGCGAATCCGAACTGCACGACGATCGTCGCGATCATGCCGCTCAAGCCCCTGCACGACTACGGGAAGCTGAAGAGGGTGGTGGCCTCCTCCTACCAGGCGACCTCCGGGGCCGGGGCCAAGGCGATGGCGGAGCTGGTCTCCCAGACGAAGGCCTTCGCCAAGGGGGAGAAGATGGAGGTGGCGGCGTTCAAGCACCAGATCGCCTTCAACGTCATCCCGCACATCGACGCCTTCCTGGACAACGGCTACACCAAGGAAGAGATGAAGATGACGAACGAGGGGCGCAAGATCCTGGAGATCCCCGGCCTGCGCGTCACCTGCACCACGGTGCGCGTGCCGGTGCTCACCGCCCACTCGATCTCGGTGAACGCCCAGTTCGAGAAGAAGATCACCCGCGAAAAGGCGAGGGAGCTCATCGCGAAGTTCCCCGGATGCCAGGTGATGGACGACCCGGCGGCGAACGTCTACCCGATGCCGCTGTTCTGCGCGGGGAAGGACGATTGCTACGTCGGCCGCATCCGGGAAGACGACAGCGCGGAAAATGCCCTCAACTTCTGGGTGTGCGGCGACCAGCTCCGCAAGGGGGCCGCGCTGAACGCCATCCAGATCGGGGAGTTGCTCGTCAAGAACCACCTGGTTCCCGCGTAATCGGTTGCGGCGCGTCAAGCTGACGCTGACCTATGACGGGACCGCGTACCGGGGGTTCCAGCTTCAGCCGAACGGGCCGACGGTTCAGGCCGTGGCGGAGGAGGCGCTGGGCCGGCTCCTCCAGGAGGCGGTGAAGCTGCGGGCGGCGGGACGCACCGACGCCGGCGTGCACGCACGGGAGCAGGTGGTCGATTTCGCCGACTCGGGCAGCCGGTCGCCGGAAACGATCCTGCGGGGAGGGAACGCGCTTCTTCCCCCCGACATCCGGATCCTCTCCGTCGAGGAGGTCCCTCTGTCGTTCGACGCCCGGCGCCACGCGAAAGAGAAGGAGTACCGGTACTTCCTCCACCTGAATCCCGTCGCGTCCCCCTTTTTTTCCCGCCATGCCTGGCACATCGAGAAGCCCCTCGACCTTTTCGCCATGCGGGAAGGGCTGGCCCACGTGATGGGGGAGCACGATTTCGCCTCCTTCCGGGGGCAGGGGTGCACGGCGAAGACGACCGTGCGGACAATCCTCCGCGCGGAATTGAGCGAGCCGTATCCCGATCTCCATTTCATCGGTATTTCCGGCGGCGGCTTCCTCCGGCACATGGTCCGGAACATCGTAGGAACGCTGGTGGACGTCGGGAAGGAGGAAAATCCCCCTGAACGGATGCGGGAATTGCTCTTCCTGCGGGACCGTTCGAAGGCGGGCCCCACCGCCCCAGCCCGCGGCCTGTTCCTCTGGAGCGTTACGTACCCCGAGTAGAAGGCGCACGCCGCAGGGAGTTTCGGCGGAGCCACCGGTACCGCGGGCACAGGCGCTGCGACTTCCGTGGGGAGCACTTTCCGCTTGACGGTGGGCGCCCGCTGGGCTCTAATATAACTTTTGGTTTTCGGGGGAAAGGTTTGCGCCGATGAAGAAGACGGAATATTTCACGAGAGAGGCAGCCGACCAGGCCTGGCACGTGGTGGACGCCAAGGACATGGTGCTTGGGCGCCTCGCCACCAAGGTGGCCGAAGTCCTGCGCGGGAAGCACAAACCGATGTTCACTCCCAACGCCGACATCGGCGATTTCGTCATCGTCGTCAATGCCGAAAAGGTGAAGCTGACCGGGAAGAAGATGACGGAGAAGACCTACTACCGCCACACGGGGTACATGGGGGGATTGAAGTCCACAACGCCGGAG
>Ga0214473_10005035_pt1 | contig 15847 bp, 31 predicted proteins | sample RVTome_7_FD_203509 | JGI IMG/M metagenome (GOLD analysis project Ga0214473, IMG submission 203509) | Soil microbial communities from uranium-contaminated site in the Upper Colorado River Basin, Wyoming, United States - RVT98D197 | ecosystem: Environmental > Terrestrial > Soil > Contaminated >... | reverse complement strand
TAGACCACTGTAAGAAATGCAAAGCATCTAAACCAGAGGATAAAACATTTCCATTCTGTTCAAAAGAACACTGGCAATACATGGTGAGTAAAAGTTAAATGAATTATAGATTGGAAAACTATACAGCAAAACGTTCAGATCAAATCTCACATAGCATTAGAATAACATACAAACTATACAGAGTAAACGAGAAAGGTGATCTGGCAAGCTGTCTTGGAACGGATGAAAATCTGGATAGGTTGTTAAAAAAGAACGAGAGATGGATGCACAAAAATAACGGATACATTATACGAAAGGCGGTAATAGAATTAAAGGAAGAACCAGTGTTCAAGATAATTCAAAACAAGAGGCGGAAATAATATGATTCAAACTATCAAATGGGAAAACAGTAACAAGAATCTATGTGTAATATGTTCAGCATTAGTTGTCTTGTCTAGTTATTTTATTTGTAAATCTTGCAATCAGATTTGTAAAATAATACCATTGAGTTCTGAGAAGCTTCCTGCTGATGAAAAATACATTGTATTAGACGTTAAGAGTAGGTGTTGCAAGTCAGATGTTAAGACTATGCTAAAGCATACTTGCTCAGACAAATGCCATGAAGACTTGATAAAAATAATGGAAAACAACATGGGTAAATTCAAGAAGGTAATCGATATAGAAACTGGTTTGGAACATAAAGTACCCATAAAAGATTTGATAGAGAAGGGATTAACTCATGAAGAATTACAGCACTATCCCATCTACGGATGATTTGGTGGCCGTGGCCACAACGACACAACCTTCCTGCTGGTAAAAATTACAGTGATTTCTAATTACTGATGGTCAGATTCATTCACATGTCTTACAATTCATCTGACAATTATTGTCAGATTATGATTAAAAAATCTGATTGGCATTACAGATACCCATTGGGCGGGTTGCAATGGAGAGTGTGGTCTGGTAGAAAACGGAACGTATTTTACTATTACTATATAAACACTTGATAAAGAATGACTATATTTGTATTAGTACACAACCTTTATATACAATACTGGTGTAATATATGGTATGAATAAGTTGACCTACAAGCAACAGATTCAATCGGAGTGTAAGGAATTTGGTAAAATTTAGTTGGAGTTTAAACCCAAATCCTAGCGGTTCAACACCGACATTCAATTGGAGAATTGTATCACTGTCAGTTCTTTTATGGATTGCATTGATGCCATTGTTCTCAATTGTTCATGAACATGGTCACGCATTAATCTGTGCATATAACAATATGCCATACAATATGCAGATAGGAATATTGAACGGTGCATCAGTTTCTTGTACTGGATCATTTGTTGACCCGCTACCATTTCAATTAGCTGGTGGCTTTTTAGCTTCTGGTATTGCATTGCTATCAGCAATCTTTGTCAGAAAATTAATCAGAAAAGCAAAACACAGCTATGCATACATTCCATTGTTTACAATTGGAATAGTTCAATTCGGTCAGATGATCATGGAAGGATTCTTCAATACATTCTATCTGACTTCAAACATTGCGACTTTGATTCCGACAATGACAGCATTCATTATACTGCTAGCTCTGACTGGAATAAAGTCAAAACACTTTGAAGAAGAGAAGATGTACGAAGTGATCAAACGAAATAATCCAACATTCGATAGTGAGGTTGAAACTAGCATTGACTAATCAATCTCATAATTTTTCTCAACCATTAGAAGTAATAGATGATGCCTTGGAATTATTCATAGGTGTAAGATTAAACAAGAGAGGTAAGAAAAATTGAGTCAGATGAACAATAATACTTCCGCATTATGGTTACTTTGGGAAAATGAATCTTGTGAAAAACACGCAAGAAGTTATCTGTCGTTACTATCAAAAGAGGTAAATGCAAATTGACATTCAAAAGAAATTCAAAGATAGATGTAGATTTGATTGAAGGAATTTTTCAGTTTGAATCTAATAAATATTATCAAAAATATCTAAACGAAGATGGATCACTTAATGAAAAAGGTTTACATGAATTAAGAAGTATAAGATCTAAACCTTTCAACTGGAATGATCGAAAGTGGATAGGCTATGAAGATTTTCATTTAGGAGAAAGAGTAAAAAGTAAATGGATAAAGAGATTAAAGAAAAAACAGTATTATTCAAATGATGATTATTTCAACACATGGTTGATAGTAAGAAGAATAAGAGATGCAATCAAACATGATCTGACTCATAAAGAATGTAAAAAATGTAAAGGTCATGGAGTAATATTCAATACTGGTAAAATTCCTAACCCAAAATGCATAGGCTGTAAGGGCAAAGGGGAGATTAAGATTTGAGTCACTATGAAGAGTTTGATAAAGTAATGAGTCAGATATGTGAGTGCGCACATGTCAGAGGCGAACATGATTGGTGTGCAGACAAGTTCAAACAAGAATGCTTAGATGATAACTGTGATTGTCAGATGTTTAAAGAGTCAGATGACCCTAAAGTAATTGAAAAGCATAATGACATAGTTGCAAAGCAACTCGAACAAGATGAGAGGGCAAGATATGGCTAAACAATTCTTCGCTGAATCATGGGAAGACTTTGCAAAAAAGTTAGCAACCAATAGAAGGAAGGTAAGAAAAAATGGATGAGAAACAACGAGTAGAGTTATTATCCACGATACAAAAATTAGCAGAACAATCAAAGTATCTAGCTATGCAGATTAGTTCAGGCATATATTCAAACAAGATGCAAGATGTAAAAGGGGATTACCAAAAGAATATTCATTTGATTTCAAGAAGTTGTGAATTACTAATCGATGATTACAAGAAAAATATAATGAAGAGGGATAATAAATAATGACAGAGTATGGAAATTTTAATGGAGAATTTATTGTTTTGATAGGAATAATTTGCATTGCATTTCTAATTATGATTCCAAAAAGAATGTTGGAGAGAAGTTCCAAACCATTTGACAGAGCAGTATTAAGATTTAGGGAGTGGATATTTCGATGAGTAATCTAGTTTGTAGGGTATGTGGAAAAGAGGTTACGGTTGGGATCTGGGATCTATGTGAGGAATGTTGCGACAAAGTAGTAATAAGAAAAGTCAGTGGAGTTGAAAAATTAAATGAGTGAAGAACTGTTTTGGAAGTTATCATCAATTGTATTTGCGGTTGGTTTAATGTCAGTAATAGGTTTTACAATAGTAAAGGGGATAATTTAGATGAGCGAATTAAACAAGCCAAAGGAAAAACGAAGTTTTGTAAGCCAAGACTTTAAGGAATTTGCCATAGTAGGATTAGTAATGACCCTAATCCTATTACCAGTCAGACTCTTATTTTTAGAGTTTGTCAGCGATTCGACCCTAGGATCTTTCGGAATCATATCAGCAATCTCAATCTTAATGGTTGTGCTGGTAAAGAAACATAAGCTAGGTAAATTCGGTCAGATGTTTGAACGTCAGATGTTCAGACTGACAAGAGGTAAGCGAAGAATCTTTGCTCTGACAATGATAGGAATGAGCTTGGTGGCATTTGGTTTCATGCTATATGCAATCGAGATAGGCAATACAGTATATTTTGCAGAGAAAGAAGCTATCAAAGAACAAGTGTTTGCACACTTTAATCTACAGTTTGACAGCATTGAAGATGTAGGATCAGTAGCAGAAACAATAAATCCAGATGCAGTATTAGATGGAATGCCAGCATTTGGGAAGGCAATATTTGATGACTTCAAGGCAGTAGCAATCACAGAGGCATTGGTAAATGATATGAGCAATGGCTTCATACAGCATTTCAGCTTGGTCATCTTTGTTGAACAAGTTGAGATCTTAGGAGTGTTCATCTTCTATGCCATAACCTTAAGAGGAAGAAGCAAAGAACCAATCAAAGAAAAGGTGATTCGAGTGGAATCAAACGAACCAAAGATAAAGAAAAACAGATTCAGAACCAAATTATTCTTTGCATGTTTGGCTGGATTCACTGTAGCTCTTCAAGTGGGATCATTGTTTCCAGTAGATCCAGTTGAAGCAAAAGCATTCATCTCTGGTCTTGAAGCACAGATAGAAGGAATAGATGCAGTAGGAATTTTCCTACACAACTCAGCATTATCTCTGTTGATGTTTGTACCATTCGGTGGTGCATTATGGGGAATAGTAACAGCCAGTCAGACAGGACTTGCATACAGCGCATTGATAACAGTTCAACCTAGCATGAGCTTCATGCCAGCAGTAGGGTTATTGTATCTAAGCCCATTCGGAATAATGGAGCTTGTGGCATACTCTATTGCAATGTCACGAAGTCTGATTGTCGGACATAGACTATTGAAAAGACAGTTCAACAGACTAGAAGCAAAGCATCTAGGAATAGATATAGGAATCCTACTTGGATTACTTTTAGCTGGTGCAGTACTAGAATACGAACTGATTCAGTGGGCAAGTGATCAAGGATTCAACATCTTTGAAGGGGTGGGATTGAATTGAAATCCCATCTATTTTTTGTTTTAGCACAGTCATTCAATAGAAAAACAGCAAAGCCAGATGGTTCAGCAAGAGAAGAACTGATTAACATAAAGAAAAATAAACTATTCAAACACTGTAAAACAGTACTAGATGTTAAGGAAGCATACGAAAGCTTCTGGAATCATTTGAATCCAACAAGTGAGAGTATTGTTTTTGTGCAAAGCATACGAAAGCCATTTGAAAAAGAATTGGAGAGAAGAATATGAAAATTCTTAAAGTATTTTTAATTCATTCTCATGGTTGTTCATCTGATAATGTAGATAGATATGACACAGATGTTATTATAAGAGTAAAAGGTGCTAACGAATTTGGTAATGATAGTTCAGGCAAAGAATTAATTAAAAAATTGAAGCGGTTAAAATTATTTAAAGGAGTGAAATTTGAAAATGAGTAATGAAATCTTTAAGAGAGTTCAATTATTAGCAGATCATGCATCATTAATAATTACATTAACAGTCATTATAGGAATAATTCTGCTCTGGACATTTGTATTCTCACTAGCACTTGATGCAATTAGTATAAACTCAAAGAAGGTTTATGCTGACAATCGAATTGAAATCAATCAGATAACAGAACAAATCAAGAGTGGTAAAGTCAACTGTGAATATGTTTCTGAGATAAGAATGAAGTATGCAGGAGATGCATTTGTAAATGCATTGGACAATTCATGGATTAAATCTAAACTACAAACGTATTGGAATACACATAGTTGTGGTGTAGAGTGGGATTGGTGGGATTAGATGACAAAAATTTCGTTAGTTAATACATCACTTTCCTTCTTCGGTTGCATAAAAGCAGAAGGAGAAAGAAAAAAGAATGATGTTTACAGGTTATTGATAACAGATCATGACCTACCTATAATCAAAATGTACTCAATTAGGTTGTATCAACTTGAACAAGCTGTGAGTAATAGGAGAGAGTTTCTTAAAAATCCTAATGTAAGAAAGTGGGGGTTCAATCAACTGTCAACTACAATAAGAAAATCACAGGGCGGATTCATAGTTATTGCGAACGTTCAGGGGGAAAAATTTCAGTCTGAGATCTGTCCACTTGACACAGCAACAATGATTTATGACATTCTGGTTGAAGGAGAATTACAAGAAAAGAGGATGATTGAAGATTGACTGACGATCAACATAAACATCATTTGTTATTATTAACAGATAAAGAACTGTTAGTTGAGATATTACTGGCATTAAATAAAATGGAGAAGGTGTTAACCAAATGAAAATATGTAAAAATTGCAGGCACTCAATTTCAATACATAATATAATTGGATGTGAATATATTTTAAAAATTGACGATATAACATTACAACGTACTTTATGTAAATGTATGTGTAATTACCCAATTGATATAAAAATTGATGATATAACTATGAGGGTTAGTTAATTGAGCAACCATATTATGTATATGAAAAAGAAAGAGGAATACACAATCAAACTTTGGGATGAACAAATGATTAAAGGATATATTTTCAATCATGATTCACTGTTTAAAAAATCATTATTTGAAAAAATTCAGAGTTCAACTGAAACAATATCTGATTTGAAAGAATCAATAGAAAACGTTGAAGAAGAGAAGGAGAAGATTGAAAATGAATAATAGATCTAAACGAATTAACCTTGAAGAAAAGACTGTATTACTACAATTCTATGATGGGTATCAACAAAATAAATTTAGACTTGAAGATTTACCTGATGGTTTGGATATTCAAATTCTTCAAGACTATAAAATAGTAAACAGTTTAAGAGAAGGTGATACTATACTCTCCGAAGAAACTATGATTGCAATAGGACAATCAAAAGTAAAACTATTTGAAAACCAGCGTACAGAAGAAGACAAACAAAATGAAGTAATAATTAAAAAATTAAAGAAAGAATTGAAGTTATTAGATAAAGAATATGTAAAAAACCAATTAGATGTTTATGGAGAATTTAATACAACTTGTGGTTATGATACGTGGGAGTATGATATATTCAGTAAACGAAGACTACTTAGAAAATTATTAGGTGATAAAAAATGACTAAAAATTATAAGAAGAAAACACAAGATCAAATAGAGCGACATAGGATTGTCAGATTAAAAAGACGACACTCAGACCATGAATACAGGCTGAGAGTAAATAGACAGGCAAAGGAACGATACCAAAAGAAGAGATTGCCAATAATACTAAATGAATTAAAAGTAAATGGAATCAAAACAGATGGAGATAATTTTGAAGTATTAGATAAAAAGTGGAGAGAATTTAAATCACAAGAGTCACAAATAAAAAAGAAAGAACGCTATGAAAGAAACTTAAAATCATTGAGAGAGAGATATAAAACAGATGAGCAGTATAGAAATACTCAAATAAAAAAAGCAGGTAAACAGTATGATGAAAGAAATAAATTTGTTGGAACTTTAGTAAACGAAAATGAAAGATTGAAGAGGAAAATAAGGGAGATTGAACATGGAACAAACTGAATTTAAAAAGAAGCTTGATTTGATATTTGAATATTATAATACATATAGAACCAATGCAGAGCAAGAAAGAAATCTATTAAGGATGACAAAACAAGGAAGATTTGAACACATGAGGTTTTCACCATCAGATGAAGTTAAACTAGAACACTTGGAAAAACTGGTAGATAGTTCAAACGAATTGTTTCCATTTGCTAAAGAGGTTGATGAATTTAAAAAACTGTTGGAGAGTAAACAGATATGAAGACATTAAAGTTACCAGTAAACAAATCAGAAAAAGCATATCGTGTATGCTTATACTGTAATAAATTTGAAAGGGATTGTGAATGTCCAAATTGTTTTACAGGGGGAAGCTCATAATGAAACCTATAGAAGTTGCACAGTTACTTGCAAATAACTGTGATGACGATGCAATCCTAGTTGAAGTTTTAGATAATCATTTTGACAAACTATCAGATAAAGATAAGAGAACGGTAGTAGAAATATTGATGGGAAATTTATCAACAGCAAGAGTAATTGGTGGATACGGCCCAAAGGCAGTAGGTGCAAAATAAATGGTAAGATATACAGAAGAGAAGGTTGAAAAAACATTGAAGTCAATACAGGATTTATTTGATCTTGAAGAAAAGAAAAAGGCAAAGATAATAGAATTACAAAAACAATTGATAAGAATTGGTAGGGCGATCAAACCTAAATTCTGGTTAGAAGATTGGAAAAAAATGCCACAGAAAGAAAAGATAGAAATCATTAAAAATGAAAAGTGTGTAATCTTTAACAGTTATAACATGATAGAAAAGGTACGTGATTTCCCATTCATTGCAAGGACTCAGTGGGAAAAAGATAGGGCTAGGCTAATTAAATCTGGTGAGATAAAACAATGAAAGAATGTAAAAAATGTAAGCAATCATTCTTTGATGAGGTAGAAGAATGTGCATGTGGATCACAGAAGTTTGTATATACAGTACCACCAGTTATCGAACCAATAATATCTAAAAAAAAAGATGATGATGATGACTTGATAGCTGAACAAGAATATGAAAAAAAGGCGGAAGAGGTACTCAGACAAAAATGGGGTGAACCGATTAGACCAAACCAGCAAAACCAATTTCCGTTAATACCAAATGTGTTTAAACCAGTTACATCAAGCAAACTTATTTCAACACCAATAACACAAAAAATTACACAGCCATTTGGAATATCAGGTGGAACAACTAACGCATCTCCGTTAACCAAACGCCATACAAGTATCTATAAATTTGATCCGTTAACGAACAAACCTATGGCATTGCCGCTATCAAAAAGGGAAGCAGATGAGCATTACAGACAATTAAACAGTCAGATTAAATCAAATATTACAAGGCAAAAAAGTTTCCACCAGTACAAACATGACGAGTTATTAAAACGAATTAAAGAGGCTAAAGATGATGAATAATAAGAAAGAAATCAAGAACCAGATAGCTGATTCATTGAGGCAAAACTTTGGTTTAGAATCTGATGGACATGGAATTTTCCTGCCAGAATATTATTATAACATAGGATTACCGCCAGAGTTTGTAGATCAATTCATCAAAGAACATCATAGTGATGGAACAATAAAAGGCACAATACATAATAACGGTGTAACAAAAGCTGTAGCAATTGGAGTTTACAACTTGGATTTATTGCGAGGTATAGCTAGTTTGTTTCAATTGAAGTACACACATTATTTCGGTAGAGGTAGGGAAGCAGATGCAATCATTCAAGCACTAAAAAATACCTTGGGGGTCAAATAGATTGACAGTTCTTCTTTCTTCTCTTGATTTGAAATCTGATAATCAGATCTTGCAGGGCAAAAATACCAAGTCTGATCATTACACGAAACTCCCAAGCAACAATCCAAGCGGTGAAACAATATAGTCGAAAAGAGAATTTTGCGTAATTGGATAATCTTGGTAGCAATAATTGCAATACCAAGCGCTCTTGCATATACGTATTTTGGAAGTGAATTACCGTCAGTAAATTTAGAATGGACTATGCCAAAGGCAACTGAACAGCCATTGGTGGAACAAGGTAATGATAATCAGATTCAAGAACAACCTGACAGTCAGACCAATCCAATTGAGATAGATGAAAATTTCGGGCTACCTGCGGTCACGGTTGATGAGTTCACAACTGACTCTGGTGTTAACGTAACAGTGAAGCAAGTAATGACACAGCCATTTGATCCTTTGAATATAGAGTATTGGAATCTGACAATTGCAATGAGGGCTGAAAACATTCTGACAGAAGAAACAGATGCCAAGGTAACAAAAATAAAAGATGCTTTTATGAATGGTGGACTGAATATGATTTACTCATCATGTGAAGATTTACAGTGGTGGTATAATTATTATTACTTTGGTGGCGGAAGAAATCTAGATGGGTTATGGTCTTACAATCAGAAAATATCAGACTTTTTAAAACAAAGGATGAATGATTTGGGTTGTTCATACTATGAATTACCAGAGGGAAACAAGGAGAAATTAGATGCAGAACAGAAAGAAATACAGCGTGTAATCCAAGAGATAAAAGATGAACAGGCTTACTATGATGAGCTGTACGGTAAGGCTGAGGAATAAAACCATGCCTGATTTTGAATGGGATTATGAATCAGACTTTGTAAATATTGATGTAGATGACGAAGGCGAGGAAGGAGAAACAATGTTCAACATCTATTTCAATTTCCCAATGAGTCTTAATCTGACAAAAGATCAAGCAGAAGATTTGAACAAGGCGCTGACTTTATGCCTATCTAAGATTAGTAAACCATTGTCAGACCAGTCAGACAACAGTTAAAGAAGCATGTGTATTAGTATTAGTACACAAGGTTTATATACGTACACCGCGTAATATATGACATGAAGCAGAAGTTGACCCTGCGTAAGAAAGTGTCCAAATCAGAAATACAAAGGATAACTGAAAGACACAAGCAAGCTGTACGTAAGTGGTACAAGAAAAATAAAGATTATTTTAGAGAGTATTATTTTTCACACAAGTTACAAATAAAAGATAATTATGATCGTTATAGAAAATCATTGAAGGGTAAGGAAGCAATTAACAGATACGAACAAAAACCATCTAGACGAAAAGCAAAGACAGAATGGATGAGGGATTTCCGAGCAAGAAACAAGAGGGAGAAAAAGAATGGCAAAAAATAAAAAGAAATCTAAAACAAAGCACGCACATCGCACACCACGAAAGCCAAAAGAACTTTCCAAGTTAGAGAAGGCGAAGAAGTACGAGTCAGATCTTTATGTAATATGTATGGAGAATATCAGTAACATTTCAAAGCAGACTGGTCTAAGCGAAGAAGATATTCTGAAATTCATAGCTAAGAATGGAATTGAAAAGATAAAAGTGATGAAGGGATTCATGATAGCTGAACCGATATTTGAGATAATGAAACGCAATTGGGAACAGTTAGGAAAGATAAAAATCATTAGAGAAAGTCTGGAAAAAAATACAAGGGAACTATTCATAAATGAACTTGAAGAAGAAGTAGCTAAACTTGATAAAGAAGTAAAGGAAATTGAGAAGGAAAAATCCTACTATACAACAATCCCAGACAAGGAAGGAATAACACATCTTAAAGACAAGTGGGCAATGGAAATGTCATATTGGAAAGAACAGTTATCAAAGTCAATATCAGTTGAAGAATACAAAAAAGCACAGAACGAAATCAAGAAACTGAACGCAAAGAAAGTATCAAAGCAAATGAAAAATGCAATGCCAACAGCTACAAAGTGGATTAAAAAAATAACTGGTGGTGTTAACCAAGTACAGGGTATGTTTGATGAGATTGGTAAACCATTCCAAGATGTTGCAGATCAAACAGGATTCGGTGGTAAGAAAAAAGGAAGGCAAGAGTCAGATGACTTTGGTTTTAACTCTAATGAAATGTTTAGTGATGCACCAAAGAGTGACTTTGGTAATACCACACCAAGAAAAATAAAAAGCAAGATACCAAGGAATGATGATCCGTTAGGGGGATTTAATATTTAATGATTGATTACGGATTGAAATGTACCAGATGCGGTTCAAGATTGCTTTGTGGAAAAGCCGAACAGTCAAAATCAATACCAACATATTATATTATTGATAGTCCAGTATGTGAAAACTACGAAGAGTGTGGAGTAATTCATACACAAATCTGGGTCGAGAAAGACAAAATTCCAAAAGAGGTATTGCCAACCTAAAGATTTTATTCTTTAGAAATGTTGATCTACAATGAAAGACAATTTTGATAATTATGCAAGAGATGATCCTTTAGTGGTTCAATTCTTATTCGATAGAGATGTTCGTGAGCATGTTAAAACTTGCAAACAATGTGAATCAATAAAACAGGGAATAATTCAAGACAGTGAAAAAGAAAAGATAGGAAAAGTAAATATTGAAGGCTTTACAAATTTTCTATTAAGACCTAAAAACCTTGATGGAATAAAGTTAGTTATCAATCATACAAGGAAAGAAGCTACATGACAACAGATTGGTTACTTGTAGGTGGTGATGAGGAAACACCGAGTCTTCTCAAATGTACAAGTTGTTCATCAAAAAGATTTGCATTGATAGCATCAGAAAGTTTTAGAGAACTAGGTGATGATAAAATCAGTTTGCCTGATGGTTGGTCTGACAATCAGAATAATTACATATTATGTTATGATTGTTATGGCGGAAGATTTGGTGTAAATGATCTGCAAAATATTACAAATCATTTTGCAAGATCACATCTTGGTTGGAAAAAATTTACAAAAGAAGAAGCAGATACTTTTGAAAAAGAGTCAGAAAAATTAAAGGAGATGGAAAAAAATATAGACCCTACAATATTGAAGGCAATGAAATCAAAAGTAAATAAAGCATTATTAGATAATTCATTAACAGAGGAACAACGTAAAAAATTATTAAGACAGTCAGAAGAGCAGGCAAAAGATCTATCTAAATGTACAAAATGTAACAGAGTTTTTAGTTTATTTTTAAACCGAGATATAACAGGATTAGACTATGAAATTTGTTACAATTGTTTGTATGATGAAATACCATTTGAAAGATTCAGTTCTATTAAATTTAGTAATGTAAAAGAAAGAAGATTAGTTACAATACCAGAAGAATTTATTCCAGATACAAGTGCAGAATGGATTGGATCAGGCAATACAAAAGACCTGAAACTTGTAAGAGAATCACATGAAAGGGAAGGGCATAAGATACATGATGGGCTTTGTGATATATGTGGCGTAAAATTTATGCATACAAAAGACTTTGATGATGTACCAGTTGACGAGGAAAGTGACAGCAGGGTAATTACTGAACTACTTATAGCATCATTAGAAAATATTCAGGGTTCAAAATTCGTGAATGACTTTATGCAAAAGTCACAACTTGATTATGAAGAGGGAAAAAATTTAGGTATGGTAAGGAACACAGCCTTTGAAATAATGGAGAACAATAAGAATGACAAGGAAAAAATGAGATATGAAATCCAAGAGGAAGTAAAAAAATTAATCAGAGATTCCCCACGAATAGCAAAGAAGATAAAATTCTATTCTAATTATACTGATAATCAGTTATTCAAAGGCAAGGTAAGACAGGAGTTCATGGACTGTCCGACTTGCAAAGGCAACCAAGATATGATTGTAGAAGGCGATACATTAGAGGAAGTTAAGAAAAATACTGGTGATCATATAGTAAAATTTCATCCAGAGTATAACAAAATGTTAGTTGAACTTGGACAAGATATATACAATTTGGATGTACAGTTTCAGCCACCATCAGCAGACTTGGATGAATATTATAATCTGATTGGACAGAAATTACCAGAGGAAGCGGTAGAAGGCTACAAGGAATTTCTTAACAAGGTTCATTATATGAAGATCTCAAACGAGAAAAAAAAGATAGAGGTAGGCAAATATGGAATGAAAGTGATTCACCAGTACGACAAACATGAGATTGACAACATGGATTACTGTGCAAAGTGTGATTGTCTATGGATTGATGGAGAACCACGACAGCCATCTATACCAGTTCAATCAAGAAGAGAAATGTCTGACTGTCAGACTTGCATTGGAATGTTTACTAATGTATCGTCATCAGAAATTTCAGGCAAGACTACTTGGGATAGCCCATTATTAATGAAGTGGCTACAGCATCTTAATGACGACCACATAGAAATTTACCAATACATACACAAACATGGATGGACTCTGAGCTTCAAAACGTCAGATGGAAAACCAGTACAGCTAATAATGAAACCACCGAAAAAACCAATTAAAATTTACAAAAACTATTACCAAGCAGTGTCATTCCTTAAGCAATTTAACATTACAAGCAGGGCAGAGTACAGGATATTTTGCAAGTCAGATGATTGCCCAGATGATATACCACAGCATCCAGACAAAGTTTATCCAGAGTTCAAGGATTGGGCAACATATCTTAGCACAAAAATTTATGATTACAGACAGGATTCAAGGGCATTCACACCAGAGAGATTAGAAGAGTTCAGGGAAGCGTTCGTTACAAGCTGGCAAATGTATAGTTTATGGACTGATGGAATGATTACAGATACGCTAAGATCAATAGGATTGTTCAATCATAAAGATCCAAAAGTGAGAGAGATGGCATCTTCATTCATGGATATGTGGCACGACCCAGCAACAAAACAAACTCTCTTTGAGCATCTATCTAAGACTAGATTTGATATGCAGGATGGGCATTATACATTTTTACCAATAAGAGTTGATGCGACAGGAAATACAAAGTATCTAAAAAGAACATACACCAAGACAGTCAGACAAAAAGAATACGGTCTGATGTATGAAGAAGTGGCAAAGAGCATTGAAGAAATAATTCAAAGTTGCAGAAAGGCGGTATTACTAATCGATGATTCAAGATACATTAAACTTGTAGTTGACTTTACAGTTAAAATGATTTGGAAGAGAATCTTCGACCCAAGAAATACAGAGGAACTAATCATAATACAAAATGAAGAGTTCAATGGAAATGTAATTCATGATAAAGTACTTGCACAGTTCCAAGATGAATATGATAATGTAGTTGGATTAAAGATTGGAAATGATTATGCATTCCATCACAAACCAAACCTTATGCAGTTATACACAGCCTATAAGCTGAAAAAACTAAACGCATTATTCAACATGTCAAGAACTGGAACAGGTAAAACAAACTCCGCAATAATTGCAAGTAGGGCAACATACTCCAAGTTTACTTTGATATTTTCACCGCTATCAATAGTAGATCAGTGGGAAGAAGCAATCAAAGCATGTTACAAGGAACAGTCAATTACAAAAGGAATAAAGATATTTGATGACTTTTGGTCAAGCTCAAGATACAATTATCATATAATGAACTATGATAAACTGTCACATACAAAGTCATCTACAGAAGTAATTAGTCAGATTAAAAAGATTGTACAGAAGGGTAGAAAGTATAACAGAAAGATTCATTTTGTTATAATAGACGAAGCTCAAAACGTAAAAATAAGAAACGAAGACGTATCAGCAAGAAGACAAAACCTAGATATTATTCTAAAAGAACTGAGAAAATTAAATCCAAAACTAAAGGTATTGGCATTATCAGCTACGCCAGTAATCAATAATGTTAAGGAAGGTAAGTCACTTTTAGAGATGATTACAGGAGAACAATACAAATTCCTTAAGACAACAATGGATGTGGAATCGGCAACATCACTTCATACGGAGTTCCAGCCATTTACAATCAGGTATATTGAACAGTATGATATTGAAAGACATGAACATTATCATGATGTAGTTTCAACAATTCCATCAATGTTTACCAACGAACAGATAAGAAAATTCCACTGGCGAGATCATGAAGAGATAATGGTTGAAGCTAAAATCCCAAAGATGATAGAAATAATAAAGAAAACAGAAGGCAAGGTAATTGTTTATACAGAGTTTGTTGAAGGGATAGTGGATAAGATCGAGGATGCATTAGAAAAAAACAATATCAGTTACGGAGTATTCACAGGACAGGATAAGGAAGGAATGCAGATGAAGGTAAGCAGGGGTGGAAAAAAAGAGGTCGTAAACAAGTTTGTTGACGGTGATTCAAAAGTATTGATTGCATCAATGCCAATTGCAGAAGGCGTTGACGGATTGCAGTATGTTTGTAACACAGTAATATTTCTAGGATTGCCTTGGACTTATGCAAGACTTGAACAGATTATTGGAAGGCTGATAAGAACTGGACAAGTGAAAAGAGATGTAGATGTTCATATAATAAAGGCAATTTACAACGGATTCAACTATGACCAAAGAATGAAACTGGATAGACTCAGCATAAAGAAAGCATTGGGAAATTGTGTAGTTGATGGCACGATTCCAAACTTCTCAGACCTTGAATTAAAAGACAAAGAACGAAAACATTTCTATGAAACAATAATAAAAAACCAAGAGAAACGATTGAAGAAGGAGTTCGTAAAACATTGAGCAGAATCAAAATGTATTGTTTCAAGTGTGAAAAGGATACAATAAAAGAAGTAGGTTCAACTGATGATACAATATTTTTCAAATGTACAATTTGTAATCATGAATCACATGTTAAGAAAAGTTTGTTAGATGATGAGGCTTATACATGAAACTTGTATGCATAATACATCAAAAGGAATTGGTATTAGACGGAGAACCAATGCTGTTTTGTGGACAGTCAGTATGGAAATGTCCAGAACAAAGATGTGGGATAAGAGTAGGAGTAGCGGAGTTAGATTAGAGTTGGTTAAGACAATAGAAATTTCTGGAATGGGTGGACATTATGAAGAAACATGTCAGAAACTTTTGTGGACTGGAATAAAATATCTATCTAAGGTTGACAATGCAAAAGATTTATTCAGAGGTTCACATGGAATAAACTT
>Ga0214473_10005034_pt1 | contig 15847 bp, 17 predicted proteins | sample RVTome_7_FD_203509 | JGI IMG/M metagenome (GOLD analysis project Ga0214473, IMG submission 203509) | Soil microbial communities from uranium-contaminated site in the Upper Colorado River Basin, Wyoming, United States - RVT98D197 | ecosystem: Environmental > Terrestrial > Soil > Contaminated >... | reverse complement strand
CGGGTCGTGCGCAGGCCCTCGGCGAGCCGGCTGGGCAGGTCGTGCGCCTCCATGGAGCGGAGAGCGGAGGCCACGCGGTCGTGCTCGCGCGTGAAGGGGACCAGCACCTTGGGCTGCACGCCCGCCACGATCACCATCACCTCCGCGCCCTCGCCGAGGCGGCCGAGCAGCCCGAGCGCCGCCCGCTGCGCCTGCACGAAGCGCGAGGGGGAGACGTCGGTGGCCTTCATGGAAGCCGAGCTGTCCATGACGATGGCCACGCGCTTGGAGCCCTGCCCCATCACGTTCACGGTGGGACGAGCCAGCGCCACCGTGAGAGCCAGGAGGGCCAGGATCTGCAAGATCAGGAGCGGGTCCCGCTGCAGCCGCTGGAAGAAGGTGGAGGCCTCCCGGTCCCGCAGCGCGGGCTCCCACAGGAGCAGGCTCGAGACCCGCAGCTGGCGGCGCCTCACCTTCAAGAAATAGAGGAGGAGCAGCGGCACCGACAGCGTGGCGAGCAGCAGCGCGAAGGGGCTCAGGAAGTTCATGCGAGGAGCAGCCCCTTGAGCTGGCGGAGCATGAACTCCTCCACCGGCGTCTCCGTCACCACGCGGTGGTAGGTGATCTCGTTGTTGCGGCAGAACTGCTCGGCCCGATCGAGGAACTCCCGCAGCCGCTGGTGGTAGCCGCGCAGGGCTTCGCCGTCCAGCGTCAGGTCCCGCAGCTCATCGGTCTCGGCGTCGGCCAGGCGCAGGTCCCCGCCGAAGGCGGGGTTCATCTCGTCCGCCGACAGCACCTGGATGACGTGGACGTCGAAGCGCCGCTCCAGCAGCGCCTTCAGCCCGCGCTCGTAGCCGCCCGGATCCATGAGATCCGAGATCAGGACGGCGAGGCCCGCTTCGCGCGAGCGGAGGGCGTAGGTGGACAGGCCGTCGTTCAGCGAGGTGGCTCCCCCCGCCCGGAGACGGGTCAGGAAGTCCACCAACGGCAGCACCTGGCTCCGACCCCGCGTCGGGGTGAATCCCTCCGCCATGCGGTCGCGCACCACGCCCACCCCCACCCGCTCGTGCCCCACCAGGCCCACGAACCCGAGCGCGCCGGCCAGCCGGGCCGCGTGCTCCAGCTTGGAGGGCGCCCCGAAGCCCATGGAGGCGGAGGCGTCCACGAGGAGGTGCAGGCAGAGATCCTCCTCGTCCACGAAGAGCTTGAGGTAGAGCCGGTCGAGACGGGCGTAGACGTTCCAGTCCACGTAGCGCAGGTCGTCACCGACGCCATACTGCCGGTAGTCGGAGAACTCCACGCTGATGCCCTTGCGGGGGCTGCGCCGCTCTCCCTTCACGCGTCCACGGAAGGACCGGCGGGAGAGCAGGGTCAGGCGCTCGAGCTGGGTGAGGAAATCCGCCGACAGCAGCTCCTGCCCCGAACGGACGGTGGGCACGGCGCTACTTCTCATCCAGCGACTGGAAGTACTCCTTCACCTGAGTCTGGAAGTCGCGCGGCACCTGCTCGCGCGCGATCGACTCTTCCATCATCTTCCGGTACTGCCCCAGCACGCCCATGTATTGCATGCGCGAGGGCATCTGGGCGCCCCGGCCCATCATGTTGGTGTCGATACCCTGCTTGCGTCCCGGCCGCGACTCGCCCTCCACGCCCACGTCGAAGGGGTTGCCCCGGAGCCGCCCGGTGGGATCGCCCTTCGGCGCTCCGCTCTTGCCCCGGCCGGGCAGCAGGCCCTCGCCCTCCGGGAAGTCGCCCTCGTCGCCGGGGCCGCCCGCCTGTCCGGCGCCGCGGTCCCCGCCGCGCCGGTTGCCGCGCCGGTCGCTTTCGCGCCCGCCCTTGAGGGACTTGCCGTCGCGGCCGCGCTCCTCCCGCGAGCGCATCTTGTTCAGCGCCCGCTCCATGGCTTCCATCGCCCGGTCGCTCTGGCCGCCCTCGAGGGCCTCCATTCCCTCGTAGATGTCGCCGGACCAGTTGCCCTGCCCGGCCCCACCGCCCTTGCGCCCGAGCCGCTCCATCTCGTTCAGCAGCTCGCGCAGCTTCTCGGGAGAGACCTTCTTGTTGGGATCGAGACCGCCCCGCAGCGCCTTGGCCTTCTGGAAGACCATGCGCGCCTGGCTCTGGGTGAAGTCGCTCTGTAAATCAGGCAGCCGATCGAGCTGCTCGAGCATGCGGAGGCGATCGTCCCCCTTCTTGAGGAACGAGTTGAAGTCGGGCGCGCGGCCGCCGAGCGAGGTGTCCTTGAAGACCGCGGCCAGATCACCGGGCTGGCTCTGGCCGCCGCCCCCGAGCCGCGGTGCCAGGTTCCGCTCCTGCACGTCGGCGCGCTGCACCGGATCGCGCCGTGTGGCCTGGCGGCGTTCCGCCTGCTGCAGGTCCCCGCTGCGGTCCTTGACCTTCTCCTCTTCCTCGTCGCGCGAGACCGAGAAGTTGGGCAGGCGGCCCTGGGGCAAGGGGATCGGTGGAGCGGCCGCGAGGGCCAGCCCGAGCAGGAGCGGCAGCGGGACGAACTTGGCCTCGCGCGGCACGCGGCGCGGGATGATGTGCCGCGCGCCGAGCTGCTCGGCGCGGGCCACCGCGTCCGCGACCAGGGCCTCGACGATCGGGGTGCGGTCCGGGCGCTCCGCCCACTCGAGCGCGGTGCTGACCCGGTCCTGAAGGGCGTAGCCGCGGTCGGCGAGGCGGGCCGCCTCGGCCGGCGGGAGCGTCAGGAGAAAGCCCCGGAGGGCCCCCGCTCCCGCCCCCGCGATCAACAGAATGCCGGCGCCGGCGTAGCTCCAGAGACCGAGCGATTCCTTGAGCAGGAGCGGCACCACCGCCGCCACCGCGCCCCAGAACAGACCCCGGAGGCCGTAAAACTCCGCCCGTCGCAGGCGAATCTGCCGGGCGACGTCTCCGACCAGCCGGTCGAGTACGGTGGGACCGGGCATCGACTCCTCCTCGATTATCTCAGGAAGACCTCTTTCCCCGATCCGCTCATGTTCTCGGCCGACTCGACGATCTGGCCGATGAGATCGTCCACGTCGACGCCCTCCGCCTCGCCCTCGAAGTTGAGGATGAGCCGGTGGCGCAGCGCGGGCAGCGCCATCGCCCGCAGGTCCTCGACGCTCACGTTGAACCGGCTCTCCGCGAGAGCGCGGACCTTCGCCCCCAGCACCAGGGCCTGGGCCCCGCGCGGGCTCGCGCCGTAGCGGATGAAACGCCGGGCCGATTCGGGGGCCCGCTCCCACTGGGGGTGTGTCCCGAGGACGATGAAGGAGGCCAGGTCCCGCACGTGGGTGGCGATGGGGATCTCGCGCACCAGCTCGCGCATCGAGAGCACCTGCGGCCCGGTCAGCACGCGGCGCACCTCGACCTGCCGCACGTGGGTCGTGCGATCGATGATCTCGGTCAGCTCCTCGAGGGCGGGGTACCGCACGCGCAGCTTGAAGAGGAAGCGATCGAGCTGCGCCTCCGGCAGCGGGTACGTGCCCTCCATCTCGATGGGATTCTGGGTGGCCAGCACGAAGAACGGCGAGGGCAGCGGATGCGCGGAGCCCGACACGGTCACCGCCCCCTCCTGCATGCCCTCCAGGAGGGCCGACTGCGTCTTGGGGGTCGCCCGGTTCACCTCGTCGGCGAGGAGGATGTGGCCGAAGATGGGCCCGCGCTGGAACTGGAAGTGCTTCCGGGCCTGGGCATCCTCCACGATGATGTTGGTGCCGATGATGTCGCCCGGCATCAGGTCGGGCGTGAACTGGATGCGCGAGAACGACAGCTCGAGGCTCTCGGCCAGCGTCTTGATGAGGAGCGTCTTGCCGAGTCCGGGTACGCCCTCCAGCAGCACGTGGCCGCCCGCGAAGAGACCGACCAGCACCTGGCTGACGACCTCGTTGTGCCCGACGATGATCTTGCCCACCTCGGCCCGGAGCGCCTGGTAGGCGTTGACGAACTCGGCGACCCGCTGCTCCTGGGATTGATTGGACACGGGAGGCTGCGCCATGAACGGCTCCTTTCCCGCCTGGAATTGTCTCATCATAGGGGGGTGTCTCCACCCCCGTCAACTAGTTGCCCCTTTTGGCTGCCCGCCGGACGTGCGAGGTGCCGGAATTTCGCTCAGCGCGCCGCTCGCCGCGCGTGAGAGCAGGCGGAGAACCCCCTGAGCGCGCGCCTTGACGCAATGCGGGGCAAGGACCGTGCCCGCTGCGGCCGGGAAGCTAGCTGAAGGCGGGTGTCAGCCGCGCGTACGCGGCGAGGTAGCCGTCGATCTCACGATCGGCGCCGTAGCGCGAGCTCACCCGCTCGCGTCCGGCCTCGCCGAGCCGGGCGCGCAGATCGGGGTCCTTGAGCAGGCGATCGGCCTTGGCGGTCAGCTCGTCCGCCGAGTTGAACAGGAGGCCGGTGACGCCGTCCTCGACCAGCGAGCGATTGCCGACGATGTCGGCGGCGAGGACCGCGCGGCCGAGGGCCAGGGCCTCGAGCACCGAGTTGGCCATCCCGCCCTCGGAGAGCGAGCAGTTCAGCACCACGTCCGCCAGCTCGAGCAGCGCGGGCATCCGGTTGTGAGGAACCGCGCCCAGGTGACGCGCCCACGGATGCGCGGGGAGCATCCGCAAGAGGGCCTCGCCCTCCTCGGCATCGATCACCGGCCCCACGTAGATCAGCTCCAGACCGGGATGCTCCGGGCGCAGGCGATCGAGCGGCTCGAGCGGAAACGCGGGCCGCTTCACCTTCCGGATCCCGGCCGGGAAGAGGACGATGGGCCCGGACGCGCGCTGCAGGGCGGCGGCGGGCGCCCAGTGCCCGGAGGCCGCCCCGAACACCACGCTCTGCGGGACGACGACGAGCCGCGCCGCGAGCTCGGGCAGGACGTCCACGATGGCCTTGGCCATCGACTCGTCGAAGACGCTCACCGCCGCCGCCCCCTCCAGCACCCGCCGGACCACCGGCGCCGAATCCGGATCCAGCAGGTCCTGATTGACGTCGGTGCCGGTGACCGTCGCGAGCAGCGGGACGTTCGCGCGGCGCGCGAGCCGGAGCGCGGCCGGTCCGGTGCGGAAGGCATGGAAGCAATGGACGAGCGCGGGGCCGTACTGGGCGATCTGGTGCTCGACCGACCCCTCCGGCACCACCGAGAGATCCCAGACCCGCAGCTCGACGCCGCGCTGCCGGAGGCCGCCCGCAATGCGGTCGACGGTGATGGCATTGCCCCGAACCGATGGAGCGGCGAAGGGAGTCAGAACGGCCACCCGGGCGGCCATGGCTGTGTCGAGCCTACACTGAGCACGCGCGTCAAGGCAAACCGCGCGCGGCCAAACACGGACTTGCCTCCGAGCGGCCCTGTGTTAAGGTTGCGCTTGTTAAGGCTCCGCTGCAGATGGTCGCGTCGGTCCCTATGCATTGGGGCGAGGGGGATTGGATGGACGGGTCGTCACGAGAGATCGGGTGCCCGGAATGCGTCGAGCTCCTCGCCGACTACATCGACGGCTCGCTGCCGCAGGATCAGACCGCGCTACTCGAGTGGCACCTCGACGGCTGCCCGCCCTGCGTGGCCTTCGTCAATACCTATCGGGGTACCGTGGACGCCGCCCGGCAGCTCCGTGAGCACCCCGAGACCAAGCTGCCCGCCGAGCTGCGCCAGAAGCTGATCGCCTTCCTGAAGCGCTCCGACGCCTCTCGGTAGATAGCTCGGAGGGGGGCTCCGCCCCCCTTCCGAACCTCCCCCCAAAACGGATTGCGCGGGCGGAAGCCCGCGCTCGAAGTGGCAGACTCGACGCACACCCGACTGCTACACGAGGGCGAGCCGCGGCTCCGGCGTCACGACCCCGATCTCCCAGACGGGCTCGCCCCGTCGCGCGAAGCCTTCGCGCACCACCGCCGCGCGCTCCGCGTCGACCGCGAAGAGCAGGCCGCCGGAGGTCTCCGCCTCGCAGAGCAGCTTGACGAGGGTCTCCGGCACCGCCGCGTCGATCGAGAGCCGTCCCTGCGCGCCGAAGGTCTCCTCGACGTGGCGCCGGTTCCGGCCCATGCCGCCGCTCCAGGTGCCCCGCTCGGCCAGCGCCAGCGCTCCCGGCAGGAGCGGCAGGTCCCGGCTCCGGATCGTGACGCCCGCCCCGGATGCCTCCACCATCTCTCCCGCGTGGCCCAAGAGGCCGAAGCCGGTGATGTCGGTGGCACCGCTCGCGCCCGCCTCCTGCGCCACGAGGGCCGCCGCGCGGTTGAGCCGCAGCATGCTCTGCACCGCGCCCTGCAACACCTCCGCGGAGCACTGGTCGCTCTTGGCCGCGGTGGCGATCACGCCGGTCCCGAGCGGCTTCGAGAGAAACAGCCGCTGGCCCGCGCGCAGGCCGCCCTTCAAGAGCAGGCGACGCGGGTCCACCCGACCGGTCACGCACAGGCCGTACTTGGGCTCGGCGTCCACCACCGTGTGGCCGCCCGCGATCACCCCGCCCGCCTCCCGCACCTTGTCGGCCCCGCCGCGGAAGACGGCCGCGATGATGTCCTTCGGCAGCTCGCGCGGGAAGCCCGCCACGTTGAGGGCGAAGAGCACCTGGCCGCCCATCGCGTAGACGTCGGACATGGAATTGGCGGCCGCGATGGCGCCGTAGAGGTAGGGGTCGTCCACGATCGGCGGAAAGAAATCGACCGTCTCGACGATCGCGACCTCGTCGGTCACGCGATAGACGGCCGCGTCGTCGCTCCTGCCGAGCCCCACCAGGAGATCGGCGTGCTCCTCCTGCCGGAGCCCTCCCAGCACGTCCTGGAGATCTCCAGGACCCATCTTGGACGCTCAGCCCGCGCAGGCGGCGTAGGCGGTGAGCCGGATCTCCTTGCCCGTCTTCGGATCGATCAGCTCGGGGCTCATCGAAGGCCAGGACGGAGGCGAGCCGATCAGACGGCCTCGGCTTCTACGAAGGCCCGGAAGGCTTCCGCGAGAGGTGAGCGGCTCCGCTCGCGATTGGTGGCGAGGTAGAACGCGCGGGTGACCTTGAGGTCCTTGACCCGCAGGCACCACAGGCTGCCCGCCCGGCACTCCTCCTCGACCGCCCGCCGGGAGAGCAGGGAGACGCCGACACCCACCTTCACCGCCTGCTTGATCGCCTGGGTCGAGCCCATCTCACCGACCACGCGGAAGGCCGCGATGTCGGCGCCCGCCTCCCGGAGGGCGGTCTCCAGGGCGCCGCGAGTCCCGGAGCCGCGCTCGCGCAGCAGGAGGGGCTCCCCGCGCAGCTCCTCGAGCGTCACCTGCTTGCGACCGTGCCAGGGGTGCGCCGAGCTCACGATGAGCACGATGTCGTCGGGCATCAGCTCCCGGAACTCGATGCCCCGATGGGTCGACCGCGCCCCGACCACGCCGATCTCGGCCCGGCCTTCCGCCACCCACTCGGTGACGGCCTGGCTGTCGCCGATGAGCAGCGTGATGGCGATGTCGGGGAACTTCTCCTTGAAGCGCCCGATCAGGGCCGGGAGGATGTACTCGCCGGGAATCGTGCTGGCCCCGACGAGCAGCTCGCCGCTCATGCGGCCCTGAAAGCTCTCCATCGCCTGCCGGGCCTCCCGCGCGAGCGCGAGCATCCGCTGGGCGTGGGAGAGGAGGAGGGCGCCGCCCTTGGTGACCGCCGCTCCCCGCCCGAGCCGGTCGAGCAGGCGCACGCCCAGCTCGTCCTCGAGGGTGCGGATGTGCTCCGAGACGGTGGGCTGCGTCAGGAAGAGGGCCTCGGCGGCCCGGGAAAAGGAGCCCAGCTCAACGACCTTGACGAAGATCTCGAGCTGGCGCAGGTCCACGGCGCCGAGTATAGAAGCGCCCGGGGGCGCTGTCTAGCGGAGGGCCCGCACGGGGGCGTCGGCCCAGACGAAAAAGGAGCCCGAAGGCCCCTCGATACGCATCCGCGGAGTCGGCTCGCCGGTCAGTGGCAGCCGCACCCACCTCCGCAGCAGCCACCCCCTCCCATGGGCGCGGCCGACGAGCCGCTCGCACGGGCGCCGGTCTTCACCCCGACCAGCGACAGGCGACGGCTGACACGGTCACTCTCGCACGACGGGCATGCCACCGCCGAGGGGACCTGGACGAACTTCTCGAACTCGGCCCCGCACGCCAAGCACCCATACTCGTAAATCGGCATAGTCCCGCTCCGTCTTCCCCGGCTGGATCCGCTACCCTACTGCCCGCCGCGCTGGACGTAGCTCTTCACGAACTCCTCGGCGTTCTCCTCGAGGATATCGTCGATCTCGTCCAACAGGTTGTCCAGCTCCTCCTTGATCTTCTTGCCCTTCTTGGAGAGCTCGGCGCTTCCCGCGCCGCCGTCCTCGCCGCCTTCGGTCGGCTTGGTCGGCCTCGTTTCCTTCTTCTTCTGCTCAGCCATCGGATGTTCCTCCTGGCCCCCGGTTGAGGGGGCCGGCCCCAGGGCCTACACCGTCGGCAGCACGATCCCCTGCTGGCCCTGGTACTTCCCCTGCCGATCGGCGTATGACGTCTCGCAGGTCTCGTCGGACTCGAAGAAGAGGACCTGCGCGATGCCCTCGTTGGCGTAGATCCGCGCCGGGAGCGGCGTGGTGTTGCTGATCTCCAGCGTCACGTACCCCTCCCACTCCGGCTCGAACGGCGTCACGTTGGTGATGATGCCGCACCGCGCGTAGGTCGACTTCCCCACGCAGATCGTCAGCACGTTGCGCGGGATCTTGAAGTACTCGACGGAGCGTCCCAGCGCGAACGAGTTGGGCGGGATGAGCGCCACCTCGCCCTGGTAGTCGACAAAGGAACGCGGATCGAAGCGCTTTGGATCCACGATGGTGGTGTTGATATTGGTGAAGATCTTGAACTCGTCCGCGATGCGGATGTCGTACCCGTACGAGGACAGCCCGTAGGAGATCGCTCCCTTCCGGACCTGACGGTCCTCGAAGGGCTTGATCATCCCCTTCTCAACCGCCATCCGCCTGATCCAGCGGTCGCTCTTGATCACGGGTACACCTTGTTCCGATCGTACTGCCTGCTCGGAGCGCGAGTCAAGTCTGGGGCAGCTTCTCCCACGTCGCCCCGGCCGCATCCACGGGTAGCTGGAGCGCCCGCCCCGCGATCCCGGCCCCGCGCAGGGCCTCCTCCATCGCGCGAGCCACCTGATCGCCGCCGCTCCCGCGCATGGCCGCGAGCATGGCCGGCCCCGCGCCGCTCAGCACGCAGCCGAGCGCGCCCGCCCGGCGCGCCGCCGCCACCACCGCGTCCATCCAGGGGAACAGGCGGCGGCGGTAGGGCTGGTGAAGCCGGTCCTGCATGGCCAGCTCGAGCAGCTCCGGGCGACCGGCGCCCAGCGCGGCCAGCAGCAAGCTCACCCGCTGCACGTTGAAGACGGCGTCGGCGCGCGGCACGGACTCGGGCAGCACCGCCCGGGCCTCGCGGGTGGAGCTCTCCGTCGCGGGCAGCAGCACGACCCACGCGACCTCGCGTGGCACCGACAGGCTCACCGCGGTGACGCGGTCGCCCTCGGCGCAGGACACGGTGAGCCCGCCCAGCAGCGCGGCCGACACGTTGTCCGGGTGGCCCTCGGCGCGCGCGGCGACGGACACGAGCGCGTCGCGATCGAGCGGCTCGCCCATGAGGGCGTTGGCGGCGAGCAGACCAGCGACCCACGCGGCCGCGCTCGAGCCCAGGCCACGGCTCAACGGGATGCGGTTGACGCAGTGGAGGCGGGCGCCGGGAAACGGCCGACCCGCCGCCTCGAAGCCGAGGGCGACGCCGCGGGCGACCACGTTCTCGGCGCCGCCGTCGAGCCGGCCGCTGCCCTCGCCCTCGACGCTGACCGAGACCTCGGCGGCCTCCTCCACCGTGACATCGTTGTAGAGCGCCAGCGCGAGACCCAGCGCGTCGAAGCCCGGGCCGAGATTGGCGGAAGTGGCGGGCACCCGGACCCGGACGCGCATGGCGCAGAGGATACCCGCTTTCGCCGGACCCGCCTAGAGCGGTCCAAGGTAGAATGCGGGGAAGCGAGGGGCCGCCCAATGCCCAGGACCACCATCGAGCCGCAGTTCACGATCGAGCACGTGTCCATCCTGGACGCCGACGGCAACCTGGACGCGGCATTGGAGCCCGCGATTCCCCCCGACGAGATCAAGCGCCTCTACCGCGCCATGCTCCTGGCGCGCCGGTTCGACGAGCGCATGCTGCGGCTGCAGCGCCAGGGACGCATCGGCACGTTCGCGCCGATCAAGGGGCAGGAGGCTTCCCAGCTCGGCAGCGTCGCCACCCTCCGCCGCACCGACTGGATGGTGCCCTCCTTCCGCGAGACCGCGTCCATGCTCTGGCGCGGGTGGCCCATGGAGAAGATGCTCCTCTTCTTCGCGGGCTATCTCGAAGGCGGCCGGCCCGCCGACGATCAGCGCGACTTGCCGGTGTGCATCCCGGTCGGCACCCAGCTTCCGCACGCGGTGGGGCTGGCCTACGCCGCGCAGTACCGCGGCGACGACGCGATCGTGATGGTCTACTGCGGTGACGGCGCCACCTCCGAGGGCGACTTCCACGAGGCCATGAACTTCGCCGGGGTCTGGCACGTGCCGGTGGTCTTCATCGTCCAGAACAACCAGTGGGCGATCTCCGTCCCGCTCAAGAAGCAGACCCACTCGCGCACCATCGCCCAGAAGGCCCTGGCCTACGGCTTCCCGGGCATCCAGGTGGACGGCAATGACGTCCTGGCCGTCTACGCGGCCAGCCACGAGGCGGTGGAGCGGGCCCGGCGCGGCGACGGCCCCACCCTGATCGAGTGCGTCACCTATCGCCTGGGGATGCACACGACCTCCGACGATCCCACCAAGTACCGCTCGGCCGAGGAGGTCGCGGCGTGGGAGCGGAAGGATCCCCTCACCCGCTTCACCGCGTATCTGCAGAAGCGAGGCCTGATCGAGCCCGGCCTCGAGGAGCAGATCGAGGAGGAGATCGGGCGGGCCGTGCGGGCCTTCGAGGCGACGGGTGCCGCCGACCCGTTGACCATGTTCGACCACGCGTACGCGGTGAGACCCGCCCCGCTCGAGGCCCAGCGCGCCCTGATGCAGGCCCGGATTGCGGAAGCACCCGGAGGGAAGCCGGGCGATCCAGCACCCGCTCCGGCGGCCGACCAGAGCCCACCCATGCGGGGCCAGAGGCGACCGTGGCGAAGCTGAACATGGTGAAGGCCCTGAACCTGGCGCTCCTGCAGGAGATGGAGCGCGATCCCGACGTCCTCGTCATCGGCGAGGACGTGGGCGTGGATGGCGGCGTCTTCCGCGTCACCGAGGGCCTGCACCCCAAGTTCGGCGGCACGCGCGTGGTGGACAGCCCGCTCGCCGAGGCGGGGATCATCGGGGCCTCGGTGGGCATGGCGCTCTACGGGCTGAAGCCCGTCTGCGAGATCCAGTTCTCCGGCTTCGCCTTCCAGTGCTTCCACCAGATCGAGAACCACGTCGCGCGGTATCGCATGCGCACCCAGGGCCGGTTCGGCTGCCAGCTGGTGGTGCGGATGCCGTACGGCGGCGGCGTGCGCGCGCTCGAGCACCACTCGGAGAGCGAGGAGCAGTTCTACGCCCACATCCCCGGCCTCAAGATGGTGATCCCCTCGGGCCCGCGCAACGCCCGGGCGCTGCTCGCATCCGCCATCCGCGACCCCGATCCGGTGATCTTCTTCGAGGCGAAGGCGCTCTACCACGCGGCCAAGGAGGAGGTGCCCGACGAGATCGAGACGATGGAGATCGGGCGCGCCCACGTCGACCGGCCCGGCAAGGACCTGACCCTCGTCGCCTACGGCGCGATGCTGCGCGTCGCCCGTGAGGCGGCCGACCGGCTCCGCGAGGAGGACGGAGTCGAGCCCGAGATCGTGGACCTGCTCACGATCTCGCCGCTGGACCGCGAGACGCTGGTCGCCTCGGTCCGCAAGACCGGGCGCGCCGTCGTGGTCCACGAGGCGCCGCGGAGCTTCGGCCCGGGCGCCGAGATCGCCGCCAGCATCATGGAGGGCGCGTTCCTCTCGCTGGAGGCGCCGATCCGCCGCGTGACGGCGCACGACGTGCCCTTCGTCGGCTTCGCCCGGGAGCGCGCCAACGTCCCCGACGTGCCCCGCGTGCTCGCCGCCTGCCGCGAGACGCTGAAGTTCTAGGCTCATGGCGATCGGTGCGTTGAGAGGGGCAGGTGCTTGGCGAGGTGCAGCCGAAGGCGAGCCGAGCGGATAAGTAAAGATGCCACGTCAATTTGCCCTACCGGACCTGGGAGAAGGCCTCACGGAAGCCGAGATCATCGCGGTGCTCGTGCGCGAGGGCGATGTCATCAAGGAAGACGCCCCGCTCCTCGAGGTCGAGACGGACAAAGCGCAGGTGGAGATCCCCTCCCCGATCGCCGGCCGCGTCGAGCAGATCCACGTGCAGCCCGGGCAGACCGTGAAGGTCGGCGCGGTGCTCGTGACGTTCTCCGATGACGGAGCCGCCACGCGGTCGGCCCCCGCCGCCGCGGCGGCTCCGCGGGGGGCTCCCGCGCGCCCCGCCGCGCCGACGCCGCCCGCGTCCCCCGCGCCGGCGGCAGGGCCGGTGGCCGCGACTCCCGCGACGCGCCGGCTCGCCCGGGAGCTCGGCGTGGATCTCAAGACGGTGGGTGGCACCGGGCCGGGCGGCCGCGTGCTCGACGGCGACGTGCGCGCCGCCGCGCCGACCCCCCGCGCCACGCCCGGGGCGACGCCGCCTCCCGCCAAGCCGGCCGCGCCCGCGGGCACGGCCAGGCCGCTGGCGAGCGTCGGGCTCGAGACGCCGCCCCTGCCGCGCTTCGAGCAGTGGGGCCCGGTGGAGCGGGCGCCCCTCTCCCACCTGCGCCGGACCATCGCCGAGCGGATGACGCTCTCGGCCACGCTGATCCCGCACGTCACCCACTTCGATCGCGCCGACATCACCGATCTCGACGCGATCATCACGCGCAACCTCGAGGCGGCCCGCGCCAAGGGCGTGACGCTCACCCTGACCGGCTTCATCCTCAAGGCGGCCGCGCTCGCGCTCCGCGATCACCCGCAGTTCAACGCGAGCCTCGATCCGGCCGCGGGCGAGCTGATCCTCAAGCGCTACCACCACCTGGGCGTGGCGGTGGCGACCGATCGCGGGCTCATCGTCCCCGTGCTGCGCGACGTCGATCAGAAGCCGGTGCTCGAGATCGCGCGCGAGCTCGCCGCCCTCGCCCAGCGCGTGCGGGAGGGCAAGGCCGCCCTCGAGGACCTGCGCGGGGGCACCTTCACCATCACCAATATCGGGGCGCTCGGCGGCACCGCCGCCATCCCGATCATCAACTACCCCGAGGTGGCCATCCTGGGGGTGGCGCGCGCCCGGCTGGAGCCGGTGGTGCGCCAGGGCCAGATCGTGCCGCGGCTCCTGCTGCCGCTCACGCTCACCTTCGACCACCGCGTCGCCGACGGGGCCGACGGCGCCCGCTTCGCCACCGAGATCGTCAGCCGGCTCGAGGCGCCCGAGCGGCTCCTGTGGGAGTGGTGAGCGATGGTGATGGGCGATCTCGTCGACGAGGTGGACGTGGCGGTGGTAGGCGGCGGGCCGGGCGGCTACTCGGCCGCCTTCCGCTGCGCCGAGCTGGGCCTCGAGACCGTCGTCATCGACGCGGACAAGCGGCTGGGCGGGGCCTGTCTCTTCGAGGGCTGCATCCCGAGCAAGGCCCTGCTGCACGTGGCCGCCGTGCTGAGCGACGCGGCGCGCGCCCGGGAGTTCGGCGTCGACTTCGGCGAGCCGCGCATCTCGCTCGACCCCCTGCGCAAGTGGAAGCAGGAGCGCGTGGTGGGCAAGCTGGCGCGCGGCCTCGCGGGAGTGGCCAAGGCCAAGAAGGTCGAGGTCATCGGCGGCCGGGGCGTCTTCGAGGACTCGACGACTCTCCGCGTCGAACGTGGCGACGTGCTCCGCAAAATCCGCTTCAAGCACGCCATCGTGGCCACCGGCTCGCGGCCGAGCGGCCTGCCCGGCGTCACCATCGACAGCGAGCGCGTGATGGACTCGACCGCCGCGCTCGAGCTGCCCGAGATCCCGGAGCGCCTGCTCGTGATCGGCGGCGGCTACATCGGGCTCGAGATGGGCACGGTCTACGCGGCCCTCGGCAGCCGCGTGACCCTGGTCGAGATGACGGACGGCCTGCTGCCCGGGGTGGACCGCGATCTGGTCCAGCCGCTCCAGCGCCGGGTGGACAAGATTTTTGCGGCGATTCACCTCGGGACCAAGGTTGCCGCGATCCGCGAGGTGGGCTCGGAGATCGAGGCCGATCTCGAGGGCCGGGGCACCGAACGCTTCGACCGCGTGCTGGTGGCGGTGGGGCGGCGGGCCCAGAGCGGAGGCCTCGGCCTCGAGGCCACGCGCGCTCGCCTGACCGAGCGAGGCGGCTTCATCCAGGTGGACGACCGCTGCCGCACCGACGACCCGCGCATCTACGCGGTCGGCGACGTCACCGGTGAGCCGATGCTCGCCCATCGCGCCATGCGCCAGGGCAAGGTCGTGGCCGAGGTGCTCGCCGGGCGGCCGGCCGCGTTCGACAACGTGGCGATCCCCGCCGTGGTGTTCACCGATCCGGAGATCGCGTGGTGCGGCCTCAACGAGGCTCAGGCGGAGAGTCAGGGAGTTGAGGCCAAAGTGTCGAAATTCCAGTGGGCGGCCTCCGGGCGGGCGGCGACGATCGGTCGCTCGGACGGCCTCACCAAGCTGGTGGCCGACGCCCGGTCCGGACGCCTGATCGGCGTCGGCATCGTGGGCCCGGGTGCCGGCGAACTGATCGCCGAAGCCACGCTGGCGGTGGAGACCGCCGCGCTCGTCGAGGACGTGGCCGCCACCATCCACGCCCACCCGACGCTCTCCGAGACGCTGATGGAGGCGGCCGAGAACCTCCTCGGCTAAGGCGGTCGTCCGTGCCCGAGCCGATACGGGTCGCCGTCGCCTCCGGCAGCGTGACCGCCCTCGTGTATCCGGCGTCGCCTTCCGCTCGGACCGGCGTCACCCTGCTCCTCGCACATGGAGCGGGGGCCCCCCAGTCGAGCGACTTCATGGTGAGCTTCGCCGAAGGCCTCGCGCACCGCGGCGCCGACGTCGTGACCTTCAACTTTCCCTACATGGAGATCGGCGGGCGCTTGCCGGATCGGTCGGAGACGCTCGAGGCCTGCTTCCGCGCCGTCGTCGCCGCGGCGCGCGCGCGGGAGGATCTCGCGGCGGGGCGGCTCGTGCTCGGGGGGAAATCGCTGGGCGGGCGCATGGCCTCCCACGTCGGCGCCGCTGGCCTGGACGGTCTGGCCGGTCTCGTCTTCCTGGGCTATCCCCTTCACCCACCCGGCCGGCCCGAGAAGCCCCGCGCCGCGCACCTGGCGCGGATCCGGCAGCCGATGCTGTTCGTGCAGGGTTCGCGCGACGCCTTCGGCACGCCCGACGAGCTGGCGCCGATCCTCGAGCCGCTCGGCCCGGTCGCCCGCCTCTACGTCGTCGAGGGCGGCGACCACTCCCTCGCGGTACCGAAGCGTGGGGCGGTGCCGCAGAGCGAAGTCTTCGCGCGGGCGCAGGACGAGATCGCCCGCTGGCTCCGGGACACCCGCTGAAGGCGAGCGATCAGCGGAGGTCGATCTCGATGCCCCCCACGAGCGGGGCCAGAGCGTTGTAGAGCCAGGTGATGATGAGCGTCATCACGAAGCCCGCGATCCCGTAGGCCACCGGAAAGAACACCACCGCGGCGACGCCGAAGACCGGGCCCGCGTCACCACGCCCGGAGCTGAAGCCTCCGAAAACGGAGACGATTGAGACGATCGCGCCCATCGCCAGTCCCAGGATGGCGTAGAGCAGGCCGACCACCTTCGCGGTGGAGAGGGGTCCTACCCGGTTGATCACCATGCGTGGCCTCCTTCCGGGTTAGAGACGCTTGAGC
>Ga0214473_10005033_pt1 | contig 15848 bp, 12 predicted proteins | sample RVTome_7_FD_203509 | JGI IMG/M metagenome (GOLD analysis project Ga0214473, IMG submission 203509) | Soil microbial communities from uranium-contaminated site in the Upper Colorado River Basin, Wyoming, United States - RVT98D197 | ecosystem: Environmental > Terrestrial > Soil > Contaminated >... | reverse complement strand
GCATGACCTCCCGCGATTACGACGCCATTGCAGAACGTGTCTCCGGCGCCAGCGATCGGGTGCCGCGCATGCAGACGGTCGTGGACGCACTGTGGGAGGGTCTCCAAGACACGGGCGTGTCTTGGGTCGGTTTCTATCTGCCCGAAGGCCCCAATGAGCTGGCGCTCGGGCCACGACGCGACAAGCCCGCCTGTTCCCCGCTTGGTCTGCACGGCGTCTGCGGACGGGCGTTTACGCAGCGGCAGCCGCAGGTCGTGCGCGATGTGCGTGAGCTCGGCGAGAACTACGTGGTCTGCGACCCGCGGGATCGGTCGGAGATCGTCGTCCCCTTGTTCGACGCCGACGGCTCGTGCTGGGGCGTGCTCGACCTCGATAGCCATGACGTGGGGGCTTTCGGCCAGCACGATGTCGCCGGGCTCCAGCGTGTCCTCCGCGCGGCGGGGCTGACGACCTGAATCCGGGAAGTCGCCCGGTTGGACCGGCAAAAATACCTGCGCGCGGACGCTGGCCGTTGCCGAAAGAATAGGAAGGTTGTGACGGCACGGAGGCCGACATGTCGCCGCCTGGCAGTTCAGTCTTGCTTCGAGTCGCGACACTTCTGGCTGCCATGGCGCCGGCCGCGATAACGCGGGCCGCGCTGCCGCACGCCCTGGCGATCGCGGACGATGTCGCCAACCGCGTCCTGCTGTTCGCTCCGTACGATGGCGAGTACGTCGGCGAACTCGTGCCCCCGGATGCGGAACACCTGACGGCCCCGTGGGATTGCGAGATCGGACCGGCGCTCCAGCAGGCGGGCAAGCAGTACCCGGACACGATTCTGGTCAGCGACCTGCGGAAACGCGCCGTCGTCGCATACGATGCGGTCAGCGGCAAGTTCATCAAGACGCTCATCGCGGACGTCGATGCGCACGGGCTGGCGTACGGGCGCGATGGCAAGCTGCTGGTCGCCGCCGGCAAGGCCGGCGTGCGCGCGTATGAGCCCAGCGGCACGTTCGTCGCGACCCGCGTCGCGCCGGAGCTCGTGGATGGCCCGAACAACGCGTGGGACGTGCTGGTTCGCCCGCTCGTCGACGGCGGCGCGGGCGACATGCTCGTCGGCGATCCTACCCTCGACGTGATCGTGCGGCTTGACTTATCCGGCAAACGGCTGGGTCTGTTCGCGAAACTGCCGGCGTTCCGGTTCGTCGAGCACCTTGCGCTGCGGCGGGACGGCCGCGTTCTGGCCGTGGACGTCTTCGGCAACGCCGTCCACGAGTTTCAGCCCGACGGGACGTGGCTGCGGTCGATTTCGGTGACGCGGCCGCGGGGGGTGTTCGAGCTGTTCAACGGCCACTTGCTGGTGGCCAGCGAACAGGGCGTGCAGGTGTTTGACGGCCAGAATGGCACGCTGCGCGAAACCAAGCTGGCCGGTTACCCGACCAGTGCGCCACGCTGCATCCGCTACCTGCGCGGCCTGACGCCGGGAGTGGTCGGCGACCTCAACTGCGACTTTACGGTCAACAACTTTGACATCGACCCCTTTGTCCTGGCCCTCACGAACCCGAGCAAGTACGAGCAGCGGTTTCCCCTCTGCGATCGCATGCTGGCGGACACCAGCGGCGACGGCGTCGTCAACAACTTCGACATCGACCCGTTCGTACGTCTGCTGGCGCCATGACCGGCAGGCGGCGTCGCACTTAATGCGTCATCGTGTGCAGGCCACCGGGCGCGGTTTCGGCCCGGCGGTCACGTGCCCCGGCCAACTCACCTACGGCTACCCGGGAGCACGTCGCGGAGGGCATGGCGCTGTCAGTTTGGCAGGCCGGCGTCCTCCTCGTTGCGATGGCATTCTTCTGCAAGTCCTTTTCAAAAAGAAAGTTATGGTCATGTAGCCAGGCGCCACGCTCTGGTACCGCCGTTGCTATCCGCCCATCGTCCGCGGGTCTGCGCTCGTTACGGGCGTATTGGCCGGCCGACCGACAGGAGACGCCAATGTCGTCGAAGATCATTGGAATTGACCTCGGTACGACCAACTCGGTGGTCGCCGTTATGGAAAGCGGCCAGCCGAAAGTGCTCGTTAATGATTCCGGCGCCCGGCTGACGCCGTCGGTCGTCGGGTTCACCGACAAGGGCGAGCGGCTGGTCGGGCAGCGGGCGAAGAATCAGCAGGTGACCAATCCGCAGCGCACCGTGTTCTCCATCAAGCGCTTCATGGGCCGCCGACACCATGAGGTGTCGCAGGAAGAGAAGACGGTCCCGTACAAGATCGTCGGCGGCCCGGAGGAGCTGGTCAAGGTGCGCCTCGACGGCAAGGATTACGCGCCGCCCGAAATCTCCGCCATGATCCTGCGCGACCTGAAGGCCACCGCCGAGCGCTATCTCGGCGAGCCGGTCGAGCGGGCGGTCATCACGGTGCCGGCGTACTTCAACGACTCGCAGCGCCAGGCGACCAAGGAGGCCGGCCTGATCGCGGGCCTCAAGGTCGAGCGCATCATCAATGAGCCGACCGCCGCGGCCCTCGCCTACGGCCTGGAGAAGAAGGCCAACGAGAAGATCGCCGTCTTCGACCTCGGCGGCGGCACGTTCGACATCTCCATCCTCGACGTCGGCGACAACGTCTTCGAGGTCCTCAGCACCAACGGCGACACGCACCTGGGCGGCGACGACTTCGACGACGTGCTCATGAACTACCTCGCGGACGAGTTCCGCAAGCAGAACGGCATCGACCTGCGCAAGGACCCGATGGCGCTCCAGCGGCTCAAGGAGGCCTGCGAGCGGGCCAAGTGCGAGCTGTCCAGCAGCCTGGAGACGACCATCAACCTGCCGTACATCACGGCCGACGCCGGCGGCCCCAAGCACCTGCAAATGACGCTCACCCGCGCCAAGTTCGACCAGCTCACCGAGCATCTGGTCGAGCGCTGCCGCGGCCCGGTCCTGCGGGCGCTCCAGGACGCCAAGCTGTCGCCCAAGGACATCGACGAGGTCGTGATGGTCGGCGGCTCGACGCGCACGCCGTCAGTGCAGAAGCTGGCCCGCGAAATCTTCGGCAAGGAACCGAACCGCAGCATCAATCCCGACGAGGTCGTCGCGGTCGGCGCCGCCATCCAGGGCGCCGTGCTCTCGGGCGACAAGTCCGACATCGTGCTGCTCGACGTGACGCCCCTGTCGCTCGGTGTCGAGACGCTCGGCGGCGTAATGACCGTGCTGATCCCGCGGAACACGACGATTCCGACCAGCAAGAAGGAGACCTTCTCCACCGCCAGCGACCATCAGCCGGCCGTCGATATCCACGTCCTCCAGGGCGAGCGGAAGATGGCCGAGGGCAACCGTACGCTCGGCCGCTTCCAGCTCACGGGGATTCCGCCGGCGCCGCGCGGCGTGCCGCAGATCGAGGTCACGTTCGACATCGACGCCAACGGCATCCTCAACGTGTCCGCGAAGGACCTCGGCACCGGCAAGGAGCAGAAGATCGAGATCAAAGCGTCGTCGGGCCTGAGCGACACGGAAGTCCAACGCATGGTCAAAGACGCCGAATCGCACGCCGGCGACGACGAGGCCCAGCGCAAGCTCGTCGACCTGCGCAACCGCGCCGACCAGATGGTGTACTCGACTGAGAAGACGCTCCAAGAGCACGGCGACAAGGTGGACGGCTCCGTGCGCGGCGAGATCGAGCAGGCGATCAACCGGCTGAAGGACGTGGCCAAGGGCGACGACGCGGCGGCGATCGAGCGCGCCATCGAGAACCTCACGACCGTCTCGTACAAGCTCGGCGAAGCGGTCTACAAGGCCGCCGGTGCAGGCAAGGAGGCCCGGGAAGCCGAAGCGGCCACCGGAGCCGGTGCGACCGCCGGTTCAGCCGCCGGCAAAGACGAAGACGTCATCGACGCCGAGTACGAGGTCAAGGAGAACAAGTAGAACCCGTCCCACAATCCCCCTCCGTTCCAGGGAGGGGCTGGGGGAGGGTCGCTCGGGGGAGGGTCGGAAACCCAGCCTTTTTGGCCCCTCTCCCTACCCTCTCCCCAACGGGGAGAGGGGTTACGGGATGGACTCTAGGCTGCCCGGACTTGCCGTCCGACGCGCTTCGGCAGGTGCGCCACTGCTCTTGAGCGGTGCGTTTTCCGCAGATGAGCTGGCCGCCGGGAGAATAGCGACTGCCACCTACTTCGGCGCGTGAAATAGGTGACTGTCCGCCGTTTTCAGAAATAGGTGACTCTCCCCCTGGCCCTCGATGGCATCGCTGATCGAATTCATCACCGCCAATCTGTCTGAGGCGACGTTCTTCAAGGAACTCTGCTTCATGGGCCAGAAGTTCGCTGTCGTCGAGACGGGCGAGTTCGAACTGGCCGACGTGTTCATCTGGCTGGAGAGCGACGGCATCATCATCCAGGTGAAGAAGCGGCATGAGAACGAGCCAGCCGATCAGGCCGGCTTCGACAAGTGGTTCAACAAGAAGGTGCAGAGCAAGGGTTCGGACCAAATCGCGGACACGCTGGCCTTCTTCAAGAGGCATCCATCGGTCATCGTAAAGAACGCCCGTGGGCTCGATTTCGAGCTTCGCCAACTCAACGCGGCGACGATGCACAAGCTCATCGTATTCGGCACGCTGGCCGACGGCGTGGCGCAGCATCATCACTCGAAGTTCCGCATCAGCGAGCGCTCAGGCTTTATTCACCTGATCCAGGCGGTCGATTTCGGGAACTTGTTGCAGTGCACCGTCACGCCGGGCGAGATGCTGGAATACCTCGGCTTCCGGGAGCAGTGCGTCCAGCAGTGGGCGGTTGCTAACCAGCGAACCGAGAAATGGCTCTTCGGCTGCTTCGTCCACTGGTCCGACTCGGGCCGCGACCCCGAGTGCCTGGACGAGGCCGAGGGCGAAGCCACGGTAGACGCGCTAGCTGACGACACGGGCCAGTCCAACTTGCGCTTCTTCTTCGACCACCTGGGCCAGTGGGCAGCCACGACGGCGAACGCGAAGAACTTCGCGCGTATCATCATTGAGCTTGCCCACCTCCCGCGCTCAGAAGCACGCATGTTCAAGGAGCGGCTCGTGAGATACCTTCGGAGAACCGACCTGCCGTTCCCTGATACGCTCTACCGAGTCTTGAATCCCAAGCGCGACTGCCTCATCGTCTTGAGTGTCCCGCCGCGTGGCACGGTGGACGAAGTCGAGAAACGCTCGGCGAGTATCCTGCTGATGGCGAAGTATGCCGCGAGAGTGTCGAAGGCCATGGGCATCTTCTTTAGTTCGTTCGGCAACGAACATGTCGGCACGACAGCGATCTGCGTCGAAGGGCCGTGGGAGCAGAGCCTCGAAGCGGACGCGGCAATCGCGGAATTTCCCATCCTTCAGCGACCGCTGAAGGCCGTGCGCGCACGCGCCTATTCGTTGAAGACGGGAAAATAGGAAAATAGGAAATAGAGGAAATAGGAGGAAATAGAGGAAATAGAAGGAAATAGAGGAAATAGAGGAAATAGGGAAATAGGGACAGCCACCTATTTCGTGCCGAGGAAATAGAGGAAATAGGGACAGCCACCTATTTCGTGCCGGGAAACAGGGACAGCCACCTATTCTCGCACCAGAAATAGGTGACTGTCCCCCGCTTCCCCCCGCTTCCCCCGCTTCCCGCTTCCGTCCCCCGCTTCCAGAAATAGGTGACTGTCCCCCTGGCCGTCCCCGTGCTCGCAGAGCCACACCACGACGCTGGCAGCGGAATTCGCCAAGAGCGGGCTGGATCGGGAAGGCGAGCCGCGGCAGCGCGCTCGTGAATTGGCGTTGATGCGGGAGTTGGGGTTAGAGCCGGCGGCGTTCAGGCGTCATTCGCCGACGACGAGGAACGAGGAGCGTGATTCTGCCGATTTACGACAGACGAGATCTCCGTGCCACACTCCGGACAACGTCCGCTGACGTTGCCAGTCAGGTTATAGGCGCACACTTGGCAGGTACCGGGCCGATGGCGGTGATCAAGCCACGTGAGGTACATGGCCGGTCCGCCGGAGACGAGGAACACCAGCCACAAAGGGACGAACGCCCAAATCTGGCTCGGGGCGCCTTCCATCTCTATGCTCAAGTCTGGCAGCGCAAGTTGACGGCGATAATCCTTGGCAAACGAGCTCCAGCTCTCGTGAGTAAACGTCCACACGGGCGAGTCGCTCGGGCTATACAGGAATCGCCCGTGAGGATCGCACCAGAACTCGGCCACAAAGCCGTTGATCTCGATCGCAAACCACTGCCCGATCTGGAATCCGTAACTCGACCAGCAGAAGCTGCCACCGTAGGCGATCAACGTCAGCAGCGATGCGGTCGTGAAAGTCCACTTCAGAGCCTTGAGCGTTTTGGACAGCTTCTTCATGCCCCGATCCTAAGCGAGCGCTGTCGACCGACCAAGGAGGGTCGCGCTTGAGCATTCCGGCAGCGGAAGATCGGGACAGCCACCTAGCGGAAGATCGGGACAGCCACCTGGCAGGGAGGGACAGCCACCCATTCCGTGACGGCGCATGCACGATGTCGATCACAGCGACGAGACCACGCTGCTGACCGCCACGGCGGTGGACGACGACTGGTGGGCCGGCTACCTCGGCCGGTACCGCTACCGGGGCGGCTCGGCGGTCTGGCAGTGCGACGACATGGAGTACATCCTGTCCACGTTCGGCGGCACACAACGGCGCGACGCCGCCGAAACGGGCACCTTCCGCACCGCCGAACTGATCCTCGCGGCCTATGATGCCCTGCGCGCCTGAGCCGCCGAGGCGCTCGCCGGCCGGAGCACGGCTGCTCGCGTGGGCGGGCGGCATAGTGTAGAATGTATCCCATGACCCCTCTCCCCGTTGGGGAGAGGGTAGGGAGAGGGGCCAAAAGCCGGGGATTTCGACCCTCCCCGAACCCCTCCCTGGGAGGGAGGGGTGTTGTGGGATGGTTCTACACTACCACGTTCGCGCCGTGGCGGTTAGCGCGTCGGGGTCCTTCGCGAACTGCCGGGCCGTTTCGACTGTGATCTTGCCCTCACGCACCAGCCGCCGGAGATCGTCGTCCAGCGTGATCATCCCCTCCCGCGCGCCGGTTTGCAGCACCGACTCCAGCGTCTCGATCCGCCCGTTGCGGATCGCCACCTGCACCTGCGGATTCACGTGCAGCACCTCGATGGCCAGCACGCGCCGCTCGCCCTCCGTCGCCGCCGGCAACAACACCTGACTGACGACCGAACGCAGGCTCATCGCGAGCTGCCGGCGGAGGTCGTCCTGCGCCTCCTGCGGGAACAGGTCCACCAGCCGCGTGATCGCGCCCTTCGCGTCCCGCGTGTGCATGGTGGTGAGGATGAGGTGGCCCGTCTCGGCGGCGCTGAGCGCCATCTGCGCCGTCTCGCGATCCCGAATCTCGCCGACCAGGATCGCGTCGGGGTCCTGGCGCAGTCCGTACTTCAGTCCGTCGGCGAACGAGTCCACGTCGCGGCCGACCTCGCGCTGCGTCACCACGCTCTTGCCGCCCGGCCCGTACACGTACTCGATCGGCTCCTCGATCGTGAGGATGTGGCTGCTGAACCGCTCGCGCAGAAGCTGGATCAGCGCCGCCAGCGTCGATGACTTGCCGGCCCCGGTTTCGCCCGTGATGACCACCAGGCCGTTGTTGTGCGAGACCAGCCGCTCGGCCAGCTCCGCCGGAAACCCCAGCCATTGCAGCGTCGGCGGATGATTCGCGATATGCCGGAAGCAGATGCACCACGACTCGCAGGCCAGGTACACGTTGGCCCGGAAGCGGAACGTCTCGCCGCCACGCTCGAACGCGACGGAGCAGTCCGCGTTCTTGACTTCCTCGAAGCGCGCGAACACGGCCGGCGCCAGGATCGACTGCGCCAGGCGCTCGATCTGCTCGGCGGCCAGCGGCGTCGCGCCGAGCGCGGCGAGCTGGCCATGCACACGCAGCGTCGGCGGATACCCGGGCACCAGGTGCAGGTCGGACGCCTCGCGCTCGCCGGCCGTTTGCAGCAGCGCGAGCAGCTCTCCGTCAATGGTGTGCGCCGGCATACGCCCGTCCCTCGCGCGGACGTTGCGGCGTCGCTCGAGCGAACCGACCGCTTCGTCCAGAACGTTCTGATGTCGGATCATAGTTGCGCTGCGTCTCCATCAACAGCCGGCCCCCGCGCCAACGGCCCGCGCCGCGGGAACATTGTTTGTACGCGTTGGACCGCGCCCGGATGCAGCCCGACCCTCGATCCGAAAGCGTGTTTCACGTGAAACAGGCTCGCCCGCCAACCGGTCGCAAGTTGCGATGTGAAAAAGGGTTGCGACCCAGAATCGGGTGCCGCTCAGCGCAGGTTCTAGGACGCGCGCCCGGGGCGACTCAGGGCCTGGTTCACTTCCAGACTCCGGGCAGTCTCTGGTGGCACTTGGCGCAGGCCCCGTCGTGAAGGCGGTCCTCCATGATCTTGAAGCCGAGCCGCTGGATCACGGCCGCGCGACAGCTTGCGCAGAAGGTGTTGTTGCCCTCGTGGGGGGCGATGTTGGAAGTATACACATAGCGCAGGCCGGCCTGCCGCGCGGCGGCACAGGCCGCCTCCAGCGTCTGCACCGGCGTGCGGGGCAGGTCGGTCAGCTTGTACATCGGCACGAAGCGGGCGAAGTGCAGCGGCACGTCGTCGCCGACGTGCTCGTGAACCCACGCGACGAGCTGCTGAATCTTGGCCGGATCGTCGTTATACGTCGGTACGATCAGATGGAGCAGCTCGAGCCAGGAGCCGGTCCGTTTCTTGACCGTCTCAACGGCCCGCAGCACGGGCGCGAGCTTGACGCCGCACACGCGATGGTAGAAGTCCTCATCGAAGCCCTTGAGCGACACGACGAATGCGTCCACGTATTTGGCGAACTCGATCAGCGGGTCGGGGTCGACGAAGGCGGCCGTCGCGACCACCACGTGCAGGCGGGCCTTTTTGGCCGCGGTCGCGATGTCCTTGGCATACTCCAGGAACGCGACGGGCTCCGTGTAGCTGAACGCGATCGTGTCGATCTTCTGCTTACGGGCATACGCGACGGCGTCGTCGGGCGTAAGGGCAAAGGTTTTCAGCTCATCGGGCATCTTCTGCGACTGCTCCCAGTTTTGGCAGTAGATGCAGCGGACGTTGCAGCCGCCGACGCCGATGGTGACCGTCTTGCTGCCGGGGCGGAAATGGTTGAGCGGGAGCTTTTCGACGGGGTCGATGCGGAGGATGCAGGGGTTGTTATAGGCGCGGGTGAAAAGCTTGCCGCCGACGTTGGTACGGGTGCGGCAGAAGCAGGTTTCGCCGTCCTTGAGCACGCAGTGCAGGGGACAGACGAAACACTGGATTTTCTGCTCGGGGAGCTGGTTGTAATAGTCAATCTCGCGAACCCACGGGGGGGGCTGGGCGCCGTGGGCCGGCGTGACGAGCGGTCCCAGCGCGCCGGCCAGGCAACTCGTGGTGGCGCAGCGCCCCGCCGCCGCGAGGAAGTCCCGCCGGCTGATCGGCGGGGTCCCGAAGCTCGCGCGGTGCGTGGACACGTTACTTCTGCCGGGGCGTCTTTTTGGGCGGCAGCGCGCAGCTTTTGTCGCAATTCTCGGCCTGCGGGCCGGAGGCCAGGTCGGCCGGGCGGGGCTGGACGCCGGCCGCGAGCTGCTCGCCGCGCTGCCGCAACTGCTCGATGAAGTCCGGGTTCAGTATGAACTGGGCCAGGCGGCCGGGCTGACCGCGGGAGCGCACGATGGCGTCGAGTTCCTTTTGCAGCTCCTTGGGTCGATCTGTCGCCGCGATGCGCTCGGCGAGTACGGCCTTGCTCAACTCGAACTCGCTGTCGGGCAGGGCGGCGGCTTTCCGGGCGGCCACGCGCAACGCGGTGGCGCGCTGCTGCTTCTCGGGGTCGGTCAGCGCGCCGTTGTGCTGAGCCTCGCGGGTGAGCACTTCGCCGATCGCGCGCTCGAGCCTGGCACCGGTCTGGCGGCGCGCTTTCTCCAGCCACTGCTCATACGGCGAATGGTCGCTGGCCTGTCCGACGCGGACCGGGTCCTTCAGGTTTTTCGGCGGGATCAGGCACGCCTTGTAGTCCGCCAGCACTTGCCGCTGGCCCGGATTCAGGACGTCCTCGACGGCGCGCTCGAGGCTGGCCAGCATCGTTCCGGCGGGCCGTGCGGACGCCTTACCCTGGCGCGCGGTCGGCGGCGTGGCGGCGTCGTAGAGCGCGACGATCCGGTCGGTTTGCCGCCCGTCCAGGTGCAGGCCGTTGATCAGATTCCAGTTGTTGATCTCTTTCCGTAGGCGCCCCACCTCGGCGCGCTGACGCTCGACTGGCTCGAGCGGGTACTCAGCGGTGCCACGGGCGGCGACGTCCAGCGCGCGGCGGAGGGTCTCCGATGGCGGCCTTCCCGCGGTCTGGCACAGCGGCTCGATCGCCGCCGGATGGAACAGGCAGCGCGCCAGCGGACCTGACCGTGGGTGTTTGAGGGCGTGGATGGCTTCCAGCTCCTGACGTAGCGCTGGCAAGCGATCGACATCGGCGGCGGGGCGGCGGGGGCCATTCGATTTCGTTTGGGCCGGCGCGAGACGCGTGGCGCCGTGCGGGGCCTGCAAGCTGTCAAGCTGCGACGGCGTCAGGATGTGGGCAGTTTCCTGTTCGAGGGTGATGAGCTGCGCGTTCACCTTGTCCCGGGCTTCCGACTCACGGTGGCTGAGCTGCGCGGCGCGGCGCTCGACGTCCTTGCTGAAGCCTTGATTCAGGCGGTCTTCGTCCGCGAACGCGGTGAATGCAGACAGCAGCTCGGGAAGGAACTGGGCCTGCTGTTCGTACATCTCGATCTGAAGCTGGGCGGCCTGCTCGACGATCGGCAGCAGTCGGCGCGCTTGCGTGGCATCGAGATCGAGGCGGACCAGCCGCTGGCGGCACTCGGCCGCCTCGCGCTGCTGACGGGCTTCGCGCTGGGCGGTGAGGGCACGGTCCTCGTCGTCGTCGGCCCAGGCCCGGATGACCACCGGACCGGTTAGTCCGATAAACGCGATTAGGAACAGCGCTCGCCGGAGCAGCGGGGCTCGCGGGATCATTGTCCACCTCCAAGCGTTCATCATTACCCTCCTTCGGAGAGTATAACGCGCCGGGCGCCGGTTTGTTGCGAGCCACAGAGGGCTGCGGTGCGCTCGGGGTTCAGCCAGAAGGCCAAACCGGCGGGGCGAGCGTTATGAGTCCGGTCAGCGATGGTCGGCCAGCGACCGGAGCTGGTCCAGATTCAGCTCACCTTTCTGACCCCAGCCGCGTCGGCCGGCGGCAATCTGCGGGCGAAAGCGCTCATAGAGCGCGAACGACCGTTCGGCCAGCTCGTTCGGCTCGAACGTGGCGGCAAGCGTGGTCATCGCCGCCTGCACCGTGGCCAGGTCGTCGCCGAAGGCCTTGTCCAGGTAGCTTCGCACCCCGTCCGGTTCGATCGGTTGGTCTTTGACGACGGCGCGGACGCCGTCGTCGGTGTTCTTGGCTGGGATGGCGCGGCCGCAGAGGTCCACCCAGAACTCTTCGCCGAGACCGTGTTTGCGAGGCGGCGGGCGGCCTTCCCGTTGGGGTGGTTTGAAGAGGCCGAGGCTGCGGCCCTTGGCCTGGGCATTGAGCCCCGCGAGCGCCTTGCCGAGCGTGAGCGCGGCATCGGCGTCGAAGCCGAGGCGCTGGGCGACGACGGCGGCCCAGAGCGTCAGCACCGGCGCGCGGTTGACGGTGATGGTGGTTTTCGCCATGTTGCCAAGCCCGTCAGCGCCAGCGGCGGCGTCGCGCGACGTTATCAACCCAGGGCGTTCGCGGCGCGATCCAGGTCGCTGACGCTGAAGACGAGCATGGACGACGGGCCGGGGCCGTTGCTGCCGTAGACGTAGTTCACGTTGACGCCGGCCCGGCTGAGCTTGTTCGCGATGCGCTCCAGCTCGCCCGGGCGATTGGCGACGGTGAGCGCGAGGACGCGCTGCGTGCAGAAGTTGAACCGCCCCTTGCGGAGGGCTTTCTTGGCCGCCGCCGTTGGCGAGGCGACGAGGCGCACCCAGCAGCAATCCGCCGTATCGGCGACCGAGATCGCGTCGATGTTGACTTTGGCCCGCGTCAGCGCGCCGCACAGTTTGGCCAGCATGCCCGGTTGGTTGTCCAGGCCGATGCAGAATTGTGTCGCCTTGACCATGATGCAGCTCCTTCGTGCCATTTGACTCTTGGATATGTCCGCAAGTGGTATTGCAGCGTCCGGCCCGGGCCGCGTCAATCCCTGCCACGTCGCGGCAGGTTTTCCTGCTCATCGTCGGTCAACTATGGCAGCCTGTCGTGTCCGCAGCGCCGCGCGGGCTGAAGCCCGCGGCTCCTCAGGTGGTGCGATCGTCAATCGTCGCTAGACGAGCGCCGCGCCGTTGGCGCGACCCTGTGCCAGGCGCCGCAACTGATGCAGCGCTGCGCGGAAGTCCTTCGGCAGCGGTGCCTCGAACGTCATAGCGCCGGTGCCCGCGGGGTGCTCCAGCGTCAGGCGGGCGGCGTGGAGTGTCAGGCGGTCCATCAGCGGCCGCTCCTCAGCGTCGCGGCCCAGCTTGTAGTGCGCTTTGTACGCCGACAGCAGTAACGCCCGTCCGCCGCCATAGAGCGGGTCCACCGTCAGCGGGTGGCCGAGGGCGGCCAGGTGCGCGCGAAGCTGATGAAAGCGGCCGGTCAGCGGCCGGCACTCCAGCAGTGTGTTTCCCGGCAAGCGTTCAAGCACGCGATAGCCGGTGACGGCGGGTTTGCCATGTCGCGTGGCGACGATCGCACGCGTACCCGCCTGGTCGACCCGCAGGGGCAAGTCGATCTCGCCGTCCGTTTCGACGTAGCCCTGGACCAGCGCCAGGTAGGTTTTCTCGACGCGGCGCTCCGCGAACTGGGCGGTGAGGTGCTGCTGGGCCGCGAGCGTGCGGGCGAACACGATGACGCCGCTGGCGTCGCGGTCGAGGCGGTGGACCACGCGGAAGGGCTCGTCGTGAGGCACGAGCCGTTGGGCGCGCAGCAGGTCGGACAGGTTGGGCTCGTCGGCGCGGCCCGACACCGATGTCACGCCAGCGGGCTTGTCGATCACCAGAAGCTGTTCATCCGCGTGCAGGATCGCCGCCGTGTACCGCTGCCGCACCTTTCGCACCAACCGTCGTCCTCACTCGGCCGGCCAGAATACCGCACGGCTATCGCTCCGTGGAGTGCCCTCCCCGGCGATACACAGGTGCGGCGAACCGGTGATTCGAGAGGCGTGCGTCTGCTACGGTTTCCGCCGTCGGCGCCATCGTCAGCCCCACAGCGGGGTCGGGTACTGCCCGTGGGCGACGAGCTGGCGGAGATGGGCGGTGACGCGCTCCACGTCGCGCGGGTTGGTGATGCCGCACCAGGTGTCCGGGCTGGGGAGCACCTTCACGCGGGCGCGGCCGGCCCGGAGGGCGTCCTGGATCGCAATGGGCAGGTAAAACTCCGCGTCGTGAGAGCCGGCATGGGCTTGCAGGAAGCGGCTGAATCCTGCCCGCAACTCCTCGAAGAAGGGCGGGACGAAACCCCACATGTTCATGGAAACGACCTCGTCGCCGGTGAGCATTCGCGCTGTGCCGTCGGGACCGGGATAGCGTGGGCCCGTGGCGTGCCGCTCGATGCCGTGCGTTTCGACGATGTCGACGAGCCAGCCATCGGGGGTGCAGCGGCAGACGCCGCGCGAGACGGTGCCCGCCTCCGAAAGCGTATTCCGCAGCTCGTAGCCGACCAGGGCGTAGGTCGGCACGGGCTCGCGCTGCGGCTGACGCAGGAAGTCGGCGAGCGTCGCGAATGAGCCGGCACCGTAAAAATCGTCGGCGTTGATCACCGCGAATGGGCCGCCCACGACGTCCGCTACCGCGAGGACCGCCTGGCTCGTGCCCCAGGGCTTCGTGCGGTCGGGCGGCACGCTGAACCCGGGCGGCACTGCGTCCAGGCGCTGGTGGACGTACGCGACGGGGATCCGCGTGGCGTAGCGCTGGCCCAGCGTCGCGTGGAACGTCGCGTCCATCTCGGGCCGGATCACAAAGACCACGCGGCCGAAGTCGGCCCGCAGCGCGTCGAAGACGGAGTAGTCCATGATCGTCTCGCCGCTCGGCCCGACGTGTTCGAGCTGCTTGAGGCCGCCGAAGCGTCGGCCGACGCCGGCGGCGAGAATCACGAGCGTGAGCGGCATGGTACCTCGCTTGAAAGAACGCGCGCACGGCTCCGCACTGGGCCGGCGCAGCGTTGGATTGTAGACCGCTTAAACGCTCGCCACTACGTGGTTTGACGCCCCTTGCGGAGTGCCGAACATGGACGATTCGAACCCCCCGATGTCACCCGTACCCGACGGGATGTTCTCCAGCTCGGCGCCGGGACTGGTGTCAGCGCCCTGGCGGCCCGGCCAAACCTGCTGGGCTGCGCTGCGCCGCGTGCCAGCCATGGCTTGCGTGCGAGCACACGCTGAGCACACCTGCCCCGTTTTCGCGGAGTAATCTCCAAGAAAAACGGGCGGCCAGCTTTTCGCTAACCGCCCGTGTTTCAGGGACATGCGGCTGACTGGAGTCGAACCAGCACGAGCTTATCGCTCACAAGGACCTGAACCTTGCGCGTCTGCCAATTCCGCCACAGCCGCCCATGATCCGGGTTTTGCCGCCGCGTTGCGAAAGCGCGGCGACGGAGGCATCATACGATTCGGCCGCCTGGGGTCAAGCCGGGCGGTGCGGCGGCGGTGTGCCGCCGGTAGTCGCTGGAGAACGTCGTCACGATGGCCGCCGACCCGCGGATTGGTCCCCTGTTTCAGCCTGCCCGGCACGAGAACCGGCGTGTCGTCGTGACTGGCCAGGTGGGTGTCGATAAGAAGCCGTTCCTCGAGCGCGTGGCCCGACTGGCCGAGTCGCGCGGCGAAGCGGTGCGCGTGTTCCACCTCGGCGACCTCATGTACCGCGAGGCGCCGGACGTGCGGCCGGGACGCATCCTCGATTTGCCGCTCGCGCGGCTGCACGCGCTGCGGCGGTCGGTGTTCAAGGACGTGCTGGCCGAGGTGGATACGCCGGCGACCGTGATCGTCAACACGCACGCGTCGTTTCGCTGGAAGCACGGCCTGTTCCCGGCATTCGATCACGATCAGATGCTCGCGCTGAATGCCGACCTGTATATCACGCTGGTGGACAACCTCGATGCGGTTCACGAGCGGCTGACGCGCGAGCACGACGTGCCGCACACGCTCAAGGATATCTTGGTGTGGCGGGAGGAGGAGATTCTGGCGACCGAGGTGCTGGCGAGCGCGGTACGCGGACAGGGGTGCTTCTACGTGTTCGCGCGCGGGCATGAGGATAGCGCGCTGCGCTCGCTGTGCCGGCTGATTTTCCGGCCGGAGGTGAAACGCGTTTATCCGTCGTTCCCCATGACGCACGTGATGGACCTGCCGGAGACGCTAGCTGCGATCGACGCGTTCCGCACCGCACTAGAAGAGCATTTCATCACGTTCGATCCCGCCGACGTGGACGAGAAGCGGCTGCTCTTCGAGGCCGGGGCGGCGACGCAGCGCGGCGAGACGACGTTCCGCGTCACGGTGCACGGGCGCGAACTCGAGTTCGACGTGGCCGAAATGACCGGCGTGGCCCGCGACATCGACGCCCAGATTTACGCCCGCGACTTCAAGCTCATCGACCAGTCCGACATGATCGTCAGCTTCATCCCCGAGCTGCCGAGCGGCAAGCCGGGGCTGTCCTCCGGCGTCGAGCGTGAGCTTCAACACGCGTACGAGAGCACAAAGGAAGTCTACATCGTCTGGCAGCCGAAGGCCGAGCCGTCGCCGTTCATCACGGAGACGGCGACGAAGGTGTTTGCAACGACGGAGGAAGCGTTGGCATACTTTCAGGCGCAAGGCT
>Ga0214473_10005032_pt1 | contig 15848 bp, 14 predicted proteins | sample RVTome_7_FD_203509 | JGI IMG/M metagenome (GOLD analysis project Ga0214473, IMG submission 203509) | Soil microbial communities from uranium-contaminated site in the Upper Colorado River Basin, Wyoming, United States - RVT98D197 | ecosystem: Environmental > Terrestrial > Soil > Contaminated >... | reverse complement strand
GAGTTGGTGAGGTGGTGATCAATATTAATGACAACTATCCCGGGCGGAGGTGAGAAGTTCTCTTCGTAGCTTAACCTTCCTTTATCGGCATGGTCCACGAACAGAAGAAGATCAAAACGTGAGAGGTCGATTTTCGCCGGATCACCAACCCGGATTCGCTTCGCGCCCGTTAGAAAACCGAAACTCTCCGGAACAGGATCAGCGCTGATCACCGTTGTTCTCTTACCAAGACCGTGGAGGAAGTGATAACACGCCAAAGCTGACCCGACCGAATCTCCGTCCGGACGCAAGTGTAAAGGAACAAGAATATTCTTCGCCGATTTAAAGGTCCGCAAAATGTTTCGGGGAGAGTCCACAAAACTTATCCTAGCATACCCCAACCCCTTGACCTATAGTCAATATGATGATAGGATATAGCCAGATACTTGCACCGGCGTTGTACAATTGACGCTGGTTAAGAAAGGAGAAAAGATGTGCCTGCTCATGAGAGAAACATTACTGAGAAGGCGATAATTCTCGCGTTGACATTCCGAGCAGGATTAGCCAGCCGGGAAGACGTCTCCTTTGCCATTGAGCCGGCCACGTTGGAGAGTGATCTCCATCGCGGTTTTGATTTTTTCATTCGACGAAACAGTCACTGGCTCCGGGTGGATGGTACCGCCAGTCGTCGGTTCAAAGGCAGGAAGATCACCCGAACCGTAAAGTTCGCTAAGGCGAAGAAGCGCCCTTGGGTCTACATCTTGAGAGGTGATTGGCAAACCGCCGCTTTTGATGTGGCCGGAATTGGCACGGATCGTGAGAAGTGCTTCACCGCTTCATACTCCCGTATTCATGATGGAAGGCCATCAGCGTTTACGGAGGCCTGTCCGATCCACGGCAATGATTGCGAGTTTGCTCGGAGGTTGTTCAAGTTCGGTTCTCAACTGAGCCGGATCTTAGCTTCCTCTCACCGCAAGGATGGTCGTCCCTCCCAAGCGACCGAGTTTGCGATGGAAGTTACCAAGCCCCCGTTCTAACCCAACGGGGGTTTCTTTTTCTTCCTCCGTATCCTGTATCTTATATCTTGTGAGAATTCTCGGAATTGACTGGGGCGAAAAGAGAATCGGTTTGGCAATATCGGAAGGCAATTTTGCCGAACCTCTGGGGACGGTAGAATCTCTTTCGGAATTGCTGAAACTTGCTCGGAGTGAGCGGGTAGAAAAAATAGTGCTGGGATTGCCGGAGGGTAAATTTGAGGAAAGAGTAAGAGGCTGGAGTAGGAGAGTTGAGAAGGAGCTGGGAGTATCGGTGGTGTTGCGCTCGGAGGTCTTGACCAGCCATCAAGCTCTCCAAAAATCAATCGAATCCGGAAAGCCGAAGAAGTCCCGCCGCGATCTGGATGCCCAAGCCGCTGCTCTTCTTCTGCAGGAGTTTTTGGACGAAAATCCAACTAATCCCTAAAGTTTGTTATTCTGATTTTGATGCTTTCTCCGTGGGAAGAAATCTTAAGGTTGGGCGGGGCGCTTTTGATCGGTTTTCTGGTTGGTTTGGAAAGAGAAATCAGCAAAAAACCGGCCGGGCTGCGAACCCACATGTTGGTCTCTCTGGCCTCGGCTCTTTTTACGATCCTCTCTTTTAGTTTGGCTTTCGGCGACGGCGCGGCCGATCCGACCCGGATTGCTTCTCAAATCGTGGTCGGAATTGGTTTTGTCGGTGCGGGGGTGATTATTTCTTCCGGCGGGCAGGTGAGAGGCGTGACCACAGCGGCTTCGCTTTGGATCACCGCCGCCATGGGGATGGCGGTGGGTCTGGGAGAATATCTTTTGGCGACGGTGGCAGTGGGATTTACTTTAATAACCCTTTTAATTCTCGGGTTTCTGGAACGGTCATTTGATCGGCAAGATTAACTAGCTTAAACTTAGGGGACATGCGACTCAAGATTTTATTGATTCTTCTGGGACTAGTTATCTTACTTCTCGCGACGGGAGCACTCTTCCTTTGGAAATTAAACCAGCCGATCGCGGCTTCCGGCAAGGTCGAGTTTCTGATTTCTTCCGGCGAGTCGGTCCAAGAGATTGGTGACAAAATTCAGGAGGCGGGGGTGATGAACTCCCTCCTTTTTGTTTATTACGTCCGCTTCAAAAATCTCACTTCTAGAATTCAAGCCGGGCGGTACGATATTCCGCTGACGCTAACGCCGATTCAAGTGGTGGAGCTGCTCCAGCACGGGACTTTTGATGTCCGCCTCACTTTCTTAGAAGGCTGGCGAAGAGAAGAGTATTTGCGCTACGCGTTGGCAAATCTGGCCGTGGACGATGAAGATTTTTCGACCCAATTCTTGGTTGCGACCGAGGATTTGGAAGGATACCTTTTCCCCGATACCTACCTTGCGCCGATCGACATTGGTGCTCCAGAGCTGGTGGCGCTCCTCAATCAAAACTTTGAAAATAAATATCAAGAAACGGTCCTGCCGCTCCAGTCGAAAAGCGGGCTGACAAAGAAGCAAGTTGTCATCCTGGCCTCTCTCCTGGAAAGGGAAAGCATCGGGGATCAAGAGGAGTTGGAAACAATCGCCGGGATTATGATCAAGCGCTGGAAATCCGGATGGTATTTAGGGATCGATGCCACGATCCAGTATCTGCTGGGATACCAAAAAGACACCGGGTCGTGGTGGACAAAAAATGAATCCAAGATCGTTGCTGGTAAAAAAATCGACTCACCTTACAACACCTATACCCATCTTGGGATTCCGTCGGCGCCGATTGCCAATCCCGGAATCAATGCTCTTTTGGCGGTCGTGAATTACCAGAAATCCCCATACTGGTATTATCTCCACTGCAAGAACGGCGAGATTCGTTACGCGAAAGACCTGGGAGGACACGACGCCAATAAATCTTGTCTGAGGGACTGAGTACCCTATTGACTTTAAACTTGGGGCCTGTTAAATTAGCAACGTTAAGTGAATATTTTTCCCGATAAGCGCGTGGGCGTTTTGTGTTTGTGCGCTTTGCTTTTCTTTTTAGATTGATGACTAGAGTGTGGCTAGGGAAAACCGCAGAGGCCTTGCCCCTTTCGGATCTTTCGGCGGTCCAGAAAGAATCTTTCGACCAGCTCCTTAAAGAGGGGATTTTGGAAGTTTTAGAGGAAATCAACCCGATTCAGGATTACACCGGCCGCGGCTGGGAATTGAGTTTCACGAAGCCCCGTTACGGCAAACCCCGCATCAGCAAAGAGGAAGCCATCAAGAAAGGTTTAACCTTTTCTTTCCCCTGGTATCTCACCGCCGAATTAAAGGAAGTTAAAAGCGGAAAAACCGTTTCCCAAGAGATTTACATGGGAGAAATTCCCCAGATGACGGAAGGCGGAACTTTTATCGTCGGCGGGATCGAGCGGGCCGTCGTCAACCAGCTTCTCCGTTCCGAAGGAATCTACTTCTCGCAGGAAAAGGATCCCACGACCGGAGTTTTGTTATCCTCGGCGCGGATTCTTCCCAAGAACGGAGCTTGGTTGGAATTCAGCACCGCCCGCCGCAATTACCTGACCGTTAAGATCAGCAACTACCACAAGATGCCGGTGACGACTATTTTGCGGGCTTTCGGATTGACCCGAGATGACGACATTCGGGCGGCTTTCAAGGATGTTGATACCGATCCCAACCGAAATTTCATTGAAGAAACTCTTAAGAAAGATTCCACCAAGTCCTACGAAGAAGCCGTGGTTGAAATCTTTACCAAAGTTCGGCCCGGAGAGCCGGCTCTGCTCGATACCGCCAAACTAACTTTCGAGCGCATTTTCCTCGATCCGCGCCGTTACGATTTAGGGAAGGCGGGCCGGTTCAAGCTCAATGAAATCCTGGGGTTGAACCTTTCCTTGGACGAACGCCGCAACCGCTTGCTGACCCGGGAAGATCTGATCGCGGCCCTGAAACAGTTAATCGAGCTCAACCACGGCGTCGGCGAGCCCAGCGATATCGATCATTTGGGAAATCGGCGGGTCCGGACGGTGGGAGAGCTGATTCAAGGTCAGCTCCGAATTGGATTCATCCAATTGGAACGGGTCGTCAAGGAACGAATGAGTTTGCAGGCCCGAAACCAGCTTCCCAAACCGTTGGCGATTATTTCGACCAGGCCGGTGGAAGCGCGGTTGCATTCTTTCTTCGCCTCCTCTCAACTTTCGCAGTACCACGAGCAAGTTAATCCCTTGGCGGGATTGGAGCATTTGCGCCGCCTCTCGGTTAAGGGCCCGGGGGGATTAACCGCGGAGAGAGCCAGCTTTTCCGTCCGGGACGCCCACTATACCCATTACGGCCGAGTTTGCCCGGTCAAAACTCCGGAAGGAACTTCGATTGGATTAACTACTCACCTGGCCCTTTACGCCCGGATTAATCCGCTGGGATTTTTGGAAACCCCCTACCGCAAAATTAAGAAAACCACCGGCAAGCCGGTGGTGACAAAGGAAATTATTTACATTACCTCCTCCCAAGAGGATCAGTATGTGGTCGCGGATGCTTCGGTTCGATTGGATAAGAGCGGCCGGATCATCGATGAGCGAATTCCGCTTCGGCACAAGAGCGAATTCTTCTTCGGTGCGGCGGAACAGGCCGATCTGATCGACGTTACTCCTCGCCAAATTGTTTCCGCTTCGGCCGCTCTCATTCCCTTCTTGGCGCATGACGATGTCAACCGGGCTCTGATGGCTTCCAACATGGTTGGGCAAGCTGTTCCCTTGGTTTCTCCGGAAGCCCCGATTGTCGGAACCGGAATTGAGAAGGACTTGGCTGCCAACTCCGGCTTGACGATTCTGGCCGAAGAAAACGGAAAAGTTTCTTACGTCGATGCGGAAAGATTGGAAGTGGTTTACCAGGGAGGCAAGAAGAAGCAATACGATTTGCAGAAGTTTGTCAAAAGCAATGACGAGACTTGCTACAACCAGCATGTTCAAGTGGAATCCGGTCAAATTTTTAAGAAAAACGATGTTTTGATTGATGGGCCGGCGACCGAAAACGGTGAACTGGCAATCGGCCGCAACCTGACGATTGCTTACATGTACTGGGACGGGTACGGCTACGAGGACGCGATTGTGATTTCCGATCGTTTGCGCCGGGAAGATTTGCTTTCTTCGATTCACATCTCCGAACACAGCATTCAGGTTTTGGAAACGAAACTTGGTCCGGAAGAGGTTACCCAGGATATTCCCAATGTTTCCGGAGATGCCTTGCGCAATTTAGACGAACACGGGATTGCAGCCATCGGTTCGGAGGTAAAAGGTGGCGATATCTTGGTGGGAAAAATTGCCCCCAAGGGTGAAACCGAGCTCTCGGCGGAAGAACGGCTCCTCCGCGCCATTTTTGGAGAGAAAGCCCGCGAGGTTCGGGACGTTTCCCTTCGGGTTCCTCACGGAGAGTGGGGGACCGTCGTCGGGGTGAAAATCCTGAATCGCGGAGAAGCGGAACTTCCCGAAGGAGTTTTGCAGGAGATTTACGTTCGGGTGGCTCAGATTCGAAAAATTACCGTCGGGGACAAGTTGGCGGGGCGGCACGGAAATAAGGGGGTAATTTCTCGGATCGTGCCGGCGGAAGATCTGCCTTATCTCGAGGACGGAACGCCGGTCGATATCATTTTGGCTCCACACTCGGTTCTCAACCGAATGAATTTAGGACAGCTTTTGGAAACACATCTGGGTTGGGCCGGAGCGAAATTGGGCAAGCGCTATGCGGTACCGGTTTTTGAAAAGTTTGGGGAAGACACTATTGAAGCGGAGCTTCTTCAAGCCGGCCTTCCTATTTCCGGTAAGGCCAAGCTTTATGACGGCCGAACCGGTAAGCCTTTTGATCAAGAAGTGGTTGTCGGCAGTGCTTATATCCTCAAGTTGGAGCACTTGGCGGAAGATAAAATGCATTCCCGTTCAACCGGCCCCTACGCCTTGATTACCCAGCAGCCGTTGGGAGGGAAAGCTCAATTTGGCGGTCAGCGTTTCGGTGAGATGGAGGTTTGGGCGATCGAGGCATATGGTGCGGCTTACACCTTGCAGGAAATGCTGACGACCAAATCCGATGATTTGGTCGGGCGGTCCGCGGCGTACCGGGCAATCGTTCAAGGTGAGGAGATTCCCGAACCCACTCTTCCCGAGTCGTTTAAGCTTTTGATTCGAGAGCTAAACGGGGTTTCGCTGAATATTGAGCCTTTAAAGAAGAGCGGAGCGGTTGTTTCCGTTCCGAAGCCGGAAGTTCCGGCTCTGGCCGAACCTCCGGTATCCGAAGAAGCTGAGATGGCGGCGGCGGTTTTTGCTCCCGAATCCAGTGAAGAAGGTCCGGCCGAAGAATCGGCGATGGGTGAAGTAACCGAAGCCCAGCCGGCCGAGGGAGGAGAGCAGAAGGAGGAAGAAAATGCCTAGTGGTTTAGAAGGTTTTCGAGAATTTGATTCCTTAAGGATTAAAGTTGCCTCTCCCGAAATCATTAAGGGTTGGTCCTACGGTGAAATTACCAAGCCGGAAACGATCAATTACCGAACTTTCAAGGCGGAAAAAGATGGTCTCTTCGACGAGCGGATCTTTGGTCCGACCAAGGATTACGAATGCTACTGCGGAAAGTACAAGAAGGCCCGTTTCAAGGGAATCATCTGCGACAAGTGCGGGGTGGAAGTTACCAGCAAGCGAGTGCGGCGGGAAAGAATGGGCCACATTTCTTTGGCTTCTCCGGTGGCGCACATTTGGTTTTTCCGCGGGGTTCCTTCCTTAATTAGCATCCTTTTGGGAATTTCTTCTCGCGATGTGGAAGGGGTAATTTATTTCTCCCGCTACCTGGTGACCGAGTTTGATCGCGATAAACGCGGTCCGGTTTTGGAAAACTTCGAACGCGATCTTAATCAGCAGATCAAACAAGAACAGGATCCGGCCAACAAGGTTAAACTTTCCGATGCCAAGCGGGAAGGGTTGGAAGTCCTCAAAAACGTCAAGCTGTTTTCGGTTTTGTCGGAGCGGGAGGTCGAACAGGTATTCCCATACCTAAAGGAATTTTCAGAAGTAATGATGGGGGCGGAGGCCATCCGCCGGGCGCTGGCTTTGGTCGATTTGGGTAAGATTTCGGTCCAATTGCGCAAGGTTGTTCATGAGAGCAAGGGGGAGCGGGGAGTTTGGGCCCGTCGTCGTTTGCGAATCGTTGAGGGTCTCAAAAATGCCGGGGTGGAGCCGGCTTGGTTCATTCTGACGGTCCTGCCGGTGATTCCGCCGGATTTGCGGCCAATGGTTCAGTTGGAGGGAGGGCGGTTTGCGACTTCCGATCTCAATGATCTTTACCGAACGGTGATCAACCGCAACAATCGCCTGCGCCAACTTTTAGAACTCGGCGCCCCCGAAATTATTGTCCGCAACGAAAAGCGGATGCTGCAGGAAGCCGTCGATGCGCTGATTGATTCTTCGAAAGCCCGCCGCGGAAAAGTCCGGCGCGGCAAAAAGACTTTACGGTCATTCGCCGATCTTCTATCCGGAAAACAAGGCCGTTTCCGCCAAAATTTGCTCGGAAAACGGGTGGACTACTCGGGACGTTCCGTGATCGTCGTCGGTCCTCATCTTAAGCTCAATCAAGTCGGGATTCCTCGGGAAATGGCTTTAGAGCTTTGGAAGCCCCACGTGCTCCGGGAAATTCTCCTTCGGGGCTATGCCTCCAACCTCCGGGGTGCCAAAACCTACCTTGACGATCGTTCCGATGAAGTTTGGGAAATCCTAGAGCAGTTGGTGGTGGACCACCCTGTTCTTTTGAACCGGGCGCCTTCTCTCCACCGTCTCTCGATCTTAGGTTTTTACCCAGTTCTAGTGAGCGGTTCGGCGATTCAGCTGCACCCGAATGTTTGTTCCGGTTTCGGTGCCGACTTCGACGGCGATGCGATGGCGGTTCATCTTCCGATTTCAAAGAGAGCAATCGAGGAAGTAAAGAAACTAATGATTTCCACGAGTAATCTTATTCGCCCCGCGACCGGCGAACCGATTGCTTTTCCAAACAAGGAACAGGTTTTGGGAACTTACTATTTAACGAGCATCCCGGCCGAAGAGGAAGCGCGAAAAGAGGAGAATTTCAAGATCTTTGGCAGTGAGCAGGAAGCGATTTTTGCTTATGACCTTGGAAAGGTTCCTTTGCGCAAGAAAGTTAAGGTTTTGATTGGGGAGCAGATCTTGGTGACGACCGTCGGTCGGGTAATTTTTAACTCCGTTTTGCCGGATTTCCTCCGTTTTTACAATGGCAAAGTGGGCGCAAAGGAAGCAAAGAACTTTATTTCCCAAGCGTTAGTAAAATCGGAGAATCAAGTCGTCGCCGACCTGGTGGATTCAATTAAACAGCTCGGTTTCCATTACGCGACTTATTCTGGAACTTCCCTTTCCGTTTTTGATGGAGTTATTCCTCCAGAGAAACCCAAGGTTCTCGCCGAGGCCGAAAAGAAGGTTTCGGAAATTGACCAAAACTTCCGGCGAGGTTTGATCACTGAGTCCGAGCGGAAGGAACTGGCGCGGGTGGTTTGGAGCGAAACCACCAACAAGATGGACGAGTTGGCGTGGAATATCCTCTCGGAAGAAAACCCGATCAAGTTGATTATTGGTTCCGGCGCCGCCCGATCTACTCGCGATCAGGTGAAGCAAATATCTGGGATGCGGGGACATGTGGTTGACCCTACCGGAAAAGTGGTCGAATTGCCGATCCGCTCCAACTACCGAGAGGGTTTGACCAGCTTCGAATACTTTGTCGGAGCGCGGGGAGCCCGGAAGGGGTTGGTTGACACCGCTTTGCGGACGGCCGATGCCGGTTATCTGACCCGGCGGTTGGTGGATGTTGCCCAAGATGTTCTGATTCGGGAAGAAGACTGTGGCACAAAAGAATCAGTAGTTCTCTCAAAAGAGGAAGAAACATTCATCATCAATTTTGCGCAGCGCTTAAACGGAAGAGTTGCCGCTGAAGATATTAAGGTTCGCAGTAAAGTTTTAGTGAAGAAAAATGAACTGATCAACGCCCTCGCGGCTGGGGAAATCGATCAGGCCGGGATTACCGAAGTTAAGATCCGTTCTCCGCTCACTTGCGAGAGTCTGCACGGAATTTGCGCTGCTTGCTACGGTTTGGACCTAGGGAGAAACAAACCGATTGAGGTTGGGACGCCGGTTGGAGTTATCGCTGCCCAATCGATCGGGGAGCCGGGTACGCAGATGACGCTGCGGACCAAGCATGCGGGAGGGATTGCGACGAGTCGGGATATTACCCAAGGTCTGCCTAGAATTGAAGAGGTTTTCGAAGTTCGGACTCCTAAATTTGAAGCAATCATGGCTCCTTACGCCGGAAAGATCTCGGTTTCGAAGGAAGGGGAAGTTCGGAAAATTTTCTTGACCGGGAAAGAAGGGGCGTTGCAATTTGATGTTCCGGTAGGAAGAACTATCCTGGCCGATGACGGCGCGAAGGTTGAGGCGGGCCAGCCCCTGACGGAAGGCTACCTGGATCCTAAGAAAATGATCGCCGCGAAAGGGATTATGATGACCAAGAAATATCTGGTTAACGAAATCCTCAAAGCTTATTCTAGTCAGGGTGTTTCGTTAGACGACGTCCACATCGAAGTGATCATCCGGCAGATGTTTACAAAAATGAGAATCACTAGTCCCGGGGATACCCGATTTATTCCCGAAGAAATTGTGACAAAGGTTCAACTCTACCAAGAAAACGCTTCTCTCCCCAAGGGAGGAAAGAGAGCGCTGGGAGAGCCGATCTTGCTAGGGATTACCCGATCTTCCCTCAAAACTGATTCCTGGCTTTCCGCGGCGTCCTTTATGGAAACAACCCGAATCTTGACGGAAGCGGCGGCTTCCGGGAGGGTCGATAATCTTCTCGGATTAAAGGAAAACGTGATTTTGGGCCGGTTAATCCCGACCGGAGAGAGGGCTAAGCTTAAAGATAAAAAGGAGGAAAAGAAAGAGGAGAAGAAGGGTGCGAGCAAAAGCTCGCCAGTTTCGCAAGCGAAATAATATGCCGACAGTCCAGCAGCTGATCAAAAAAGGGAGAAAAAAGATTACCCACAAAACCAAGGCTCCGGCCCTGGCCGAGATTTATTCCTCGATCCGCCGCCGCCGGAAGGCTGTCTTTTCTCCTTTCAAAAGAGCGGTGGTTTTGCAGGTGAGAACGATGACTCCTAAGAAACCGAACTCCGCGCTTCGGAAAGTGGCCCGAGTCCGGTTATCGAATGGGCGAGAAGTTACCGCCTATATTCCGGGCGAAGGTCACAATCTGGCGGAGCACTCGATCGTGATGGTCCGCGGCGGGAAGGTCAAGGATTTGCCGGGAATCAAGTACACGATTGTCAGGGGAGTTTTTGATACGGCCGGGGTGGAAGCGCGAAAAACCAGCCGATCGATCTACGGTGCGAAAAAGGTGGGAGAAGCCGGCCGGCCTCAGCCGGCGGTCGCGGCGCCCGAACCGGCACCGGCGGGTGAAGGAGGAGAAAATGCCTAGAGGAGGACCGGTTCGGAGAAGGCAATTGGAATCGGATTACCGTTTTGGTTCCACGGTTGTCGCCAAATTTACTAACCAAATTATGCTGAGCGGCCGAAAAGCGACGGCTCAAGCGGCGGTCTACGAAGCGATGGATAAAGCGGCCCAAACTTTAGGAGCCGAACCTCTTTTGGTTTTGACTCAGGCGGTGACCAATGTCACTCCGAAATTGGAAGTTCATTCCCGAAGAGTGGGGGGAGCAACTTATCAAGTTCCCGCTCCGGTTCGGACGGAACGCGCCCAAGCTCTCGCCATTCGTTGGATCGTTAACGCTGCCCGGAGTAAAAAGGGCAGTCCGCTGATGGAGCGGCTCGCTCAAGAATTAACCGCGGCTTACAACAACGAGGGAGCGGCCGTCAAAAAGAAAGAGGAAGTTCACCGAATCGCCGAAGCCAACCGCGCCTTCGCTCATTTCCGTTGGTAGTTCTCTAAAAAATCTCTGGAAGAAATACCACCATTCCAATAATCACGGCGAAGATTGTCGCTAAAAGTACCATCCCCGCGGAAACATCTTTCGCGATCTGAGCCCGCTCGTGGTGGTCCTCTTTCACCAGATTAATGATTTCCTCAATCGAGGTGTTGACCATTTCGGCGACCAGTACCAAAAAGATCGCAATCAAAATTGCCACCCATTCCAGCGGTGAAATTTTAAACAGAATTCCCAAAACTAAAGCGGCCAGCGCGACCGTGAGGTGGATCCGCAGGTTTTGATGGAAAAAGAGAGTGTGGATCAGCCCGCGCCAGGCGTGGCGGAAAGATTTTCTCAATCTAAGTAGATCAACCACTGAACTATTCTATCTCTTATTTGTTAAAGTCAATAAGGATGTCCGAGTTGGAAGAATTTCGCCAGCGCAAAGACCTTCTCTTCAAAGAGAATCCTCAGTCACCGCTGCCTCTTGAAGAAAAAGAAAAATTTTCCGGACTAAAATATTACCCTCTGAATCCCGACCTTAAGTTTGGGGTTCCTCTTGAAAAAACGGTGGAGGAGAATTTGGAGTTTGAAACCTCTTCCGGCGAGCGAAAAGTCTACAAAAAGATCGGCGGTCTCAATTTCAAAGTAGGAGAGACGGCGGCGAAGCTAACCCTTTATCAGGCCGAAAGCGGTAGCTTTTTCCTGCCTTTCCGCGATGCCACCTCCGGTCAAGAGACCTATGGGGCCGGCCGGTATTTGGAAGTGAAAGAGGAGAATGGCAATTTCGAACTTGATTTCAATTACGCCTACAACCCGTACTGCGCTTATGGTTCGGGCTACTCCTGTCCGCTGCCGCCGATGGAAAATTGGTTGAAGGTGCCGATTGCAGCGGGGGAGAAAAAATATTATGAATAAGCTTTCTAGATTAGAAGAACTCAAACACCGGCAGTTGGATCTAAGAGATATTATTCTCGGCGGACAAGACGGACTGGTGAACGTTTTGGGGGTGACCTTGGGTGTGGCGGCAGCTTCGGGAGATACCCGAATCGTCTTAGCGGCGGGATTAGCCGCAACCTTTGCGGAATCTTTTTCGATGGCCGCGGTGGCTTACACCTCTTCAATAACAGGTTCTCACGCGCTAACTGACGCGCTGATTGTGGGCGTCTCAGCGATCTTTGGTTCGATAATTCCGATCGTTCCCTTCGCCTTTTTTTCGATTTCTTTAGGGATAAAAGTTGCCGTTTTCATCTCGGCCATCTTTCTTTTTCTTCTCGGAATTTACAAAGCCAGGGTAATCGGTTTGAATCTCGGACGCGAGGGGTTAAAGATTACCGTAATCGGCCTAGCCGCCGCCTCAATTGGCTATCTGGTTGGTCTAATCTTTAAGGTTCCGACGGCTTGAGCGAAGCTACTCGATCTTTACTTTCTTCCCGTCTTCAAATTGGCTCCAAAATTTCTTCCACTTGTAGGGGCCAAATAACAGCTTGAGACCTAAAATGATTATCAGGCTCGGCCAAAAGATTTCCCAAAATTCGGCCGAAATTATTCCCAAGTTGCTCAGGAGCCAGAATCCGCCCAACAAAATTAGTAGGCTACCGAAGAAAATCATTTTTCATCACCTCCTGAGATAAATCTAGCAAAGGACGGCCGCCTCTGGCGACCTAATTTTGCTGTGCAAAAAAAGGACCCCGCGGGCGCGTTGGTGCGCGGCGGGGTCTTTGCTTAAACCGAAATCGTAAAACCTTCTCGGACCGTTCCGTCTTCCAGCTCATACCAGAGGTCCATGAACTGGGGGATCGGGATTTCCCGAAACCCGTTGTCGTCGTTGGAATCGCTGACGAGGAAGCTGTTGCGGGTCCGGCCGAAGATCGTAAGGTAGTGTCCGCTCTTGTACTCTTTACTAAGCTGGACATTTGCGAGAACCGGCCGCCCCCTTTTAAGGGACTTTGTCACCGTCGCGACTGTCCATTCTTGGTGAACCCGGACGGTACCGGCCTGCTTGCGGACCTCGGCGATGAGCTCTTTTAGCTCTGGGCCTTTGGTCCCAGTAGCGCGGCAATAACGCCGAATTTCCGGAGGCGTGAGCGGCCGTCCCCGGTGCTCAACCCGGAAACCCAGCTTGCGCGCCGCCCTGACAATGTCGGCGGGATCGGTACCCTTCTCGGGGGTGGCTCGGCACAGGCGGGCGAGGTGCCGCTCGGACAGATTTTTGCCGAGATAGCTCAGGTAGATCTTGAGGGCGGCCGGCCCGCAATACCCGTCCTCACTTTGGTGGAAAGTTCCCACCGGCAGAATGAAGTACGTTCCTTCGCGGAGAGTGATTTCCAGCCGGGAAGCGTGAGAGTGAGCGATGTTGTAGTGCACTCCCTCGCGCATCAGCAGGCGTTCAGAGTACTCGTGCAAGATCGTTGGCCAGATGCCGTCCCGCCGGCAATCGTTGTCGATCCAGATTTCTTTCGGGGGGATATAGAGGTGGGTGTACCCCTGCCCTCCCTGCGTGAAATCGACATCGCCGGTTTCCAGCCCCTTGCGGACCGCATTCCCGTCCACCAGCCAGACGGTGACCCCCGGCAGACAGGCAATTTTCTTGATCCGGTAACGCTTGAAATTGCGGCGCTGGCGCAGCCGGCGGCTCTTCTCGTGATGCCGCTTCAGGCTTTTGACCCGCCAGACCCGCAGGCTCTCTTGTTTTTCATAGAGGCCGACATGTTGCGGCGGTTGGAAGAACTTGGCAGCCTTAGCCATTTTCGTCCTCCAGATGAATAGTTCCCGGTGGTTCGGACGGCGGGATGTCTTGAAGCTGACCGTCTTTGTAAACCTTCTCCTCACCCGGAATGGCAAACCCGGGAAAGATTTCTCGGGAACCGATCGTCGTGATCGGGTGGCCCTGGAGAAGTTCAGTAATTGCCGCTTCGGAAATTCCTTGCGCTTTCAGAAACCGGCGCAGGGCTTCTTCGGACTTAGCTCGTCGATCGTCCATCCCTCCTCCTCTCTTATCTTGGTTTTGTCTTTATTTTAGTTTACTTTTTGCCGATTACAATCCCTTGCCGGACTGTTTGGTCTTCCAGTTCGTACCAAAGTTTCATAAAATCTTTGATTTTGACTTCCCGGTACCCGCGGTCTTCTTGAGGATCCGAGAGGATAAAAGTATCTTTGCCGTAGCCCATGATCGCGGCATAGTGTCCCTCTCCCTTTTTCGGTTTAAGTTGGAAGTTGGCGATGACCGGGATTCCGCTTTTGACGATTTTCTTGACTTCTTCGATGGCCATGTTTTCTTTTTGATAAGCCGAGAGGCCGATTTTTTGGGCGGCGTTGACAATATTTTGAGGGGTGGTGCCGGCTTTTGTGGTTCGGCAGAGTTGGGCGAGCTTTTTTTCGGTGGCCGGAATTTGGTAGTAATCGAGGACGATCTTAAGAGCGGCCGGGCCGCAAAATCCGGCCGTTTGGCGGTAAGTCCCCACCGGCAGGAGGAAGTACGTTCCTTCGCGGAGAGTGGCTTCCAGGCCGGAGGCGAGGGCGTGGGCACCGTCGTAATTCATTCCGCCCTTCATTAAATTGCGTTCGAGGTATTCGTGCCAAATTACCGGTTCGAGATCGCCCGGCTGGGCATTGGCTTTATCGATCCAAATTTCTTCTTCCGGAACGTACAAATAGCGGTAGCCCTGACCGCCCATGGTGAAGTCGATATCTCCGGCGCGAAGTCCGCCGCGGATCGCCACTCCATCCACCAGCCAGACGGCAACTCCATTAAGGTCGGTAATTCTTTTGATGCGGTAGCTTAAGAATTTTCTCCCTTCCTTGGAAGAGAGAAATTTCTTTTTCCGAACGGAATAGCTGGGAAGATTCGGGACTCGGCCAACCCGGAGATTTTTCTCCTGCCAGGAGTAGAGGTTTTGGAGTCTTTCCGGAATGTAAACGAGGTTGGATTTCTTAACCATGGCTTATTTAGTTTAAGCCCTTCGTCTAATCGTTTGCTATTCCGGCGGTTGCTCGGTTATTCTTTCTCTGATAAGATAATTCGTTCACCATGGCTGAAGAAAAACTTTCACACAAAGCGGGATTTAAGGCACCACTCGACAAGGTTCGGAATATCGGGATCATTGCCCATATCGATGCCGGCAAGACGACCACGACCGAGCGGTTCCTTTATTACACCGGTCGAACTTACAAGATTGGTGAGGTGCACGAGGGGGCGGCGGTAATGGATTGGATGGCCCAAGAGCGGGAGCGGGGGGTGACGATTACGGCGGCGGCCACGACTACTTTTTGGAATGACCACCGGATCAACATTATCGATACCCCCGGGCACGTCGATTTTACCGCGGAAGTGGAGCGGTCGCTACGGGTTTTGGATGGGGCGGTGGTGGTTTTCGACGGGAAGGAAGGAGTCGAGCCTCAATCCGAAAAGGTTTGGCGGCAGGCCGATAAATACAAGATCCCCCGAGTTTGTTTCATTAACAAGATGGATAAGATCGGGGCCGATTTTGATACCGATCTCGCCTCCATTAAAGAAAAATTGAATGCCAAAACGATTGTTTTGAATTTCCCCATTGGCCGGGAGGGCGATTTTTCCGGAATGATCGATGTCCTTGAGCAGAAAGCCTACCGGTTTGAGGGGAAGTTGGGAGAAGACGTCATCGAAGAGGAAGTCCCGGCGGAATTTGCCGAAAAGCTGGCCCAGTACCGGGCCAAGACGATTGAAGCGATCGCCGAGGAAGACGAACAGCTTTTGGAAAGATATTTGGCGGGACAGGAGCTTTCAAAGGAAGAACTGAAAAGCGCTCTCCGCCGGGCGACGCTGACCGCCCAATCTTTTCCGGTGCTCTGCGGCTCCTCTTTGCGCAACAAAGGAGTCCAAAAAGTTTTGGACGCGGTCATCGATTATCTTCCCTCGCCGTTGGATAAGCCGCCGGTGGAAGGGCTGGATTTTTCCGGCAACA
>Ga0214473_10005031_pt1 | contig 15848 bp, 9 predicted proteins | sample RVTome_7_FD_203509 | JGI IMG/M metagenome (GOLD analysis project Ga0214473, IMG submission 203509) | Soil microbial communities from uranium-contaminated site in the Upper Colorado River Basin, Wyoming, United States - RVT98D197 | ecosystem: Environmental > Terrestrial > Soil > Contaminated >... | reverse complement strand
CCACGGAGAGATGGAGCTCATCACCGCCGGCTGGGACCCCGAGGAGGCCGTGCCGTTCGAAGAACCGCGCTACGAGGAGAATCCCGAGATCCGCACGGTTCTCGACGCCCCCGTTCATCCGCGTCGGGTGACCCACGCGGTTCTCCTGACTTCCGATCTCGAGCGACTCGCTCGCTTCTACCGCGATGTCTCTGGTCTCGAGGAGGTCCACCGCGACGACGGCATGGTGTTTCTACGGGGAAGTCTTTCCCGCTACCCCTATCACCTCGTCCTGTGCCGGAGGGCTCCGGGCGACGAGCGCCGGTACCATCACGTCTCATTCGAGCTCGAAAGTGAAAGGGCGCTGGCCGATGCCGAGAGCGCTCTCCGCGAACGGGGTGTCGAGCGCGAGAAGGTGGTCGACTCCGAGCTCAAGCGAAGCTTCTTCCTCCGAGATCCCGACGGGCTGCTCTCCGAGTACTACGTCCGGCGCGCTCCGGGCTTTCCCGCCCTCGGGAAGGTCTCGGATGAGGCGAGGCCGCTTCACGCGTGACGTTATAATCGCGGTGATTTGAGACTCGCCGCGGCAATCTCCTTTCTCGTCCTTCTGAACCCCGCGCCCCGCGTCCGGTTCGCCGATCGCACCGATTCCGCGGGTTTCGAAGTCGTCACCTGGAGCGGCGGAGCGGAGAAAAACCATATTCTGGAGTCGACGGGAAACGGCGTTCTCCTTCTCGACTACGACGGGGATGGTCTTCTCGACGTCTACTTCGTGAACGCCATCCGCCTTCTCCCCGGAAGGAAGACCGAGCCCCACTCCAACACTCTCTATCGAAACCAGGGAGACGGAACCTTCGTCGACGTCACCCGAGAGGCTGGCGTGGGCTCGTCGGCGTTCGGCGTCGGAGGCGCCGTCTCCGACATCGACAACGATGGTCTACCGGACATCTACGTCACCAATTGGGGGCCGAACACTCTCTTCAGAAATAACGGCGACGGCACGTTCACCGATTGGACGGACTCCTCCGGAGTCGGAGATCCGAGGTGGAGCGTCGGCGCCGTCTTCTTCGATCCCGACGAGGACGGGGATGTGGATCTCTTCGTCGCGAACTACATCGAGACCAGCTGGGACGAGGTCTGGACGGCGGAGCGGGTGCGCCTCTGGCGCGGGCGGGTGAAGGTGCTCGACGGGCCTCGTGGACTCAGAGGAAGCCGCAGTACGTACTATCGGAACGAGGGCGACGGGACCTTCACCGATGCCACCGAAGTCTCTGGTTTCGCGGGAACGGGCCAGTACACCATGGGGGTCGTGAGCTTCGACTACGACGAGGACGGCGACACCGATCTCTATACCGCCAACGACAGCATGCCCAACTGTCTCTACCGGAACCGCGGCGACGGCACTTTCGAAGAGGTCGGAGCGCTCTCGGGCTCCGCCTACAACGCCGACGGGGCGACGCAGGGGAGCATGGGAATCGACGTCGGCGACTTCGACAACGACGGTCGCTTCGATCTCGTGGTGACGAACTTCGCCCACGACTACGACACCCTCTATCGCAACCTCGGGGGAAGCTTCGTGGACCAATCCTTTGTCGCCGGCCTCGCGGTTCCGACGTTCGCTCCTCTCGGCTGGGGCGTGCACTTCCTGGACGTGGATCACGACATGGACCTCGACCTCTTCATGTCCTACGGACACATCTATCCCCAGGTGGACGCGGATCCCGTGCTGCACGAGACGTTTCTTCAAAAGGACCTGCTGCTGTTGAACCAGGGAGGGAAATTCGAGGACGTGAGCGCCTCGGCCGGGAGCGCCTTCGAGGTTCTCGAGTCCGGGCGAGGCAGCGCCGCGGGCGACCTGGACAACGACCTCGACCTCGATATCGTTGTGAGCAACCAGGACGCCCGGCCGACCTACATGGTGAACGAGAGCGAGGGAAGCGGACATTCGATTCTCGTGGAGCTCTTCGATACCGCGGGTACGCGCCAGGCGCTGGGGGCGCGTCTCGAGGCGACGGCGGGGGGTGTCGCCCAGATTCGTCAGGTCTCCTCCGGTGGAAGCTACGCTTCCCAGAACGATTTCCGCGCGCATTTCGGGCTCGGGGGAAACGCGATCCTCGACCGACTCACCATCACCTGGCTCGACGGCGAGAAGGAGACGTTCGAGAGGCTCCCCGCGGACCGCGCCTACGTGATTCGCCGGGGGGCGCCTCCCGTGGCGGTGCTCTTACCGTGATGCTGTATCTCGCGGCTTTCCTCGCGCTCGCAGCGCAGGACCCGCGGGAGCTTGGCCGCCAGGCTCTCGCCGCGGGACGGCTCGACGAGGCGGAGGCTCATCTGCAAGCGGCGCTCGCCGCGAACCCGCCCCGGGTCTTCGAGGTCCATTACGCCCTCGGTCGGCTCTATCTCCAGAAACGCGACTACCTTCGAGCACGGGAATCGTTCGCTGCTTGCCTCGCTCGGGCGCCGCGCTTCTCTCCGGCATATGTTGGCCGGGCGCGGGCGGCGCTCTTTCTCGAAGACATCGAGGCGGGGATCGCCGACCTGAAAGCCGCTCGGAGCTCCCCCGATGCTCCTCCCGAGGCCGAGCTTCTCGAAAAAGACGTGGAGTTGTACGTTTCCCGCGGAGTCAGCGCTTCGCCGGAATCGATACAGGATCTTTCGAGCGCGCGGGAGTATCTGCGGTTCGGGGCATCGCTTCTCTCGCAGGATCGATCCGATGCCGCCATCCGCTCTCTTCGCGTGGCTTCGGCGATCGACGATCAGAACCCGATCTCCTTACTGTTTCTAAAGGAGCGCGGCGAGGACCCACCGCCTCTCTACCCCGAGCTCGCCGCTGATTTTCTTCTCTCTCGCCAGGCGCTCGAAGCCGGTGACTTCGACAAGGCCTCCTCCGCCGCGGTTGCCATCCTCAAACGAAGGAAACTCTTCGTCCCCGCGCGGCTCCTGCTCCTCGAGGCGGCTTCGGCCAGGAAGCGCTCCGTCGATGCCCTCGTCCAGTACGATGCGCTCATCGCCCAGCTCCCGCCGCTCTTCGAGCTTCGCGCGCGCGCCGCTCGGCTCGCGCTCGAAGCTGAGGCTTACGAGCTCGCCGAGTGCAACGCGGCGAGCGCCCTTTCGCTCGAGCCCTCCGATCCCACGCTTCTATTTCTGCTCGCCCAGGCGCAGCTCGAGGGGGGGAAGGCCAAAGAGGCGATCGCGACCTGCGAGCGGGCGATCGCGTCCGGCGCGGCCACGGCGCCCATCTACTTCACCCTGGGGAATGCCCTCCACGGTCGCATGGAGATCGCTTCGTCGATCGCCGCGCTTCAGAAGGCGGTGGAGCTGGATCCGCAGGCGGCGGAGGACATCGCGTCCTTCGCGCTCTCCTCCCTCACCACCGAGGACTATCGAAATCTGCGGTCGCTCCTCGAGGCCCACGTGGAGAGCCACCGCGACAACGTCAACACACTCTACAGCCTCGGCGTCATGGCCTTGCGCGAAGGCGAGCTCGAAAAGGCCCGCGGCTATCTCGAGCGCGTTCGCGAGCTCGCTCCGAAAGACGTTCAGGCCTATTACAACCTCGCTCTCCTGCACCAGAGAGCAGGGAGAGAAGATCTGGCGCGAGAGGCGATGGCTCGCTTCCAGGAGCTCAAGGCCGAGGAGGATGCGCTCTGGCAGGAGGGGCACCGTCTTTCCGACGTTCGGATTCGGGGAGAAAGCACCGCCGCGCGGGGCGAGCTCGAGGAGGCGATCGCCCTCTTCAGCGAGCTCGTGAAGACCCGGACTGAGGAGACGCCCGCCGACTACGTGCTGCTCGGAGAAGTGCTCCTGGCCGCGGGACGACTCGAAGAAGCGCGGCAAGCCTTCGAGAGCTCACGGACCCAGACGGCGCGAGATGCCCGGGCGCTCGAGGGTCTGAGCCGAGTCGCAGCCGGGCAAGGCGATACGGCGAAATTCCTCGCTTACGCGGACGCTGCCGCGCTCTTGAAACGCAGCTGTCCGTAGTTGAGCGGAAAAAAGGGGGGAGGCGGAAGCCTCCCCCCTTGCCTGAAGGCGAAATGGCGTTCTAGAAACTGAACCCCGCTCTCAGCATGATGCGACGCGGCTTGGCGTAGGTGAAAGGAACGAACTCCGCCGACGCTGTCTGGAGGCGGAGGGTGTTGTAGTTCAGCTCGTTGTCCGAGTTCAGCAGGTTGAAGATGTAGGCATCGAACTTGAGCTCGGCGTTTCCGCCCATGCGAACCCGCTTTCCGATCGAAACGTCGACCACCTGGAACGCGGAGAGGCGGCAAGGCTCGCCCGTGCCGCAATCCTCGGCGCCGCCGGGAGCCATGATCACGTCCTTCGATCCCTGTCCCAGACCGCCGACGCGGATCTGACGGGTGTGGGCGCGCCCGCTCGAGAAGTCGAGGTTCGCCGAGAACATCACATCCCAGGGGAGGCCATAGACGGCCTGGACGCGGAACATGTGCGGCCGATCGCCCTGGAGCCGTCCGTAGGCGTTGATCCAGTTGTTGGGATCCGAACCCTCCTTGGATCCGTAGAACGGGTTGAACTGCACCTGGGCGAGCGGACGGGGGATGAGGCCCTCGGATTTCGACCAGGTATACGACGTCGAGAGTCCGAAGTTGTTCGAGTAGCGCTTGTCGAACTGGAATACGACCCCGTCGTACTTCGACTCGTAGTCGAGGTTCTCGCTACCGGGGAATTCACCCGGGTCGTTGCCCTTTCGGATCGTCGGCCGGTCGACGATGCTCAGAAGGTTGTACTGGGTCCCGGTGAATGGATCGGTGAACGGGAACGGGTCGTACGTGCCGCCGAGGATCTCCCAGCCGACCATGTCGCTCGCGTTCTTGTGCACGTACTGCACCGAGGCCGAAGCCCACTGACCGATTTGTCTTTCGAATCCGATCGAATACTGGAGTGTCCGCGGAGCCTTGAGGTCCGGGGAGAAGGCGGTGTCCTCCGAGCCGATCTCGTCGTACTGCACGAACTCACCGGTATCTGGATCCTGCGAGAAGTACCGGATGGAAGGAAGTCCCGGAGCGGGAGCGTCCCAGTTCCCGATGACGTCCTGGTCGTAGTAGACGCCGAACGATCCGCGGATCACGGAGCGCCCCGCGGCGTCGGGCTGCAGAGCGAACCCGAAGCGCGGCGATATCAGGTTCCAGTTGATGAGATCGGAAACGCCGGGGACGGTCGCGCCCGTGGGTTCGAAGAACCCGACATCGGTCACGGTGTTCTCCCCGATGGTGAAGCGTTCGAAGTCCGGAATTCCGCCCCGGTTGACGTCGAAGCGTACTCCCGCGTTGAGGGTGAGGCGGTCGTTGACGGTGATGGCGTCGTCGACGAAGAACCCGAGGTCGGTCGTGGTCCCGCCATACTCGTAGGGATCCTGGAAGACCCTGTAGAGGGTGCCGCCGTAGTTATAGGCATAAGAACCCGTCGGCCCCACGCCGATGACGGTGTCCGCGGACCCCTTGCTCCACTGGACGCCGAACTTGAAGTCGTGCTGGCTCGAGAGGAAATCCTCGGTGTAGGTCGTAACCTTGGCGTTGAACTGCTGCCGCCACGTCGTGTACTCCCAGGTATAGCCCTGGTAGGGTCCGATACCGCCGGAGTAGCGGGTGGGTCCTCCGTCCGGAGGGGAGAAGTCGATGAACGGCTCTTCCAGGCTTCCCGTCTGCGAAGCGTTGGTGCCGTTCGTCCACCAGCCGGCGTACTTGACCTCGAGGAGCGAGCTCGTCGACAGCGTGCGAGTCCAGCTCGCGCCCCACGCGGGTGTCCCGTAGTTTTCGGTGGAGAGCGCCGATGGAGTCGAGTACGGGCTCGCCGCATCCGGACCCTCCGACTGGACGTAGTGGAAGAAGCCACCGAACTCATCGCTATCGCTCGCTCGCGCCGTCATCTTGATCTGGTACTTGTCGTTGACGCCGACTGGCGTGAACGTGGGATCGACGCCGGGCTCCGTGCTTCCATCCCGGAGATAGGCATAAGACCCGAAAAACCAGAGCCGGTCCTTCACCACGGGACCGCCGATGGTGCCGGTAATGTTGTTGAATTTGTCGCGATGAAATCCGTACCCATCGAGCTCGACGCTGGTGTCCGTCAGCGCGTCCCACTGGCCGTAGTAGCTCAGGCCGCCGCTGAAGGTGTTGCCTCCGCCCTTGGTGACGATGTTGAAGACGGCTCCGGTGGTGTTTCCGAACTCCGCCGGGGCGCCGACGCCCATAATCTGGATCTCCTCGATGACGTCGGGATCGACTTCCCACCACGACGCTCCCGTTTCCGGCGCCGAGACTTCGACTCCGTCGACCTTCCAGGAGTTCGACTGCTGGTGTGAGCCGAAGGCGACGGTTCGGTCGCCGCCGCTGTCACCGGTGCTCGCGGAGATGCCCGGGGACACCTGGATCAGGTCGGTCATCGCGCGCTGGGTGGCGATGTTCTGGATGAGCTCGCTTTCGAACTTCGACGAGACTCCGGACTCGGTGACGTCGACCACCGGAGACTCTCCGGTGACCGTCACCGTCTCGCTCACCGTGGATAGCCCGAGCGCGACGTCGACCGTAGCCGTCGAGTTCACGTTCACGCGTACGCCCTCGTAGCGTTTGGTCTCGAAGCCGGAAAGCCCCGCTTCTACGGTATAGGTGCCGATGGGAAGCGAGATGAAGCGATAGACTCCCAGCTCGTTGGTCGCCATGGTGCGGCTCCCACCCAGGAGAACGTCGCTGTAGATGGTGACCGTGGCTCCCGGCAGAACCGCGCCCGTCGAGTCGCTGATGGTTCCGCGGATGTCGCCGGTCGTTTGCGCCAGGGCCGTTCCCGCGAGGGTCAGGGCCACGGTACAAACGAGCCAGCCAAGTAAAGGTCTGGATCTCAGAATCATTCGTTTCCTCCTAAAACTGTTGCTCCCTACTTAAGTCCCGGATTGTGCAAGCTAGATGCCATAGCACAATCGGCGGCAGTGCATTGTAACTTACATCGAAGCAGGGATTTCCGAAACCCCCTCGATCGCGAAGAGTCGACGATCCGATTTCTTGGATTGTCGAAAACAATGGCTTGAATCAGCCAAGCCCGAAGAGCCTCGCCGCGTTCTCCGAGACCAGCTTTGCGCGGTCTTTCGAGGAAACTCCGGCGAAGAGCTCATCGAGCGCTTCCTTCGTCTCGACTCCCACAGAGATCGTATGGGGGAAGTCCGAGCCCCAGACCACCTGGTCGACCCCGATCTCCGCGATCGCCGGGAGACACCGCTTCTCGTCGATGAGGCCGTGCCAGACGCGGGTCCGGATGTAGTCGCTCGCCCTGAAATCGAGGCTCGGAAGCTGAAGGCGGTTGGAATAGACGCCCTGCACCATGTCGATGCGCCTCATGAAATTCGGAATCCAGGAAAGCTCGAGCTCGGCGGTCACCACTTTCAGACGCGGAAAGCGATCGAGAATCTTTCCGAAGATGAAGTCCGTCGCGAGAATGTGAGGGATCTCCTCCCAGGTTGAGAGAAACATGTTGGGTCCCTCTTCCCACTCGGCAAGCGTGTGACAGGCCATGGGATCGGGAATGCGGCCGGTCACAATGTGGAGGGTGATGGGCACTTCCATCTCCTGGGCCGCCGCCCAGAATCGGTCGTAGACGCGGTCGCGGTAGGGGGGCGAGCCTTCGGGGGGAGCGGCGTGGACCATTGGCGTGCGATGGCCTTGCTTGACCGCTCGCTCGAGCTCTCCCACCGCCCATGCTTGGTCGTCCATGGGAATCATCGCCGCGCCGAGAAGCCGCTTCCGATCGTAGGAGATGAACTCCGCGAGCCAGTCGTTGTAGACGCGCGAGGCATCCCGAACCACTTCGCGATAATCGGGCCGGTTGCTGGAATGCAGGATGGAAAGACCGAGAGTGGGATAGAGGACTTCGGCCTCGAGCCCCGCCTTCTTCTGGAACTCGACGCGGGCCACGGGGTCGCGTCCCGCCTCCGGAGTTCCGGCGTCCGCGGTCTTCTGGTCCTGTTCCTTGAAGCGCGCGTACTGTTTTCCGGTGTAGAAGAAGAGCCCCGGCTGTCCTGCGTAGCCATCGACGACCCGGGGAGTCTCGTCGCCGTACTTTGGGCCGAGAGCTTTGAGCCACAAGTCCTGGGGCTCGATGGTGTGGGAGTCGGCGCTGATGATGCGTTCCGTCGACATGAAGCGGAGTTTATCGCAGCCGGAGCCACGCGACGAAGAAGAGCGATCCCAGAAGCAGGTCGAAAGCACCGAAGCCGAGGACCATCCCGGACACGCGACTCTGGAAGAACAACAGCACGACCGCGATGCCGAACGTCGCCTTCTCCAGGACCGCCGGTATCATCAAGGGCCGGAAGCGGACCGGGTCACTGGCGATGACCAGAAACGCTACCTGCCAGGCGAGGGCCACTCCGACGAAGCCGTAAAAGTGCTCCAGGTGGGTGATGGGAGGAGGATAGTCCCTCCCGGTCCGCTGCTCCATGAAGTACTGCGGGAGGAGCACGAGAAGGCCATAGACGCCAGCCACTCGAAAGACGATGCGTGCGAATCTCAACGAGCATCCACCTCTCGGATAGAGAATAGATGATGCTGCCCGCGGATGAAGAGCCGTTTGGGCGCCGCCGCCGGAGTCGCCATCAGGACCTCTCCCATCGGGTTGGTTGAAAGGAGCTCGTACTCGTCACCCGCGGCCACGACGTAGACGTCCCCGTCCTCGCTCGTGAAGTAGAGCCTCCCGTCGGAGGCAATGGGGGACGCGCTGAAGGCCCCGCTCGCGATGCGGTGCTGGTAGATGCGCTCTCCGGTATCGGCCCGGTAGGCGGAGAGGACCCCGTTGTTCTGGCAGGTGTAGAGGATGTCGCCGTAGACGATGGGAGTCGTCATGTAGGACCCGTCGCGCTGGCTTCTCCAGGCGACGAACTCGGTTTCTCCGATGTCGCCCGAGCCGCCGGGCCTCACGGCGAAGATCGGATTGATGCGATAGCCGCTGGTGATGAACACCAACCCGCGGCCCGCGACCGGCGTCGGGGTGGTGTTCTTCGAGCTTCCCGCGAGACTCCAGAGCTCTTTTCCCGTGAGCGGGTCGTAGCCGTGCATGATCTCGGCGCCGTTGGTGATGAGCTCCACCCGGTTCTCTCCCTCGTGGATCAGGGGAGTGGAAAACGACGAGATGACGCTTCGGTCGGCGCGCCAGACGGGCTCCCCCGTCGCTACGTCGAAGGCCCCGAGGAACGATCCCGCCTGGGAGTCGGCGATGACGATGACCATCCCGCGGTAGAGGGCGGGGGAGCTTCCCACGCCCCAGTCATAGGTGTCGTCGTAGGAAGCGCCGGCGTCGATGGTGCCGAGATCGCGCTTCCAGAGGAGGTTCCCCTCGAAGTCGTAGCCGTAGAGCCCTTCCGATCCGAAGTAGGCGACGACGTGCTTTCCGTCGGTGACCGGTGTGGGAGAGGCGTAGCTGTTCTTCGGATGCCGCTGGATCTTCGGGACGGCTCGAAGGGCTTCCTTCTCCCAGAGGATCTCACCGGTCTCGGCGCTCAGAGACAAGACGCGGAAGCTGTGCTCCGCTTTGTCCGAGCGCCGGTCGATCCTCCCGTCGAGGCCGTGGACGAAGATGGATCCGGGATCGGAGCTGACGGCGGTGGTGAGGAAGACTCGATCTCCCCAGACGATCGGGCTCGAGTGGCCGAGCCCTTCGAGCTTCGTCTTCCACTCGATGTTCTCCGAACGGACGCCGTCCCAGGTCGTGGCGATCGAGAGCCCGTCGGCGATTCCTGTCGCATTCGGTCCGCGAAACGACGGCCAGTTCTCGCCCGCAGCAGGCGCGGGAGCGAGGGTGAGAGCAAGAAGAAGGACTCGCACGGCGGAAGTCTATCAAATCGTGCGCGATCGAATTCGGCGGAATTCGTATACTTTGCCGGGTCCTCGTCGAGGATGCCGGCATCTTCGTCTGGCTCGATCAACCGGAACGTGTGGACCAGGAGATCGCGCGGTTCCTGAAGGCGCTTTCCGGTTCTGAGAACCGAGAACCGAGAACTGAGAACTGAGAACTGATCAAAAAAATCGCCCTCTCCCCCGTGAGGAGGAGAGGGCGCCAAGCCTCCGGGAGGAGGCGGAACTTAGCGCAGCTTCATCGGGTAGATGAAGTGGCTCGTCTGGGACCAGGCACTCTCGTAGCTCTGAGCGTCGAGAGTGGAGACCCGCCAGAAGTAGGTTCCCGGCTCGATGTCCGAGAAATCCATGCTCTGGACTTGAGCAGACGTGCCATCGACCCAGGTCTCGTCGACGAGTTGCTTGAACTCGGCGTCGGCCGCGACCTCGAGGTGATAGCGGGCGGCGTTGCCAACCGCGGACCAGGCGAAGTTGTACATCGCCAGCTCGCCCTCGAGGACCTGACGGTTCTCGGGAGCGAGGAGCTGCGCGGGAGCCTCGGGAAGCGCGTGGGGCGCCTCGGGCTGAGTGCCCTGGGCGGTCACGAGCGAACCGAAGTTGCCGTCAACGGAAACCTGCTGGCTCTGGTCACCGAAGTCTACCCGGCCCTCGAGCACTTCGAGACGAGTGGCGCCCTCGGGCTCGACCTTCACGCGGAACTCGGTTCCACGGATGAAGGACGTCGCGGTGGGCGTCGAGATCTCGAAACGGCTGTCGCGCTGGGCGAGCTTCTTGACCCGCGAGAGAATGGATCCCTCTTCGAGCTTCAGGTGGGTGGTGCGAACTTCACCGCGAGCGGTCTGCGTCTGGCCGTGCGCTTCGAAAAGAAGCTTGCTGTTCGGCCGCAGCACGATCACGGTTCCGTCATCCTGGAGAATCTCGGCCGAGGACTTGGCCCGGGTGCGTACCCAATCGCCTTCCTGGACGAGCATGTCGGGAACGACCTTGACCCACTTCCAGTCGAAGTTGCGGGCGATTTCAACGTTGCCGCTGAACTTCGCGACCTTGGCGGGAATCTGGCCGTTCTTGAGCATGTCCTTCGGAATACGGACGGCGACGCCGTCCTTCAAAAGGTTGTGCTCGGTGATTTGGCGCCAGAAATCAGCGCTCTCCAGATACTTCTGGTAGACGCTGAGCGGCGTCGTGTCCTTGTCGGTGATGACCACCACGTAGTCCTCGCCGGAGCCCTGGGCGGAAGCCGTTAGCTCCTTGGGAGAGTCGATCGTCGTCGCAGGCGTAGGTTTCTTATCCTGCTCCTCGGAACGCCCCTCATATGCAGCAGCGAGGTTCAACGCGATGGACATGGCGAAGGTGAATGCGAATACCTTCGTCCAGTTCTTCATATTCATCGTGCTTACCCTCCTTGTGAGACGAAACACGAGCCCGCCCCCGCGGTCGAGCCCGCTTTTTTGGTTGAGGAATCTTTCGAAACGCGCATGATGCCTTTCATTCGAGACCGACGGCCCGGATGCGCGGAGTGAAGGCCTCGACCTTCGCCGATTCCGCGGTCTTGCCGTTTTCTTTTACGGCAGGCACCCCAGGGGCCGCCGCTGCCGCCTCTCCCCGCGGCCGGGGCTTGTTGACCCGGATGAATCCTCGCTCCGCCAGGTCCTTCAGCACCTCGGCCATCTTCCGGGGCGCAAGGCCCACGATATGGGTGATGGTTCCGAGATCGCGCTTGCCGTCGATCGCCGCGAGGAGCTTCCACGAAACCGCGGAGAGCTCGTAGGGCTCTTCTCCCCGGAGCTCCAGCTTGAGCTCGGGAACGGCGTCGAAGAAGCTGTCCCGCTCGTTCTTGTCGGACTCGAAGGAGAGCGCCCCCAGGGTGATGAGTCCAAAGACCGCGCGGCCGATCTCGTACACATCCGTAGAGAGCTCCACCCCGATCTGCCGGATGGTCCTCTGTCCGTCCACGAGGCTCGTCACTCTCCAGTCGCTCCGGGTGAGGCGTAGAGGGTCCGTTCCCGGAGTCGCGACCCGGTGAGGCACCACGTCGAAGCTCGGGATCTTCGAGGAGATCAGGTTCCACTCGTCCATCCGGCGGGTCGCTTCCATGAGAAGCGACATCCCCGATTTCCGGATGCTCTGCTCGGGCGAAGCCTCGCCCACGATGTAGCTGAAGTTTCCCATGTTCCAGAGGGCGAGGTCGTAGAACGCGTCCTCGCCCGAGAGGGAGCCCGCTTCGGCGTGCACCACGACGCCGTCGTTCAGATAGACGCGGCCGTCCTTGTCGCCATTCCTAAGAACCAGCGTCCCGCTCTGTCCGTAGGCCATCGCGAGCTGGAACGCCTCGGGGAAGCTCTTCTCCTCGAGCGAGCCGCTCAAGACCGCGTCCGCCGAACCATTGTCGCCGCCGGGCGAGAGTTCGTAGCGGCGGCTGCGGCGAAGGATCATCTCGATGCGCGCCTGGATCTCTTCCGGGTCGACGGTCTTGACCACGTAGTCGTCGGCTCCCCGGCGAATGCCCTTCACCTTGTTCGAGGTCGACTCGAGGCCGGTGAACATGATGACCGGGATGTGCTCGGTCTTGGGATCCTCCTTGAGGCGGTGGCAGGTCTCGAACCCGTCCATGACCGGCATTTCCAGATCGAGGAGCACGAGCGAGGGCCGCCTCGCCGCGACTCTCTTGAGCGCCTCCTCGCCGTTTCCCGCGAGCTCCACCTCGTACCCCCAGGACTCGAGGAAGTAGCGCATCATGACGCGGTTATCAACCTCGTCGTCGACCATCAGGACGAGATCTTTGGACATTCCTGGACCCTTCGCCTCAGTTCTGGCTCGCCGCCGACAGCACGCCCGCCGTCGTGGTCATGGTGATCGGCTCCATGCCGGCCTTCGCGACGGGCACGGTGAAGGTGAAGGTCGAGCCCTTGCCGTGCTCGCTCTCCACCCGAATCGTTCCCTGGTGCACGTCGATGATCTGTTTCACGAGAGACAGGCCCAGACCCGTCCCGATGATGTCCTTCCGATCGTCACAGCGCACGCGGTAGAACTTCTCGAAGAGCCTCGGGATCGACTCTTTGGGGATGCCGAGGCCGTTGTCCTGGACCGCGATCGCGACCGAGCCGTTCTGCTGGGCCACGGCGACGCGGGCCCAGGCGCCCTTGGGGCTGTACTTGATGGCGTTCGAGATCAGGTTGATGAGCACTTGCTCGATGAGGTTGCGGTCGCCGAAAACCTCGGGGAGGCCGCCGGGAGAGACGTACTGGAGGCTGATGTTCTTCTCATCGGCGAGAGGCTTCAGGTCGGCGACGGCGTTCTGGATGAGCTTGTCCATGTCCACCGGGCCCTTGGTGATGACCTGCCTCCCCGACTCGATTCGAGTGATGTCGAGGAAGTCGTTGACCAGGTTGACCAGACGGTTCGACTGGCGGTTGATGATCTCCAGGAACTCCTTCGACTTGTCGCCCCCGATTCCGCCCTTCAGAAGGATCTGCGCGAAGCCCCGAACCGTCGCGAGAGGCGTCCGGATCTCGTGGGTCACCATGGACATGAGATCCGTCTTCATCTGGTCCATTTCCTTGAGCTCGGTGATGTCGGAGAGCACCCCCACGATTCCCTGGACCATGCCGTCGCGGCTCCGCACCGGTCCGAGCTGCAGGGTGTAGAACCGCGTCGTGGGGATCGAGATCCGGATGTCGGAGGAGAACGTTTCTCCCCGCTCCACGATCTTCTTGAACTTCTCCCGCATCACCTCGTTCGGCACGTCCTCGAACCTTCGAATGAAGTCGACGGCGCTCTGGCCCACGGCGCTCTCGCCGTAGAGGCCGAGGATCTCCTTCGCCTTGGGGTTCAGGATCTTGATGGTGCCGAGGACGTCGGTGACGATGACCCCATCGGCGATGCTGTCCATGATCGAGCCCATCAGCGTTTTCTCGCCCAGAACCGCGTCGCTCAGGACGTTCAGGGTCTGGATCCGTCGCTCCTGGCTCTTGTAGGTGAAGGGAGCGAGGGGATTCGCGCTCTTCTGGGTGAGGCGGCCGTAGAGAGATGCGTTGTACCAGATCGAGCCGAACTCGCCCGAGACCGCCTGGAACAGGGTCTGCTCCTCGTCCCGGAAGTGCTCGGCCCGCGGCCGGAAGAGGCAGAGGGCGCCCACCGTCTCTCCCTTCGAGAGCAGCGGCACCACGAGCGCGTGATAGGAGGCGAGCTGGGCGCGAGGCACCAGGACCGCGAGCGGGTGTTTCGTGAGGCTCTCGACTTCCATGGGCTCGAGACCGGCGAGAAGCCCGGTGAGGTCGCCCGAGAGCTTGAGCGTCGTCTTCTCCCGCGGGTTCATGCGCGCGAGGCCGTACTGGGCGGTGAGGGTGAGGATGCCCTTCCCGCGATCCACCTTGAGGAGAGCGGCCGCAGGAACGCCCAGCACGTCGCGGAGCGTGGGCTCGGAGGCGTTGAACGTCTCGATGATCGTTCTCTCTCCCGCCTTCTCCGCGAGGGCGGCGGCTTCCGTGAGGTTCAGTACCTCGTGGTCGAGCGCTACGTTCACCTGGCGCATCTTCAGCATGAGCCCGAAGATGAGTGAAAGCACCAGCGACACCACGATGGGGCTCACTTCCGTCCACTGGCCGGCGCGGAAGAGAGCGATGTGGGCCCCCAGGGTCGCGCCGATGAGGACCACCATCAGAAGCGTCGCGAGGCGCGTGTCCACGAATTGGTAGAGGACGGCGGCACCCATCGCGATGAGAGCGGTCACGATGCTGAGGACCCAGAGCGGCGTTCTCTGAATGAACCGTCCCTTGAGGATGGCGTCGATGACGTTTGCCTGGATCTCCACTCCGGGCATGGGCGCCCGCTCATCGGAGAACGGCGTCATATGGTCGTCATAGAGCCCCGCCGCCTTGCCGCCGTAGAGGACGATCTTGCCCGCGAAGTGGTTGGCGGGGACGTTACCTTCGATGACCTCGTAAGCCGGGATGTACTCGAACGTCTCCCGGTCGCCGGCGTAGGCGATGTGCATCTCGTAGTCGATGGCGATGCGGCCTTCGCTCGGTTCCCGCGATTCCGGGTCGGACATGACGGGGATCTCGATGTCCCCGATTCCGAGAACCCCTGGCCGGAGCTCGCGGATGGCGCCGTCCGGAAGGCCGAGATAGACCTTGAGGATCTCGAGGTTCATGCCCCAGTAGGTTTTCTGAGGAGTCTTGTAGGCGAGGTGAACCTTGCGAGCGATTCCGTCCGCGCCGGACTCGATATGCGCGTGCCCGACACCCGCGGCCGCCTCCGCGAGCGCGGGGAGGGTTTCCATGACCTTGATCATTTGCTCGCCGTCCCGCTGAAACTTCTCCACCACCACCGGGTAGACGACGTTTCCCGCTTCGCGGGTCGCCGCGGCGAGCTCCTCGTCGTTCACCGGATCGAGGCGGTCGGGCTCGTAGAAGCCGATGTCCACTCCGATGACCTTGGCGCCGTTCACCTTGATTTGCCGGAGCGCCTCGGCGTGGAACGCTCGAGGCCAGGGCCAGCTTCCCAGGCGTCGGAGCGACGGCTCGTCGACGGCGACGATCACGATCTCCGCCGGGGCCTTCTGAGGCGGGCCCATGCGAAAGTCGCGATCGTAGAGCTGATACTCGAGAGACTCGAAGACGCCCGAGAAGTAGAGACCGCAGGCGATGAGCGCCGCGACCGCGCCCGCCAGGATTCCCCTCAGGGCTAGCGATTTCTTATCGTCCACTACGACATCCTCAGCTGGCTCAATTGGTCCTCAGTTCGCCGACATCTCGTCGCTGCGAGCGTCGCTCGCGCCCCGTCTCTCCGACAGGAAGTTACTTCCCTGGAACCGCTTCAGGTACTTCTTCAGCTCGGCGGCCCGCTCCGCGATGACGTGGGTGCTCTCGAGGTCCACGCGGGAGCCGCTGATCACCGCCATGGTGATGCTCATGATGGGAAAGTTTTCGAGACGGCCGGAGCGGTTCTCCACCTGGATGCTCTTCCGCTTCCGATCGTCCTCGTCGTAGAAATCGGTAATGGTCGCATCGA
>Ga0214473_10005030_pt1 | contig 15851 bp, 15 predicted proteins | sample RVTome_7_FD_203509 | JGI IMG/M metagenome (GOLD analysis project Ga0214473, IMG submission 203509) | Soil microbial communities from uranium-contaminated site in the Upper Colorado River Basin, Wyoming, United States - RVT98D197 | ecosystem: Environmental > Terrestrial > Soil > Contaminated >... | reverse complement strand
CGCGGTGTTCACCAACACCCCGCCCCACCGCGTCGCCTGGCTCGTTACCGGCCCGCGCCGCCCCCGCCCCGTCTTCAACGCGCGAAATCATCAAAATTCACCCACACGATTCCGTGAAGAGGCAGAAAGTTATTGGGGCAGCTAGGACCGAGCCACCAGACAGCAGTAATTCACCGACCGTAGCGATTACCAGAACGCACGTTATCGAGACCGACCGCTGTAGCCGGACGTTTAAGCCTGCCAGAGTGACTAAACGATAAAGTGCGTGCGTGCGTGCGTGCGTGCGTGCGTGCGTGCGTGCGTGCGAAATCCGAGCCAGCCATCATGCCCTCCTGATTGTGCCCCGCCGCCCCTTCGGCTCGAATCTTCGCGCACCGAGGATTAGCGGAAGTACGCTTACTTCACTGGGCGTGAGACTGTCAAGGACAGAATCGATGAAAATGATTGCCGGAGAGTATTAACAGCAACATCTACGTAAACTTACGTAGATGCGCTTCGGGCTTTCCACGGATCTACGAGGTTCGGAAATCGTCGCGGCGTGCGACGAATTTGCCCAGCCACCGTATCTGCGCAGGCTGAAGACCTGCGCCTACAATTTCGCGCCTACAGCCGCCGCGGCGCCGAGCGCCGCACCTTCCGATCCCCCGGGGCCGCTCCTGTCGCGCCCCTCAACCGGCGTTTACACGCAGCGGTAATGCACGAGCGATGCGTTGGAAAACCGCATCACGGGACAGCAAGACCGCATCCCTGTCCAGAGCACACTGGGCAACATGTGCATCGGGAGTCGATACCGCGATCCCCTTCTCCTGCAAGCGGCATCGCAGTTCCCCGACACGGACCCAGTGAGCCAAGGGGGTTTCGTGAAGGGGTATTTCGCGCACCAGATCGGCAATGGCGGCTCGGTCCTTAGCGCGCCTGGCGCCGCTCACGAGTTCCGCCACGACCACCGGTGGAAGCACGACCACGCCCTGCGCCAGAGCGTCCTCAATAGCAGCCGTCGATCGGCCAGCGAAAAAATCGATCCACACGGACGTATCAACGATGACGCCGCTCACGCGATTCCTCCAGGTCGATCTTCAAGTCCAATTTGCCGCGTAGCGCCAAGGCTTTCTCGTATGCGCGGGCGCGCCGCACGAGCCGCAATCCTTGCACTAGGGTGTCGGTGATTCCCTTGCCGGTAACTTCCATCGCATCGGCCAAGAGATCCGCGGGAAGATTAGCGGTGATCCGCTTCGCCTGCATCATGCTAAGGATACTAATAGCCATCCGTATGGGCGTCAATATGGGCGTCAATATGCTGCGCTTACGTCCGATCGGGTTGTCCGGCCGGGTTGAAGATCGGCCTACTGGCTTCAATCCAGCAACGCCGGTAGCCTGATCTCATGAGCAACGGCGATATCGAGGCGGCGTGGACGTACCACAACTCCACCAAGCACTCCGTGGCCAGCATACGCGCCACCCGGCATTCCCTCGACTGGGAGATCAAGCCGCAGCCGTTCAAGGTCTATCCGGATCTGGAACCGCTGGCGCTGCCCAGAGAACTGCCGCCTGCGCGGGTTGCGGCGCTGACGGCAATTGCGCAGGAGACTGGGGCGACCCGCGAAACAGACGTTGTGCCCGATCTCGTGTCGCTATCACGCCTCCTTCATTTCTCCGCCGGGATCATCCAGCGCAAGGTGTATCCGGGCGGCGAAGAGATGTACTTCCGCGCCGCCGCTTGCACCGGCGCCCTCTACCACATCGATGTATACGTCATTTGCGGCGATCTGCCCGGCCTGAGCGCCGGAGTCTACCATTTCGGGCCGCACAACTTCGCGCTGCATGAACTGCGGACCGGAGATTACCGTGGCAGTATCGTTCAGGCCACCGCCTCCGAGCCGGCCATACAGCACGCCCCGGCGATCCTGGCCTGCACGTCGACCTATTGGCGCAACAGCTGGAAATACCAAGCCCGCGCCTACCGGCATTGTTTCTGGGACTGCGGAACCATCCTGGCAAATCTCTTCGCCGTGGCTGCCGCCGATGGAGTGCCGGCGCGCCTGGTGTGCGGCTTCGTGGACGGAGCCATCAACTCGCTTCTCGGCCTCGACACGGCGCGTGAAGCGACGCTCGCCCTGGTGGCGCTCGGTCGCGTACCGCAGGCGGCATCCCCGCCACCTCCCGAAATACCGGCCATCTCGCATCGCACCCTGCCTCTTTCGCCGCGTGAGGTGGATTACCCGGCGATCCGACAAGTACATGCCGCATCTTCGCTCCTGGCGCCGGAGGAGGTGCAGGCATGGCGTGCGGCACGACCATCGCATCGAGCTGTAGTGACCGCACCGCCCTCGGGACGTCTGTTCCCGCTACGTCCGGTGGAAAAGGACGCGAGTTCTTCCGACTCGATTGACAACGTCATCCGGCGGCGCGGCTCCAGTCGTCGTTTCAGCCTGGAGACCCTGCAACTGGGGCAACTCGCCACCCTGCTTGAACGGACCGCGTGCGGCGTAGATTCCGACTTCGCCTCGTGGTTCAAAGAAGTCTACCTGATCGTGCAGGCTGTTGAGGGACTGCCAACGGGGTCCTATGTCTATCACCCGGAAGACGAAGCGGTAGAACTATTGAAGGAGGGAGACTTCCGCCGCCAGGCTGGCTTCCTCGGGCTCGGGCAAGATTTGCCCGCTGAAGCTGCCGTCAACTTCTACTTTATGTGTGATCTGGCAGCAGCGCTCACTCGCTTCGGTAACCGCGGTTATCGCCTGGCGCAACTCGAAGCAGCGATCGGCGGCGGGAAGGTGTATCTCGCCGCTTACGCTCTCGGTCTCGGCGCCACCGGGCTCACCTTCTTCGATGACGACGTGACCGAGTTCTTCTCGCCGCATGCGGCGGGTAAGAGCGTCATGTTTCTGGTTGCGGTGGGGCATCCTAGAAGGACGCTGCCGCTCGCTTGAGGGCCAAGAGCAAATCAGCAGCCATTCAGCGCATGGTTAACCGCCAGCAGTAGTTCATCTACCGTAACGATCTCATCACCGTTAGTGTCTATTACATCACAATATGCGACATCAGCGCTCTCGAGAGCAAGGTTCACGGCGGTGATGATCTCGTCGATGCTGACCGCCCAGTCTCCGTTGCAATCCCCGGCGCAAGCCGTGGCGGCGAACATCTGGCTCAGGAAATTCACATCCGGCGTACCCAGGCCGGTGGCGAAGTCGTAGCCGAAGCCCGCCGGGAAACCGGCCGTGCCGCCAAAGGCATTATCCCCGGCCACGATGTCGTGGAAAGGTCCCGCAGCGGTGCCGGCGTATTGCTTCCGCGCCAGCGCGTACAGCCGATGATTGGCCAGACCAGCCCCGTTCGGTTGGCCGGCCTGGTTAAGCAACGCCATGATCCCTGCCCAACTCGGCGCGCCGGCACTCGTTCCGCCCACGAGATAGAGCTCCCCGTCCATGACCGAGACGTAGCCGTAGCTCTCGGGACTGGCTAGCAGCGACACATCAGGGACGGTGCGGAATCCACCGGCGAGTATGGCAACTCCCCACTGGTAAGATGGCCTCGGCACAATCGAGCTTATGCCGCCGCCTGAGGCGCCGTATTGGTCGTTCCACACCGACTCGCTCACGTAGCCGGTGGCGTTGCCGTCCGCATCGAAGCCGGGATCGAGGGCCGTACCACCCACCGCGGTCACATTCACATCACTGGCCAATACGTTGACACTCGGCCCCTGACCGTCGTCGCAATCGTCCGCGCCTCCGTCTCCGCTTGCGACCAGCACGGTTTGCCCCTGAGCCGCGGCCTGCGCGTACATGGGAGCGAACAGCGCGTGGCCGGAGGTCTCCAAGCGTTCGCAAGCTCCAAAGCTGATGCTGATCACCTTCGCCTCGGGGTGGTTGTTGACGATGTCGAGCAGACTCTGGTCAATGTCCGCCAGCACGCCGAGGGCGGGACCGGCTATGTCCACCAAAACCAACGCGCCTGGCGCCATCGCATTCGCCCATTGCACGTCCAGCAGCACCTCTCCTTTTTCGTCGCTTATGCACTTTTTCCTCTCGGCGTAGGGTTGGACCGCGCGGCACACGCCGTTGGGGGCGCCGATTCCCGGGCTACTGCCTTGCGGAAACACCTTGACGGGGGCTAGCGGCGAGCCACCAAACTGCTGCTGAAACTGCACCACGTCGCTGTCGCTGTAATCGGACCGGGCTACAATGGCGATAATCTGGCCGCTCCCGTCGATGCCGCGGTCGAGCACCGGTGTGGCGTTGTACGCGACCTGCAGATCGCGCGGAGCCATCGTGTTCAAAGTCGAGCCGACAGGTCGGACCATCGGGCTGGCAAGCGGGAAGGTATCGAGACGCATCACCGAAATATGTTCGGCCAGCTCCTTTGGAACCAGCGGAGCATCTTCGCTCGCCAGGTATGCACCGCCGCGACGGGCATATTCATGCATGCGCACCGCGAAAGTCCGCTCGGCCAGGCCGACACTGCCGGAAAAATCCAGGCGCAGGCGGTTGGGCGATGTGCGCACGCTGAATCCTTCCGACTCGAGCCAGCGCGCCAGCAGATCATACTCCTGCGGCGGCGGCGCAAAACGTGCGGCGAATTCCGCCGGCGTGAGCCAGCGGTGGTATTCGGGAGCACCCGGACGTTGCTGCGCTTCTATCAGAGCCGCCAACTCGTCCTGATGCCGCAGGGGCAGCGTTATCGACATCGCCAGGGTCAGCATGCTGTTAGCGCGTCCCAGTCGGTGTGCCGCAGTCGCCCGCCGCGGCACTGCTTCGTGCAAAGGAATTCTTTCCTGGGCCTGTACGAGTTGCACGCTCAGGGCCAGAAGAGCGCCCACGAAACGGGTCACGCGCCACCGCGTCGATGGCCTGACCCTGTTGGTCCCGCTCCGGAATCGTGCTTACAGCCCGACTCGAAGCGGGCGCGCAGACTCGACGTGCGCACCGTGCGTTCCCCCCGCCGGATCTGGAACAAGTCCTTGCAATTCCACTCGAGGCAGGAAAGCTTGTTCCAGTAGACCAGGCCGGTATCCATCCCTATCTTGTACGGCAGGTCGAGCAGCACCTCGCGGTGCGGGGTGTGGCCGAACAGCACCGTGAAGGGAAACTCGTGCGGGCTCGAGATGAATTCGTCGCGGATCCACAACATTTCTTCCGCCTCCTGCTCATTCAGAGGCCGCAGCGGCGAAATGCCCGCATGAACACAGAAGAGGTCCTCCCGGCACCAGCTCATCTGCAGCGAGAGCAGAAACTCCAGGTGATCCAGCGGCAAGCGCTCCACCACCGCGGCCCCGATTCGGCTCTCCAACCCATAGCTGCGCAGCGTCGCCTCGCCGCCGTTGTAGAGGAACGCGTCGCCGTAGTGGCCGCGCTTTCCCAAAAAGGCGAGAAACATATCCTCGTGGTTGCCCTTCAAGAAGACGCAGTGCGGGCCCTCACGACGCAGGCGAATCAGGCGGTTGATGACGTCTTTCGACGCCGGTCCCCGATCAACATAGTCGCCCAGAAAGACGACCGTGTCACCCGATCCGGGGGCGACGGTATCCAGCAGGCAGTCGACTTCCTCCGCACAACCGTGGATGTCGCCAATCACGAATGTGCGCGCCTGGTTCATGCACTTGATTTGCCGCCGGCCCGCAGCAGCGCCCGGACACGCTCGTCATCTGCGATCACTTCCAGCGCGGCGCGGTACGGGTCTGTTTCGCCCTGCTTGATTTGCCCTAGTATATCGGCGAAATGGCCGTTGCGCAGGCAGTTTTCCAAACGCCGGCTGACCTCTTCCCGCAAGACGGCAACGAATTCCTCCTGGCGCACGGCAGCAGTATGAGCTTCGCGCTCGCCGCTGCTCTGCCAGAATTCCCTATGCTGCAAGATGACCTCGAGGAGCTCAGCGATGCCTTTGCCTGTGGTCGCCTCAGTCAGCAGCACCGGCACCTTCCAGCCGGCCGCGGGCCGGAGCTGAAGCATCATCTCCAGCTCGGTCTTGATGCGCAGGGCGCCTTCACGGTCGGCCTTGTTGACCACGAAGGTGTCGGCGATCTCGAGCAGTCCAGCCTTCATGGTCTGCACGGTGTCGCCGGCTTCGGGCACCAGGACCACGATTGTGGTGTCGGCAATCCCCATTACATCGAGCTCCGTCTGGCCCACGCCGACAGTCTCGACCACCACGTAGTCCTTTCCGAATGCGTCGAGCAGTTGCGCCACGTTGCGCGTGGCGCGCGCCAGGCCGCCGTGGCTTCCGCGCGTGCTCAAGCTGCGGATGAAGACCTGCTCGTCGAGGTAATGGCTCTGCATGCGGATACGGTCACCCAACACCGCCCCGCCGGAGAATGGACTCGATGGATCAATGGCGACGATGCCGACGCTCTGTTGTCGCTCACGCAGTTTGGTCACCAAGCGGTCGACCAGAGTCGACTTGCCGGCGCCGGGCGGTCCGGTGACACCGATGGTGTAGGCACGGCCGCAGCGTTCATGAATCAGACTCAGCACCAGCGCGGTATCCGGGTGCCGGTTCTCCACCAGGGTGATGAGCTTGGCCAGTGCAAAGCGGTCCCCGCTCAGCATCCGTTCCACCAGTCTGGTCGGTGTCATACGTTCATTGCCGGCGTCCATTCAGGCCGCCTCCTCCTCCACCCGTTTCACGCCCACGCCGGCTGGTGCCCCTACCCCACTGCGGACATGAGCTATTGAGTTTCGTATAACCTGCGCCCACAAGCGGTGCAATGTTGCCGGCGCCGGGCCGGAATGCTAGCAGGCAGTCATGCGGACGCCCTTGATCCCCATAGGGATTTTGCTCGTGGTGCTGGGCTTGGGCAACTGGTTCATCGGCTTCATCCAAGGCAAGGACCACGAGCAATTGCTCGCCACCGGCAAACTTCATGCTCCCACGGCTTCGTTCGAAGATTTCCCGGAGTTGAACGCGCAGACCACCACCACCTTGCTTCAGCCACTGCAGCGCGGCAGCGATCGGCAGACGTTGGTGGGCGCCAAGCTCGACTTCTACAAAGTCGTACAGAGCGGCGGGCACATGCTGGTGCTGCTCGGCCTGTTTCTCACCGGCGCCGGCGTGCTCCGTACATGGTACCGGCAGCGGCGCGAACGGGAGAGGTAGGGTTGTTTGCGAGCACCGAGTGAGCCCTGCAGCTACCGCGCCACGTCCTCGGCACCCCGGACCCAGATCTCAAAGCCGGTCAGCAGATCATTGGTGCTTGGCGCGTTTTGCACGACGATGCCAACCAGGTTGAACGGACCGCTCGCGATGCTGCTCAACTCGTTCACCAATGCCGGCGAGATGGTGTTCTTCTGGAATCTCAACGGCAACTGACTTGTACCGCCATCGTCGCTTACGGTAACCGACGTGCTCTTGCTGCCGAGCACGGGCCAGCTGCCAGCCATCTTTCCCACATCGGTGAGGCTCACCAGGGTTCCGACGTAGGGCGGCCCGCCGGTCACGATATCAGTCAGTTGCACGGCCTGCGGCGACGGCAGGGCGTTGCCGCTGCTCAGCACGGCCCATGAACCGACGCTGATGTCGACGAATACCGTCCCGTTCTGGACGCCTTCCGTCGTATCCAATTGCCCGACCACCCCGGTAACACGCAGCCGGTCGCCAACCTGAAAAGCCGGCATGCTTGCCGCACTCGGCGCGTAGACCAGAATGCCGGCACCGCTCTCTTGCGCAAAGATCTTGAGCCTGTTGTTGGCCAACAGGCCCGCTGCAACCGTAACGATTCCCTCGGTCGTCACCGTCTGGCCGCTACGAATGGCCTGCCCCTGAGAATCACGCGCAACCGCATCCCGGATCGCTATGGCAGATCCTTGGGACGGGGTCTGTGTTGCGGTGGGCGTCGCAGAGGGAGTTGCCGTGAGCGATAGCGCACAGCCGTTGAGCGTATTGTTCACCGCCGAGAGGATCTCATCCACGGTGATCCGGCTGTTGTGGTCGATGTCACCCGGATCGCACGCAGCCGCCAGGGCGTTGCCGAGAGCCGCATTGACCAGCGTCAGTACTTCATCAACCGTAACCTGTCCGCTCTCATCGCAATCGCCGGCGCACACGGGCACATCCGCCACCAACGCCGCGCCACCATGGCTTTGCGAGAAGAAGCTCCCCAACAACAAGACCGCAGTACACAGGCTCAGCGCGAGCCGCTGGACTTTATCCATTGTTCGCCCTCAGTATCTCGCCAGCAGTCCCGCATACTCCCACCTGCCCGGCAGCGGCGCGCCGAGTTTCTGCTCGTAGCTGGCGTCGAGCACGTTATCGACACCTGCAAACACCTCCAAGTGCGTCCCGAGGCGCTTGCGCAGCTGGAGATTGAACACACCGTATTCGGGCGCTCTGACGTCAGTGCCGAAGGTGTCGACCTGATCCGAGCTGTAGATGCCTTCCAGACGGAGGGCGAACGCCTGCGGGAGAAGGACGTTCACGGTGCCGTTGAAGCGATGCGACGGCCTGTGCTGGACCTCCGTAAATGACCCCTCGCCAAGCGGCAGGTTCTTGCGTGCCTTGGCATCGAGGAACGTGTAGTTCAGATCGAGGCGGAGAAATCTCATCGCCGCGCCCCCGACGGCGGCCTCGAATCCTTGCAGCACCGCGTCCTCCAGGTTCACCGCCCGTTGAACCGTACCGACGCGGCCGTTCTCAATCAGGTCGCTCACCTCGTTTCGAAACAGGCTGGCATCAATGTAGAAGCTCTTTCCCGCGACGCGATGTCCGACTTCGTAAGCCAAAGCCTTCTCAGGCTGGAGATCGAGGTTGCCCTGCAGGGGGTCGAAAAGTTCACGCAGCGTGGGAAAACGAATCTTGCGGCTCACCCCGGCGCGCGCCATGCCGAAGCGACCGAAATCCGCCGACACGCCTCCTTGCGGATCAATTTCCCATGACGTCAAGTGGCCGCCGGTTTGCACGTCGAAGCTGAGGCCGACGAAAAGCCTGACTCGTTGTCCCAGGAAGTATTCGTTCTCGAAGGCGGCGCTCGCGGTCGTGAAGTCCGGCTGACCCAGCGGACCGCTGGCGCTGTCGGACAGATCCGCCTGCGCTCGCCGGACTTGCACAGCGAGAGATAGCGAATCACGCGCGCTCACAGCCGTGGTCACTCGACCCATGCCGCCCAGCTCCTCGCTATCGGCCATACTGGTGAGGAACGGATCACGGAGATCGGGCCCGGTAAATTGCTGGTTGCGCCTGTCGTACGAAGAAAAGAACACCGCCCCGCTCACGCCAACGGCCGACGTCAAGGAGTGATCCGCACTGATCTGGATATGGTTGAACTCCTCGCGCTCGACGCGCTGGAAGCTGGGAATGAACTGGATGGTGTTGGGTGGTATGCCAAACTGAGCAGAGGAGCTCAGCAGCGTGGCATGAGCACCTCCGCCGCCCGCAAAGGCGTAGCTGAAATCGGCGAAGATGCTGTGCTCGCGGCGGTCGCTGTTGAAACGGCGGCCGTCGTGATCGAAACGCGCCCGGCCCGGAGGATAGCCGGAAAACGACCCCGACAGCGGAAAATCCCCGGCGGTCAGAAACCGGCCGCCAATGACGGCTGAAACGCGTTCGCGCGCCAGGCCGGCGCTGGCGCGAACGTTCCAGAAATCCGCCTTGCGCCAGGTTGTGGACAGGTTGGCCTGCAGCGGGGCGCGGGCCTTGAGTGTGGTCATTTTCACCGTGCCAGACATCCCGTTCGGACCGAACAATGAGGAAGACGGACCGCGGGCAACATTGACACTCTCCAGCATTTCCAGCGGTACGAGGTCGAGGTTGACGATGCCGTTGTACGGTTCGTACAGCGGCACGCCATTCAAGGTGAACAGTGTCGCACGCTGATCGAAGCCGCGGAGGTCGGCGCGGGCTTCACCCTGTCCGCCCTGACGGACACTGAGCCCCGGCGTCAACGTCAACACATCGGTGAGCTCGTTCTTATGCGAGTCGATGATTTCCTCGCGAGTGATCTCCGTTTGCGCGGGCAAGGAGGCATCTAGAGCACTGGCCTCCACGGTAATCGGCGGCATCACGTAAGGCTCGCCCGCCAGCGCCCGCGACGCCATCGCCACCATCCACAACGCGATCAACGCCGTTCCGCCAAGTAGGCGAAAAAACCGGCGCGGCGCAGCGCCCTCAACACCAGGAACCCCAGGTACCCACCGGCGGCGCCGAACACCACATGCGTAGCTGCCGGATACAACCTGCCAAGAAGAATGAAGCCCGTGGGTATTCCTATCCATAATTCCAGCAGCACTTTTACGGCAAGTTTGAAAATGTTTCCCGTCATAGCCGCCGCCACACACACGATCGCCCGTTCGGGGTTTCCAGCCACAACCATGACGAGATCCACACCCACACCAGCGGCCAGGTACGACAGGACAGTGTCGAGTGCGCCCTTGTCCCCTACTCCCATGAGCGCAGCCATGATCCCGCTGAAGAGCGCCGCTACGGCGGCGGCCCCATGCCGCGGCACTACAGCGCGCGCAACTACCAGCAACGCCATCCACACCACCCCTGAATGCCCCGGCATGCGGATGGGAAAGCGCAAGGTGACATTGGCCAGCACGACGAGTGCGGCCAGCATGCCAAGGAGCAAAAACTGAAAGGTAGAGAAAGAATGCCGGCTCGGCGAAATTGTCGTTTGACCCTTGCATGCCATGATTCACTGCCAGATGTACAGGCCAGCGAAGAGCCCGGCCGTTGCCGCCAGGAGCACATGGTCCACGCGCGCCAGACGCAAGCTCCGGGCCGGCAATCGTCGTGGCGAGTCAAACCCGCGCACCGCCGCCGCTTCGGTGATGGACCATGCCCGCTGCGCTACCAGCACCACTGCCGGAACGATCAGCGACACGGCCCATGCAAGCCGCGCGCGCCATGCCGTCCAAGACCACTCGCGAGTTTCCTGAAGCGTGATCCCACGCGCGCGCTGCGCCTCAATGATTCCAAGCCATTCAGATCGTACCAGCTCGAGAGAGCGATAGGTCGTGGCAAACACGAAAGCAAAGCGCGGCGGTACGCCCAGACGCTCGATCGCCTGACGCATTTCCTCCGGCGTGGTCGTGGCAAATAGCAACGTGAACGACGTCACCAGAAGCACCAGCCGCAGCGTTATCAGGACTGCAAATCCCGCACCGATAAAGACCCAGTCCAGTGCAAACAACACCAGCAGCAACAGGCGAATGCGCCACACCTGTTCACCAACCTGACGAACCAGGCCGGCGGCGAGCACCAGCACCGCATAGGCGCTGACGAACACGACCAGCCGGGGCAGCGGTAGCATCACCGCGAGCGAAGCCAGGATCGACAGGGCCAGCTTCGTCCTCGGGTCTGCGCGACGCAGAAAAGAATCCGGCACTACAGCGCAGGAAGTTGGACGGGTCGCGTACAACCTGCTCAATGACCGTCCGTGCATGGGTTCACCAGCGAAGGCGGCAAAAGCATAGTTCTCGCAGTTGCCGTAGAAGGCGCCGGAGCCGGGGCACAGTCACAGATCTCGCCGCGATCCAACCTGACGATGCGATCGGACCACTGCCGCGCCCATTCCAAGTCGTGGGTCGCTGTCACACAGAGGTACCCCGCAGCGGCCAACCGCCGAATGATCCGGCCAAGGACACGACGTTGCTGCATGTCCTGCCCGAGCGTCGGCTCATCCAAGCAAACTCCACCCAGTCCGGGCCGGAGGAGGACGATGGCTAAACCCAGGCGCTTCTTCTCTCCCTCGCTCAGCAAGAGCGGCGGGGTGTACTCGTAAGGCGTCAGACCGAGCAGATCCAGGACGAGATGATAGAAGTCCTCGTCATGGTGAGCGAGCCCGAATAGGATCTCCTCACGAACTGTGGCGTTGAAGATCTGGCGGTCAGGGTTCTGAAAGCACAGCCCCAAGCGCGGCGGCTTGGAGGTACTTGTCAGGACGCGTCCCTTGTACGCCTGCAAACCCGCCAATGCCCGCAGCAAGGTGGTTTTTCCGGATCCGTTTGCACCGACGATTGTAACCACCTGCCCCCCCGCAAGCTCGATGTTGACATCTTCAAGCACTCGACAGGCACCGAGTCGCACGCCCAGACCTTCAACCTTGAAGCGAAATGGTGGAACGTTCTGTGGCAGTTCCGGGAGGGTAGATGTCGAGGCCGGCATGCCAGCCAATGCCTTCGTACTGAGGCCGTCAACTCCACTATAGCAATCCGAACGGTGATCAAAGGCCACTATGGCGGTTCCGGTGCGGGCGAGGTGCCGCAGATGATCAACGACCTGCACCGCTGCCGAGGCGTCCAGCATGGACAGGGGTTCATCAAGGATCAGAACCTCGGGTGCCCTGGCGGTCAAGGCTGACAAGAGCAGCTTTTGCTGTTCGCCGCCGCTGAGCGTACGCGGATCGCGGTCTATGACATCTACCAGACCAAAGCAGTCCAGGGCATACGCCGAACGCGCCTCGATTTCGTCTGCCGCCATACCCGAATTCTCCAAGCCGAAGGCAATCTCGTCGCCCACGGTGGAAGTGAGGAGTTGCGCGGCGGGATTCTGTGAGACCAGCCCGACCCGAGCGCTCAGCTCCCACAGCGGCACAGCTTCAGTGGGCCGGCCATCAATCGTCACTCGCCCGTGCAATTGACCGCGGTACAGATGGGGGATCACGCCCGAGAGCAAGCGGGCCAGCGTGCTCTTGCCACAGCCCGACGGTCCGGCAAGCAGATGGAACTCGCCGGGCCCGGCCTCGAAATCGAAAGGCCCGATGCTGGTGCCACATCCCCCGTATTGATACGCCGCCTGCTCGGCGGCGACGATGGCGCGCGCTCCCACCCTACTCCACCGCCTCCTCGTGCTTCGCTTTGCGGTCGAAACAACTCCAACCTTCCGCTGTTGGCTCCACCAGGAGCACGGGCCTGCCGCCAATCAGCCTGGGGCGCACCCAGTCGCCGGTACGGATCAAGGCATTCGACGGCACCGCCTCGCCGTTGCGTGAAACGGACAGCAGGCTGATCTCGCGTGAGCGCAAAACATGCGCTGGGACGCTTTCGCCCAGGCTCCGCAAACCCCCGGCGAGCTCGAGGAAGCGGCCGGCGTTGCCTTCGGCCGTCAACCCAACAGCGGCCAGCGCACCAATGACCCCGTCGCCGGTTCCGCCGAGCTCGGCGCACAGCAGGCCATGCTTGTCCGCCAGCGCGATCGCCTCCGACTTCGCGACCACCTCCTGGCTGGCACGGCAGCCGAAGCCGGCGACATCCTGATTGATCAGCGGCGCCTCACCGAGACAGATACCAGGATCCGAGCCTTGCGCCGACCGCTGCGCGACGTAGCCAGCCGCGACATCGAACAACTCCTGCGCAAATGCATGACGTGGCGCGTCGGCTTCGAGAATGACGCAAGCCGGGCTGTTGTGGCTGGTGTAGGGGATACGGGGATCGACGAGGAGTTGATGGCGCACGACGCCGAACAGACGAGCCAGGCCACGACCTTCAAGGTGAGCCGCCAGATCGCGGGCCAGCCGTCCGGTACCGGGACGCTGGCCCAACACGTCGGTGTCGTCAATGCCGAGAAGGAAGCGCATGGTCAGTGCAGGTCCGCGACAATCTTGCTCATGTTGGAGAAGTCGTAACCGCTGAAGCTCGCGGTGGCTTTACGAAAGGCGTCTTGATGCATGATTTCCAGCAGCGGCTGGAGCCGTTTGGAGGTGAACACGGCCCGTGGCACGGCCAGGTCGTAGCGTTCGTGCCCCAGCGGGATGAACTCGAGTCCCCAGGCCTGGGCCACGGCGCGAATGCCCGGCCCGACGTCCGCCACTCCGGCACTGACAGCAGCAGCGACGGCGTTGTGGGTCGGAACCTCGTGCATGTAGCCGCTGATGCTCTGAGGGTCGATGCGGGCACGCCGCAGGCGGTGGTGCAGCAGCAGGCGCGTACCCGCGCCACGCTGTCGATTGACCAGGCGCACGCCGCGGCGTGCCAGGTCGCGGAGGTGCCGGATCTCCTTGGGGTTGCCGGGCGCCAGCATCAAGCCCTGCTCGCGTTGCGCCAGATGAATCAGAACGATCGGTTCTTCCGGCAGCACATGCTTGACGAAAGGGACGTTGTACTCACCCGAATCCACGTCCAGCAGATGCACGCCGGCCAGGTCGGCGCGCTGTTCGCGCAAGGCGATGAGTCCGGCGATGCTGCCGGCAGGATTGCTGCTGCAGCGGACGGTGGTGTGCTGCTCGTTGGCGAGGCGCAGCAGTAGATTCAGCACCGGATCGTCGCTGCCCACGGCGACCAGCACATCGTGTACATCTTCCACGCCGGCGGGAAGGCCGTGTGCAGGCGAAACGGCCTGGCACGAGCGCAACCAGGTGAGCGCCGCATCGGTCTGGTGCAACTGCGCCTCGGCTACCAGCCAGGCGCCGGCGTCGCCGCCGCGCCGTGCCGCCGCGGAGCGATCCTCCTGGACACGCCGTCGTGCCTGCAAAGCCTGGTTTCGTTCCGCAATGCCGGTAGCCACGCTTGCTGGATTCAGAACAAGGCCGAAGCGGAGCTTGAGCGGAAACTCGTCGCGGCCATGTTCCGCGTCGGTTGGCGGGGCGTCCAGCCAGCGGCGGAGCTCGGCACGTCCGCTGCGACTCAGGCCGTAGACGCGGCGTGCGGGTCCCTGCTTCCCGGGAGTGAGGCGTGCGGTCACCCAGCCTTTGCGCTCGATCGATGCGAGCAGGCGATAGAGCTGTCCGAAGTCGATGCGCCACTGCGGACCGAACTCATCTTCGAGCTCGCGTCTGATCTCGTACCCGTACCGAGCCCCTCGCGTCAGCAGGCCCATGACGGCATGCGCTATGGCCAAGCAATCCCTTCCGATCTGCCGCCGATGGCGGTCTATAGATATTGCCTATAGTTCAGATTCGGTGGGCGGCGTCAAGGGTTACGCATGGTTTTGAGATAGCCATGTTACTGCAGCTGAGGACGACCGGCCTGAACCCCTCAAGCCGCTGACTCCGCCACGTGCGCAAAGACGAAGGGGGCAAGTCTGGCGTGCCTGGTTGGCAGCCCTTCCCTCGCTGAGCAGGAACGCCCGATCCTTGCTGGCAGTGCGCTGGCACTCGCCATCGCGCTGAAATCCTCACCCCTGATCTTTGTCGCCTGGTTCTGCGCCGCGCGTCGTTGGCGCCGCCCTGGCCGCCTTGGCGGTCATCAGCGGCATAGCGTGGATCCAGTTCGGCATGCCCGTCCTGCGCGATTACGTGACGGTGCTGTCGCGCGTGGGCAGCGAGACGCACCCGGGTTTCTACAATCAAAGCCATGCCGCCTTTGTGATCCGCGAGCTCTTGGCGCTGAACATGCCAGGCAACGAGTTGCGGGGCGCCCTGGCTCAGAAGCTCCTCGTCGCGGTCATGATCGGCGGCGTGCTGCTGCTGACGTACTTTGCTGGCGACGATAGAGACCAGCGCGTGCGACTCTTCGCGCTGCTGACTGCCGTCATGACCATCGCCTCGCCGTTGGTCTGGTACCACCACAACGTCTTTCTCATGCTCTCGCTGGTGGTCTTGCTCGCAGCATCGCCCGATCAGGCGGGATATTTCCGAGCCGGCGCCGTGGCCTATTTGCTGATCCAGTCGGAGCGCTTGGTCGAGAAATACGCCGTGGCGCTACTCCACGGTTCCGCAGTGCCGGAGGCGCATATCATGGCCGGGCTTCCCGTCCTCATTGGGCAAGGGCTGCTGATCGCCGTGCTCTCCGCGACAGCGATGCGGGTGGCCATCTATCAAAAACGTACTCTGGTAACCGGAGGCCCCGATCCGAATGGCCTATTGTAATTCATGGTCGACCGGTATTGACGGGCGAAACACTAAGGCGCCGTCGCCGAATAACGTGGCAGAAGATTTTCTCGATGGTCACGGGCTGCCCCGGGGCAGGATCGCGTAATTCCAGTCT
>Ga0214473_10005029_pt1 | contig 15852 bp, 11 predicted proteins | sample RVTome_7_FD_203509 | JGI IMG/M metagenome (GOLD analysis project Ga0214473, IMG submission 203509) | Soil microbial communities from uranium-contaminated site in the Upper Colorado River Basin, Wyoming, United States - RVT98D197 | ecosystem: Environmental > Terrestrial > Soil > Contaminated >... | reverse complement strand
GTGCAGGTTGTCCGCCACCTTCTCGGCGCAGCCCATTCGCTTGCCGAGGTTCCTCATCTCGGCCTTGAACAGGCAGGGGAAGACCACCTTGGAGATCTCCTCGATCTTGACGCCGGTCTTCGCCAGGAGGCCGTTGATCACCTCGGGGATGATCTGGCTGTAGCCCTGATCCCGGATCCAGCGCTCTTCCCAGTTGTAGTCGTACCTGTGATCCGCGCCCCGATAGTGATCGACGAAGTCGCGGCTCACCGAGTAGGAGCCCTTGAACTCCGCGATCACGTCATCGGATCCGATCATCAGCGAGGCTGCGCCGTCCCCGAACCACATCTCGTACAGGTAGGCGCTCTTCGCCTCGCGCCTGTCGCTCGCCGTCACCAGCACCGACCTCTTGTCGCCCGCCCGGACCGCATCGAGAGCGGCGAGCAGTGCACCGGTTCCCGCCTTGAGGGCGCCGGTGTAGTCGGAGGACACCACCTCCGGCTTGAGGTTCATGGCGGCCACCACCATGCCTGCGTTCTGCCGATCCGCGAAGGGCAGGGTGGTCGAGCCGAGGTAGACCGCGTCGATCAGGCTCTTGTCCAGACCCGCCGCACAATCGCGAGAGGCCGCTACCGCCATGGTGAAGGCGTCCTCGTCCCAGTTGCAGACCGCCTTCTCCCCCTGGGCGAACTGGATGATCGCGGGCGCGAACCACCCCATCGCCTGGAAGATGGCGATCCTCTCCAGCCGCTGCTGCGGGATGTACGCTCCGTAAGACGTGATCCCAACCATTGCCTGTCTCCCTCTTTTCTCCACGGGTTGCCGATCAACCCGGATGAGAATCTCGCTGCCAGGCGCCCTGCGCCCGGACGCCTACCAGAACTCGATGCTGTGGATCAGCTCCCGTCCCCTGACCGCCTCCTCGATGGTTCGCTGCTCGGAGCGACCGCGAACCGACTCCACCGTAGAGACGGGGAGGCCCTCTTCCCTCTTCCGGTCGTGCCATCCGTGCAGATACCCGGGCACGAACGCATAGCGGCAGCCCGTGACCCCGCAGCAGCTGCTGTCGATGAACGCGTGTCCCAGGACCACCAGGACCTCTCGACCGGCGATGGGAAGCCGGATCTCCTTCTCCAGCGTGTAGCTGCCGGCGATGGCCCTCACTTCCTCGCCGATCGGTCGATGGATGTATCGCCCTGCCAGCGACCTCACCATCCCGGCTCCATTTCCTCGAGCGCCTCGAGCCCCCTCCGCGCCGACGCCTTCGATGAATAGCACTTTCTGCCGAGTTTTCTTGCTGCCTCGAATCCTTCCAGCCATCCCGTGGGGCAGAGGCCAGCTCGGTGAGCCTCGATGACTGCGGCCCCCCGGACCGTATAATGGGTGGAGAAGCGACCGGATCAGGGAGCTTCCGAGGTGCGAGCGAGGAGCCGGATCCGCTCGCCTCGGCAGGACACGCCGCCAGAGGAGATGCGATGGACTTCGACATCCCGGTCGAGCTGGCCGAGTACCTGAAACAGCTCGACGACTTCATCGAGCGGGAGATCAAGCCCCTCGAGCGGGCCGACGACAACATCCGCTTCTTCGATCACCGGCGCGAGAACGCGCGCACCGACTGGGAGCGCGGCGGACTCCCCAGACGGGAGTGGGAGGCGCTGCTCGCCGAGGCGAGGCGCCGCGCCGACGCCGCCGGCCACTATCGCTACGCCTATCCGAAGGAGTACGGAGGCCAGGGCGGCAGCAATCTCGGAATGGCGATCATCCGGGAGCACCTCGCCGCCAAGGGGCTGGGGCTGCACAACGACCTCCAGAACGAGCACTCCATCGTCGCCAACAACGTCGGCCTGCTGCTGGTCCTGAGCTACGGCTCCGAGGCGCAGAAGGCCGAGTGGATCGACGCCCTGCTCGACGGAGAGAGGAGCTTCGCCTTCGGAATCACCGAGCCCGCTCACGGATCGGATGCCACCCACATGGAGACGCGCGCCCTGCGCGAGGGCGACGGCTGGCGGATCAACGGGGAGAAGACCTGGAACACCGGAGTGCACAGGGCCTCCCACGACCTGGTCTTCGCCCGCAGCGGCGGCAAGGCCGGGGACGCGGAGGGGATCACCGCATTCCTGGTGCCGATGGACGCCCCCGGCGTGAAGATCGAGGAGATGCTCTGGACCTTCAACATGCCGACCGATCACGGCCGCGTGTCGCTCACCGACGTGCGGGTCGGCGACGATGCGATCTTCGGCAAGGAGGGGCGGGGGCTCCAGGTGGTGCAGCACTTCTTCAACGAGAACCGCATCCGCCAGGCGGCCTCGAGCCTGGGAGCCGCGCAGTACTGCATCGACGAGTCGGTGGCGTACGCGAAGGTGCGGGCGCCCTTCGGTAAGCCGCTGGCTACCAACCAGGCGATCCAGTTCCCGCTGGTCGAGCTGCAGACGCAGTGCGAGATGCTGCGCGCGCTGATCCACAAGACCGCGTGGATGATGGACACCTACGGCGCCTTCTCGGTCTCCGACAAGGTCTCGATGTGCAACTACTGGTCGAACCGGCTCTGCTGCGAGGCCGCCGACCGCGCCATGCAGGTGCACGGCGGGCTCGGCTACTCGCGCCACAAGCCCTTCGAGCACATCTACCGGCACCACCGGCGCTACCGGATCACCGAGGGCGCCGAGGAGATCCAGATGCGCCGGGTGGCGGGCTACATGTTCGGATTCATGAAGCAGCGCGCGCCCAAGGGCGTGGTCGAGGACTGAGCCACCGATGCCGACCGAACCCCCCGACACCGGCGGTGGTCGCTCCCGCCGCATCCGCAGGGTCTGGATCGTCCCCGCCGCCCTGGTGGGCCTGGCGGTCCTGATACGCGTCGCGCTCCCCTATCTCATCCCCTGGGCGATCGGCTGGGGCGCGATGCGCCAGGCCGGCCTCGCCGCACATCTGGAGAACGCCGACCTCTGGCTCTTGCGGGGGGCCATCGCGCTCGAGGGCCTGACCGTGGCCCAGGGTGACGATCCGCCGCCCGACGGCCAGACGCCGGATCCGGACAGCGCGCTTCTGGCCCTGGACCGCCTCTACCTCGACGTCGCGTGGCTGGATCTCTTCAGGGGAATGCTCCGCGTCACGGAGATCGACCTGGAGCGACCGCGCGTGAGCGTGCAGCGGCTCGCCGACGGAAGGATCGACCCGCTCGGCCAGGGGCCCGGTCCACCCGGCAAGAGGGAGGAACCGGCGCAGGAGCCCGCTCCACAGGCGGTCGGCGACGCCGAGGAAGGAACTGCCGAAGAAACGGGCTGGCCGCTGCTGGTGGAGCGCTTCGGAATCCGCGGCGCGGAGCTCCGCATCCTCGACAAGCTGGATGGGGAGGAGCTCGCCGCACTCGACCTGAAGGAGGCGGTCGTGCAGGCGATCCGCGTTCAGGGCACCTCCCTCGGGCTCGGGGGCTTCGAGGTCACCGAGCCCGCGATCCGGGTGAAGCGCGAGTTCGCCCTCGACCCGACGGGCGGGCGCTCGCCCGCGGTCCCCGACGAGCCGGCCGCTGGGGAAGGCGCCGAGGCCGAGTCGGCCGGGGCGCCGAGCCGAGGCCCACGGGCGGCCTATCGGATCGACGACCTCGCCATCGACCGCGCCGCCTTCAGCATGCTGGTCGGCGAGCGCACCCTGCAGCTCGCGCTGCGCCTGAAGGCCGACGACGTGACCCTCGAACCGGGCGCCACCTTCCCGCTCGCGGTGGGGCTCGAGGTGGAGGACGGCCGCCTCGACCTGGAGGGGACGGCCGGAGCCATCCCCCCCTTCTTCGACGGCACGCTCCGCTGGGAGAACCTGCCCGTTCCGCCGCTCACCCTCGTCGCGAGGCCCGAGTCGGCCGACTGGTTCAGGTCGTGCCGGGCCGGCGGAGAGCTCCGGGTGCTTGCCCGGCTCGGTGCGCTCGAGGGCTCGCTGGAGAGCCCGGGGGTCCGCGCCAGCGGCAGCGTCCAGATCTCCGAAATGGATTTCGCCGACCCATCGGGCGAGGAGATCCACCTCGCCTGGAAGTCCTTCGACGCGGATCTGAGCGAGCTCGCGATTCCCATCGGCGATGCGGCCGCGACGACACCTCTCCATGTCGCGCTCGCCAAGCTGGTCCTGACCGAGCCGCGCGTCCTCTACACGCGGCCGAGCCCCGCTCTCGAGGAGCTTCTCGCCGGGCCGACGCTCGAAGAGGGCGAAGCCGCGGAAGGGGAAGCACCCGCCGACGCAGCGCCCGCGGAGGAGCCGGCACCGGAGCAGCCAGCGCCCGCCGCTCCCCCGCCCGAGATCACCATCGACCGCCTCGAACTCCGCGGCGGCGAGGTTCGCCTCCATGACGACGCGGTCACGCCGCCCTACCGCGGCGTCATCAGGGGTCTCGCCGTGACCGCGGATAAGATCGACGCCATGGAGCCGAGCGCGGAGAATCTCGCCATCGACGCCAAGCTCCCCGGCGGTGCGCGCCTGGCCGCCCGCGGCAGCCTGCGCGCCACCGACGGCGAGCTTCGCCTCGATCTCGAGCGCATGGACCTCCCCGCCGTGAATCCGTACGCCGCCGCTGCCGGCGTCGAGGTCGCGCACGGCTCGCTGAGCCTCCGCGCGGACATCCGGGCCAAGGGCAGCCAGCGGAACATCAAGAGCAACCTCACGCTCCACCAGCTCCGACTCGACCGCGAAGGCTCGAAGAGCTTCGTCGAGAAGCTCGACATGCCCGTGGACCTGATCCTCTCGCTCCTACGTTCCCCCGACGGCGACATCGCCCTCCCCCTGAGCGTCGCCTTCGAAGAGGATGAGGTGGGAGTCGGCCTGGTGGAGGTCATCATGGGTGCGCTCCGCCAGGCGATGGTGGGCATTGCGACGATCCCTCTCAAGGCGTTCGGGGGCGTCTTCGGCGGAGGAGGCGTCGATCTCGAGCCGATCCGCGCACTCCCGGGAACGGCAGAGCTCGGCGAGGGCGCGGAGCAGAGGCTGGTCGAGCTGGTGGACTTCCTGGAAACACGGCCGGGACTGGCGGTGAGGCTCTCCGGGCAGGCGGGTGACGAGGACCGTCTCGCCCTGGCGGAGGCGGAGCTCGCCGACCGGATCGCAGCCGGCGGCGATCTTCCCAAGCTCCCCGACGGCGAGGGCGCCGGCCTCCTCGGCCGCGGCCGCATCGAGCGCGCTCTCGAGAAGCGCGCCGAGGGCGAGCCCCTCTCCCTCTCCGAGGAGGACCAGGGCCCTCTGCGCCGCTATCTGGAGCGGGTGGAGGTCCCCCAGGAGCGCTACCACGAGCTGGCCCGCGAACGCGCCCGCGCCGCCCAGCGCGCCACCCTCGAGTCGGGGCGCATCGGCGCATCCCGCGTCGAGCTCGCCGACCCCGGCCGCGGCGCGCCCGGCGTCCGCTTCCGCTTCGATGCCATCCCGATCTCCGACTGAGCCCGACCGAGGAGTGGGGAGCGGCCCCGAAGCCGGTCCGGTCGCAGCGATCCCCCCGGAGATCATCGCCCCTGGTCAGACCGTCATCCTGAACGGCAGCTCCGCCTCCGCAGGGATCGCATCGATGTACTTCCTTCTGAACTCATCGCTCAGCATCGGGCACTCCTCGGATAGACAGCTCTCGCCGTAGAGGGGGTGCTTCCACATTCTCTCCAGGATCGCCTTCACCGGCTCCTCCCTGATGTTCCCGAAGGAGAGGGGCATGAAGGAGCAGGGCTGGATGTCCCCGAGCGGCGAGATGTACGCGTATTGCCCGACTGCGATCCCTCTGCACTGACTCGAGGTCTGGGTCTGGAAATGGAAATCCCTGTACAGGGTCGGAAAATCGGCGAGCTCGCGAAGCTTCTCTTCCTCCTCTGGCGTGAGCTTCACGTCGACGTTGTGCAGCCATCTGCCGGCGGGTGTCGGAAGCTGATACCTCACCCCCGTCGCTCCCAGCTCTCTCCCCAATCGGATGATGCCTTCGAACTCTCCGTTCTCCAGGCTCTCTCTGGTCGCATACGTGGAGATGGCGCACTTGAGCCCCGCCTCGAGCGCATTCCTGACGGCTTCCACGGCCTTTGCGAAGCTTCCCTCCATCCCGCGGTATTCGTCGTGCTTCTCGGGAATCGGGCTATCGATGCTCACGTGGAGGAGCTCGAGGCCGCTGGTCCGGAGTCGCGTCGCGTAGTCTTTGGTGACGAGGAGTCCGTTGGTGTCGAAGAAGACGAAGACCGACCTCTCCGAGGCGTACTCGATCAGCTCGATCAGATCCGATCTCAGCGTCGGCTCGCCGCCGAAGAAGTGGATCACCAGAGGCTTGAAGCACTGATCGATTGCGTCCTTCACCTCTTCCGTGGTGAGTTCTCTTCGGGTGTCTCTGGCGTAGCTTCCGGTGCAGCAGTGCCTGCAGTGGAGCTGGCATCGATAGGTCACTCCGAGCTTCAGGTACACGATGGGTCCGACTTCCTGGCTGGCCCACTTCTCGAGCTTGGCGGGATCGCGGGTCAACGGGATCTTCTTCTCCACCCAGAAGCTTGCGGGGTCCTGTGACGCCATCGGGAGTCTCCTTTCTCGGATGCTGTTCAGCTCAGTGTAGAGGATTCTCCGATCGATCGGGGAGGAAAGATCGACACCGCGATTCTGGAGATGGCGTCGGACTCAGTGCAGAAACCAGGGGAGCACCCGGAAGCCCTTCAGATCGAAGCTCTCGGATCCGCCGTGGACCAGGACTCCTCCCCGGTTGGGATTGGAGGGGATCGACGTCCACCATGCGAGGGTGTCGACCGCGTCTGCAGCGACGGTCTCCCCCGATTTCACCTCGACGGGGATCACGCGCCCTCCCAGGTCGATCAAGACGTCGATCTCGTGTCCCGTGGCGTCCCGCCAGAAGTAGAGGGGGGCATCGACGCGCTCCGCGGCGAAGCTCTTGATCAGCTCCGAGACCACGAACGACTCGAAGATGGCACCGCGAAGCGGGTGGTGCTCCAGCATCTGCGCATCTCGAATGTCGAGCAGATAGCAGACGAGACCGGTATCGAGGAAATGCAGGCGCGCGCGCTTGCGCAGGCGCTTGCGATAGTTCGCGTGATGGGGAGGGAGCGTGGTGGCGAGGAAGCCGATCTCGAGCGCGCTCAGCCAGCGCCTCGCCGTCTGCTGGGTGATCCCGACGTCGTCGCCGAGCGCGGCGAGGTTGAGCTCCTGCGAGGTACGCGCGGCAGCCCGCCGCACGAAGCTCTCGAAGGCCCGCAGATCGGAGATCTGCATGACCTCGCGAAGGTCGCGCTCGACGTAGGTGCGAAAGTAGTCCGCCAGCCACTCCCTGGCCGGCAGGCCCTGGTCGTGGATGCGCGGATAGAAGCCGTCCACGAGCGTCTCCCAGCGACCCCTTGGCGGGGGCCCGCCGCTCTCGAGGTGAGTGAGATTCCGGGGATCGAGCGGCGGGCATCGACGGAGCTCGGAGAGCGAGAAAGGATGGAGCCGAAGAAGCGCGCTGCGCCCTGCGAGCGTCTGCGCGACCGACTCCATCAGGAGCAGGTTCTGGGAGCCGGTCAGGATGAAGCGACCGGGACGATCGTCCTCGTCGACGAGAACCTGGATGTAGGAGAGCAGCTCGGGAGCCCGCTGGATCTCGTCGAGGACCAGGTGCTCCCCCTGCGCGAGGAACCCCCGCGGATCCTCGAGCGCCCGCGCCCGCACGTCCGGCGCCTCGAGCGAGAGGTAGCGGTGGTCCCGGAAGAGCTCGCGCACCAGGGTCGTCTTCCCGGACTGACGAGGCCCGGTGAGGGTCACCACCGGGTTCCTTGCGGCGGCATCGCGCAGGGCCGGTGCCAGATGCCGATCGAGCATGCGCCCATCCTGCCATCGGTACTTAGTCGTGTCAAATCGGTAATATCATCACGTAACTGGCATTAATTATATAACATTCTGTATTCATTACGGTTTCTTACTGTCTCGTTGACTGAGCGGAGCCGGTCAGAGGACTCCCAGCTGAGCCTCCTCTGAGCCGGGGCCCGAGGCGCGCCGTGATACTCTTCCGCTCTCGCGCTGGAGTCGAAGCCGATGAGGCGAATCGCAACGGTCGTCTCGATCATCCTGCTGGGGCTGGCTGCCCTGGTGGGGATCGCCTGGTGGAGCGGTCTCGTGGATCGGGTTCTGGTCGACCGATTCATTCGCGGGCCAGAGCGGGAAAACCTGGCGCGGCAGCTCGAGACGCCCCCCGGCTACTCCGGACGCCGCGAGCCGGACTTCTCGCGCTTCGAGCCCTGGATCGCGCGGCTCGGCGAGCGACGCGCTAACGAGCTCGATCTGCTGCTCGAGGGCGCGAGCATCGCCGAGATCCAAGGCTTCTTCGAGAGAGGGCTGCTCGGCTCCGAAGAGCTCGTCCTCTACTACGTCCGTCGCATCCAGAAGTACGACGGCGCGCTCCGCAGCGTGACCGAACTCGATCCCGACGCGATCGAGATCGCGCGCGGGCTCGACGCGGCGCGCGCCCGAGGTGGCGTGCGCGGTCCCATGCACGGCATCCCGGTCCTCCTGAAGGACAACATCGCTGCGGGAGGCGAGCTTCACACCACGGCGGGCGCGAAGGCGCTCGAGCAAGTCCGGGCGGAGCGCGACGCCTTCCTGGTGCGGCGCCTGCGCGAGGCCGGCGCGGTCGTCCTCGGCAAGGCGGCGCTCAGCGAGTGGGCCAACTACACGTCGAGCCGTCTCCCGAACGGATTCAGCTCGGTGGGAGGTCAGGTCCGAAATCCCTACGGCGGGTTCGACGTGAGCGGGTCGAGCTCCGGATCGGCGGTGGCGGTGGCCGCGAGCTTCGCAACGGTCGCGGTCGGCACCGAGACATGGGGCTCGCTGATCGCTCCCGCCTCCCAGAACAGCGGGGTAGCCGTCAAGCCCTCCGCGGGTCTGGTGAGCCGCGACGGCATCGTTCCCGTGATCGCCAGCCAGGATACCGCCGGCCCGATGGCGCGCAGCGTGACGGACGCCGCGATCCTGCTCGACGCGCTGGCGGGAGAGGACCCCGGCGATCCGGCGACCCGGAGCGCGCCGCGGGCCGAGGCCTTCTACCGGAGCGCTCTCGACGCGGGCGGCTTGAAGGGAAGGCGCGTCGGCGTGGCTCGCCTTCGCGGCGACGACGGCGACCGCGAGATCCTGGCGGCTTCGCTGCGGGCGCTCGAGCGGTGCGGCGCCGAGCTCGTCGAGCTCCCGCCGGTCTCGCTCGTCGACCTGAGGGCGGACCGGGACGACTTCTTCGCGCTCGCCGACCACGACCTCCGCCGCGGCGTCGCGGCATTCCTCGCAGCGACGAGGGCGCCGGTGAGGTCCCTGGCGGAGATCATCGCCTTCAACGCCGGAGATCCGGAGACCCGTGCGCCGTTCGGCCAGGACCTGCTGATCGGCGCCGAGGAGAGCCGCACCACGGAGACGGAGCACCGGGAGAGAGGTGAGCGAAGCACCGAGCGCAACCGGAGGCGGATCGACGGAATACTGGCCGATCACGACCTCGACATGCTGGTCGCGATCGGCGTGCCCTTCTACGTGAACTACCCGGCGGCCGGCTATCCGGCGGTGAGCGTGCCGGCCGGCTACCGCGCGTCCGGGGAGCCGGTGGGTCTGGCCTTCATCGGCGGGCTCTTCGAAGAGCGCGCGCTGATCCGGGCCGCCTTCGCCTTCGAGCAGAGGGTCCGGGCCCGGCGGCCGCCGGAGCTGCCGCGGCGCTAAGGCGAAAGCAGCCCTGGACCCGGGGCCCCCTTCCAGCGCGGCGCCGCTTCACCGCGCAGCGCGCCCTGGTCGTGCCCCTGAGCTGCGCCCTCGCTCGGCAGCGATCATGCGAACTTCTTCTTACGTTCCAGGACGATGCGGGCGTACGCGCGGGAGACCAGATCGCAGAGGGCGCGCAGCGCCACCACCGAGGTCTCGGCAAGGGGCTTGGGGCCGCCGTCGGCGTAGAGCAGGTTCACCAGGTGGCGCTGGATGCGGATCGGGTGGACGAATACCTCGCACACGCCCTCCCGGCCGAGGGCGCGAAGGATCCTCTGGTCGGTCCCCGGCTCGGGCCCGGCGCGACAGGTCTCGCCCGAGGCAGCCGCCCGGGTCAGCACGCTCCTCAGGTCCACGTGCACCATGATTCCTTCGATCTTCTCCGGAACCGCATGGCCGTCGCCGCGGAAGCCGGAGACGATGCCGCCGCGCACCACGAAGAGCGCTGCGGCGTCGGCGTGGATGCAGGCCAGGCGAAGCGCCAACCGCGCTACCGCTTCGCGGTCGGGGGCGTGCAGGAGCTCGGCCTCGAGCGCCGCAGCGTCGGTCTCGGCCGCCGGCGTCCCGCGCGGCTCCGCGCGCGTCTCTTCCTCCGAAGCGACGGCGGGAGGCGGCGCCGCCTCGCAGAGCTCCACCGGACCGGCGTCCTTCCCGTGGGACGAGAGCTGCCAGCCGGCGTGGAGCCTTGCGAAGGTCTCTTCGTCGATCAGCTCCTCGGCCTCCGGCTCCAGCGCCGCGTGCTCGCTTCGCCGGGGCGAGCTCGGAGGCGTGAAGCCATCCTCTGCGATGCGGAGCTCCCCTGGGATTCCGTAGTGGTGCTCGAGCAGCGCGGACAGGCGCACGTCGGCGATAACGTAGGGCTGGATCCCGAAACCGGTGGCTCTCCCCAGCTCGTCGCGCTGGGTCGTGGCACAGGGATCGCGCATCGCCACGTGCAGCAGCCGGCCTTCGAGGCGCAGGGGCAGCACCCGGAGCTTCTCCACCAGCTCCCGCGGGACGGCAGCCACGGCGTCCCGGACAGGCTCCGCGACCCAGGTGGCGGGCGCCCGCGGCACGCACAGGAACGCCGCCAGGTGGCGCTCCATCTCGTCGATTTCCAGGGCGCCGAGCTCCACCAGGCTGGTCCCCAGCCGGCCCCCATACACGGCAATGTTTCGGGTGGCGTGCTCGAGCTGCTCGCGCGAGCAGACGCCTCGATGCAGGAGGTAGGTTCCGAAGCTCTTGGCGCGCTTCATCCGCATGGGCCGGGCTCTACATCGGCACCGCGGTGCGCCTCCCTTAGCGCGCGCGGCCGGAATCGAAGACGCTGCGACCGCCCAACCCCTCGGGAGCCCGACCGGTCACACGGATCGGTTGCGAAACGCCCCCTGGCCCGCGGCTTCGCGGCCTCTCAGGCCTCCGGCCGAGAGATCCAGCGCCGCAAGCCGACGCGCCGGCGCAAGGCGGCGGTCGCCTCGGCGATACCCTGGACCGCCCAGATGCGAACCCAGGTCCAGCGCCCTGGTCGGAGGTCCGGCGCGCGTCCCAGAGCCTCGATGCGCCGCGCGAGCCGCCCCTGGGGCGCGCGCCGCGCGAGCTCCACCAGCTCCGGCTGCGAGACCAGGAGCTCGCCGCGCCGCGCACCGGCATCGATCCACCCGAGGAGCGCCTGGAGTGCGGGGCCGTTCTGCTTCGCTGGAGGCGGATCGCCCGGCCCGCCGAACCAGAACCGAAGATCGCCCGCGTCGATGGGGGGCGCGGTGGCCAGCGCCGCCGCGAGGGTGCGCTCGAGCCGGAGACGGTAGTCGTCGGCTTCCCCCCGGCGATCGGACGTACCTGTCAGGAGGTGATCCCGAATCAGGATCAGCGGGAGCCGGCTGCTCGATCCAGCCCGTCGCTGGGAATCGCCCAGGCGCTCGATGCGTTCCAGCAGCGCCTCCCGCCAGCGGGCGAGGTGGTCGTTCCCGCGCTGCGTGATCAGCTCCCAGCGGGCGCGTCGCCGCATCCGCACCAGCAGCGGGCCCAGATGGATCCACAGCTCCGGGCGATCGAGGAGATCGACGACCGCCATCAGGAACACGATCGGCCGCAGCCGCCGGCGATCCCAGCCGCGGGTCGTCAGGCTTCCCTCGCGCAACTGCCGCGTCCCGAGCTCGTCGCGAAGCGCGATCACCTTGGTGTCGCGCAGAGCCAGGCGGAACCAGTACCGCGAGTCCGAACCGTGCTGGAGCTCCTCGTCCCAGGGGCCCACCTCGAGGCACAGCCAGCGCGCCATCATCACGGTGCTGGTGTGGAAGGGATAGCGACGGACGCACGCCTTCATCAGCTTTCGCGTGGGACAGTGCGCGTGTCCGAAATCGGGCCCTCGATGCGTCGCGGAATCGCGCGTCCGCGTGGAACCGACCGTTCGCGAGCAGCTGCAGCAGAGCTCCGCGTCCGGAATCCGCCGGAAGGCAGCGAGCTTGCGCTCCACCGCTTCGGGGTCGAGGATGTCGTCGCTGTCCAGCAGGTGCACGAACTCTCCCGTCGCCGCCTCCTGTCCGGCGGTGCGGGCGCTCGCCACGCCGCGGTGCTCCATGCGCATCAAGCGCAGCCTGCGGCCCGGGCCGGACGCTTCGAAGAACGGGGCGAGCGCCCTCTCGGGGCGGTCGGTCGAACCGTCGTCCACCACCACCACCTCGATGCGCGGGTGGGTCTGGGCGAAGCAGCTCGCGACGGCCCGCGGCAGAAGCTCTTCGTCGTCGTGGGCGGGAATCACGATGCTGACGAGAAGCTGGCGCTCCGGATCGCCTGGGTCGAGGAGGTGCGCGAGCCAGCTCGCGTGATAGCGCGCGCGCACCTGCGCCACGGAATTCTCAGGATGGCGGAGCGCCCCTTCGAGTTGCTCGAGGTGCCAGGTTCCCGCCGGGACGGGGCACGGGCGGGCGACCAGATCTCCTGGGTCGTCGCTCGGGGGCGGCAAGGTGCTCAGGTGATCGGCGACCGCGCCTGCGAACTCCGCGCTCCACGCCGACGGAGTCCGCGCCTCACCCCGCGCGACCCGCTGCAACCATGAGCACCCCGCGGACAGCAGATCCTCGGCGGCTCGTTCCACCGGGCGGATGATATAGCGGATCGGCGAGCCGGAGGACCACGACGGCGACGCTCGACATCGCTCCCAGCAGCGGCGATGTCAAAGCGACGGGACTGCGGCGAGCGGCGGGTCGCCGACGCGGAGCGCTCGAAAGGTCAGGAGTCCATTTCGACGCCCGGCTGGGAATCCCCGGAGCCCTCGAGGCGACTCGGACGGAGCGGCCGGCTCTCTTGGCTCACGCCTGAAAGGCGAGCATTTCCGGCGAGAAAGCACTTTGGACGCGCCGGCGTTGACAATTAATCGAATGTATGATTAATTACCGCTCAGGATGCCGGACCAGAGACGCCTCAGGCCCTCGCGGCGCGGTCGGCGCCACCGCGGACCCGGCCGTCCCACCGGGCGCGACGGCGGCCGCGACGTCCGCGAGGCGCTGCTCGAGGTGGCGGGCGAGCTCTTCTCCGAGCGGGGGGTGAACGAGGTCTCCTTGCGCGAGCTGGCGCGCGCCGCGGGAGTGACGCCCGCCATGGTGCACTACTACTTCGGCGACAAGCAGGGACTCTACGAGGCGCTCCTCGAACGCGCCCTCTCTCGCGTGCTCGCGCGCGTGCGCGAGATCGTCGCGGCCGAGCGCGAAGACCTGGGCGAGATCGCCGACTTCCTCCGCGTGGTCGTGGGAGCGCTCTCCTCGGAGCGCTGGATTCCCTCGCTCATCATCCGGGAGGTGATCGCCGATACCGGCCGTTTCCGCGAGCGCTTCATCCGCGACTTCGCCTCACAGATCGCGCGCATCGTCCCGGAGGTTCTCGGGCGGGAGCTCGCGGCCGGGCGCCTGCGCCGAGACCTCGATCTTCCCCTCGCCTTCGTCTCGCTGCTCGGGATGATGGCGTGGCCCTTCGCGGCGCGACCGGTTCTCGAGCGCGTGCTCGGCCTCGATTTCGAGGCCGAGGATTTCCCACAGCGGTTCTCGGAGCACACCCGACGCCTCTTCCTGGAAGGCGCGCAACCGCGGCAGGTAGACGGATGAGAGCACTGGCCCTCCTCACCCCGGGAATCGTCGCTCTGCTCGCGCTCCTTGGGTGCGGCGACGCCGCGCAAGACGGAGTCGCGGTCGGCACCCTGGAGCGCGACCGCATCGAGCTGATCGCGGAGGCCCAGGAGCCGATCGCCGAGATCCCGGTCCGCGAAGGTCAGTCGGTGCAGGAGGGCGATCTTCTGGTGCGTCACGACGGCGGGCGACTCGCAGCCCAGGTCGCCCAGGCGGAGAGCGCGCGCGACCGGGCTGCCGCGCGGCTCGCGGAGCTGGTGCGGGGGCCCCGCGCGGAGCGGATCCGCGAGGCCCGGGCGCGGCTCTCGGGGGTGGAGAGCCTGCTCGGGACCGCGGAGCGGGACCTCGAGCGCACGCGAAAGCTGGTGTCTCAGGGCGTGCTGGCACCCGACCAGCTCGATCGCGAGCAGGCCCGCCGCGACGACGCGCTCGCCTCGCGCGACGCGGGGCGGGCGGTGTTCGAGGAGCTCGAGCGGGGAACCACCGAAGAGGAGCTCGAGCAGGCGCGGGCCGCGCTCGCGGAGGCGGAGGCGGCCCTCGCCGACCTGCGCATCCACCGCGAGCGCCTGCTGGTTCGGGCACCGCGGGCCGGCCAGATCGACGCCCTCCCCTACGAGGTGGGTGAGCGGCCGCCGCAGGGAGCGCCGGTGGTGGTGATGCTCGCCGATACCGCGCCCTACGCGCGCGTCTACGTTCCGGAGCCCTCGAGGGTGAGGATCCGCCCCGGCCTCGACGTCACCGTCCGCGTCGATGGCGTCGCAGAGACATTCGCCGGGCGGGTGCGCAGCGTCTCCCACGACGCGGTCTTCACACCCTACTACGCACTCACCGAGCGGGATCGCAGCCGCCTCTCCTACCTCGCCGAGGTGGAACTCCTCGATCCCAAGGCTCGCGACCTGCCGACGGGGATTCCGGTCGAGGTGGTGCTCGGTTCCGGCTCGGCGACGGAGGCGTCCGGCGATGAGTGACGAGATCGCGATCCGCGCCCACGACCTGACCCGCTCCTTCGGCGCGCTCCTGGCCGTCGACCACGTGGACCTCGAGGTCCGCCGCGCCGAGATCTACGGATTTCTCGGTCCCAACGGCTCGGGGAAGACCACCACGATCCGGATGCTCTGCGGGCTCTTGAGGCCGTCCGAAGGCGAGGCCGAGGTGCTCGACTGTCGGGTCCCCGCCGACGCCGAGCGGCTGCGCCGCAAGATCGGCTACATGACCCAGCGCTTCTCCCTCTACGAGGACCTCACGGTGAGGGAGAACCTCGAGTTCATGGGCGAGATCTACTCGATCCCGTCGGCGAAGAGCCGAACGCGCATCGACCAGCTTCTCGCCGAGTATCGCCTCGGGAGCCGCCAGAAGGACCGCGTCGGGAACCTCTCGGGAGGGCAGAAGCAGCGCCTGGGCCTCGCCGCCGCCATGGTGCACGAGCCGGAGCTGCTCTTTCTCGACGAGCCCACCAGCGCGGTCGATCCCGAGAACCGGCGCGAGTTCTGGGAGTCGCTCTTCCGGCTCGTCGACCGCGGCACCACGATCCTCGTCTCCACCCACCTGATGGACGAGGCGGAGCGCTGCCACCGGATTGCGATCCTCGACCGCGGAGCGCTGGTTGCCGACGGGACTCCTCGTGAGCTGATGAGGGGAATCGACGCCGCCGTGCTCGAGATCGAGTCGGCGCATCTGTCCGCGGCCCGCGCCGTCCTCGGCCAGATCGACGGGGTGCTGAGCGTGGCGCAGCTCGGGACGCGCCTGCACGCGCTCGTCGAGCTCGCCCTCGAAGACCCGGAGGGGACGGTGCGCGCCGCCCTCGGGCGCGCGGGCGTCGAGGCGGCGGTCGGGCTCACCCCCGCCAATCTCGAGGATGTCTTCGTCGCCGCGACCCGGTCGCGGCCGGAGTAGGGATCGCCATGCCGCAGTTCCTGGGCCGAATGCTCGCGATCGCCCGCAAGGAGGTGCGCCAGCTCCGGCGCGATCGCCTCACCTTCGGGATGATCGTCGGAATTCCGCTGATCCAGCTCGTGCTCTTCGGCTACGCCATCAACCAGGACGTGCGCCACCTGCGCGCCGG
>Ga0214473_10005028_pt1 | contig 15852 bp, 15 predicted proteins | sample RVTome_7_FD_203509 | JGI IMG/M metagenome (GOLD analysis project Ga0214473, IMG submission 203509) | Soil microbial communities from uranium-contaminated site in the Upper Colorado River Basin, Wyoming, United States - RVT98D197 | ecosystem: Environmental > Terrestrial > Soil > Contaminated >... | reverse complement strand
GACGGGCGGCAAGGTCAAGGTTCAGACCTTCCCCGGCGGAACTCTCCTGCCAGCCAAAAACATCCTGGACGGGGTGATCTCCGGCCTGGCCGACATCGGCAACTTCGCCATGAGCTACCAGCCGGGGAGATTCCCCTTGTCCGAGGCGGTGGATCTTCCTTTGGGTTTCACAAGCTCCAAGGTCGCAAGCCTGACGCTCTACGACCTCGTCGAGAAGTACCAGCCGAAGGAGTTCGAGAAGGTAAAAATTCTGACCCTCTTCACCTGCCCGCCGACCAATTTCATGACGAAGACTCCCGTGAAGTCCCTGAAGGACCTGAAAGGGCTGGAGCTGCGGGTGGCGGGGACAAGCGCCGAGGTCGTAAAGCGCCTGGGCGGCATCCCCGTGGCCATGCCCCAGTCGGAGACTCCCGAGGCGATCCAGAAGGGGGTGGTCAAGGGAATGGTATCGTCCATGGAAATCCTCCAGGACTTCAAGTTCGCCGCATACACGCCCTACGCGACCGTAGCCAACCTGCCGGTCGTCACCTTCGCGGTCGTCATGAACAGGGAGAAGTGGAACGGCCTGCCGCCGGACGTGAAGAAAGTGCTCGACGACATGCGCCGGGAGCAGGCGCTGTGGACAGGGACCTACGTGGACAACCACGTGACGGAAGCCCTCGCCTGGTCCAGGAAGAACTACAACCACCAGGTCTTCACGCTTCCGGCATCCGACGCCGAGAACGTAAAGAGCCTTCTGAAGCCGATGGTCGACGAATACGTGAAGCGGGTTACGGCGCAGGGCCTCCCCGGCGGCAAGATCGTGGCCGACGCCATGGCGCTCAAGAAGAAGAACGAGCAGCAGCACAAGTAGTCTTCGCCTTTCGATGGACATTGAACGGGCTTCCGCGCTGCTGCGGAAGCTGATGATGATTGCGGGGGGCGTGGCGCTCCTGGCGCTCACGCTCCTCGCAACGGGGAACGTGGCCTTGCGGATCGTCGGCGCCCCGGTCGGCGGGACGTACGAGGTGGTCTCCTTCCTCGGGGCGATCGTCACCGCGGGCGCGCTCGGCCACACCCAGAAACGGAAGGCCCACATCGTCGTCGACATCCTTTCGGACAGGTTTCCGGGGCCCTTCAAGCGCGTCCTGGACGCCGCGAGCTACGCGATCACTTTGGTCCTGTTCTCCATCGTCTCCTGGCAGACATTCGTGTACGGGAAGAGGCTGTGGGTGACCGGAGAGCTCTCGGAGACCCTGAAAATCGCCTACCACCCCTTCGTGTTCCTTGTCTGCATCGGGTTCGCGGTCCTCGCGTTGACCCTGCTCCTCGATCTCCTGGAGACCCTCTGGAAGAAAGGGGACCCGCGGTGAGCGGCCCGGCCGTCGGCTTGTACGGCATAGCGGCCATGTTCTTCATCCTCTTCGTGCTGCGGGTTCCCGCGGCGTTCACGATGACGCTTGTCGGGTTCTTCGGAATCGCCTACGTGACCTCCTTCGGGGCGGCCTTCTCCATGATCGGCACAGAGATGTGGAACATCTTCTCCAATTACGGGCTTACCGTCATTCCGCTGTTCATCCTCGTCGGGGAGATCGTCCATTACGCGGGCTACAACTTCAGCCTTTACGACGCGACCTACAAGTGGTTCGGACATTACCGCGGCGGGCTGGCCATGACGACGATCATGGCGTCGGCGGCGTTTTCGGCGATCTCCGGATCCAACACCGCCACCGCAGCCACCATGAGCGCCGTAGCCATCCCCGCCATGAAGGAGTACAAGTACAACCCGATCCTTTCCGCCGGGTCCGTCGCCGCGGGTGCGACGCTCGGGGTCCTGATCCCGCCCTCCATAGTGCTCGTCGTCTACGGCCTCTACACGGGCCAGTCGATCGGAAAGCTCTTCTTCGGCAACGTCATCCCGAGCGCCATCCTGACCGCCGCCATTCTCGGAACGGTGGTCTGGATCTGCCGCAGGCACCCCGAGTGGGGGGCGAGCGGCCCCAGGTTCAGCTGGAAGGAGCGCATGAAGGCCCTTCCGGAGGCGATCGACATCCTAGCCCTGTTCGGGATCATCATGTACGCCCTGTTCACGGGGGTCGTGACCGCCACGGAAGCCGCCGCCGTAAGCTGCTTCCTGGGCCTGGCGATCTGCCTTGCGCGGCGCAAGCTCACCTGGAAGAAGTTCCTGGACTCGATGGAGGAAACGCTGCGAATTTCCTGCATGGTCTTCATGATCGTGGCGGGCGCGGTGATCTTCGCCCGGTTCCTGACTCTCACCCGCCTGCCGTTCGAGGCGGCGGAGTGGATACAGGCGCTTGCGCTGCCCAAATGGATGGTGCTGTGGGTGATACTGCTCTGCTACATCGTCGGAGGCTGCGTCATGGACGCTCTGGCGTTCCTGCTCGTCTCGCTGCCGATCTTCTACCCGCTGGTGATCCACCTGGGCTACGATCCGATCTGGTTCGGCCAGGTGATCACCATCGTAACGACGATGGGCTCCATCATGCCTCCCATCGGCATTTGCTGCTATGTCGTATCCGGGATGTCCGGCATCCCGCTCGGCACGGTATTCCGGGGCGGTTTCTACTACATCCCGTCGTACCTATTGTCGATAGTCATCCTAATGATCTCGCCGTACTGGACGGTGCTCGTGCTGTCCGACCTGGTGAAGTAGAGGCGGCGGGGCGACCCATGAACAACCGGACCCTCATGCTGGGAAACGAGGCGATTGCGCACGCCCTCCTTGAGAACGGATGCAGGATCGCGTCCTCCTATCCCGGGACGCCCGCGTCGGAGATCCTCTCGGCGCTGGCCAGGATCAAGACGGAAGCCGGAATCGCTATGCACGCGGAATGGGCGATAAACGAGAAGGTCGCCTTCGAGATAGCCTACACCGGGGCAATGACGGGGCTGCGCGCGGCGGTAAGCATGAAGCAGGTGGGGCTGAACGTCGCCTCCGACCCCCTGATGAGCGCGGCCTACACCGGCGTCAAGGGTGGGTTCCTCGTGATAAGCGCGGACGACCCGGGTCCCCACTCCTCGCAGACCGAGCAGGACAGCCGGCTGCTGGCCATGGCGGCGAAGATCCCCGTCCTCGATCCCTCCTCGCCCGCCCACGCGCGGGAGCTGGTCGAGGTCGGGTACGAGTTGTCCGAGATCTTCGAGATACCCGTCATGCTGCGCCCGACGACGAGGGTCTGCCACGCCTGCCAGGACGTATCCCCCGGGGAAATACGGCCGTTTCCCAGAAAGGCCGAGTTCCGCAAATCTCCCGGCCGATGGGCGGCTACGCCCGCGTACCGCTACGAGCTGCACCGGCTGTTGAACGGGAAGCTGGCGGCCATCGCCTGCTGGCATCGTACCGCGCCGTTCCGCGCGAACCCGGACGCCGCGGGCCCCCGGGCGATCGTGGCCTCGGGCGTAGCGGCGGCGCACGCCCGGGAGATCCTTTCCGGGTCCGGCCTGTGGGACCGGATCCCCCTTTATCACATCGTGCAGCCTTACCCGCTGCACCCCGAGTTCATTTCACGCCTTCTCGGCACCTACGAGGAGGTCCTTGTGCTCGAGGAGACGGCGGGCGTCATCGAGATGCAGATCATGGACAGGGGCCGCGTGCGGGGAAAGCTCTCCGGCGCCGTGCCGGAGGCGGGGGAACTCCTGCCGGAGATCGCGGAGGAAGCCATAGCGAAGTTCGCCGGGATCGAGACGGGCGGCTCGGCGGCGCCTTCCCCCCAGAGCGGGGGCAGGCGTCCGACCCTTTGCGCAGGCTGCCCCCACAGGTCCAGCTTCTACGCGATAAAGAAGGCCGCTCCGGCGGGGATATACCCCAGCGATATAGGCTGCTACACCCTGGGCTTGAACCTCGGCGGAGTCGACACGGTCCTTTGCATGGGGGCCGCGGTCAGCCAGGCCGCCGGTTTTTACCAGGCCCACCGGCTCTCGGGAAAGGCGGTCGACATCGTCGCCACGATCGGCGATTCCACCTTCTACCACGCGGGCATCCCCCCCCTGATCGACGCGGTCGTCCAGGGGGCCCGCTTCGTGCTCGTGATCCTGGACAACTCCACGACGGCCATGACTGGATTCCAGCCCACGCCGGCGACGGGGAAGGGCGCGGCGGGCGCTCCGGCGGGCGCCGTGGACATGGAGGCGCTGGTGCGCGCCTGCGGCGTGGAATTCTGCAAGGTGGGCACCCCCGGCCGCCTTCCCGAATTCATCGCCCTCCTCAAGGAGGCGGTCGCGCACAGCCGCGAAAGGGGGGTCGCGGTGGTCATCGCGCGCGAGCCCTGCGTCATGGACCGCAGCCAGGCGGACCGGCTTCCCACGCCCAGGAAAGTATTCATCACCGATGCGTGCAACGGCTGCCGGTATTGCACGACGCAGTTCGAATGCCCCGCGCTTCTCTACGACGAGGAGGGAAAGCGCGTTTCCATCGACGGCCTCCTGTGCAACGGCTGCGGCGTCTGCCTCCATGTTTGCCCCCTGGACGCCATCCGCGCCGAGCCGCCGGAGGGGGAGAGCCGGTGACCGCGCGGCAGCAGATATTGGTGAGCGGCGTCGGAGGACAGGGTGTGCTGTTCATCACCCGCCTGCTCGCGGACGCCGCCATAGGAAAGGGGGCGGGCGTCCTCACCTCGGAGACGCACGGGATGGCGCAGCGGGGCGGCGTGGTCGTCTCCCACCTGAAGGTGGGGGATTTCTCGAGCCCGCTCGTGCGCCCGTCGCACGCGGACGGGCTCCTTGTCCTTTCGGCGGAAAATTTCACGCTGCACCGGCGGTTCCTCCGCCCCGCCGGCTGGGCTTTTGTAAACGCCCCGCCGGGCGGCAGCCTGGAAGGCGGGGGGGCGAACGTCCGCGCCGTGGACGCCGACGGCCTTGCGCGGAAAAGCGGCAACCCCATGGCCGCCAACCTGGTCCTGCTGGGCTGCGCCCTTTCAGGATTGGCAAACGCCGAAGGGACGGGCCTTCTTTTCTGCTCTCCAGGGGACGTCGAGGCCGCTCTTAAAAGGCGGCTCCAGGGAAAGGAAAGCCTCCTCGGCGCATCGCTTCAAGCGCTCGCCCTTGGAATGCGGGAAGGAACGCGATAAGTTTATCTGCCATGCTTCTACGATTCCTTCCGAAATACACGGACCCAGCGGACCTGCCGGCCCTGCAGCTCGAGGGGCTGCGGTGGACCGTTTCCCATGCATGGAAGAATTCCCCGTTCTACAGGCGGAAATTCGGGGAGGCGGGCGTCGGGCCCGAAGATATCCGGTCGGTCAAGGACCTCTCCCGGCTTCCCTTCACCACCGCCGAGGACTTGCGGGAAGGGTATCCCCTGCCGCTGCTCTCGGTCCCTCCACGGGACATCGTGCGGATCCATTCCTCCTCCGGGACCACCGGCAAGCGAAAGATACTCTGTTATACGCAGAAGGATATAGACGACTGGCTCTACATGTTCGCCCGTTGCTACGAACTTGCGGGGGTCACCCGGGACGACCGGGTGCAGATCTGCGTGGGGTACGGGTTGTGGACGGCAGGAGCTGGCTTCCAGCTCGGAGCCGAGAAGCTTGGCTCGATGACGATTCCTGCGGGGCCCGGGAACCTGGACCTCCAGTGCACCTTCCTCCTGGACCTTCGAACGACGGTCCTGTGCTGCACGGCCTCGATGGGGCTTCTGCTGGCCGAGGAGGTGCACGCCCGCGGGATACGCGGCCGGCTTGCCCTGAAGAAGGTCATCCTGGGCGCGGAGCGGACGAGCGATGCGATGATCGCCACGATAAAGGACCTGCTGGGCGTGAAGGAGGTATACGACATCCCCGGGCTCACCGAGCTCTACGGGCCCGGCACCGGGCTTTCCTGCCGCATGGAGGCGGGGATACACTACTGGGCCGACTTCTACGTCCTGGAGATTCTCGACCCCGGGACCCTGGAGCCCGTCGCCCCCGGAGAAATCGGCGAGATGGTTTACACGACTCTCGGAAAGGAGGGCGCTCCCCTCGTCCGTTACCGGTCGCGCGACCTGACGCGGTTCATCGACGGCGACTGCGCCTGCGGCTGCATCCTTCCCAGGCACGACCGGATCCTGGGACGATCGGACGACATGGTCGTCTTCCGCGGCGTCAACATCTACCCCGGCCAGGTGGACGAGGTCCTCTCCAGGGTCGACGGCGCGGGCAGCGAGTACCAGGTGATCTTCGACCGGCGGGAAGACGGGAAGGACTACATGACCGTCAAGGCAGAGCGCGCAGCCGGCCTCGGAGAGAGCGCGAACGGCGCGCTGGCCGGCGCGATCGCGGGCGAAATCAAGCGCAACCTCATGGTGTCGTGCTCCGTGGAAATCGCGCCGTACGGGACTTTCCCCCGCTCGGAGAGGAAGACCCGGCGCATTTTCGACAACCGCCGCTATTGAGTCCCGCCGCGGCCGCAGCCGTTATTCTTCTTGCGCTGGCGGTCGCTGCGCCACATACGGCATCTTCGTTCCAGGGGCCGCTCCGTGCAAGGAACGGCTTCCCGCTCTCGTCCATCCTCGACGCGCCGTACCTTGAACGGGCGGCCTGCGAAGATTCGCTTTCCTTCAGCCTGTCGCACTCCAGCGTCGATTTCATCGAATCGGACGGCGGGCTTGATTTCCGGATAGACCTGGAAGCGACCGAGCTTGCAGTGAGGTACGGAAAAACCTTTGCCGGGTCCGTTGAAATAGGCGTCGACGTTCCCATAACAAGCTTCAACGGCGGCTTCCTGGACGAAAGCATCGTGGAGTTCCACGAGGTTTTCGGAATCGAGTCCGGCAAGCACACGGAGGGGCCCGAGCGTTTCCGGTTCGAAGTGAGCAAGGACGGCCAGACTGTCGTAAGGGGAGAAAGCGGCCGCATAGGTCTTGGGGACATAAGGGCGTACGCGAAAAAAGAGCTGTTCCGGGACGATGCCCTCGCGGTTGCCCTGTTGGCGGACCTTGAATTACCTACCGGCAATCCGAGGAAAGGGTACGGAAACGGCCGGCTCGACAAGAGGGTCGCAATCCTCGCCGAGCGGAAGTTCGGCGGCCGGGTCAACGTATTCGCAAATATAGGGAAGGTGTTCCCGGGAGACCTCCGCGGTTTCGCGACGCTGCCCTTCGACGACTACCGGTACGGCGGGTTGGGCATCGAGGCCGCCCTCTCGAAGCGAAGCAGCCTCCTCGGGCAGTTTTTCATCCAGGACACGCCGCTGCCGCGCGAAGGTTTGGTGTTCCCGGTCCTGCTGGCGAGGCCGGCGCTCTTCACCGTCGGCTACCGGTACTCCTCCGGCATGAACGTTTACGAGTTTTCCCTTACCGAAAACCTGAAGCCCTCGTTTTCCCCGGACCTGATGCTGAACGTGACGATCAGAAGAAACCGGAAGTGACGCGGGATATCAGCTCCGTTCATCCCTTTGCCGACGCAGGGCAAACACTTTTTCCAGGAACATGTCCATCAGGGAAATGTCCCTCATGCGCCCTTCATCCTCCACGGGGACCTCGGGGAAATGCTCCATGAAAGCTTTAGTGAACAGCCCCGTCCCGGACAGCGCCCCGGCGGAAGGATCGCCCAGGACCGCGATCCGTTCCTTCCCCGAGCAGCAGGGCGAGTTCCGCTTGCAGACGTAGCCGCAAAGTTCCCGGGACTCCAGTTCCCGGAGACGGGCCAGCGTCCATCGCATGACCGGCTCCGTACGGTCTGTCCCGCTTTTCACCGCGATCAGGCAGGGAGACGCCGGATCTCCCGCCAACCGCATCGGCTCCCGCGGGATCGGAAGGCCGCTTTCGACCTCGGGGCACACCGGGATCAGCTGGACGCGTCCGGCCAGCTTCCCGACGAGAATCTCGTCCCGCTTGTGGCCTCCGTCGTACCGGACCCGCTCCCCCAGCAGGCAGGCGCTCACAAGAACATGGGCAGTCATTGCGGTTTTTTCCCCCGGGGAAGGACGATCCGGTCCAGCCCCATATCCTCGTCTTCCCGGTGCATGACCGTGGCTCCCGTGCGCGCTATGCCCAGGATGCCGAATTCCTCGAACATGCGTATGGTGCTTTCGACGTTCTCCTGCCTGCCCGCGATCTCCACGATCATGTGCGCCGGGGCGACGTGGATGACTTTCCCGTCCAGTATCTGCGCCGTAGCCGTCACGTGCACCCGGTCCTGTGGGGTCGCGCGCACCTTAAGGAGCACCAGCTCCCGGTTGATCACGTTCGCGTCGGTCACGTCCTCGGTCTTCGGGATCTCCGTGATCTTCTCTATCTGCTTGACGACCTGCTCGAACTTGTTTCCCTCGTCATGGGAGAAGGAAATCGTCATGCGGCTGATCCCGGCGACGTGGGTGTGCCCCACCGTGATCGTCTCGACGTTGTACCGCTTCTTGCGGATCAGGGAAAGCAGCTTGTAAAGGACCCCGGGCTGGTTGTGGGCGAACGCCAGGATGGTGTGCAGCTTATTCCGTTTCATCGGGTTACCTTCATGTCGGAGAAGCGGGACCCCGCCGGTATCATGGGAAGGATCATCTCTTCCATGTCCGTCACGATCTCCAGGAGATAGGCTCCCTTGTGCTTCATCGCGCGCTTCAACGCCGGGACGAGCGCTTTCCCTTCCTTCACCCTCTCCCCGGCTATGCCGTACGCCCCGGCGAGGGCGATGAAGTCCGGGTTCATCACCGGCGTGCCGACGAAACGGCTCCCGTGGAAGAGGTCCTGCCATTGCCGGACCATTCCCAGGAAATTGTTGTTCAGGAGAACGATCTTGAGATCGATTTTCTGCTCCATGATGGTACCCAGTTCCTGGATGTTCATCTGGAAGGATCCGTCCCCGACGACAACCCAAACCCGCTCCGAGGGACGTGCGAACTTCACCCCCATCGCCGCCGGGACCGAGAAGCCCATCGAACCAAGCCCCCCGGAATTGAACCAGGTGTTGAACCGCCGGAACCGGTAGTACCGGGCCGCGAACATCTGGTGCTGCCCCACGTCGGCCACCACGTTATCCTTTCCGTCGGTCAGTTCCGACAGCTTCCGGATAACGCTTCCCATAAGCAGTCTCTTGCCGTCCCGTCGGCCGTTCTCCCGGTTCACGGGATCCATGCGTTCCCACTCCCTGTGGTTCTCGGCCGCGAATTCATACCATTCCTTGTACGGTTTCGACTCGACGACCTTGGCCATTTCCACGACTGCCGGCTTAAGGTCGCTGTATACGGCGAGCGTTGCACGCACGTTCTTGTTAATTTCGGAGGGGTCCTGCTCGACGTGGATCACGCTCGCGTTTTTCGCGTATTCGTCGAGTTTCCCGGTCACGCGGTCGTCGAAGCGCATTCCCAGCGCAATGATCAGATCGGCGTGATCTATCGCCCGGTTGGCCTCCACGGTCCCGTGCATTCCCATCATTCCGAGGCATTGCGGGTGGTCGGCCGGGAGGGCGCTGATCCCGTGCAGCGTGAAGGAAAAAGGCATCCTCGACCGTTCGATGAACCGGCGCACCTCGGCCTGCGCGCCCGACTGGATCACTCCGTGGCCCACGAAGACGATCGGCCGTTTCGCGCCGGCCATGAGTTTTTTGGCATGGGCCAGCTGGTCGCTTCCGATTCCCGGCGGGGCCGGGACGGGGTAACGTATGGTCGTGTCGAAGTCGCCGTCGGGGACGACCGCGTTCGAGATGTCCTTCGGCAAGTCGATGTTGACCGGTCCCTTGCGGCCCGTGTTGGCGAGATAGAACGCTTCTCTCACGATCCGCGGGATCTCGTACGGATCGTCCAGGATGTACGACTGCTTCGTGACCGGCACCAGCATGCCTATGATGTCGCTTTCCTGGAAGGCGTCGGTCCCGATCACTGCCGTGGCGACCTGCCCCGTGATGGCGACGATCGGGATCGAGTCCATGTGGGCATCCGCTATCCCGGTCATCAGGTTCGTGGCCCCGGGCCCGGAGGTGGCTATGCATACACCGACCCTCCCCGTGGCCCGCGCCATCCCCTGCGCGGCGAACGCCGCCGCCTGCTCGTGCCGGACCATCACGTGCTTGAGCCGGGGATACTTCGGGAACGCGTCGTACACCGGCATGATCGCGCCCCCCGTATAGCCGAACAGGTACGTCACCCCTTCCTTCACGAGGGACCGGCACATCAGCTCCGCTCCGGTGATTGTTTTCTTCCTGATCGTCATCGGCAATCCCCCCGGTCCCCGTTCCTAGCTGGTCACGGCGCCCTTCGACGCGCTGCCTACCAGCCTGGCGTATTTGCCCAGCACCCCGCGCGGGTATTTAGGCTCCGGGGTCTTCCACTTCGAAAGCCTGCTTGCGATTTCAGCCTCGCTCGCCTCCAGGGAAATCGATCTCTTTGCCGGGTTTATGGTTATCATGTCACCTTCACGTACTATGGCTATGGTCCCGCCTGCCTGCGCTTCGGGCGCGATATGGCCGACCATTATACCGTGAGTGCCGCCTGAAAAACGCCCGTCGGTGACCAGCGCGACGTCCTTTCCAAGCCCCGCCCCCATCAGCGCCGCCGACGGGGAAAGCATCTCCCGCATCCCCGGCCCGCCTTTCGGGCCTTCGTGCCGGATCACTATCACGTCCCCCTTGCGTATTTTCCCCGAGAGTATCGCATCCAGCGCGTCCTCCTCGCGGTCGAATACCCGTGCCGGCCCCGTATGATGGTCCAAGGATTTCCCGCTGAGTTTCAGGACCGCGCCTTCCGGGGCGAGATTCCCGCGAAGCACCGAGATGTGATGCCCGGGCGGGGCATAAGGACGGTCCGGCGAGGAGAAGATGTCCTGTCCGGGGGGGCTTGGGCGTTCCTTCGCAAGGTTCTTCGCCACCGATTTCCCGGAGACGGTCAGGCAGTCCCCGTGGAGAAGCCCGGCGTTTAGCAGCGTCTTCATCGCCATCGGGATGCCGCCTATCCTGTCGAGGTCCGACATCACGTACTTCCCGAAGGGCTTGAAGTTGCCCAGAAGCGGAACCCGCTGCCCGATCCTGTGGAAATCGTCGAGCTCCAGCGGGACCCGCGCCTCGTTCGCCAGGGCGAGAAGATGCAGGACCCCGTTCGTCGAGCCGCCCAGGGCCATCATGACCGCGATGCCGTTCTCGAAGGCCTCGCGGGTCGCTATTTCTCGGATACGGATCCCCCGGCGCAGAAGCAAAAGCAGCGCCTGAACGGAATCGATGCAGTCCTTCCTCTTGTCCCCCGATATCCTGTTCCGCCTGTCGACCGCGGCGTGGGATGCGGAACCCGGGATGCTCAATCCCATCGCTTCGATCACCGACGCCATCGTGTTGGCGGTGTACATCCCCCCGCATGAACCGGCCCCCGGGCAGGAGTGGCATTCCACCTGGCGCAGGCCCTCGTCCGTCATCCTTCCCGCCGCGTGCGCTCCGACCGCCTCGAACGCGCTTACGATCGTCAGGTCCTCCCCCTTGTATCGGCCCGGCAGTATCGTCCCCCCGTAAAGCGTCAACCCGATCGCGTTGTTCCGCAGGATCGGCATGACGGCGCCCGGTATGCTCTTGTCGCAGCCGGAAAGCGTGATTATCCCGTCCGCCGCGTACCCTTCGTGCATGGTCTCGATGCAGTCGGCGATGAGGTCGCGCGACATGAGGGAGTACTTCATCCCTTCCATGCCCATCGTCTCCCCGTCGCTGATGACCGGCGTGCCGAACAGGAACGGCTTTCCCCCGGCAGCCACCAGCTCCCGGAAAATGACGTCGCCGAGCTTCCGGATATGGTCGTTGCAGGGGGTCGCGTTCGTGTAGGGGCATGCCACCGTTACGATCGGCTTGGAGAAGTCCCCATCCTTGAAATCGACGGCCCGGAGCATGGCGCGGGCGGCCGCGCGCTTGGCCCAATCCGCCCCGCCGGGAGTGCCGGTGAGAAGTCCGCTGCGATGTTTCAATTTCCTGGTGCCATCCGCCATGGGAGTCTCCGATCCGCGGTGTCTGCAAGTCCGGGATGTTCCATTCGGCACGCGGCCGGAGGGTCGAGCCGGAGGGCCGACATAGGAAAGATGCCCAACGCAGTGGAGAAGTTTCTAATTTTTCGAACGGTTAGGATTCCCGCCCCCGAAGAAACCTATCGCTTCCACACGGCATCGACTCTTGAGGGAGAAAGAATTCCATGCCAACGCTTTTCAGGAAGATCTGGGACCGCCACGTCGTCGCGGACCGGCCCGACGGGACATCCCTTCTCTATATCGACCGCCACCTTGTCCACGAGGTGACGAGCCCGCAGGCATTCGAGGCCCTCCGGCTTGCGGGACGAAAGGTGCGCCGTCCGCTTTCACTGCTGGCGGTGCCCGACCACAACGTGCCCACGTCGCCCGACCGTCTCGAACGCATAGAGGATCCCGACAGCAGGATCCAGATCCAGACGCTGCGGGAGAACGCCAAGGCGGCTGGAATCGTCCTCTTCGACATCGACGACATCCGCCAGGGGATCGTGCACGTAACCGGCCCGGAGACAGGCCTGGTGCTGCCCGGCATCACGGCGGTCTGCGGCGATTCCCACACCTCCACCCTCGGCGCGTTCGGGACCGTCGCATTCGGGATCGGCACTTCCGAAGTCGAGCAGGTCCTCGCCACCCAGACGCTTTGGCAGAAAAGGCCCCGGGAGATGAGAATTACGGTCACGGGCGCGACGGGGTTCGGCGTTTCGGCGAAAGACGTGATCCTTTCGATCATCGCGAAGATCGGCGCCGCCGGCGGGGCTGGATATGCCATCGAGTACGCGGGCGACGGTATCCGCCGGATGTCGATGGAAGAGCGGATGACGGTCTGCAACATGACTATCGAGGCGGGATCCCGCTTCGGATTGACGACTCCCGACGAGACGACTTTCGCTTACCTGCATGGGCGGCCCGCGGCCCCCGGGGCGGCGCAATGGGAATCTGCGGTCGCCGACTGGAGGACCCTGCCCACGGACGCCGGAGCATCCTTCGACCGTGAAGTGTCTATCGACGCATCGCGGCTCGCTCCGCAGGTGACGTGGGGGACGAGCCCCGAAGACGCCCTTCCGGTTACCGGGGCCGTGCCGGACCCTGCCGACCAGCCGGACCCCGGGATCCGCGCAAGAATGGAGCGGTCGCTGCGGTACATGGACCTTGCACCCGGAACCCGCTTCACTGACATCCCGGTCGTCAAGGTATTCATCGGATCGTGCACGAACGCCCGCATAGAGGATTTGAGGCTTGCGGCGAAAGTGGCGAAGGGCCGCAGGGTGGCCGACGGCGTGACCGCCATGGTCGTGCCCGGCTCCGGACTGGTCAAGCGCCAGGCCGAGAACGAAGGGCTCGACCGGATTTTCCTCGAGGCCGGATTCCAGTGGAGGCTTCCCGGCTGCTCCATGTGTCTCGGCATGAACCCGGACAAACTTAAGCCGGGAGAGAGGTGCGCCTCAACCTCGAACAGGAATTATGAGGGCAGGCAGGGGCCGGGCGGGCGGACCCACCTCATGAGCCCCATGATGGCCGCCGCTGCGGCGGTCACCGGCAGGATCGTCGACGTCAGGGAGGTGCTGGCGGCATGATCGAGAAGTTTTCCGACTTGAAGGCCGTTGCGATCCCGCTGGACAGGATGAACGTCGACACCGACGCCATACTTCCCGCGCGGTTCCTCAAGACCATCAAGCGCACCGGGCTCGGAGGCAACCTCTTTCATGCGTGGAGATTCGACGAGAGCGGAAGCGAAGCGCCGGGCTTCCCGCTGAACATGGCTCCATACAGGAGCGGAAAGATCCTCGTGACGGGGGAAAACTTCGGCTGCGGCTCTTCCCGGGAACACGCCGTTTGGGCCCTTATGGATTACGGGATCCGGGTCGTCATAGCTCCGTCGTTCAGCGACATCTTCTACGCGAACGGCCTGAAGAACGGGCTCCTTCCCGTTCGTCTCGCACCGGGCGATGTGCGCGCGCTGATCGACCTGCTGCTGGCATCTCCCGGCGGGGAGATCTCGGTGGATCTCCATACACAAACGGTGATCGGACCGGACGGCGCTTCTTACGCGTTCGAAATCGGAGCGTTCCCCAAGGAGTGCCTCCTCAAGGGATTGGACGAGATCGCCATGATCCTCGAGCGCGAAGCGGACATCTCCCGCTACGAGCGCGAATGGAAGAGGAAGACGCCCTGGCTGTTCGCGGATATCTGACCCGTTACCGCTTTTTCAGCTTGGCGACGGCGCCTTCGACGCCCCGTTTCAACTCATCCAGCGCGGCTTCCGCCCCCTTTCGAAGATCCTCCCACGCATCTCCGCCGGTCTTCTTGAGCTCGTCGAGCTTTTTCCGGGCGGCTTCCTGCCTTGCGTGCAGGTCGTCGATCTGGTCCTTGTACTTGACCCGGGCGTCCGCACCCAGCTTGTCCGCCTTGCCGCGGAGCTTTTCGATCTCCGCTCCCCATTCCTTGAGGGTGGCTTCGACCTTCTCCTGGTACTGTTCCCTGGACCCGGCAACGGGCTCTTCGTAAACCAGCACCCGGATAAGGCCGATCGTTTCGCCCTTTTCCCCGGTGGTGGCGGCGTCGCTCAAGGAGATCACCCTTTTGATCCCGCGGGAGGCTATGAACCCCTCGATCTCCCTGTCCAGTTCTTCAAGTTCGCTCATGGCATGAAAGATCTTGAGCTGGGAAGTAAAAGTCTTCACCTTGATCATGGCGAGCGTCTCCTCCTTTACGGGCGCCGCAGGATTCACCGGCGTTTCTCCATCGCCCCTTGATGGTATACCGGATCACGCGGCCTTTGCCAGTTCCTCCCTGGCTTCGACCCCTTCCTTGACCAATATGACGGGTCGGTTCGCCGCGGCCGCAACCGTTTCCGCCACGCTCCCCTTGAACATGCGCGAGAGCCCGGTGCGCCTGTGCGTCCCCATCACGATGATATCCACGTTTTCCTTTCGCGCGCAGGAGAGAATCGCCGAGGCAGGGTCTCCTTCCATCACGTCGCACTGCACCGCCCTGCCGCACTGGCGAATCCGGTTTGCAACCTCCTGGAGATACATCATGCCCCGGATCGCGCCCGCGTACACCTGGAGGGAAGATACGTTGATGCGGGCCTCCGGGACCGCCGCCAGCGAATCCTGCGCGGCGTTGACGAGGACTATCTCCGCGCCGTTCCCATGCGCCAGCTCCAGCGCGTGTCCGATGGCCGCTTCCGCAAGTTGGGACCCGTCCAGGGGAACCAGGATCTTGGAGTACATGATGAATCCTCCTTTCCGGAGTTGTCACCTTTCGGTGACATTGCGGCGAAAAAAAAGATCCTATGCCGCCTCCCGTTCCGCGATGCATTGTCCGCAGATCATCCTGATCGCGGACTCCAGCTGTTGCCACCCCTCTTCCGAGCGGATTCTCACCGCGCCGAAGCTGCCGACTTTCCGCGAGCGCACCGCTAGGTAATTGATCCCCGCCGTCACGAGCGTGACCACCGCCGCCATGTCGGCGGTCGGGTGCCCCGCGCTTCCGGCGATGACCCCGTAGAGTTTCTTAGTGAAATCCTTCCTGACCTTGTGCAGCACCTTAGACAGCTCGTTCCGCTCGATCGCCTCCCAGGCCAGTATCTCCAAGGTCACCGGACGTTTCCGGATCGCGCGGGCGAAATTGCACAGCAGCTCCGCCACGGCTTTTTGCAGCGGGGCCCGTTGAAGCGCTCCGGGATCGCTCCCCGCTACCTCCTCGATCGTGGGCCAGTATGACCCGGCCTCCGCATATGCCCGCAGAAGCTCCGGCATGCCGCCGAAGTACCGGTAGATAAGGACCTTGTCTACTTTCGCCTGCCTGGCCACGGCATTGATCCCGAAGTTCCGGAATCCCTTCTCCGCGAGGATCCTCCCGACCGCGCGGAGGATCTTCTTCTCGGTTTCCTGACGGTCCCGCGCCATCCTTCCTCCTCATGTCACCTGCTGGTGACATGTATATTC
>Ga0214473_10005027_pt1 | contig 15854 bp, 13 predicted proteins | sample RVTome_7_FD_203509 | JGI IMG/M metagenome (GOLD analysis project Ga0214473, IMG submission 203509) | Soil microbial communities from uranium-contaminated site in the Upper Colorado River Basin, Wyoming, United States - RVT98D197 | ecosystem: Environmental > Terrestrial > Soil > Contaminated >... | reverse complement strand
CGCGATCTGCCCGCCGCGCACGGCGCAGGTCACCGCGTCGCACACCGCCACGTACGCCCCGGTGATGCTGGCGGTGCGCGTGCCCCCGTCGGCCTGGAGCACGTCGCAGTCGACCAGGATGGAGTTCTCGCCCAGGGCCGCCAGGTCGACCACGGACCGCAGCGACCGGCCGATGAGCCGCTGAATTTCCTGCGTCCGCCCGTCGACGTTCGTTCGGTTACGCCGGCGCCGCTCGGTCGTCGCGCCCGGCAGCATGTCGTATTCGGCTGTTACCCAGCCGGTTCCCTGCCCGGCTTTCCAGGGGGGCACGTGGTCATCCCAGCACGCCGTGCACAACACCACCGTCCGTCCGGCACGGATGAGGACCGAGCCGGGGGCGTTCTGGGTGTAGCCGCGGGTCATCTCCACCGGGCGAAGGTCAGCGGGGCGCCGTCCGTCTTTGCGTGCCACGGATCGCTCCTGGTCCTGAAATCAGCGGCCGCGCCGTCCCCTCGACGCAACCCGCGTGACCATAGGGGCGCGCTTTAAGGGTGTCAACGCGGAGCGGCGCACGTGTTGTTCAACAGGAGATTCGATCGGTGTTGGCGACACATGCCCGAGCCCGCTGGCGACGCGGCGGTGCTTTGCCGGCCCCGTCACCCGAGTGCACACGCGCGACCGCAGACTAGTACCGTGAATCAGAAGTTCCGCGACGCACTGAGGGAGCCGCTGTAGCGTCCGCCCCCCGTGGCGGACGTCGGGCGCCGAAGCGTTGCGACGTTCAACGGCCGGCAGGGGCGCCGGCCGCTGCATAGTCGCGAAACTTGTGGAACAGCATACTAGCCGGCATCATCGTCCTTCAAAGTTTCTGTGGCCCCCGCCGCCAAGGCGTCGAGGCATTTCCTTGCGGCGCCGCCGATTGCGCGGAAGACCAGCCGGCGCCGGGTTTCCCCCAGGGGTGACAGTTCCACCCAGAGCCGGTCCTCGGGCAGTGCCAACTCGACCCGATCGGCCCACTCGACGATGACCGCCGAGTCCGGCGCGATCAACTCGTCGAACCCCAAGGCTACGAGCTCAGTGGGGCCCTTCAGCCGATACGCGTCCACGTGGTACAGGGCGAGCCGGCCGGAATACTCGTGAATCAGCGTGTACGTCGGGCTGGTGACTTGTCGCGCGTCGGCCCCGCCGTTGCCGACGGCGACTCCCTTGACGAATTGGGTTTTTCCCGCACCGAGCGGGCCGACCAGCCCCACGACCACCCCTCCGACCAGCGAGCGGCCCAGCGACTCTCCCAGCCTGAGCGTTTCCTCGGCTGAGCCCGTTTCCCGCACGAGGACTGGCGGAGCCGCCGACATCAGTGCACCCACCCCCGCGGTTCGAGCGGCCTGGTCGCGCCGTCCGCACCGCGGACGCTCAGCCCCGCGTTGGTGACCGTACCGATGGGCCACGCCGGCGCGCCGAGCTCGCGGGCGTCCGGCGCGGCAGCGAAGAGCAACTCGAAGTCCTCCCCGTCGCTGAGGGCATGGTCCAACGGAGCCCGACCGTCCTCGGCGCCGGCGCGCCCGGCGTCGGCGCTGACCACCTCGTCGAGTTGCCGTTCGTCCAGCATTGCCCCGACGCGCGAGGCCTCGCAAAGTCGCCAGAGGTCGAGGGAAAGACCGTCGGAGATGTCTATCATGGCGTGCAGGCGGTGGCCGAGGTTCTCGGCGAGTGCCCTGGCTTCAGTGAGCCGCGGGGCGAACGACAGGTGCCGACCCAGCAGGCTCCCTCCGAGCGGGCCGGTCACGTACAGCAGGTCGTCCGGTCTAGCTCGACTTCGGGTGACCGGGTCGATCCCGGGCCACGACACGGCGGTCACGCTCACGTCGATGGCCAGGGGATGATCCCACCGCGTGGTGTCCCCGCCGACGATGACCGCTCCGCATTCCTCGGCCAGTGGGAACATGCCGCCGTACATCGACTTCACCTCGGACAGGGGCATCGACGAGGGAAGGGCAAGCGACACCACCGCGGCCACCGGGCGGACGGCCATCGCAGCGCAGTCGCTGAGGGCGCAGGCCAGGGCCTTTCTTCCGATCTGCGCGGGGTCGTGACGGGCGCTGTCGAAGTGGACCCCGTCGAGCAGCATGTCCGAGCCGACCAGCACGAAGTCCGCGTTGAGGGCCAGGGCGGCCAAGTCATCGCCGATCCCCAGGGCCACGGTCGTGTGCCAGCGCTGCTGCTCGCGGAGCCAGGCGACGAGTTCGAGCTCATCCTTCGCCATCGTCGCTCGATGGTAACCGGAAGCGCGGCGACGGCCACTGCCCTACGGGTACGTGCCGGTATGTTGTCTCCTCAATCTGACCGGTTTTGGCGCAAACCGCCGGTTTTCGTCCGGAGGACGAACGATTGTTGCCGGCGGCTTCAGCCGCCGGTATGTGGGCTCTTGATGAATCCGCCCGGAGGGCGGACGAGGCGTTCGTCCGCCCTCCGGGTAGAAATGAAATAAGAACACAGCGAGCAGGGACTGAAGTCCCTGGCAACGGTCGTCCGCCCTCCGGGCGGATGACACGCTCACCAGAACTGAATTCGGTCTATTTGAGATGTTTCCATGACGCGATCCCAAGTGAACGCCATCCTAGGGATCGGCGTGGCCAGCCTCCTTCTCACGGCAGCGATGAGTCCGGGCTGCCAGTACGGCCAGCGATCATCAGGTCCGTCCGAGGCGCGGCCGTCGAGTTGTCTCGAACCAGCCAGGATGGCCGAGGCACCGAGCGACAGTCCGGAGCTCTCGGCGCGGACCGATCCACTGGCGTTTCTCAGAATCTGCCGCGAGCACTACCTGGCGACCGTGCATGACTACCGCTGCACCTTTACGAAGCGGGAACGGCTGCCCGACGGCCTGTCCGCGGAACAGACCATGCGCGTCCTGTTTCGGGAACACCCGTACAGCGTGGACATGCGCTGGAACAAGAACCCCGGGCGGGCCGTCCGCGTCCTGTACCAGGCGGACCGCTGGGTCGAAGACGGCCGGCAGATGGCCCACGTGCAGCCCGGCGGAATCCTCGGCCTGCTCGCCCCACGCGGGGTGAAGCGCGACATTCACGGACCGGCGATGACCGCGGAGTCGCGCCGGCCCATCGACCACTTCGGGTTCAAGAACACTCTCGACCTCATCATCGCGGACTGCGAGCGGTTCCAGGGCGACGCCGGGTACGACCTGCGCTACATCGGCACGAGGGCCCTATGCGAGCGCCCGTGCTACGTCTTCGAGCGTCGCCTGCCCTACACCGGCGAGGGCGGCTGCTATCCGAACCGGCGCCTCGTCGTGTACATCGACCGGGAGTGGCTGGTCCCCACCGGCACCTTCGCCTACGCCGACAACGCCATGACCGAACTGCTGGGCAGCTACCTCCTGAGCGACGTCGAGTTCAACGGGGGGCTGACCGACGCGGATTTCGAGTGGTAGATGGATCGAGCACCGGGACCGCGCAGGTCGCCTGCCGCTTGGCCCCAGGCGAAGGCCGGCGGATCGGATGGCCTCGCTGCCCGGACGGCGTCGGGCTTTGACAGGGCGGACGAGAAGGCGGGATAATCAAACCCTCTTTCGATGCTGACGAGACATCACCGGTGCTGGGAGGCCGACCATGGCGGATGACTTGATGACTCGCGTGTATCGGGTCTTCGATCCGGCACCGCTTGAGGCGGACCAGGACGACCTGTACGTCGAGCTTGACGACGTGCGCGGCGAAGCGGGCGTCGTACCGCGTCTGGCTGACCGGATTCGGCTGTCCGGAGAATACACCTGTCAACTCTTGAGTGGACATCATGGCAGTGGAAAGTCTACCGAGCTAAAGCGGCTCAAAGGTGTGTTGGAGTCCGGCAATAAACGATTCTTCGTCGTGTACTGTGAGGCCAAGTCGGACCTGGACGTTAACGACGTCGACTTCCCCGAGGTGCTTATCGCCGTCGTCCGCCAAGTGGCAAAGCAGCTTCAAGAGCACGCCGGAATCAAGCTCAAGCCGGGTTACTTCCGGGATCGCTTCGATCGCCTCAAACGCTTCCTCGGGAGCGATGTCGATTTTGAGACAGTTGGCTTGGCCGCCGGCCTGCTAAACATCTCAGCAACAATCAAGAGTAGCCCTGATGCCCGAGCAGAGATTCGCAAGGCGCTTGAACCAGACATGGGCAATTTGCTGGACGCCGCCAACGATGTCATCGGTGAAGCGATTCTGGAACTGCGAAAGAAGGACCACGCCGGGCTCGTGATCCTGGTCGATGATCTGGACAAGATCGTCCTCCGCCCTCACGAAGCCGCCAGGTGCTCGACCGCGGAGTACCTGTTCGTCCACCGCCAACCGCAGCTATCCGCGTTTGAGTGTCACGTCGTTTACACCATGCCTCTCTCGCTCGCCTACTCTGTGCAGCAGGGGGAGATTGCCAGCCGATACGGTGCCCGGGTACCCGTGATCCCCATGACCAAGATCGCCCACCGCCCTCCGAATCGCAAATCCTACAAACCGGGGTTTGACCGTTTCAGGGAGATTATCGCTGCTCGTCTACGGCGCGCTAGCGTTGAACAGGAAGCCGTTTTCGAAACCGGCAAGGTGCGCGATCGATTGGTCGAGTTGAGCGGCGGGCAGCCCCGTGAGCTGATGATCCTCATCCGTGAGGCAATTGTCGGCGGCACCTTGCCCATTACCGACGCCGCCGTGGATCGAGCGCATGCTGAAGGCAAGCGGGCCTATGCGCGCCAGCTCAGCGACGAACACGCCAAGATCATCGACTCGGTGCGAAGCAATGGCTCGCTCAAACGCACGCAAACGAACGACGCGCTCGCCCGCGAACTTCTCGACAGTCGCGCCGTTCTGCAATATGTCAACGACGAAGAATGGTACGGGGTCAACCCGTTGATTTCCGAACCGAAGCCAAAAGCAAGGCCCAAAGCCAAACCCAAAGCGCGCAAATCGAAATGAGCGCCACGCCGGAGAAGCGAGATCCATTCCCAGAGGTTGATCGTCAGGCGGGGGAACTTACCGCACTACGCCGGGCGCTCTTGGCGTCCCGCGGTACGTTCTCCTTGAGTGTGGCCGTCTGCAACAGCCCGGCGTTGCGCGACCATCTGATCGCGCGGCTTCAATCGGAGCACGAGGGACTTCACGTCGTCGAGGTGCCCGAGAAAACCGAGGACGTATACGCCGTCGTCTGCGAGAAGACGCAAGGCAGCTCGCCCTGGGCCTTGTTTGTCACGAACCTGGAGAAGTCCCTGCCGTCCTCGGACCAGAAGCCTGTCCGCTCCCCGGTCCTGCGACGCCTGAACGGCACCCGAGAACTGTGGAAACAGCAACATCCCTATCCCGTCGTCTTCTGGGTTCCCGAGTACGTCGCCGGAATGCTCGCCAGCGGGGCCCGAGACCTGTGGGCTTGGCGAAGCCACCAGTTCGAATTCGTCGCAGAGCGCCTCGAGTTCGCCGTCGCAGTAATGCCTATGTTCACGGGTGGTCTCTCAATGGCCGCCAATCTTGACCAAGACAGCAAGAGATTTCGCATCGCCGAACTAGAACAGCGCATCGGCGACGCCGGCGAGCCGCTACCGGCTGAACTTGTCCCACACGCTTTCGCGTGGCTGCAAGAGCTCGGACATCTGTTGTACATCTTTGGGGAGCTCGATCAAGCCGAGAATACCTGGCGCAGGGCGCTGGCGCTCGCCGAACGGGTTGGTAGACAGGAAGGCGTCGCAATGCAATACGGCAATCTTGGGCTGATCTACCAGGCGCGCGGCAAGCTGGAAGATGCTGAGGCGATGCACCGGAAGGCGCTCGATATCGACGAGAGGCTTGGGCGCCACCAGGGCATGGCATGCGAATACGGGAATCTTGGGGAGATCTACCTCGCGCGCGGCGATTTGGATGGCGCCGAGGCGGTGGTACGGAAATCGCTGGAGATTGATGAGAGGCTTGGCCACCTCGAAGGTCTTGCCATCGACTACAGTAACCTCGGGGTGATCTACTGGCGGCGCGGGGAATTGAACCAGGCGGAGTCCATGTACCGCAAGGCGCTGGACATCGACGAGAAGCTCGGTCACGTGGAAGCCATGGCTGCGCATTACGGCAACCTAGGGGTCCTTAGTGGTGAGCGCGGCGACCTCGTCCGCGCCGAGGCGATGCACCGGAAGGCCCTGGAACTCTACGAGAGTCTTGGTGTCCTCGAAGGCATGGCAAAACAGTACGGCAACCTCGGAATCGACTACTCTCAGCGAGGCGACGTGCGTGCGGCACGGGAGTGCTGGACCAAGGCTCGCGATCTTTACGCTAGGATTGGAGTCCCGCACAAGGTCGAGAAGGTCCAGGCTTGGATCGACGAATTGGAGTAGCAGACACCAGGGCGGGGAAAGGCATGCCCGGGCTCACCGGCTTAGTCTCATACAGCGCCTCCAATTCGCCCAGGCGAGGGCGTAGCCTGCCGTGATCGCGGACTACGCCCGGCGTCTGGTAGCGCGTTTCGCGAGTATCTGACCCGGAGGTTTCAGCCGCCGCGACCGCACCGAACTACGGGAACACCCATGACGCCGAATCTTCGCGCGGGCTGAAGCCCGCGGCTCGGGTTGGTCCATGGTCGCAAGACGTAAGAAACAGGGTGCGGGTAGGCGTGCCGCTTCATGCAGCGCCGAACGGGTCGCGGTCGGCGGCGCTTACGGCGACGACCACATGCTCGAGCGCAGAATCGAGGCGCTTCGCCAGCGGTGCCAGCGCCGGGCGTTCGCTGGCCCAGTGGCCCAGGGCGATGGCGCTGCAGCCTACGCGCTCGATGGCCAGGGCGTCGTGATGGCGGATCTCTCCGGTCACCACGGCGTCTTCGGGGCCAAGAGGCAGACTCAGCGGAGTGCGTCCGGCGGCGCCGGCCATCACGGCGACGCGGGCGAGCGGTCGCTCTTTGGCTCCGACGATCTGCACGTTGGCGGCGCCGGTGGCGCGCTTGAGCCGGCGGGCCAGTTGCGCGAGGGTCGTCGGCTTGGCCAGCGGCCCCCACCGGCCGATCCCCTTCACCGGCCGGGGCGTCAACGGATACACGTCGAACGCGGGCTCCTCGTAGGAATGAGCTTCGCGCATGGCTCCCACCACCGCGGGCAACGCCGCCCCGGGCACGACCGTCTCCAGCCGAACCTCGTCGACGGTCCCCGTCCGGCCCCGCTCGCCCACGGTCGGATGGGTGGATTCGCCGCCGAAGAACGTGCCCTTACCCGGCAGGCGGAAGCTGCACCGGGTGTAGTCGCCGATGCGGCCGGCGCCGGCGGCGAACATGGCGTCGGCCACACGCTCCACCTCCGCCGGGCGTACGAAGACCACCAGCTTGCATTCGCCCCGGCCGGGCTGCGGTGACCACTCGATGGGCTCGGTCCGGGTCACGCCGCACAGGGCCGCGAGCACGTCGTTCGACCCTCCCTCGGCAGCATCCAGGGCGGTGTGGGTCGAATAGACGGCGATGCCGTTTCGGATGCAGCCGAGCACGGCCGCGTCAGTGCCGGTGCTCGGGGCCCGCAGCGCCGCCACCGGCTTGAAGATTGGCGGATGATAGGCCATGACCAGGTCGGCCCGCCCGCCGACGGCCTCCGCCACCACGGCGTCGGTCAGGTCGATGCACAGCAGGACGCGGCGGACGGTGGCTCGGTAGTCGCCGGCCAGCAGGCCGACGTTGTCCCAGCTTTCGGCCAGGGCGGTTGGGGCGATCCGCTCCATCGCGTCGCAGAAATCGCGGACCGTCGCCGATGGCTTGGATCCTCGCCCAACGCTCGGGTTCCGCTGCGTCGGGCGGGGTGTATCGTGATGTTCCGCCTCGACGGCCGGCGCCGGCGGCTCAGGTGGATTCCCGGATGGACTCGTGCTGCGATCCTTGCGGCTCATTCGGCAACGCATTCCTTTTGCACCAGGTCTCGATACAGGGTGAGCAGTCGCCGGGTCACCGGCCCCGGCTGGCCGTCGCCGATGTCCTTGCGCTCGACACGCACCACGGGCAACACCTGCATGATCACGTTGGTCAGGAATACCTCCTCGGCGTCCAGCAAGTCGTCGATGGTCAGGGCCTCCTCGCGGGCCGGGATCGAGGCCCGCTCGGCCAACTCCAGGACGACGCCGCGGGCGATGCCGGGCAACACCGGCGTGTCCAGCCCCGGGGTCAGGAGGGCGCCCTGACGCACCAGGAAGACGTTGCTGATGGAGCCCTCGGCCAGCCGGTTCTCGGTGGTGAACCAGATCGCCTCCAGGCAGTGCCATCGCCGGGCCTCGCGCAGCCCGAGCAGCCGGGGAAGATAGGAAGTGGTCTTGTGGCCGGCAATCGGGTCGGAGGGCGATTGGCGGTAGTTGCAGACGGCCACCTGCACACCCTTGTGGTATAGGTGCTCCGGCAATGGGGACAGCGGCGCCGCAGTGGCGCAGACCGTCAGCTTGGCACGCTCCGCTTCCGCCTCCTCCAGCATCGATCCCGCGGAGACGGTCAGCCGGACCCGGGCGTCCTGAAGCCCGTTGCGATCGAGCAGCTCCAGGAAATCGACCCGGGAGGGCAGCTCGGCCCGCTCGATGGGCCGCAGGATCGTCGCCGCCGATCGGCGCAGGCGGTCCAGGTGCGACTCCACGCGGAACACCCGCCCGGCGTGGGCCCGCATGGTCTCGAAGAGAGCTGCGCCGTGCAGCCAGCCGCCGTCGTAGAGGCCCACCGACGCCTCCGCCGCTGGGACGATGGCGCCGTTGCAGTACACGTTGGGTGTCATGGTGACGTCACCTCGACGGGCGCCTCGTCCGTTCGCGGGGCGGAGCAGCCCACCGCCCGAAGCATGCCCGCCGCTTTGGCCAGGCACTCCTCGTACTCCTCGTCGGCGGTGCTGTCGGCCACGATCGCTCCACCGGTGTGAATGTGCACAAGCCCATCCGCCTGCACCATGGTGCGGATGGCCACGTTGAGGGACAGCGACCCGTCGAGCCCGATGATCCCGATCGACCCGCAGTATACGCCGCGGGCCGTGGGTTCCAGCTCGTCGATGATCTGCATGGCCCGGATCTTCGGCGCCCCGGTGATCGACCCGCCGGGAAACGCGGCCAACAGCAGGTGCATCCAGTTTCGCCCCGGCTCGAGGGCCCCGCGGATGGTCGCGACCTGGTGAAACACGGTGGGGTGGGCCTCGATCTCCCAGGCCCGCTCGACGCGGATGCTCCCGTAGGAGCACACCCTGCCCAGGTCGTTGCGCAGCAGGTCGATGATCATGGCCAGCTCCGCCCGGTCCTTTTCGCTTTCGGCCAGGGTCCGGCGTTGGGCTGCATCGGAGGCGGCGTTGCTGCCTCTCGGACGGGTTCCCTTGATGGGGCGGGTCACCACCTGCCCGCCGCGGAGTTCCAAAAAGAGTTCCGGCGACGACGACAGCACGGCGTGCCGCCCCCAGGGGAGGAAAGCGGCGTGCGAGGAGGGGCTGACCTGGCGGAGCCGCCGGTAGAGCGCCACAGGTGAGGCCTGCGTCCGGGCGGTGTACCGCTGGGTGACGTTGACCTGGTAAATGTCCCCCGCCTCGATGTAACGCTTGGCCTGTTCGACCGCGGCGCGGTACTGCGCCGCGGAGAGGTTCGGCTCCGGCGGTGAGACGACCGGGTCCTCACCCCGCTCCTCCGTCCCCAGCACCGGCTTGAGGAGGAGCCTGTCACGAAGGAGCGCCAAACGCATCGCCACGGTTGGCCGCCGCGACGCAAGCGGTTTGGGCCAGTCAACGGCCACGAGAAGCCAGGTCCCCGATTGGTGATCGAACACCGCGGCGGCGTCGTACAGATGGAAATGGGCCAGCGGCAGGCCGGCGGGCCACTGGGTGGTCGGCACCAGCCGTTCCGTGCCTAGCCCGGATTCGTACGTGAAATAGCCGATCCAGCCGCCGGCAAACGGAAGATCCGCTTGCGGCGCTGCCGTCGCGGGGTAGCCGGCGGTTCGTTCCGCCAGCGCCTGAAACGGACACCGCCGATCGGAGCGACCCAGACGGAACGTCTCTACCGGATCGCAGGCGAAGATCGAAAAACGCCCGTAAGCCATCGCCGGAGCGGAGCTTTCGAGCACGGCGGGCAGCCGGGCGCAAGCGAAATTCACAACCGCGCGGCCCGGCGGCACCGGCTCCTGAAACGGCTCGACCACGACGAGAGCGGCGCTCTTGAGCGACAGGTCCATACGGGCCGCGGAGTATACCAGGGCTCTTGCCCAGAGGTTAGTCGCCAGCGTTTCGTTGACAGTGGGATCTGACGGCAGTACCCTGCGCGGCATCGCTTGTCGAGGGAAGGAAACGAATCTGCCTGCCAAAGGACTGGTCGCCATGTCTCGAACGGTTGCCATGAATTCTCGGGTGTTCTGGTTTGCCGCGTGGGCGCCTGCCGCGATGCTCGCCGCTCCGGCCGGCGGACAGACAACGGACAAGCCGGTCCTTGGACTCGCTCAGGTGGTCGGCAACGACGTCTACGTGCGCAGTGGGGACAGCCTGAATCACTACCCGGTTGCGAAGCTCAGCGCCGGCGACCGGGTGACCATCGTCGGGGAGCGCGGCGAGTGGTATGAGATTCTTCCCCCTGCCGGCACGTTTACCTGGGTCTCCGCCCAGTACGTGGACTCGCCCGACAACCGCGCCGGGGTCGTCAACGGAGACAACGTGCGGGCGCGGGCGGGTTCCTCCCTGCCGGAGTGGGAGAAGAACAAGTACGCCATCCAGGCCATGTTGCCCAAGGGCACGGCGGTGACCATTCTGGAGAGTCATCCGGACGGCTACCTGAAGATCGAACCGCCGCCCGGCGCGACCCTGTGGATCAACCGTAAGCTGGTGGAGCCATTGACCGGCGCCCCCGGTGAGGTCGATCACCGGCCCGTCGGCCCGGCAGTCAACGCCGGGACCTCACCCGGTGAAGGCAGCACCACGGTCGCCGATCCGGACCTGGAGGCGTCTCCGTTCGACGCTCCGGCAGTGGAGACGCCGGCGGCGCCGTCTCCCTTCGCCTACCTTCCGCCGAGCCCGCGCCACCAGGAGTTGCAGCGGATCGACGAGGCGACACGGCAGGAGCTGACCAAGCCTGTCTTTGAGCGCCGCTTCGAGGAGGTGCTGGCTCGATACCAGGCCGTGGCCGGCCAGAACGAAGACGAGGTCTCCCGGCAGTACGCCGAGGCGCGCATCCGCCAGGTCCAGCACATGGATGAGTTGATTGACGCCGCCCGGGCGACGCAGAAGCTCGACGATACGACCGAGACCCGCCGCCGGGAATTGCTCGAAGCGCGGATGGCGATTCCTGAGGTGCCTGTGCCGGAGCCGCGCGGCTTCGACGCCCAAGGCGAACTGCGGGTCAGCGCACTCTACCCGGCCGGCTTCCAGCCGGAGCGGTATCGCCTGGTCGACCCGGCGACACCGAACGGACGCACCGTCGGCTACGTGGAGATTCCGGGCGGCAGAAAGATGGACGTGGACCGTTACCTTGGGCGATTTGTGGGGGTCCGCGCCTCGCAGACGTTCCTGCAACCCGGCGGGGTCGATCCCGTTCCGATCTTCATCGCCAGCGAGCTCGTCGTGCTTCAGCCGGGCAAGGCGGAGTTGGCTGCGGACGTTTCCCTGCAACGTGCGGAGCCGCCGCCCGAGCCGATGTACCTTGTGCCGTGAGGGCCGAGAGGCGCGCGGCGCGCCGCCCGGATGAGGCAACATCCACCACTGCCCCTGCGAGGAACCTCTCCATGAACATGCGTCTGTACCCGCTTCTTCGTCGCGCCCTGCCGTTGCTGTCCGGCGGCGTCCTGCTCCAGACCGGCGGGTGTGGGGTGGACCTGGGGGCGTTCGCCGTGCAGGTGACGCAGTCTATCCTCGGCCAGCTTGTCGGCGGCCTGGTCTTCGGAGCGTTTAACCTGGTCTGACCATGGCCTGCGGATGCCCCTGCCGGACCAAAGCCGGTTGGGTTACGCGGGTCCGCCGTCCACCGCGCTCAGGCGGCAGCGTGCCTTAGCAGGCAGAGGATCCCCCGATCCCTCAACCGTGCGGCGGAAACCGATCACGTTGCGGTTCTTACGCTTTCTTGCGCCCATGTCGGAGCGGGACCGAACAGGCAAAGCCGCGCCCGCCAGCGACCGATAAGACGGATGAGTGAGTTGGCCAAGGAATGGAGGCGACGAAGGCGGTGCGCGCCGTCCCGATCACCAACGGGTTGTCAGAGCTCATCCGCTACCGGCACTTGCTGGTCAGCCTGGCTTGGCGGGACGTGCGCGTCCGGTACAAGCAGTCGCTGCTGGGCATCGCCTGGGCGGTGCTGCTGCCCCTCTCAATGATGCTGATCTTCACCTTCGTGTTCACCCGAGCCATCGACGCCGCCAAGGTTCTGGACGTGAACATGCCCTACGCGCTCTACGCCTACACCGGCCTGGTGCCCTGGACGTTCTTCAGCATGAGCCTGAGCGGCTGCGTCAATTCCCTGGTGGCCAACCGCAACCTGGTCACCAAGGTGTACTTCCCGCGCGAGGTGTTCCCGCTCGCCAGCATCGCCGGGTCGGCGGTCGATTTCGCCATCGCCATGACCATGCTCGCGGTGCTGGCCGCATACTTTCACTGCTTCAGCGACTGGAGCTTCAGGCCGCGCGCCACGCTGCTGTTCCTTCCCGTGGTCGTTCTCGTTCAGGTCGTTTTGACCACCGGGTTGGGCATGCTCCTGGCCATGGCAAACCTCTTTTACCGCGACGTCCGCCAGGTCCTTTCCGCCGTGGTGCAGCTCTGGATGTTCGTCTCCGCGGTGGTCGTCCCCGTGCCGCGCGACGGATCGTGGCTCGCTCGGATCATCGCAATCAACCCCATGGTGCCATTGATCGACGCCTACCGGGACTGCGTCGTCCACGGGCGCCTCCCCGGGCCGGCGGGGTTCTTTTACACGACCGTCGTAGCATTGGTGCTCTTGGTCGGCGGCTGGTCCTGTTTCCGCCGGGCGTCGTACCGATTCGCGGAGTGCATCTAGTGGCGGAAGCGGTCGTCCAGTTCGCCAACGTGTCCAAGCGGTTTCGCCTCGGCGAACCCCACGACTCCCTCCGCGACGTGCTGTGGTCCGGGCTCGCCCGGCTGGCGGGCCGCCGTTCGCAGGGCCACGAACGAAGCGTCTTCTGGGCGCTCCGCGATGTGGATTTTGTCGTCCCCCGCGGCGAGGCCCTGGGCATCATCGGGCCCAACGGCGCCGGGAAGAGCACCGCATTGAAGCTGCTGGCCGGCATTCTCCGCCCGGACCGGGGGACCATCTCGGTCCACGGGCGCCTCGCGGCCCTGATCGAGGTCGGGGCGGGGTTTCACGGCGACCTTACCGGGCGGGAGAACATCTTTCTTAATGGGACCATCCTGGGCATGAGCCGCCCGGAGATCCGGGACAAGCTCGACGCCATCGTCACCTTCGCCGGTCTGGAACGCTTCCTGGACACGCCGGTGAAGCGCTACAGCTCCGGCATGTACGCCCGCCTGGGGTTCAGCATTGCGTCGCACGTGGACCCCGACATCCTCCTGGTGGACGAGGTGCTCTCCGTAGGGGATGCGATGTTTCGGCTCCGCTGCCTGGAGCGCATGCACCAACTCGTCCGCGACGGCGCAACGCTGGTCTTCGTCACCCACTGCCTGGAGCAGATGCAGTCGATCTGCCGGCGGGCCATCGTGCTGGAGGGGGGGGCGGTGTCCTTCGAAGGCCCCGCTCGCGACGCCGTGGGCCACTATCTTCAGGCCATGTCGCGGGCCTACATCACCCGTCCCCCCGACCTGCCCCCGGCAGCAGGTGGCGACGACGGTGACGTTGACTCTCTTCGCCTGCGCTTCCTCGACGGCGCGGGCGAGGAAGTGCTCTGGGTGCGTGCCCGGGAACCCTTGCGGGCGGAGTTGACCTTCCGGCTGAAACGTCCCGTGGACCGCCTGGTAATCGAGCTCAACCTGCGTTCTTCCCCAGACGACCAGCTCTTGAGCCTGAACTCCGGGCGGGCCGGGCGTTTCCTCGCCGCCCGCGCGGGTACCCACACCGTGGAGCTGTCTTTGGCCGGACTGCCGCTCCGAGGGGGCCAGTACTTCTGGAACGTGCGCCTGTGGGACGCGGACCAGGGAACCGCTGCGGCCGATACGCCCTTTTGCTATCCCCTGGTGGTCGACGACGAAGGGCTGGCCACGGGTGCCCTGGCCCTGGAGCATGAATGGTCGTTCGGAAAGCGAACCAGCGCTGCCCATGAATACGCCGCGCCCGTTGCGGCTGCCCCCCGCGGCGGCCGGCCTGTGGCCCACCCGACGACCCGGTGACCTCGGCCCATGAAGATTTGCCTGCTTGGTGACGCCGGTTCCGTTCACGTGCAACGCATTTCGTCCGGTCTCGCGGCACGTGGAGCGATCGTGCACGTGGTCACCCACAAGCCGGCGGACATTACCGGTGTGACCGTCGAGCGATTCCAGGTGCCGCCCGCCGGGCTGACCAACCCGTTCCCCTGGCGCCGGCGGTGGCACCGTCGTCTGCGAGACTACATGCGATCGTTCGATATCGTGAACGTTCTCTTCCTCGCAGACTGGGGCTTGACCCCGGAGATCATCGAGCGTGGGTGTCTTGTGGCCACCCCCGCGGGCTCGGACATCGTGCCCCCGCCCGGGGAGGGGAATCCCACCGAAGCGCTGTTCGCCGCGCGCTTGACCATGCTGCGTCATGCCGCGTGCGTGACCGCCTGGGGACCCTGGTTCGCCTCCGCGGTGGCTTCGTTTGGGGGGATCGACGTGCGGCGGATCGAGATCCTACCGCTGGGCGTCGAGTTGCACCTTTTTTGCAGCCGCCCGATGCCTCGTGCTTCCGGTGACGCCCACATGGTGGGCTTTTTCAAGGGCTTTCGCGAGGTGTACGGCGCACCGACCCTGGTGGAGGCGATGCCCGGTGTGCTTGCCGCACTGCCGGCGACGCGCTTCACCATGATCGGCGACGGCGCCCAGAAGGCACTGTGCCAGGACCTAGCCGACCGGCAGGGCATCGGCGGGCGCATCACGTGGCTGCCGCAGCAACCTCGGAGGAGACTGCCCGGTCTGCTCGCGGACTGGGACGTGTCGGTGATTCCCTCGGTCTGCGAGAGCTTTGGCGCGGCGGCGCTGGAGTCCTCCGCGATGCGTCTTCCGGTGGTCGCCTCCGACGTCGGCGGCTTACGAGACACGGTGCGACACGGCAAAACCGGGCTGCTCGTGCCGCCCAGGTCGCCGGCCCACCTTGCCGAGGCGGTCATCCACCTTCTCGAGCGCGCCTCGCTGCGGCGCCGTTACGGCGACACCGGGCGGGCGATGGTCGAGCGGGAGTACAACTGGGAGACGGTTCTCGACAAGTGGAGGCGCACCTACGAAATCGTGCTCGAACGCCGATGCGTCATGTCGTAGCGCGGACACGCGGAAGTGCGATGGCGGAGCTGATGATCGTGCCCTGGACCAGGAACGACGCCGGACCGAGATGACCATGATCACCAACGCGCCGATCATGCCGATGCATTGTCCTGCGAATCCGGCGAGGGATGCACGCCGGCGGGCCCTGATGATCGCCGCCGCGTTTCCGCCCACCGGCGGGCCGGGGGTGCAACGCTCCGCCAAGTTCGCGAAGTATTTGCCGAGCTTCGGATGGCTCCCGACGGTGTGGACCGTGGAGCACCTCGAGGGGTTGCCGGTCGATGCCACGCTGTCAGACGACCTGCCGGACTGCGTGAGCATCCACCGCACACCTGCGATGGGAGGTACCGGACCTATCCGCCGCCACCTGCGTTCACTGGGCAGCTCAAGCGGACTCGTGGGGCGTGTCGCGTCGGGGATCGAATGGCGGCTGAGTGGCTTGCGCGACCGTCGATCGCTGCCGGATGAGCTGGCGGACTGGGCCCGCGTCCAG
>Ga0214473_10005026_pt1 | contig 15855 bp, 14 predicted proteins | sample RVTome_7_FD_203509 | JGI IMG/M metagenome (GOLD analysis project Ga0214473, IMG submission 203509) | Soil microbial communities from uranium-contaminated site in the Upper Colorado River Basin, Wyoming, United States - RVT98D197 | ecosystem: Environmental > Terrestrial > Soil > Contaminated >... | reverse complement strand
CATCATCGCCCAGCCCGGCCGCATCAAAGCACAGCGTACAGCAATGGAAATAGTCGGCTGCACTGAACCCCGATATTGGCGGTTTGGACATGACCGTTTCCTCTTTGAAGTGATAGGCGATGTCTTGAAATTCCTGCCTCTCTGACGGGGTCATCTCATCAATGATGTAGTGTTCCGAATCAGGCAATGCCTCCCAGAGTTGCTCACGTTGCACCCTGACAAAGCGTTCCGTCAGCGGAATTCGATTTGCCAGTGACTGGCGGTATCGTTCCGGATCTGCAAGAGCCGCGCTGATTTCCCTGGATATCTGATAGAACAGCCAATCGGAAAAAAGGTTAAAGGGGGTCGTGATTTGATCGTTTGTTCCGTCTCTTACGGTGACCAAACCGTCATTGCAGGCCACCGTGATATGAAACGACAGGGGCGCCACGAACAATTCCAGCTCGGCATGATCGGCGGCAAATTCCAGGCGTAACCAGGCCTCTTCGTTGGGGAAATAAATGGCGACCACATCCTCGATTTCCTCTTCCGTGCTGTCCGGGTAGAGTGCCGCTAACTCTGAACAGTCTTCACGCCGTACCGGCAACCAGATCGGCGGCCAAACCTGCCGGTTGTCCTCACGGCGGCTTTCACAGCGTCCCAGCAGCTCCCTGATCCGGCCGAAGATTACTGCCGCGCTTGGAATGCGCATCTCTACGTCCCGTCCGTAATGTCTCGTATGGCTCAGCACATCCCGTCCGGCGATTTCACTGAGGAGATCGGTCAGTGCTGCCAGTTTGATTTCCTGAGGCTTATGTTCGGTCATGTCCGTTAATATGGGGGCATCCTTATTGAGGAAATTTCCTACTTAGCCCCGGTTGATGAGCAGCGCCAGGCTCACCCGCCTGCCCCTGATCCGTCAGAGATCCATTCGCAGTTTCCGCATTCCAAGTCTCTGAGACGGCAGATCATTACACCCTGAATTCTTTGGCCGAAGAAAGGACCGAAATGAAGCAGATCACCGGTCACCAGGCAATCGGCGCGGGCAATCACGGCCGCCATGAGAACGGGACGATCCTTTTCCGGCAGAGGGATTGGGCTGGACATGCCCGGATCAGCCTCCGGAACCAGTTTCACCTGTGAAAGGCATTTTTCCAAAGCAATCCGATGGCTCGCCTTGTCCAGATTCCGTCTGGCCTCCTCCACCACATAATGGGAAGCGATCATGAGATAACGGCCTTGCGCCGCTTCATCCCAAAGCCTCTCGAGGGCCGGACTGCCGTATGCGGCGGAAAAGAGGATGTTGGCGTCCAGAAAAATTACAAGGGGTCTCTGTTGTGTCATGGCCTGGTTTGGGACGGCCGGTCGGCGAACGCCTCAGGATCGAGTCCCATTCGGCGGACTTCCGCAACTGCCCAGGCACGATCCTCTTCCGTCACCGTGTTGGCGAGCAAAAAACGCGCCTTGTCTTCCGGTGAATATTTTTCCACCGGCAGGGTCACAACAGGCCGCAATAAAATGCCTTCCTGCCGACCCTCGACGGAGATCAAATCCCCGTCCTCCAAGCCATACGATTGCCGGATCTGGGAAGGAATGACCAACGTGCCCCTTTTCCCGATTTTGATCGTTACTGATTCCATAGCTTTGCCTCCATAGCTGCTTATCTGGTAATCAGGCTATCAGATATTCAGATCATCAGCAAGAAAATTTATGGGCGGAAAAGGGAAACAGCTCCTTATTTTCAAAGGATTTGCTAACCCGTCTTCGTTTCACCCCCGGTTGATCAGGAGGGCAAGGCTGAGGCGACTGCCGGTCTTCGTCTTTTCGTGGAGGGAGGTGAGGGGGGCCGTGAGCGTTGGCTGACTGCGGCAAATGGTGTCAGGATTGGATTTTCTACCCTGTAAGCATGAGGAATGAAGCGGCGGGAAGGAGGAAGCAGTCGTCCGGGAAGGCTTCCGCTCTGTCCAGATCGCGGACGATCTGATAGCAGGGAAGGTTCAGCATGCGGCCGAAGGGCAGGGGCTAAAGACTTTGTATGTATTTCTGGATAGCTTCGACAAAAGAATATGCCTTCACGAGGCTCTCTTTCGCCTTTTCAGGTGACACCGGTTCGATGATCTTGTAATCGGCAATCTGCCGCATTTCAAAAGCTTTATGAAAATCTTTAGAAAGCTCTTTGGGGAAAATCTCCTTACCGACGAATTCCATATCGAAGAGGCTGATGACGCCAACGTGCTTGGATGGCACCTTACCGATATTTTGCATCAGCGCAAGGGCTGCGTAGAACATGGCATAATATGAACGGTTGACGATACTTTGCGGGCTGCGATTTCCATCCAAAAGAAACCGGGCATCCGCAAGGGCAATCTGCGCCTGTTCCAGCCGGTATTTTACCAAGATTGCGATTTCTTCTTTTTTCATATTGGGATTCCTTCAGCCTGCACGGCCTGGCTGAGGAGCGAATAACGTTCCGGGCCCTCTTCCCACTCTCGTCTGGTAAAGACGATGGGAACGACGATGAGCCCATAATCAAATCCCGCTTCCCAAGCACAATCGCTGATCAAATCCCTTCCACTATCCGTTGGTTGGCTGTCCAGAACCACGAGGACATCGAGGTCGGAGTCAGGATCGGCATCGCCTCTAGCCCTCGATCCGAACAGGATTAGCCTGTGCAATCCTATGCGTTCGGAAAGGAGGGCTTTGAATCTGTCAAGGACGATTTTCTCAGTTTTATTCATAGCTGAATCTCTTATCGGGGCGGGAGTCTTTTCCCGCAAATCCGCTTTACAAACGGATGCGGAACATCCAATGTAAATATTATAATGCAGGTTGGGTGGAATCGCAAATTTTTTCCCGATTTCAACAGGGCTACGGCCTCCTCTATGTATTTTTGTAGGCACATTGTTTATCCCGTGCTGCCATTCATTCAAAATAGCGCAAGAGGATAATTCATATTGGCAAAGCGGTCAGGTCACGCCCCGATTGATCAGGAGCGCGAGGTTAAGGCGACTGCCGGTCTTCGTCTTTTCGTAGATGGAGGTGAGGGTGGGGGTGATGAAATTCTCCCACAGTCGCCCACGTCACTCCGCAGGTCCGGCGCATTGAGGTTGTTGATGACGGAAAATGATGGCAGGGTAAGCTCGTTATAGGAATGGGAATGTCAACCGAAAATTGACCATCTGTGATGGCGAAATCGGCGGCTAATGGCAATCATTTTTGACATGAACATGTCGCTATGCTATATATTTGCAAATGTTCTGTCTGCCGTAGAAGAAGCCAGAAAGCCGGACCGTTGAGAGAGAAAATCAGGAGGGCCGGATTTCAGCTCCGGAATTCAAAGATGTATCAGAAAACCCGTTGATATTCCTTGCCGAAAGAGTTACATTTACAGCGAACTTATCAAGGAGGAACTGGATGAGAACCATTGAAACAACCGCACGGGTTGGCGAGGACCGCAAGGCAAATATTCTTTTAGAGTTCCCGCCGGACGTTTCACCGGGTAATTACAAAATGCTCGTTGTGGTGGAGGAAAAGGCGATCAGCCCTGCCGCTTCCGAGAAGGCGGATTTTGACTGCCAGGCTTGGGACTGGGTTGCATTGCCGAAAAAGGCGGCATACCGACGGGAAGATATCTATGGCGATGACGGAAGATAAATTCTGTTTCATGGATACCAACATCCTATAGAGTTTCGGTGACAGTATACTTAATTACGGGTATCTTTCTTTTCCGGTTCCGGCTTGGGGTCGCAGAACGTGGCAAACGAAACTCTCTGTTCTCCCCATGAAATCCTCATTGAATTCAAGTTTATTCGTGGCGGGCCGGTCGAACTGATTTGGGTATAAAATCGTAAGGTCAGCCTCAAGCTGTACCTGCATCTGAAAGCTTGAGCATTTTTGCCTGGACGGTTTCCATAACGGCCTATCCTCTGATCCTGAGTCTTCCGTCTTGAAATACGCAGAAATGAGATTCAATTTTATCGTAATATTCGGCAAATATTTTCTTTATGACCGCGACCTTGGTATCAGCATCGGCATCTTCGAGGCGTAAAATCAGAACACCGGCATGATGCTTTCCTGAGTTGTAAACCAATTCACCAAAGTCTTTGTCCATGGAAATGATCATCCGCTGCTGATCTACAGCCCAACGCAATATCTGTGAATCCTTTGCGCGAGAGTCTATATCCCTCACGGAAAGAACATCAAAACCGTTTTCCTTAAGCCAGTTTTCGACTTTCTTGCCGACACCCACGTCCACCAGGAATTTCATGGGTCACCTGTATGCGGATTAATTTACACCAACAGCGTAAACACGTTCTTCATCTACCAACTGTGATGCATAGAGAAGAGCTGCCCGGATGTCCTCTTTTTCCAACTCCGGATAGTCATCGAGGAGTTGATCCGTTGTTATACCGTTAGCCAGGGCTTTGAGAAGCTGTTCGACGGTAATGCGCATTCCCCTGATAGTGGGTTTCCCTACCATCACGTCCGGGTGAGCGGTGATCCGATCCATAATGTTTACCTTTTCCATTTGTGCCACCTCCCTCCTTGCTTTATTTCAAATGCACCCCCCTTCTTTGATATCAGTATACCATCAAAGCAGCAAAACATAAATCACGACTTGCCATCCAGAGATAATAAAAACGCTTTTGCCTTATCCGTCAGGGTGATTTATAAGAAATTTTTTACCGCGAACGCCGAGGAGAAGGGGAGGGATTATGAGGTGGCGCCGCCCCGGTTGATCAGGAGGGCAAGGCTCAACCGGCTGCCGGTCTTCGTCTTTTCATAAACGGAGGTCAGGTGGGCTTTGACCGTTCGTTCGGTGATGTTGAGTCCGGCGGCGATTTCGAGGTTGGGCTGGCCTTGGGCCACCAATTCGGCAACCTTGCGCTCCATGCGGGTTAAACCGGCAAATCTTTGCTCGGAATCAGGTGCTGCCTGTTCTTTTGCTCTGGAATACGTTTCCAGAATCAACTGCTGGATGACCTTCTGGCCCAGCCAGACGCCCCCGGCTGAAATGATGCGCAAAGCCTCGGCAAGCCGTCCCGGCGAGATATAGGTGTTGGCATAGCCCACAATCCCCAATTTCAGGAAAGCAATCCCCTCCTCCTCGTTCGGCAGATCGGAGAGCAGGAAGAACTTGCACAGGGGGGCCAATTTGCGGAGCTCGGAGAACGCAGCCATGTCGACGAGCAACCGGTGCATGAGGATCAGCTCAAATTTCTTTTCTATACAGCAACGCCTCAACTCCCCCAGCGATGTCGCCTGTTCCAACGGGTATTGACCGGCAAGCAGGTCATTCCACCTTTTAATCACAGCCCTGTTTGCACTGCTCAGCAGGATGGCCATAAAATCACCGCTCCCTCAATGCCATATACTTGGCTCTTAGGACAGGTTTCAAAAGATACGAGAGAATCGTTTTTTTGCCGGTCAGGATGTCCACCGTTGCGATCATCCCGGGAATAATGGGTAAAGGATTGGTTTTAGGGCCGAGATAGTTCTTTCCGGTCCGCAACTGGACGAGATAATAGCTGTTGCCCTTATCGTCGGTAATGCTGTCTGCGCTGATCTGTTCGAGTTTAGCATCCAGGCCGCCATAGACGGTGAAATCATAGGCGGTGAACTTTACCGAGGCCTGCTGGTTCGGCCTCAGGAAGGCTATGTCGGAAGGCTTGACCTTGGCCTCGATCAACAACGTGCCTTCCGCGGGAACGATCTCGACGAGGTTCATGCCGGGCTGGATGACGCCACCGACCGTATTGATCAGGAGACGATTGATCGTGCCGTTGACGGGGGATTTCACCAAAGTTCGGTTGAGCCGGTCTTTCAGGGCAATGGATGTGGCGGAGTCCTCTCCAAGCTGCGACATGACGTCATTCAATTCCGCTTTTGCCTTATTGAAGAAGGCAAGCCGCAACTCTTTAAGCGCCACCTGGCTCTCCTCGATCTTTGACTGCGCCCTTGGAAGAGACTGCTTGATTGTTTCCATTTCTCCCTGCATTTCGCTTGCCTGGCGTTCGAGACGGAGGACTTCCATTTCCGAAACGGCGCCCTGGGCGACAAGCGGCCTGGTCAACGTCAGTTCTTTTTGAAAAAGGACATAGGTCTTATTCAGCTCCCCCAGTTTGGTGTTGAGCTCTTTCAATTCATTGTTGCGTTGATTGATCTGCTGCTGTTTGATTTCCAGACTTGAGCGCAGCTCGTTCTTCCTGGAATCATATAGCTCCTGTTCACGTACGCCGATCTCCGGTTTTTCCTTCATTACGTCCAGGGGAACTCTAAAGGGTGTGCCGCTCGTTTCCGCCTGCAGGCGGGCCGCCTTGGCCTTGTTGGAAAGATACTTCGAACGATTTTGTTGAAAGGAGGAGGAAAATCGGGTTTCGTCGATCCGCAGCAGCAATTGATCCTTTTGGACCACATCGCCCACCTTAACCAGGATCTCCGAGAGAATCCCCCCTTCCAGATTCTGGACAACCTGTATCTGGCTTGCCGGAATAACCTTGCCCAGTCCTCTGGTCACCTCCTCGATTTCCGAAACAGAGGCCCAGTACATGCCAATGCCGAATAGAATAAGGACTACCCAGAGGATCCCCCTGCCTCCTCTGGGAGACTGAGACAGGATAGAGGTCCGGATATCCGTGGCGAGGTCGATATCCTCAGCCGGCATACGGTAAAACAAATCGTTTGGCTTTTTTTCAGACTCGGACAATTGTCTTCTCCTGTCTAAATGTGCAACTGACCCCTTTTCAGCGCCTCCAGGACAGAAACCTTTGGACCATCCGCAACAATTGTGCCGTTATCTATGACCACAAGCCGATCCACCATTTCCAGCAGTGAGGCCCTGTGGGTGATCAACAGCAAGGTTTTCTCTTTAATCACCTTGGATAATTTCTCTTTCAACCGGACTTCCGTTCTATTATCCATATTACTGGTCGGCTCGTCCAGAACAAGTACGGGCGGATCGAGCAGCATGGCTCTCGCCAGTACGACGCACTGTCTTTGTCCCCCGGAGAGGCCCCTGCCCAATTCTCCGACCTCCATGTCAAACCCCAGGGCGTGTTTTTTGACAAATTCATCGACGCCGGCCAGCTCTGCCGCACGGAAAATGGAATTGTCATCCACATCGTGGGTGCCCATCGTGACATTGTTGCGGACGGTCCCGCGAAAGAGCATGATATCCTGCGGGACATAGCCGATAAAATGACGCAATTCCGCGGGATCGATCTGCCGGATATCGGTTCCATCCATAGTGACCATGCCGCTGCTCGGCTCATATAACCCAAGGATCAGTTTGCCCAGCGTGGTCTTCCCCGAACCGATGGGACCGATGATGCCGACCTTTTCACCGGCATGTATTTCCAGGGTAATATTGTTGAGGACCTTGGTTGTCTGGTCGGGATAGGAAAACGTGAGATTCTTCAGTCCTATGGCGCCCTGAAAACGGGTTCTGTGCAAGAATGCCTTTCCGGCAGGTCGCTCCACAGGAAGAGCCATGATTTCATTAAGCGTTTTAAGGGCTTCCCTGGCACGTTGGAAACGGGTGGCAAGACTGACCACCTGTCCCATGGGCGCCACCACCTGCCGGGACAGGATGACCAGAGCAATCAGGCCGCCCTGGGTGAGATTGCCCTCGGCAATCATATATACGCCGGCAATGACTACGGCCACCACCACAGAGCTTTGCAGAAAGAAAGACAAGTCATTGACCGATGACGAGAGAAATCTCGACTTGGAGCTCCATTTTGCGATGTAGCTGACCGCTTCTTCCCACGCCCGCTGGACCTGGCTCTCGGCGCCCAGCATTTTGATGGCCTCAAGGCCCGATAATCCTTCCACCAGAATGGCATTTTTCTGAGATGAGGCCTTGAATGTCTTTCCAACCGCCTTTTGCAGGGGAATCTGGATAAGGAAGGCATAGATCAGTATCAATACTATCGCTGCGAGGAATATAAAGACTATATCGCCTCCCAGATACCAGACCACGAGCAGACCCAATGCCATGAAGGGCAAATCGATCACCGAGGTAATGGAGAAGGAGGTGACAAAATCGCGGACGCTCTCGAACTCCTGCAGGTTCTTGGTAAAAGAACCGATTGACTGGGGTCGGACCTCCATCTTCAGGCCCAGAACCTTCTGGAGAAGCAGGGAAGATATTTTCAGGTTGGCCTTATTTCCTGCCTCGTCCACAAAATAACCCCGTAACCCGCGCATCAGAACAGCAAAGAAATAAATGGCGGTAACGCCGATGGCGAGGACCCAGAGGGTTTCAACGGCATTGTTGGGAATGACCCTGTCATAGACGATGAGAACAAAAAAGGGACTCACCAGACCAAAAACATTGATCAGGAAGGAGGCGACAAGGACATCCCGATAAATGCGCCAGGATTGAAAGATGGTTCCCCAAAACCAGTTTTTTGTCGAAGAGGGACTGAGATCGTCAAGAGACTCTTTTTCTACCCGGTATTTCGGGCGGACAAAGATGGCATAGCCGGTATAAAGTTTTTCCAATTCCTCCCGGGAGACGATCTTTTCTCCCATGCCTGTTTCAGGCAGCAGTATCTTTAACTTTTCACCGTTAGGTTCTTTTTCAACAAGGACGCATGCTTGCCGATCATGAAGAAGCAATACTGCCGGAAGTTGCAGGTGAGAAATCTTGCCCACAGGCTTTTTCATCACACGGGATGCCAGATCGGCCCGGTCGGCAGCCCTTGAAAACAGATCTACCGTGATACGATTATGGACGAGCGGCAAACCGGCGCTCAAGGCGGTTCGGGAAGCGGGACGCCCGTGCAGCTTCGTAAGCTGGATCAGGCAATCCAGAAGCGGGTCATCATGCGCATCCGTATCCTCTCCCAGATTCCAATCCAATGCAGAGGCTTCAACTTTTTTTTCTGACATAAACATTTTCTTCCGAACCAATTAGGGGTAATAGTTTCTTTTATCATATATTTTTTTTTAAAATAATGCTATTTTTTAGACAGTGAGATTGAAAAACAGTTTTAAAAGCACCGTGAAACCAAACATAACCTGGGAGCAAAGCCATGTTGTATGTAGAACGGACCGGGGATGGCAAGATCATTGCCTTGCACAGCAGCCCTCATCCAAATGCCGGTGAACAGAAGTCCATAATGGATGAAGAAATACTCGATTTCCTTCACACAACCGTCAGCGCTGATTCCCGGAAACTGTTGCTGTCGCTATCGGATATGGGTATCATACGCCTCCTTGAAGACCTGATCGACCTTCTGATCCAGAAAAACGTTATTTTTTTTACGGAACTTCCTGAACAGGCCCAGGAAAGAATCACGGAGCGGAAGCGGATTCGGGAAAAAATGGCTTCCCAGGACCTGATGGTTGACGATATTTTATAAACCCATTACAGCCGTTTACCCATCCTCTCAGGCATTTTTAATCATACTCTTGATCGGCTTGGGCCTGTCGACGATATATCCCTGAATGGCGTCCAAATTCAGCTCTTTGAGTATCTGCCATTGCTGCTCTGTCTCCACCCCTTCCGCGATGACCGCAATATCGATACTATGGGCGACGCTGCACAGCGATCCGATGAAGAATCGGCTGTCGCTTTCCTCATCTTTAAGTTCCCCCGTATAGGCCCGATCGATTTTGACATAATCGGGACGCAGTGATTTCAGATACCCCAGATTCGAGAAACTCTGGCCATAATGATCGAGTCCCATCGCGTGCCCATATTTACGCACAAACGTGCTGAACTCCTTGACAAGACTCAAATTCTGGACTGCACCGAATTCAGAAAATTCAAATATGAGGCGAGGTGCTGCCGGGGGAAGATTTTTCAAGGCGGATTGCAGCCATTGCTGGAACGAATCATCCTGCAGCGAAGCGGGAGAAACGTTCACCGCGATATTTCCGATGCCAAGCCGGCTGCTGTCGAGCTGCATCACCTCTTCGAGAACGATGCGGTCTATGGATGAAACCAGCATCAAGCGCTCGGCAAGAGGCATGAATACGCCGGCACTTAAAAATTTGCCGTCCTCCTGGATAATCCTCGAGAATATCTCCAGATGAAGGATATGATTCCTGTCTGTCGTTTTAACAACAGGCTGACCATCCAGGCTGATTCTCCTCTCTTTCAGGGCCTTTTCAAGCATCTCCTTCCATTGCTGCTGCCCCAGGGGCATTTTGTCCGTTTCTTCGGTAATCGCACGGACATTCCATCCGTTCGGTCCCGTCTGCCGGGCTGCGCCCAGCGCCAGATCGGCCTCTGAGAGCAGGCGGCCGATCGTGGTGGTACAGTCATAAGTAGCGGCCCCCACATGGCCGACATTATCCGTTACCGTGATCTGCTCCGCGGCAAGCTGGCTCAACTTGTTGGCCACGCCGCCGGCGATCGTCTCCGCATCCCATGGCGGGGCGTCGGGAAGGAAGATTCCAAAATCGCCTCCCGTAAGACGGGCAAGGATGCAGCTCGCATACTGTTTGGTGACTTCCTGCAGCAGCGCCGTGACCCTCTTCAGCAATTCATCGCCGGCCTGAAAACCCTTCTGCTGATTGAGTTTCTCCAGCTCGTTCAACTTGATCAGCAGCACAATGCCCTTGGTGACGCTGTCGCGGCGGTCGAGCCGGGCGGTGATCTGGCTCTCGAAGTAACGGCGGTTGCCCAAACCGGTCACCGGGTCGTGGTAGGCGCGTTCCCGGAGTCCTTCGGCCTGGGTCACCTGTTCTTCAAACATCTCCTTCACTTTACGGGTCATGCGGTTCATGGCCTCGACCACGCGCCTGAGTTCCTTTGTCCACGGCACACGTTCCTGGATTTCGTACTCCTTTCTGCATAAGGCATCCGCCTGCCGTTCCACAAGAACCAACGGCTTGAGCAGTACGTGCAGTCCAAAGCCTCCTGCAATGAGCACGAAGATCCCGCAAGCAAGGAACCAGAGGGTCGTACGGACCATATCCTCCCAGAGCGTCTTGTAGGCGTAGCCGGGATGGCTCATCACATGAACCGTGCCGGCCTGAATCCACCCGGACATGACGTTTGCGACGGCCTCGGGGGTCTTCAGAGGGATCCAGCGGATGAACCATGGGGGGACGTTCTCGATCTTCACATCGAGGACGCGCTCGATCATGACATTTTGCTTGGTGTCCGTCAGTTTGACAATTTTGTAGTACCCGCGGTCGAACACCGCATTGATCATCGTTTCCACCGTGGGCATGTCCTTTTGGACGAGAAACTGCGAGAGGGACAGGCCCAGGGAGGTTGCCGTATCCTGGGCATGGGATTCGAGCTGGTCGGTCAGGAACGAACGGGTGCTGTCCAGCTTGGCATACCATGTCCCGGCGAAAAGAAGGAGAAACAGGACCAGCGTAAAAATGATGAGTTGGCGATAAAGTGTCATTTTCTAACCCCCTCTATTCACAGTTTGATCTCCGTCATTTTCTGCAGGAGATTCTGCCAGGGTTTGAGTCGGTCGCTGCTGCCGGCCATTTTGCCCTGTCCTCGCTGTACGGCCGTCCAGAGGCCGGCGCCGTTGAAGCTGAATACGGGCAGCAAGTCGGTCCGTTTCGATGCGGGGCTGATGGCGTCCACCAGGTTGTCGAGAACCAGCGGTTCGGCGCCCGGTGCGCTGTAATAGGTCAGGACCATATGGGCGATGTTATACTGGATCGCCTTGACGTACGAGATGTTGAGCTTCTCTTCCGGTACCCCCATCGCCTTGAGGGTGAAGTATTTGGCGATGGCAAAATCCTCGCAATCACCCGCCTTCCGGCAGAGAAACTCGATCGGCGTCGCCCAGTAATCCTGCACCCCCCAGAGGTCGATGTCGCTGACAAATACAATCCTGCTGTTGAAGAAATGGTTGACCTTTTCGAGTTTTTCCAAGTCCGATTGGCTCTTGTCCTTGTGGATCAGATCTTCCCACGAAACGAAGCGTGCCGGCGCATCCTTCCCCACGCATTTCTCCTCCGCCTTCTTCAGGAACTCTTTGTCAAAGTGAAAGACCACCTCTGTGAGGACCGGTCCCGCAATGACCCACCCCGCGAAAATGGCCAGAATCAACAGGGTTGATTCTATTTTTTTTATATACTTGCGCACTGTAATTGGAGTGGCCTTGCCCGGATGTTTCGCAGGAAAACAGGGGGGACAGCGCCCTATTTTTCGCCTGAAAAATTAGGGGCGCCGTCCCTCGAGGCTATGGTTTAGGGTATGTCACTTCGAATAGTCCAAGCGGCTTTCCTCAGGCCACTGCAGGCCCAGGGCCTTTGCCAGCTTGCCCAGGCCGCTCCATACCCTGTATTCGGTGAACATTTTATCGAACTTTGCCCTGACGAGATCGGACTTGGCGTTGATATATTCCGCCTGGCTGTCCAATACGTCGAACATGGTGCGTCTTCCTATCGTCCACTGCTTGTCAAAGGCCTCGGCCGTCAACCCCGCTGCCTTGACATACTCCTCAAGGTAAGTGACTCTATCTTGAGCCGTCTTATAGGCCACCCAGGAAAGACGAATGGATTGAATGGTCTGACGTTTCGTATTGTTGAGTATTTCCTTCGCCTCATTGACGGCCTGCAGTGTTTCTTCGATGCGCGCCTTGTTCCGGAAGCCGTTGAAGATGTTGACGCTCACAATGGCCGTCGCTATGAAATCTTCCGTGCGATGAGGGTACTGCACATCGGTCTCCCACTTGTAATCCACCGCGGCGTCCAGTTTCGGATAATTGATCCGCCTTGCCACTTCATACTGCGCCTCCCGCGCCTCCAGGTCGGCCTGGGCGGACTTGATGATCGGATAGTTTTTCAAGGCCAACTGTTCCGCTTCTTCCATGGATACGGGGATGTCCGCATCCCCCGGCGAGGGCTTCGTCAGGTCTTCCGGCAAGCGGCCGATGAGAGCCAGGTAATCCGTTCTCGAGTCCTCGACATTGGTTTTGGTCACCACCTGGTTGGACTGGGCCAAAGCGAGGCGTCCCATGACCTGGTCGAGATCCGCCTTGCGGTCCACGCCCGAGGTGCTTCTGAGCTTCATCTGGTCGGAAATGCGTTCATGGTTGAGCAGATTCTCTTTGGCCAGTTCGTTCAGTTCGAGGTTGCGAAGCACGTTGAGGTAAACCCGGGACGCCTGCAGTGAGAGGTTTTCCGAAATGCCCTGAAGCTGGTACGCCTGAGACCGGACGCGCGCCTCCAGCCGACTGACCTCGCTGTCGGTCACGCCGAACTGGAACAGGTTTTGGCGGAGACTAAAAATGGTTGATTTTGGCCGGCTCTTTTCGGTGTAGCCTATATGATAGCCTTTCTGGTAGTCGATACCGGAGGAGTGGGAGGCATCGAGGGTGGGGTAATATCCTCCCTCGGCCTGGATCACCTCCTGGTCTCTCGCCAACCGGTTATAGGATGCGGCCTTTATCTCCGGATTGGTCTGGAGCATATGTTTCACCGCATCCTGCAAAGTTTCTGCCCATGCGCTTCCGCTCCCCAATAAAAGAATTCCTGCCGCAATGCCGATGTACTTAAGAAAAAATTTCATTTTTCGGGCCTCCTCTCGGTTGTTAATTGGTAGAAAATCCTATAAATATTCATTTATTACCAGTCCCTCAACACTATACATGCCCCAGGAACAGTTTCGGCGGAATTTCTGTCGAGTTCGTAAAATATCATATTCCTGCAATCATGTAAAACAATTTCTCGTGGTGATTTCTATCGGTTCAAATCCTCCTGCATCCGGGGCCGGCGATGCTGCTGCGGCCGCCTGCCTCCGGGATCACCTGTATCTGTGTGGCGATGCGCTCCTTGAGCGCGGCGACATGCGATATGACGCCGATAAGCTTGCCGTCCTGCTGCAGTCCTGCAAGGGTTTCGATGGCCGTTTCGAGCGCATCTTCGTCGAGGGTTCCGAATCCCTCATCGAGAAAGAGCGAGTCGACGCGCACATTCCGGCTGGCCATCTGAGACAGGCCAAGCGCAAGGGCAAGGCTGACAATGAAGCTTTCGCCGCCGGAGAGATTTTTCGTGGAGCGGATCTCGCCCGCCTGGTAGTTGTCGATGACATTGAGTTCCAGCGGTTGCGCTGAGTCGCGTATGAGCAGGTAGCGGTCCGTCATCTTCCGGAGCCTGCGGTTGGCATGGGTTGTCATCATCTCGAACGTAAGGCCCTGGGCAAAGTTGCGGAATTTCTTTCCGTCGGCTGAGCCGATGAGTTCATGCAGGGCATCCCAGCGTGCGTATTCCTTTTTCTGGGCCTCGATGTTCTTTAAGCGTTCCTGCTGCTTTTCTCTTAGCTTTTCGTTTTCACTCAAGCTCCTGATGATTCCGCCGCTGTCGAGCCTTACCTGTTTCAAGTCTGAATCACAGGCGCTTATGTTTTCCTGGAGCGCCTCCAAGGGCTGATCCGTCAGGCGTTTCTCACGTTCGGATTCAAGCGCTTCTGCCCTGTCCTTCCGGCGGGCATTAAGTTCGGTTTTCTCCTTGAGCAAGGATTCCTCTTTTTCGGCAAGCCTGTTCCGCGCCTCTTCGCTCAGGCATGATGAAAGATAGTCCGCCTCGTCTTGAAGCCCTGCTTTTTTTATGCGATCTGTCAGTTTCTGTTCCTCCTGCAGCAGTTCCTTTGCCCTTTTTTGAGTGGAAGAGTCCAGCGACGCTATTCTCGCCTTGATGTTATTTACATCCTTTTCAACCTGCCCGCACTTATCCTGTGATTGTTCCAGTGCCTTGCCGGCCAGTTCAACGGCATCGGCAAGCCTTTTTTCCTCCTCGTCGGCGTTCCTGTCGCTATACAGTTCATGGCGCTCTTTGCGCAACTGCTCAGACTGTTGTGCAAGTGCGTCATGTTCCTTCCGCTTTACCTGCAGATCCCCTTCGAGTTTTCCCGACAGGGCTTTGTATTTCTCCAGCTCGGCGTTTAATGCACCGATATTCCCCTCGTGTTTGCGCTTATCCGCCTGGTTGGCCTGCCAGGTGTCGCGACGATTCGTAAGATTTTCCAGTATGGCGGTCAGGCCGGCAGTTGAAATCTCCCCAATGCCGTAAATTTCAACCTCTTTGAGGGCCTCCATTCGCGCCTTTCCTGCCTGTTCGGAGAACGCCGTGCATTCGCCGAGCAGCCGTTGATGATCGTGTTCAGCGGTTTGACGACGATGATTGCCGTCCTGAAGCGCCTTCTCCGATTCCTCAAAGTCCCTGCGGGTCTTTTCCAGGGCTTTCCGGGAAGCCTTCTCCATTTTGCCTTTCTTACCCGCTTCTGCGATTATCCGGGAAGTATCAGCGATTCCGGCCTTCACCCCCGCAAGTTCTTCACGGATCTTGTTCAGGCGTTCCCCCGGGGCGGTTTCAATCTTCAACTCGCTGAATGCCAGGCTGCATTGCTTTTCATCGGCATCCAGCGCGGTCGTTTTCTCTTCTGCCTCTTTTTGCGCCTGCTGGACTTCCTTTACAGTTTCGGCCTGTCCGATTTCCAGTCTGCGCAAGTGGTCGGATGTCTCTTTCAGTTCTGCCTTTGCCAGTTCTAATTCGGTCTCCGATTTGCTCAATTCGGGGATATTCTCTCTTGCATAAGGATGATCGGTTGCGCCGCACAGGGGACATGGCTTGTTATCCTCAAGGCGCTTCCGATCTTCATCCAGGTCACGGATACGGCTGAGCAGGGATACCTGCTTCTCAAGAGTATCGACATCTTTTTCGCAACCGGCTTTCTTTTTTGAACATAACTCGATCTCGCCGGACAACTGCGCCTGGTTATTTCTCAAGGACTCAAGGCGTGTTTTCAACTTGTCCAGCGCATAGCGTTTCGCATCAATCCGGTCCAGCGCCTGGTTTGCCTGCTCAAGAAGACGTTCGCGGTCTTTGAGGGAATTAAGCTCGTTATGCCAATCACCGGGATCGCGTCCCATAAGCATTGCGCTGAGCGCA
>Ga0214473_10005025_pt1 | contig 15857 bp, 6 predicted proteins | sample RVTome_7_FD_203509 | JGI IMG/M metagenome (GOLD analysis project Ga0214473, IMG submission 203509) | Soil microbial communities from uranium-contaminated site in the Upper Colorado River Basin, Wyoming, United States - RVT98D197 | ecosystem: Environmental > Terrestrial > Soil > Contaminated >... | reverse complement strand
ATGGTTTTTTTGGTAGGCCGCCTGGTGTAAAAGATGAGCTAAAGCGGAATCCAGACGATAGTCTTACCCTTAGAAAAGAAGATGGAAGTCAATTAATCTTTAAGGTCTTTTTGATTCTCGCTGGTGCTCCAGTTGCTCGTGTTGAAAAAGAAATTGATAAAAATGGTAATACACTAACTTATAGTTATGGACAAAATAACCGCTTATCAAAAATTACCGATGCTGCCGGACGGGAAACAAATATTATCTATAACGCCGATAATACGGTTCAAAGAATCACTGATTTTGTCGGCCGCTCGGTTTCCTATGAATATTCCAATGGTCAATTAGTAAAAATAACCGGTGTTGATGGTGAAACTACACAATATAGCTATGATGAAAACGGTAAGCTAAAAAACATTACTAACCCATCAGGTAAAACAACAACCATTGGCTATAATTCCGCTGGCGATGTTGACAGTATCACTAACCCCCTGGGTGATAAAATGAGGTTTGTCTATAACGATCCAACTAATCCAAACGATCCCGTTGCTGATCTTATCGATACTCCTCAGCGTGAGGTAAGCTATACAAAGGTAATTGATCCAAAAGGTTATGAGTACACATATTACATGGATGCGAACGGTTTGGTAACGAAGGCGGGGGAGCCTCTGGGACCTTCAGTAGTTGAGGCTCAAACTGTGCCTGATTTTCCCGATTACGTTACGGTTTGGAAGCAGGCGGAAGAAGATTTCGGTGAATTTGATGAAGAGCTCGATGAGAGGGATTATTGGCCTGACGAAGAGATTGAAGAAGAAGATGATGAATCTGAACCTATTCCTATACAGATAAAAATCAACAAAGGAACTTTGCCTCCACCCCAAATAAGCCAACCCTTTGAAGCAGGAACAATTATCTATTACCAATATGACGATAGGTATAGACTATCTAAGCTAACCAACAAAGACAAAACTTTTGTAACGTATACTTACGATAATCAAGACAATAAGCTCTCAGAAACTAACCATGATCATTCAATTGATGAAGCTGAAACAAATGACCTCAAGAAACATCGAATAAATACGTACGAGTATAACAACCCTGGTTTCCCAACTTTACTAACCAAACAAATTAGTCCGGAAAACAAGATTACTTCTTACACCTATGATACTAACGGCAACTTGCAAAGTGAAACCGATCCTGAAACTAAAACAACCAGCTACACCTATGAAAAGAATGCGGATGGAAGCTATTTTGAAACGACTACTGACCCAAAAAACCAGGCAACAAATAATGCAACTACTAACCGTTATGATAAGAACGGCAATTTGACGAAGACCGAAGGCCCGGAGGTAATAAATCCCGACCAAACAACTTACCGCGAAATAACCACTTATACCTATGATAAGCTCGGCAATAAGTTAACCGAAACCAAAGTGGGGATGGATGCCATTAAGTATATCTATGACTCTGCCGGCAAAGTAATCTCCCAAATAAATCCTCCAAACGAGGAAAATAATTTCAGCCTCAACGCCTATCAATACGATAAGTTGGGCAACAAGAGCAATGATGGTGCTTTCGAAGTAAACATCGATACCGATAATCAGGCGGCTGATTGGTATGACCCGGCTTGGCAAAAAAGAGTTCCTGTCAGCATAAGCAATGAAAACTCTACTTCGCTTACCAATTATCAAGTAAAACTCACTGTGCCTTATTTTGCCGGCATGAAGGCCGACTTTAGCGATATCCGCTTTACCAACGACGACAAGCAATCCCCATTGTACTATTGGATTGAAAGAAAGACAGATTCATTCGAAGCCGATGTTTGGGTAAAAGTTCTGGACATTCCGCAAAAGCCAACTGATAAGCTGTCAGCAATAAAAACGCTGTATATGTACTACGGCAACCAGAATGCAACAAGCACAAGCAATATCAACGATACAATGGATGAAGGCCTAAGATATTATTATTACGACGAAACGAATTTCAACACCTACAAAGGAACTGATATTGATAAGGATATAAACCATAATTGGGAAACAGGCACTGTTAGAATCGATGGTGGCAGGCCTTGGAACGAAAGAAATGCCTGGGAAGATCAAATCGACACCGTGAGCATAAGGTGGGAAGGTTGGGTTGTTAATAAAGGCGAGGGCAGCCATAACTTTTACATTACTACAGACGACGGCAGCAGATTATATCTTTCGAATGAAAATCTAATTAGCACTTGGTGGGATCAAGGGCCTACCACGGAATATTCCGGCTCATACTCATTTGATTCTCCGGTTCCCATAAAATACGAGTGGTATGAAAACTTAGTCGGCGCCAAAGCGGTACTTAGCTGGAGCCCTGCTGACGGCAGCGGTAAAGCTACTCCGATTCCCTCCGCTTATCTAAAGTCCCACAAATACGCTGAAATCGAGCCTTTTGCGGGCATTGGCGCAATAAAAACCGCCTCTTCGTACACTTTTGATTCGGCCGGTCAGCTTGTTTCTCAATCCGACCTGTCAGGCGCTAAAACTCTTTATCAATACGATGAAAACGGTAACAAAGTCCAAGAGCCAAGATTAATGAATAAAACCGGCTCACCAGTTTATTCAACCACTACCTATGAGTATGACGAACTAAATCGCTTGACAAAAGAAATTAAGCCCGATGGTAACTGGACCGCTTATAAGTACGATTCCTTCGGCAATCCTATTTACGAAGGAACTCATAAGGGAACGACCGCCAATCTTTATGATAAAGCCGGTAACCAAATAGCGACGGCAAGTCCTGACGGTACTGTAACTAAATCACTTTATGATAAAGAAGGAAATGAAAGAATAACGGGCGACGGCAAGAATATCGGCACGGGTACCAACCTTGATAATAACGGCAATATTAAGGATATTATTGATCCTAAAGATAAGACGACGACTTATCAGTATGATAATAACCAAAACGAAAAAGCCGTTACTTCTCCTGCTCCAAACAATGCTACTGGAACCGTTAGCACAAGCACTGATTACAATGAGGAGAACCAGGTAAAAACAGAAACAGACCAAAAAGCACAGATTAATAGTGAAACAAATTACAATGAGTCGGGCCAAGAATCCTCTATAAACCAACTAAATAATAAAGATCAAAGCCTGCAGTACAACGGTACGGGCAGTTTAACTAATGTAGACGCCGCTAACATCACAGCCAACAGCACGGATACTCAAACAACCTATGACGCTTTGGGCAATCCCAAAACAGTAACTACTGAACCTGCCGGCTCTGAGCAAGATTTAACAAAGTTAAATACCACCTATGATGAGGCCAACAGAGTAAAATCTCTCACTAATCTTCTTGGCGTAACTATCAACTTTGAATACGACTTGCTTGGAAACCTAACGAAACTCTCGGATACAACCGGCGCTACGGTATATACCGCTGACTATAAATACGACACGGCCAGCAAGCTAACATTTCTTACTGACTCAAATAACAAAACTAGCAGTTTTAAATATGACTTGGCCGGTGATTTGACCAAAACGAGTCTGCCCAACGGAATTACCGCCAATTCTGATTACGACAAAGCGTCCAAGCTGACGGGCTTAACCAACAAAAGAGGTGCCGATAAACTTTCCGAATACCAGTATAAGTATGATGCAAACGGCAATATAACGAAATCGAGTAACTACGATTCTAAACAAGAAAAGCAACTTTTCGATGATAACTTTTCTTCTATCAATTCGGATTATTGGTCGGACTTAAACAGCAACGGCGTTATTGAAAATGATAGTGTCAAATTGAACGGCGGCACATCTGCGGGCACTACTAATGCTTGGTATGATCCCGCTTGGTTAAACAGAGCTCCGATCACTGTTGATAACCAAGAAAATAATAATCCTTTAGACGCTGGTTATCAGGTAAAATTAACCGTTCCTTATCTTGCCGGAATGAAAAGCGATTTTTCCGATATTCGTTTTACCAACTCTGACAAGCAATCCCCATTGAACTATTGGATTGAAAGAAAGACTGCTTCGGGTTCGGCCACTGTTTGGATTAAGATACCCGAAGTGTCTGCTAAATCAACTAAAAAGCTATATTTGTACTATAACAATCCAAATGCCACAAGCGCCAGCGATATCAACGCTACAATGGATGAAGGGCTCCGTTATTTTTATTATCAGGGAACAAATTTAGCTGCCAATAATTACATAGGTACCGGTGTCGATAAAAGTGTAAATTGGACCTGGGGTGGCAATGCGGTTTCATTTAACCAACAAGATGGGAACTGGAGTTACTTGTTCGACAACCTAAGTGTCAGATGGGAAGGCTGGGTTGTTAACAAAGGTAGCGGCAGCCATACCTTTTATGTCACCACTGACGATGGCAGCAGGTTGTATCTCGCCGATAAGCAAATAATTAATTCATGGCAGGATCAAGGAGATACTGAATACTCCGGTGCCTACACATTATCTTCACCTACACCCATAAAATACGAGTGGTATGAAAACGGAGGCGGCGCAACTGCAGCTTTGAGTTGGCGGTCGCCAGATAATATTGAAAAAACATCAATCCCCTCGGATTATCTAAAATCACGTAAGTATTCAGCTGTTGAGCCGAAAGTAACATTGGATAGCAATAACGGCGTAGGCGCTTGGTATAACAGTGCCTGGAGTTCAAGGAAACCAATTTCAATCAGCAATCTGTTTAGCTCTAGCGAGCTTACTAACTATCAAGTAAAAATCAGCGTTCAATATGAAAGTGCTATGCAACCTGACTTTTCCGACTTGCGATTTACCGATTCGGATATGACTACCGAAATTCCTTACTGGGTAGAGAGCAAAACAGATTCGACGCAGGCAACTGTCTGGGTTAAAGTACCTTCAATAGGCGCTTACTCGATTGAAGATATTTATATGTACTATGGTAATCCCAATGCCCAAAGCACCAGCAATGGTGAGGATGCATTCGACTTCTTTGACGATTTCAACAAAGGATTTAAATCAGATAAATGGATAGCAAGCAACGGAACCGAAGGGGACAAGGTTTATGTGAACTCTGACCAACTCAGGGTCTATCAGGATGGCGTAGCTCCTGCAAGGACCATCCAAACAAGAAATGCCCTGACCGGTAATCTGATAGTTGATTATAAAGCAAAAACCGCCAGCATCCAGCAAAACCATAACTTAGGCCTCGGCATTATGGACTCAGACCAAGCTGATGGAACAGGTTTCTGGCCGTTTTTTGCTACTAATGGGACAGGCGGCTATCAATACAATTTATTTAAGCGTACTCCTGGGGGCTGGACAGGCTTAGGTAGTGGCTCAACGTATGCTCTTAATACCTACAACCAATACAGCATTATAATAAATGTTCCTACTTTATTAAGTGGTACAAAATTATCTTTTTATAAAGACGGCAACCAGGTTGGCAGCACTCAAACCTTTAATAAGAAAGATGGCGATGTAATTGATCCCACGCAGGATTTAGGCCTAAATAGATATTTAACTATATCAAGGCCATGGACTGAAGGTACGGTTGATAATGGTGATCAGTATTTTGATGACATCAGGGTTCGTAAATATACCGATTTAGAGCCTACTACTGGATTTGGCGACAGTGTAACAATAAAAACCTGGTATGACGAAGCCTGGCTTAAGAGAGCACCGGTAACAATTGATAACAGCAAAAACTCGCAAGAACTTAATAATTATCAGGCTAAAATAACTGTTCCATATGAAGCGGGCATGAAAGCCGATTTCTCGGATCTTCGTTTTACCGATAGCGACAAGATAACCGAGCTTTCTTACTGGATAGAAAACAGCACGCCTTCCACAACAGCGTCCGTGTTGGTAAAAGTCCCAAATATAGCCGCTAATTCAACTAAAACCCTCTATATGTATTATGCAAATGAAGATACGACGAGCGCTAGCAATAGAGATAATACCCTCAATCCATTTGACTTTAGTGAACTCAAAGGTTCTTGGAAGTTAAATGAGGGAACTGGAACAACTGCGCCTGATGTCACCGGCGCGAACAACGGAAGTATAGTTGGCGCTACTTGGATTGAAGATGGCATGCTCGGGAAAGCTTTGAGTTTTGATAGCGATACAAACGGCAATGGATTATTTGTCGATTCAGGCGAACAAAGTGAAAGGGTTCAGATTCCTAATTCTGCCAGCCTTAATATCGCGAACGATAAAATTACGCTCGCCGGTTGGATTAAACTAGGAAATACCGGCCAAGGTGATAGCTTAATTGAAAAATGGGGTGCATACGCTCTTAGGGTGAGCGATAATAAAATCAAGGCCGTAATTGGTGGTGAAACTTATATTACAGCTAGTCTCAATTTAAATCGCAACCAATGGTATCATGCCGCTTTTACTTACGACGGCTTCAATGTTTGGATTTACTTAAATGGTCAACTAGAAAGTGTATGGGGTAAAACCGGAAATATACCTGCAACAAACAGCAATGTTTGGCTGGGCTCAAACGAAGGAGGCGGTCAACTTACAGGAGCCATTGATGAAGTGCAAATCTATAACAGGGCTCTGAATCCATATGAAATTGAGGCTCTATCGAACGGTGAATATAATAGAGTGCGGGCATATTCTTTCTTTCCGCCCGAAACATCCATTGGCGATTCTACAACTATAAAAACCTGGTATAACAACGATTGGCCGAATAGAGCGCCGATTGAAATTGACAATAGCGCTAATCCCTCAACTTTAACGAACTACCAGGTAAAGGCAACAGTTCCCAAAAGTCCTTTAATGAAATCAGATTACTCAGACCTGCGTTTTACGGATGCGGATAAGATATCAGGGCTTGATTACTGGCTAGAAAGCTCTGATTCAGAAAAAGCAGTTGTTTGGATTGAAATTCCGAAACTGACCGCTAATTCAATTAAAAACATTTATGCATACTACGGCAACCCAAATGCGGCGAGTGAAAGCAATGCTTTAAATACATTTGATTATTATAGCGATGGAAGCTCGCTGTCAGGATGGACGGTTTCCGGCTCCACTGTTAATAGCGCCAATGGAAATCCTGCACCGGCTATTCAGTCGCTAGGCGGACAGTATGCTTATAAGAACGTCGGACTTGCTCCCAATAAAATTTTGGAAGCGGATGTTAATGTTATAAACGGAACCTATCCTTTAGCAAATCTATTCTTTTTAACCAATAGCTCGGGACTTGGCCAGATGTTTAGGGTTGATACCAGAAGTGGTAATTCTCCCGGTTTTGCAGCGACGAGCTCCTGGACAAGTTGGTCTGGGCCAACCGGATACAATTCTGTCAGTGCTGAATCTTGGCACAAAGTACAGCTTGTTCTGAAGAGTACCACGGCAGAAGCCTTTATTGACGGAAATTCTTTTGGCAGCCAAGCATTTTCCTACAACGGAGGATATGTGGCGTTTCATGGTGACTCGGGGATTGTAAGCGGCGCTCTTTTCGACAATTTGAAAGTACGCAAGTACTCAGCTGTTGAGCCAAAGGTAACCGTTAGCGACGCTTTGAGCAAGTCTGTTGCCGGTCTTGCCGGGAAAAGAACTTTTAACCGCTATCAATACCCGTCGATTAAAGCTAATTTCAAAACAACTGACCTGAATTCACTCGGCAGTATTTCCGCCGAAGGTAAAGATGATCTCTACAAACGAATTAGCGCTGTTTTCGAAGACGGCAAGATTATGATCAAGACAACCAAGGGCGATAATGAGCAAGACGGTGCTGCTGCTATCAGCAATGCTTTAGCTGACAACTGGTACACAGTTCAATTTGACTTTACCCCCACTAAGGTCGATGCCTATGTCTGGGACCCTGAGGTCAATCCAAGACCGGCCTCACCGGCCTATACCTGGGAAGACTCCGGATGGAATCCTAATATAGATTTCGAAAACCGCTATGGCAATACTTATTTCGACGAAGTATCGGTGAGTTCGATTTCAGATACGCTAACTTATGGCTACGACAGTTTAAACCGCTTAACCAAGGTAAACAGCCTGGATGGCTCGACAACAAATTATGAGTACGATGCCCAAGGTAACCGGCGAACTAAAACTAATTCAGCTGGCACTACAAATTACACGTACTCAGATGCTAATGAACTGACCAACAGCTCATTTACCCCAACAAGCGAACAAACCAGCCAACAAACCAACTATACTTATGATGCTGTCGGCAACACGACTAAGAAAACCGAGCCCAATGGCGATGAGACAACTTACATCTATGATAATAAAAATCAATTGGTTAAATACAAGAAAGAGATCAACGATGGCCTTAATGTGTTCAGCGACTGGATTGGCGCTAATCTGACGCCTGAGGATAACAGAAGCGCGGATTATGCTAAATCCGCTGGCAATTATTCGCTGAAGATTACCGGAGATACCAGTAAAAATAAAAGCGTGACTCAAACAATTCCTTTCAGTGGCAGTGCCGGGGATAACTTAATAATAAACGGGTGGAATAAGACTGATGGCGCTACTCCAACCCCGACCGGCGCGAATATCTATATCTTCGCTCATTTTAAATATACCGATGGTACTTATGGAGGATGTACTTTCGCGTATTTTAACAAAGATACCCATGACTGGACGAACGGTAATTTAAATCTTACGGCCGGTAAGAATTACCAGCAACTTATTATAAAGCTGGTTTACAAGAACGAAACGGGAACTTCTTATTGGGACGATTTCTCTATAAGTAGGTCGGATATCAACACTCTCTTTAACCAGCCCTCCTTTGAGCGTAACGGCGATAATATAGAATATACTTATGATGGCAACGGCAACAGGTACTCAAAGAATCCAGTCAGCAGCGGAATAGGTGGACCAACAACATACTATTCTTACGATACAGCAGGGAATATTGTGAGTGAATATGAAATGACGCACAGCGGCCCACAAACAATAGTAAGGTATGTTCGGGACAACACTGGTAAAGCAATATCGATGATTCAGGGAGCCAATACTTACTACTTTATTTACAACGGCCATGGGGATGTAACTTCGCTAACCGATCAAAATGGTGATATAGCAGCTACTTACTCTTATGATGAATTCGGTAATTTAGAGGGTATAGGGTATGGGGTATCAGGGACCGAAATCTACAATCCCTTGCGCTACTCCGGCGCCAACAACGCCTACTATGACACCGAAACCAGCCTCTACAAAATGGGTGCAAGATACTACCAATCCGACGTCGGCAGATGGTTGACTAGGGATGACTATGAAGGAGAGCAAAACACTCCTCAAAGTCAAAACAGGTATGTTTACGCTGAAGACAATCCAATCAACAATGTAGACCCAACAGGGCATTGGTCAGAATCACAACGAAAAGCACTCAGGCGTTCGCGACCTGGCGATATAATACTGGCCTACGCTGGTCTTTTTAATCCTCAGTCGTGGATTACACCAGGCCGTTGGACTCATTCTATGATGAGGGTTAATAATGGTTGGGCCCGCAGCAGAAAAACTGGACGAAGAAAATATATATCTTGGATTGTGGATGCTAATTCTGAGGGCGTTAAAAGAAGGCCAATGTATAGCAGAATTAAATACATGGACTATTCAGATCTTGCTATTTACAGGGTTAAATCTAGTCAATACAGATCTAAGGCTATAAATAAAATTATGGGCTTTCGAAAACTAAGCGCAGGAGGTTTTTCAAACCTTGGAATGTCAAGTTATAAAACTTTTCGTGATGGATATAACTGTGCCGAAATTATCTATAGGGCTTGGTATGATGCATCAAACAAGCGAGTGAACATGAATAATGCAGCATGGTATAGGAAAACCATATTGCCCGATACTTTTATGGATCCTAAGTATACAAGGAAAGTCTATTAAAAATTTGGACAAAACATTGTTTACCAGACAATTTCTAAAAAGAAGTGTTCAAGTTATTATAGTTGTTATTTCTACCATTATAATAACAGCGTTCATCTTTTCAATTCCTGGTTTTCTAAAATATAAAGCCTATAATCAGTATCTTCACAAAGCAAAAAATCAAATAATTTTTGCGTACAAGGAACCAGGTGGTTTTTTTAGTATCAAGGGCGACGGTACGGATAAAACAAAAATTTTCAAGAAGTTGCCTGTAGAAATTATTGCTAGTCCGAATAAAAAATATTTATATTTTAAACTTGCCAAAATTGCCGATTATATTGACGCCAGAAACCAGGAAATTAATAAGACCTATGTTTATGAGTTGAGTACAAAAAAGGTTAAACAAATAGCGAGTGCGATAAATAACGATTTGTTTTCTGAGTGGTTGCCAGATAGTAGGTTGTTGACTATTAGCTACTCGAAACCCAAGGAATTTAGCGTATACAATGTTGAGAAAGACACAAAACATATCTACAAGCTTCAAAAGTCCCTAAAAGAAGTTTCCATAACAAACGGCGATATTCCGTTGTTTAGTAAAGATAGCCGGTTTGTTATTATAAATCTACATATTGGCTCTGCGAAAAATTATGATTATGAAATCATTGAAACAGTTGCTTATGATATGAAGGCTAAAAAAATTATCGAGGAAGCTAAATTTAATGATGATGGAATGAAGGAAAATAAATATTTCTATCATTTGGTTGATAAATATAAGGCCAAGCATTTTGGAACATATTTTCCACTTGAACAGGACAGTGGTATCGTTGGTAGATCAAAAGATAATCGGTATAAGGTAACAACAAACCCTTTAGTAATAAAAAAAAGAAACAGTAGTCGTGTTATTTTTGATGATTACTTTTTTATTAATTTTAGCAAGGCGTTATATGCCAAGATTTTTGAACGAACGCCTTTTAGAATCAAGCCAAAGCGCAGAATTTTTACTAAAAGTAAATATTTAGTATTTAAGGATATTTATAGCCCTTTAGTGCTTACACGATTAATTAATAGAAAGGATTATATCTATTTAGTTGATATTGAAAAGCTAAGGACAAGTAGAATAATAGAAGCTGATGAAATCATCGGAATTTTATAGTTATAATAGCTGGCAACATAGTTAGCGAAACAGATGCTAATAATAATGTGCTAATGCTCTATGTAAGGGACAACAGCGGCAAAGCTATTTCAATGATTCAGTATGACTATGGAGAAGGGCCATCGGCCATCGGCCAGCGGACATATTATTTTATTTACAATGGCCATGGAGATGTTACTGCTCTAACTGATAGCTCTGGAAATGTAGTTGCTACTTATTCCTATGATGAATTCGGAAACTCAACGGGTACAGGGTATGGGGTATCGGGTACCGAGATCTACAACCCACTTCGCTACAGTGGGGCCAATAACGCCTACTATGACACCGAAACCAGCCTCTACAAAATGGGAGCCAGGTATTATCAACCAGATGTAGGAAGGTGGCTAACCAGGGATAGCTACAAAGGCGAGCAAGAAGATCCTCAAAGCCAGAACCGGTATGTGTATGTTAAGAACAATCCACTTAAATATGCTGATCCAAGTGGACGTGAGCCAATAACTATCGGTGGAATCATAGCCACTATAGGTACTGTTATTGTTGTAGCTGCGACTATTAAATTTATTTACACAGGCTATCAGGCATATAAATGGAATATTCGAGCGAGAGATCTTGCAATACGCATAAAACGAAAATATAAATATGAGGATATTGCGCTCAAACATCTAATTAAGACAAAAACTTATAAAAAAGCGGTCTATTGGAGAACAAAATTATTCATGGGCCTTCTTCAAAAAGGCGCTATGGGACGCTGGTAAAATGTTTTTAATATATTTATCAATTGTATCTTATTTAGTTATAGCTCTATTGCTAATTCTAGTTAGAAATAATTGGTACGCTGGTTATTTAGTATTAGCGCTTTTTTTCTTTAGTATTTTTTCTTCGGTATTATTTTTGATAAAAAATATTAAGAAAAAAGAAATTAATATTTTATTTAAAATTTGCGCTTTTATAATCACATTTGCTTCAATGTTCTATTTAATAATTATATACGTTGTTTCTCGGATTAATTTACCTTAGATACCGTTAGTGATCTGTACGTATGATAATAAAAATCAGCTGGTTAAGGTGCAGAAACCTAACGGTGATATTATAGAATATGTGTATGATGGAAACGGCAACAGATTTAGTAAAACTGTGAATGGTGTTACCCGCTATTACTCTTACGATACCGGTGGCAATATTGTGAGTGAGTACGAAAAGAATGGTGAAACCATTAATACGCTGGTTAGATATGTCAGGGACAACTCCGGAAAAGCTATATCAATGCTGCAAGGCTCGAACACTTACTACTTCATCTATAACGGCCATGGGGATGTTACTGGCTTAACAGATCAAAATGGAGCAGCAGTTGCAACTTACAACTACGACGAATTCGGAAATCTCACTTCAAGCACTGGCGCTGTTTACAATTCTCTCCGTTACTCCGGCGCCAACAACGCCTACTATGATGAAGAAACTTCCCTCTACAAAATGGGTGTCCGCTACTATCAATCTGATGTTGGAAGGTGGCTGACTAGGGATAGCTATAAAGGCGAACAAGAGAATCTACAAAGTAAAAATAAGTACGTATACGTAGAAAACAACCCAATCACTAGTTTCGATGATACCGGATACAAGAAAGCTGATAATAAATGGCCCAAGGAGTATGTTGGAACAAGAAAGGTGTTATGGTTTTGGCCTTTTGGTGGAGGAGCTGCAACAGTTAAAGCAAGTGCAGTTCTAACTATGTATAAAAATAGCGGCTCGCGAGCTTCGATGAGTGTTTTAGTTTATGGTGCCCAAGGAAGAAAATACGATATTTTCGGTTTTACGTACGCTAGAAAGAAGAAAGATGAAATCCCAATGGGTGAGGCTAATGAAAAATTTGGTAGTCTATGGCCAGATGATTCTGCGATAACAGCTAAAAAAGCATTAACTAACTTTGTTGATTTGCGTTACGGAAGACCATATAAAACCAGATTCCAGGTTTGGAATGGTGTACCTAAAGGAGACAGCCACCTTTTACCCTGGGGGCCTAAAAGTGCGTATATCAAAAGATTTAGGAGACGGCGTTAGTTATGAAATCTAAAACTTTAATAATAAGTGCTATATTGATTATGATGTCTGTTCTCCTGATAACCCAATTTGCTTGCAATAAAGAAAAAGGCGAGTCGTCCGCACGACCAAGGACACCGAAAGAAGCAGCCTTGGATTTTTTAAGACTTGTAGTGGTCAAAAAAGATTTTAAAAAAGCCTATGAAAAATATGCTGATAAGAGCGAAAGCTATAAAGAGTTTTCAGAAGGCACAGAAGAGATATTTGATGAAGCTCAGAAATATAAAATAATTGAAGAAAAAGGTCGGGTGGAAATTCGTCAATTTACTGTAGCGTTGACAATTGTAAACAATCAATCACGTGTTATTTATATGCTCGCAGGAATATACGTTGGCGGACAGCAAGTAGAAGTCGGAACAACACCTTTTGCTGATATAGACGAATGACCCAAAAATGTCGGACAGGGGAAACCATTAATACGCTGGTTAGGTATGTCAGGGACAACTCCGGAAAAGCAATAAGCATGCTGCAAGGTGCCAATACTTACTATTTCATCTACAACGGGCATGGGGATGTTACTTCTCTAACTGATGAATCGGGCAATATAGCAGCCACTTACTCCTATGATGAATTCGGTAATTTAGAGGGTATAGGGTATGGGGAATCGGGTACCGAAATCTACAACCCCCTAAGATATAGTGGGGCCAACAACGCTTATTATGATGAAGAGACAGGTTTATATAAGATGGGTGTTAGGTATTATCAGTCTGACGTTGGAAGGTGGATTACTAGAGATAATGCTGAAACTATTAGCAAATATCCTTCTACTTATTATAAATATGTTTATGTCGACAATAATCCTCTGACCGGAGTCGATCCAACCGGCTATGCATGGAAAGTTTTAGGCGTTCCACGATATAAACAATCAAAAGATCAGTGGTGCTGGGCTGCTAGTGCTCAGATGGTAATAGCTTACAAGAAAAAAGGAAAGAAGCCTCCTAAGCAAGCAGAAATTGTTAAATATGTAAAAGGCTCGGTGACAAATAAGCCTGCTTCCCTTGATGAGACAACAAGAGGTCTTAGGCATTGGGGGGTAAATGGCACAGTAATTCATGCAAACGAAGGGTCATTAGGTGATGGCACGATAAGTTATTCCTCAATTATTGATCAAATTGGAAGTAAAAAGCTTATTATTAGCGGCATTGGATGGTATGGCGGAGGAGGGCATATGGTAGTGATTAAAGGCTATAATACTTCAGCAAGATTCAAAAAGACAGGCATTATCTATAATGATCCGGCCGATGGCAAAGGTCATGGTGAAAGCTACGACCACTATAAAGAAAGTTTTCAAGGAGCAGGTAGATGGGTCGAAACTATCGCCAACTTATAGTTGTATTAGCTGTAATCGTAATAATATTCCTAATGCTAGGTTGTAAGCAGAATGAAAAAGATTCAATCAATAATGCGCCAGGTAAAGTAGCAATTGATTTCTTACAGAATGTCAAATCAAAGCGTTTTGGTGAAGCTCTGGAAAAAATTTTACCAAGGAAGCGACAAGATACTAAATATAGAAAATTTTTATTGGAAAGCATGAAAAAGCTCAACACATATATGAAAATTAATGGGATAGAATCATTTAAAATAGAATCGACAGAATTTATAGATAAACTTAAAAGAAAAGCCGATGTTTCAATAATTTTATCATACAAAAAACCTATCGATAAGAAAGGTGGTAAAAAGAGCATTTTGTATTTTCAATTGGTTGTTAAAGACACAAAATGGAGAATATTTGCTACACCTTTTGAATTGTATGGCGATAACTCAGGATGATAAGGAATCGCACGAAGAAAACAATCCGGGGGAGCGGCCGAACCGGCTATCCGGCACTAAACATTGGCAGCAAAGACGCTACTAGTGCATGGGATTGGGCACTAGTTAGAAAATACTCGGCCGTTGAGCCGGCTGTAACCATTGAGCCGGGAATGTTCGATAAACCAAGTGCCAGCTTTGTAGGCCAAAGAGCCTACCTAGCTGAGCAATATCCGATATTTAAAGTTAACTTTAAAACCGATAACACTAACTCCTTGGCTCATATATCGATTGAGGGAACTGTTGACGGGAGTTATAAAAGCCTGGGATTGGTTGTGGAAAACGGTAAGATAAAGATAGAAAAAACCAAGGACGATGAAAAGCAAACCCTGGCCATTGCCGACAACAATATTTTGGCCAGTACTTGGTATACGGCTGAGTTTGAGTATTCGCCCACCAGCATAAAAACCTATGTTTACAAACAAGGCGATCCAAAACCGGCTTATCCAAGCTCTAGTTTGGCTGAAGAAGTTGATTACAAGCCCCACTTAAGCTTTAAGAATTACCGGGGCAACACTTATATTGACAATGCTTCAGTCAGCACAAAGTGGGATACAACAAGATATGCTTACGATGCCCTCAATAGACTAACTGAAGTAAAAGCTGTTGATGGCACAACTCAAGCCGGCTATACCTATGATGAACAAGGCAATAGGCTCACGAAAACTAACTCAACAGGTACCACTAACTATCAATACTCAGCTGCCAATGAATTACAGTCAACAACTCTAAATAGCAATGCGACTAACTATACTTATGATGCTAACGGAAATACCTTAACTAAAGTTGAAAGCAGTCAAACTACTAATTATACCTATGATAATAAGAACCAACTTGTTAAGGTAGTTAAGCCAAATGCCGATATTGTCGAATATACATATGATGGCAATGGTAATCGGTATTCCAAGACTATTAATGGCACAGCTAGATATTATCATTATGATACCGGCGGCAACATAGTCTCCGAGACCGATGCCAGCAATAACGTGCTGGTTAGATACGTAAGAGACAACTCT
>Ga0214473_10005024_pt1 | contig 15858 bp, 19 predicted proteins | sample RVTome_7_FD_203509 | JGI IMG/M metagenome (GOLD analysis project Ga0214473, IMG submission 203509) | Soil microbial communities from uranium-contaminated site in the Upper Colorado River Basin, Wyoming, United States - RVT98D197 | ecosystem: Environmental > Terrestrial > Soil > Contaminated >... | reverse complement strand
AAGACTTCGCCGAGGCCGACCGGATCCGCAAGGAGCTCGACGCGCTGGGCGTCCTCCTCGAGGACTCCAAGGCCGGCACCACCTGGAAGTACAAGGCGTAATCGTTCCCCCCCCGTCTGCCGCTGTACCGACTGCGTTCCCTGTTTACGTAGGCCCCTCCTGCACGTGGTCCCGGCTTCGCCTCCTCGGAGGGGGGACTCCGTTCGTGGCTCGGCGCGCGGTGCACCCGCGCGCCTGCGCTTTACCTCGCTTCGCCCCCCCTCCTGCGGCAGCTCCGCCTGGTCGTCTCGCGGCGCCTTCCGCCTCTTGCGGCGCTCCTGCTGGTGTTCTTGTTGGCCGGCGGATGCTCCCGCGTTCCGAGGATAATCGTTCTCGAGGACCCGTTGACCGCCGACGAGCACGTGGAGCTGGGCGTCGCCTACGAGCGGAAGGGGGATCCGGCTCTGGCGCGGCGCGAATACGAAGCGGCGCTGCGCAAGGACGGCGGTTCGTTCCAGGCCCGCGTCAATCTCGGCAATATCTACCTGGCCGGCAAGGATTACTCCAAGGCCCGAGAGGAATACCTGAAAGCGCTCGAACTGCGGCCGGGGAATGCCGAGGCGACGAACAACCTTGCCTGGACCGCCGTCTTGTCCGGGGAACGCATAGACGAGGCCCTTGCCCGCATGGAAGCGGTCGTCTCCGCGCCGGGCGGCCGCAATGCGACCCTCCTCGACACCCTGGGCGTCCTCCGGATGCACGCGAACAAGCCCGAGGAAGCGGAAGAGGCCTTTGCCCTCGCCGAAAAATATTGCATTGAACAGGATGCCGCCCAGGGCGGGAGCGCGAACCAGGCCTATCGATGCACCGAGGAAGTACGCGGGGAAATAGGCGAGCACCGCCGGGAGCTTAGAAAAAGATTCCCTTCGCCCGCACCGCAGCCCCCTTTGATAAGATAGGCGAAAAAAGGAGCGCCGCCTGTTCCCTCCAATACACCCGGAGCTGAGGTTCCACAACTACGCCTCGTTCCTCCGCCGTCGGCTGGGCGGCCCGGCCGCAAGAATAAGCGTGGACGCGGGCTTCACCTGCCCAAATCGGGACGGCACTCGCGGCACGGGCGGCTGCCTTTATTGCAACAACGAATCCTTCACGGAGGGCGTATTCTTCCCCGGCCTTCCGGTGGAGGAGCAGGTTTTGCGGACAATCGCGACGCATGCCCGGCTCAAGGCTTTCCGCCACCTTCTGGTCTATTTTCAGCCGTACACCAACAGCCACGCGCCTCCCGCAAAGCTGGAGCGGACGTATCGCGCGGCGTTCTGCCACCCCGACATCGTCGGCATCGTCGTGGGGACAAGGCCGGACTGCCTGGGACCCGAAGTCCTGGACGTGCTCGGCGGCATCGCGAGAGAGCGGTACGTATGCGTCGAGATCGGCCTCCAGTCCGTCTCCGACGAAGTTCTCGCTGGGGTAAACAGGGGGCACACCGTGCAGGAGTTCACGGAAGCGGTGGCGGCGGTCCGGCGGCGGGGGATAGACGTCGCCGCCCACCTGATCTACGGCCTTCCCGGGGACACGCGGGAGAACTTCGTGTCGGCGGCCGGCATGCTTTCCGCTCTGGACGTGCAGGGGGTGAAGCTGCACCACCTTCACATCGTCTCGGGGAGCGGGTTGGAGGCGCCGTTCCGGCGGGGCGAGATACGCGTGCCCGAATACGGAGAATACGTCGCGGCATGCGCGGACCTCCTGGAACGCCTCTGCCCTGAAATCGCCGTGCTGCGGCTTATGGGGGCCGCCCCCGGGAAGCTGCTGCTGGCGCCCGTCTGGAGAAAGGGGAGCCGGGAGATGTCCCATGACGTCGCCGCGGAGCTTCAGCGCAGGGGGACATGGCAGGGATCGCTGCGAGAGGAGAGATCATGAGCGGCACCGAGAGGGAATATATTCCCCATTCGTCGGGCTGTTTCCTGTGCGGAGACGAGAACGCCTGCGGTGTGCGCACCAAGTTCTTCGTGGAGGGGGACGCCGTTTGCTCGCGGATCACCCTGCCTCGACACGTCAACGGGTACAGGAATATCGCCCACGGCGGCGTTCTTGCGGCACTCCTGGACGAATCGATGGGATGGGCGGCGACGATATTCGGCGGATTGCGCCGGATGTACCTGACCGGCGAGCTGACAGTCAAATACCTCGCCCCGGTACCGGTGGAAGAGGAGATCGAGATAATGAGCAGGCTGCTCGAGGACGCAGGTCGCATCGCTTACTGCGAGGGGGAGCTGGTCTGCGCGGGAAAGGTATGCGTCCGGGCCCGCGGCAAGTTTCTCCCGATGAGCCGTGAGGCCACGTCGGAGGTCGTCCCGTACCTGAAATTCGGGAATTGCAGGAAATACCGGACGCTGTTATGCGATGACGAGGAGGCGAAATGAAGCGCGTGCTGGGGATCCTCGGCTCGCCCAGGAGGATGGGGAACTGCGAGTTGATCGTCAAGGAGATCGCGGCCCGCCTTCCGGAACCGGCCGAGCTGTCGATGGTGCGGCTCGTCGACAAGGACATACGCGCCTGCAAGGCGTGCTACCGGTGCCTGACGGGCGATTGCCCGCACCAGGACGATTTCCGCGCGGTCCTGGACGCGATAGTCGCCGCGGACGGATTGATCGTGGCGGCTCCGGCATACCTTCTCGGGGCGCATTCCTCCCTTCAGCGGTTTCTCGACAGGGGTCTTCAGTTCTTCCGGCGGATCGACGCGCTCTCCGGAAAGCCGGCGGTCGGAGCCGCCCTTGCGGGCGTCATGGACGGCGAAGGGTCGTCGCTCCTTGGAGTGGAAAACTTCATCCGCGGCATGGGGATGGAAGTAAAGGGACGCGCGGTCATCCACGCGGCGCTTCCCGGCGAAGCGATCCTCTCGGAGGAGGGGAGAGCCGCCGCGGGGCGGCTGTCAGCCGCCCTGTTCGCGGCCCCGCGGCCTCCGGAGATTCCCTCCTGCACGCGGTGCGCGGGGACGTACTTCGAGTTCCGGGGAGGGGCCCGCGTTTATTGCCTGTTGTGCGGCGCCAGCGGCACCGTGTCGGCGGATGGAGACGGCGTGCGGATTGCGACCGTCGCGCCCGTCCACTCGTGGCGCGGCCCCGATGCGAGAAAGACGCACGGAGAGTGGCTCATGGGGATGAAGGAGAAGTTCCGCCGCGACCGGGAGCTGCTGAAAAACGCGGTCCGGGGTTACACCGGGGGGACCTTCATCTGACCCTGATCCTCACGGTATAGGCTGCCACTTCCCTGGAGAGCCCCGCGGGCAGGTCGTTCCAGCCGTGCAATCCCTCCGCCGGCAGGGTCCCCATCTTCGAAAGCTCCGCAAGGAACGGCTTCGCCGAGTCCGCCGGCAGGTGGACGATCATGGCATCGGCCTCGCTCTCCGCCCCTGGGGCGCCGGCGCGATCCGGCATGCCCTGCGGGCTTCCCCCGAGCCGCATCGCGGCAGCGGCGATCCTCGCTTCCAGTCCCGGGCGGTTCTCGCCGGCCACCTGGATCGTCACCGCTCCCCCCGATGGAACCGGCCGGGCGACCCTCGACATCTTGCCAGCCGCGGATGGGGGCTCCATGTTCTGCGGCATCGCCGCGACGGGCGGGGGCTCGATCTTCTCACCGGCGGTGCTCGCGAGCTGGGCCGGCACCGCGGGGAGGGCAGGCGGCGCCTGGGATGCCGGCTGCGGCGATTGCGGACCGGCATGATCCTGCGAAGCGGCTTCACGGCGCGGACCGGACTGCGGAGGAAGAGCCGCCTTGCGCGCCTTCTTCTCCGCAGGCTCGGCCGCCTCCATCTTCTTTCCCGCCTCGGCGGCGGAAGATGCTTCCATCCGCGCTGAGGGAGGAGGGGTAAGAATCTTCGGAGCCTCCTCCTTCTGTGCGCCGTACACCAGGAGGAAGAGGAGAACGGCCGCCGCCGCTTCCAGGGGGATCTTGACGTGCGCGGGCAGAAACAGCCGCTTCCAGAGAGGCGCCGCCGGCGCTTTCTCCCGCGCGATCCCGCGGCGGATCCCGTCAAGCAGATCAGGCGGGGCGTCCGCCGGGGGCAGCCCGCGCAGAAGCATCAGGGTCTCTTCAAGCCCCTCCTTCGCGGCCCTGCACCGGAGGCAGTCCTGCAGGTGGGCGTGCATGCCCGCTCGCACGCTTTCCTCAAGAGAGTCTTCCAGGTAATCGGATAAAAGGTCCTGTACCCGCTCGCAGTCCATAACCGTATCCCTCACACCACCGGGGCGAGGATTTTCCTCAAGGCCATCCTCGCCCTGTGAAGCCTGGATTTCACCGTGCCGACCGGGATCCCCGCCATGGCGGCGACTTCCTCGTACGTGAATCCTTCCACGTCCGAAAGGAGAAGGAGCCATCTGGAATCCGGATCGATGCGCCCCAGCGCTTTCTCGAGGATCCTTGCCATCTCCCGGTTTTCGGCGATCCGGTCCGGCCGGCCCTCCTCGGGGGCAGGCGGCTGGTAGGGCGGCTCGCCGCGTTCCGCCGAATCCGGAAATACCACCTCCCGCGCCGCGAGGGAGGATCTCTGCCGGATGCGGTTCAGGCACCTGTTAGCCGCGATCTTGAGCAGCCAGGTGGACAGCGACGCCTCTTCCCGGAACCCTCCCAGGTTCCGGTAGGCCGAGAGGAAAACTTCCTGCGCTACGTCCATGGCCTCCGTCCGGTCGGACAGCATCCGGGCGCAGAACGAGTACACCCTGTCCTGGTGGGCAAGGACAATGGCATCGAAAGCCCCAGGTTTGCCCTGCCGGAACGCCTGCAGCAGCAGGTCCTCCGGCCTGGCTTTTCCCCCGTTCGGGTCCACGCCGACTCCCGAATTCTATGACATCCGCGCTGCGGGTTCTGTTCCTTGGTGCGCCGCTTGATTTGTTTATTGTACTGTACGGGAGGTTGCGGGGGCCCGGGACTTTAATGTATTTTAGTCTTGCAAGGGCGAAACTGTGTAAAGTCCTGCAATATCCGATCGGAGGTCTATAATTGAGCGGCCAGGCGATTTTATTCGCGTCCCTGTCCCTGGCTGCCATCGCTTTGGCGGTGGCGCTGGTGTTGACGCTCTTGCAGCTCCGAAGGACGATCGACCACATGGAACGTCGCGTGGACGAGGCGATACGCCAGTTCGAGATGACCGCCGAGGACCTTCGGAAAACCAACGCCGTGGTGCGGGAAATCCTTATTCACGCCGAGAGGGGCGCCGCGAACGTTGCGAACGTGACGGAAGGGGTCCGTGGATTCAGAAAAACACTGGACGCGGCTACTGCGGTCCTGCAGTTCGCCGTCGTCCCCGTTCTGGGAAATGTGGCCGGCGGGCTGGCTGGAGTGAAGGCCGCCGTTTCGCATGTCGTGAACCGAATAGGTCGAAGGGAGGGCAGCCATGAGTGAGGAAAGATGTTGCAACGGCAGCGGCGGAGTATTCCTCGCGTTCCTTGCCGGAGGACTGATCGGCGCGGGGCTGGCCCTGCTCTACGCGCCCGTCTCCGGAAAGGAAGCGCGGGAGAGGATCTCGGGCATCGCGGGAGATCTGCAGAAAACGGCGGAGAGCTGGTCCGGCGACCTGAAGCAGAAGGTCGAGTCCTTCATCGATGAGGAGAAGTCGGTCATAAAGGCGGCATACGACGCCGGCCGCGAGGCGATGGCCAAGGAGAAGGCCAAGTTCGAAACCCCCGGCTGAGGCAAGCAGGGCCGTTCTCCCCTCATCGGTTCACCGCAAGGAACGTCCAGCCGTATTGCAAGGGGAGGGGGTTTCCCCCTCCCCGGCTCCTCCACCCGTGTTGATTTCCCGAATGCGATGTTTCGCCGGTCAGGAAACATCTCCCCGTGCGAGCCGGAAGGCGGCGGTCAATGCGAAGAACGCCGACGCGAAAAGCACGATCGTGGCGCCTGTGGCGGTGTCCAGGTGGTACGAGGCGGCGATCCCCGCGATCCCGGATGCCAGGGAAACGGCGATCGCGATCCAGAACGCTTCGGCCGCCCCCCTCGCCACGTTGCGCGCGGCCGCGGCGGGGACCACGAGGAGGGCGGTGACAAGCAGGATCCCAACGGCCCGAATCGCGGTAGTCACCACCAGCGCGACGACGAGGGAGAAGGAGATTTCGAGCATGCGGCCCCGGACGCCCAGGCTGCGGGCGAATCCCTCGTGTACTCCCAGGAGGAGAATCCGGTTGAACGCGAAAAACAGGTAGACGGCTACGCCGAGGAAAAGCGCGGCCATCCAGATTACCTCCGCTCCGGAAATCGCCAGCAGGTCGCCGTACAGGTATTCCTGCAGGTTCCGTGTCAGCCCCTTCCGCGCGCTGATGATGGCGATTCCGAGAGCGATCGCCGTGGAGAAGAACACCCCGATGACCGTGTCGGGGGAAAGCCCGGTGCGGCCCTTGACCATCGTTATCGCGTAGGCGACGAACAGGCCGAATGCGACCATGGTCAGCAAGGGGTGGATCCCGAGGATGACGCCCAGCGCCACACCCGTGAACGCCGAGTGCCCTATCGCGTCCGAGAAGAACGCCATCCGGAACTGGACCAGGGGCACCCCCACGGCGGCGGCCGCCGGTGCGACGAAGAGAACGGCCAGGATGGCCCTTTTCATGAACGTCGGCTCCGCGAAAGCAAGCGGCAACAGCCGGTCCATGGCGGAATAGACGAGGGAGAGAAGGAAATCCACTCCTACCCCCTCCTTTCGCCGTGCAGGTGGCCGTGTCCGTCGGCCTCCCCGTGGCTGAACAGTCGGGCGCCGCTTCCGTACATCGCGCTCAGGTTTTCCGGCGTGAGGACCTCGGTCGTCGCCCCCTGGCATACGATCGACCGGTTGAGGCAGATGACGCGGTCCGCGTGCCTGGTGACCACCGAGAGGTCGTGGCTCACCAGCAGGAGGCTGAAGCTGGACTCCCGGTGGATCTGGTCCAGGAAATCGCAGAAAAGCTCCTCCCCCGACACGTCCACGCCAGAGACCGGCTCGTCCAGCAGCAGGATGTCCGGGTTGTCGCGCAGCGCGAGCGCGAGCAGGATGCGCTGCATCTCGCCCCCCGACAGCCTTCCCAGCGGGCGGTCGATCAGGTGGCCGGCTCCCCCGCGGTCCAGCGCGGATTTGGCTTCCGCGCGCGATTTGCGGGAACGGCCGAGGAAAACGGGGTATTTCTGGGACGAAAGAGCGAAAAAATCCAGCACCGTCATCGGGGCGTTCCGGTCGAGGTCCATCCTCTGCGGGACGTATCCGATCCTGGGAGTCCCTTTCCCGTGCTCCTCGGCGCGGCAAAACCGGATCTCCCCCGTGAAGGGGACGAGTCCGAGGATCGCCAGGAGAAGGGTCGTCTTGCCCGCGCCGTTGGGACCGATCAAGGCCGTGACCTCCCCGCACCTGATGTCCGCGCTGATGCCGGCAAGGATCTCCATGCCGCCGGCGCGAACCGACAGGTCCCTGATCTCCAGCGTATGGAAGGGGGCGGTCTGTCCGTTCACTTTCCAAGAACCTCCGTCAGGGTGCGCAGGTTTTCCCGCATGACCGCCTCGTAGGCGTCGGTCGCCGCGCGGCCCGTGGACAAGGGATCCAGGACGCGCGCGGGGACCCCGGCTTCCGCCGCGATCATCTCGGCCAGCCTCCTCGGGTATTGCGGCTCCCAGAAGACCGCGGCCGCCCTCTTCTCCCGGATCGCGCGCACCAGCCTGTCGATTTCGCCGGCGGAAGGCTCCTGTCCGGGCGTTTCCTCTATTTTTCCGACTATGTTCAAGCCGATGTCCCTGGCGAGGTAGTCGAAAACGTTATGAAAAACGACTATGCGCCGGTTGCCGAACCGGGCGGACGCCGATTCGATCTCCCCTGCGAGGACCGCGAGCCTCGCCGCGTACGCGTCGGCGTTGCGCCTGAACGCTCCGGCGTTGCGCGGAGAAACCGAGGCCAGCGCAGCCTCGATGTTGCGTACCTGGATGATAGCGTTCCTGGGGCTCACCCAGGTGTGCGGGTTTATCCCGTCGTGTCCGCCTTCCGCTTCCCGGATCGGCGGAACGCCCCGGGCGGTTTCCACGATCCGGATGCGGGGATTCGCTTTCCGGACAGGCGCGCCCAGGAACTCCTCCATGCCGTACCCGTTCGCGATGAAAAGGTCGGCGGCGGCGATCTTGCGCATGTCCCCCGGCGTCAGGGCATAGTCGTGGGGGCAGCCCATGGAGGGGGGGAGCATAAGGTCGACCGAAACGCCCGGCGCGTCGCCCACAACGTTGAGCGTGAAAATATACATCGGGAGGAACGAGGCGAGGATGCGCAATTCCCCAGCGCCGGCGCGGGCGGGGATGGGCGGCAGCAATGCCGTGAGGGAAACGGCGAAGAGCGCGATAATTCCGGAAGCGGCGCGATTCATCTCTTCGCCCGCTTATCGCCGCACTCCGCGCATGAGCCGAAAAATTCCAGAGAATGGTCCGTAACGTCGAAGCCCAGCGTCCCTCGTATGTCGCTTTCGAGGCGGGAGAGATCGCACCTCTTCGGCTGGAAGGACTCGATCCGTCCGCAGAGCCGGCAGACCGCCCGGTGCCGATGCACGCCGTCGGTCGCCGCCTCGTACCGCCGGCTGCGCTCGTGCAGGGCGACGCTGCGGACCAGCCCGATCGAGACCATGAAGGACAGGTTCCTGTATACGGTTGAAGGGTCGGGCCTTGGGGCCGGAATCCGCTCCCTGATCTCCCTGGGGGACAGCGGTATGGAGCTCTCCACCAGTATGCGCAGTATCTCCTCCCTGCCGCGCGTGGCGGGGTGTCCCAGGCGGCGGAAGGTTTCCGATCCGGTTCTCATGCCGTTTCCTCCCTTTGATGCAAATATATTGCATTTGCGAAATTATTGCAATCAAGTCCGGGGCTGAATTAATACCCCGCGCGATACATCTAAATGGAAAGGAGGGAAGGGCCATGACACGACGTTTGCTCGCGATGGGATTAGTGTCCGCCTGCGCCCTCCTGCTCTGGGGCGATCAGGCGAGAGGGGGATTCAGGCAGGTCGACATGGGTGACGGAGGCGGCGGCCCGTACATCAACATAATCGTGCGGGAAGTAAAGGTCGCCCCGATCAGGGCCCACGTCGGGGACGTGATCAGGGTCGACATGGTGGTGGAGAACAACGGGGACTTGGGCAGCGACTACTCCGACATAGAGCTTCTCGCAAACGGCAGGAGAGTCGACAGCAAGATGTACAACTACGGGTTCGGCGGAGAGGGGGAAAGGATCCACCGCGCCACCTTTTTCTGGGACACGAAGGGGATCAAGCCCGGAGAGTACAGGATCCGCGGCGAAGTATTCGTCTGGGGCGACGCGTCTCCGTTCGACAATTTCCTCGACCTGGAGCGGCCCCTGGTTCTCCTTGCGCCCGGCGCCGCGTTCCCGGCCGGTGAAACAGGCGGAGGCTCGGCCATGACGCGTGATCCGCGATACAAGCCGGCGGCGGGAGCGGGAAAAGAGGAAGACGGCGCCCGGCCCGGCGGGATGAAGGGTAGCTACTGATACGGCGATTTCTTCCCGGCTGCCGGAATCGGACAACGGGCGGCGGCATCAAAATGGAAACTGAATGGCGGGAGGCTCCCGTGAGAAAGGCGATAGTCTTCGGAGCGGCGTTGTTGTTGCTGGGGGGGGTGTTCCTCGGGTGGCAATCGACGCACCAGCCCGCGGCGCTCGCGGCTTCAACCTTCAGCCAGATCTTCATACACGGGACGCCCGTATGCGTTTTCACGTTCGACGGTAATATCATGGCAAGGGTGGGAGAGTGCCCGGATGCCACCGATGAGGACGGAGCCGGCTCCGCGGAGAAGGCGCCGTTCCGCGGCAGGCCGGGGATGGAACTGCCACCGGGCCACCCGCCGGTGGATCGGGACATGTTCCCCGACGACAAGCGCACCGTGCATATCTGAATGAAAAGGGGGCCTTCAAGGGCCCCCTTTTCATCGTTTCTTTACCAGCCGTTCTAGAATTTATAAACCATGCGGAACGTGGTGCGGTTCCCCTGCGGCCGGTTCTCGACGGAAGATTCGAACTGTGTCTTAAGGTCGAAGACGAATCCGCTTTTCGTTATCCAGTGAACGGCCGGCCCGACGGCGAACGCCTTCTCCTTGGTGCCGCTCCCCTTGACGCCGTTGGTCTCGTCCTCGGTAAGCTGGCTTATGTAATAGCCGGTCGCCGCAACCCTCAGGTTCTTCACTACCTCGTACTCGAACGAGTAATTGGCGTGGAACAACTGGCCGGGCTGGACCTTGGTGTCGTCGTTTTCCGTGTTGTATGCGTAATGGAGGCGCCAGGAAGTCGAAAACGCGGGCGTCAGGAACCATGTGAAGGCGTAGTACGGCTCGATGGTATATAAATTCGCCCCGGGGTTGAGGATGTACTTCGAGTCGAACTGGCCCGTGGGCAGAATGACGTCCAGCTCCACGCGATGCAGGAATGGTCGTCCCATGAGCTTGTGGGGAAACCACTGGACGAAAGGTCCGACGACCAGGTCGCCCAGCGGTCCCGGGTTGGCGGTCACCGCGGGTCCGCCCGCACCGAAGGTTCCGGACCCGTTGAGCTGCCCGATGGGCTGGAGTACGTCGATCCCGAGGTTCCCGCCGAGGAACGTTTTCGTCGACACGTGCGCCAGCTGGTTCATGGAGAGGACGAACGCCGCCCGGGGATCGCCGGAGATGGAGTTCCCGTCCCGGTCCTTGAATTCATCCGACTGGTAGATCTGGATGTATTCGAAAAAATACGTTCCAGGTCCCGGCACCGCTCCGTCCAGCACGTCGGTCAACCCGAAGTTGAGCAGCGGCTGATTGAATGCGGAGGCCGGACTTCCGCAGAGCCCGGCGAATGCAGCGGCAAGCAAAAGCGCGATCAATCCCCGTTTCATCATCCCCTCCTTGCGGTTCCGTTCGCATCCGTGAACCGGCTTCACCATACATTTCCATCCGGTTTCACGGTCGTCAACCATTTCTTTTTGGGAAAGGCCGGCCGGCCCTGTTAAAATAAGGCGCGAGAGGAGGGCGGTTGCCGTTCTACGCGGATCTCAGCGAAGTCTATGACGCCCTGTTCCCGGTGTCCGACGCCCAGCGGGAGCTGTTCGACTGGATCAGAGCGACGGGAGCGATCCGCAGGGTGGCCGACGCAGGCTGCGGTTCCGGGGCGCAGCTTCTCCACTTCGCATCTTCCGGAATATCCTGCACGGGGTTCGATCCCGACCCGGATCTTGTCGAACTGGCCAGGGAAAAGCTCGCGCCGTTTCCCGGCGCCCGCGTTGAGGTAGGCGGATTCGCCGACACGACCCGCCTGGTCTCCCCGGCCGCCGACCTGCTCCTGTGCCTTGGAAACTCGCTGGTCCACGTCCCGCAGGAAGAGGCCGCCCGGTTCGTCGCGGACGGCGCGTCGGTCCTGTCGCCCGGGGGAAGCATGCTCCTTCAGATACTCAACTACGAGCGCCTTTTCCGCGATGGGATCACCGAGCTCCCCTTGATGGCTGCCGGGGAAGGATCGATCGAGTTCCGGCGCAGATATTTCTGGGAGGGGCGGCGGGCGGTGCGTTTCCAGACATCTCTTCGCATCGCCGGGGCGGACGGACCCCGGATCCTGCGCAACGATATCCCCCTGTATCCCATCTATCCTGAAGAGCTGTGGGAGATGCTCTCGGGGGCGGGATTTTCGCCGATCCGTTACTTTGGCGATTTCGCGCGTTCCGAATTCACGCTGGAATCGGAGGCCCTGGTATGCCTGGCAAGGAAATCATGAAGGGCCGCCGGATACGCGGGAAGACCATGAAACGCATCCTGGCGCTGATCGTGGTCGTCCTTGGCGTGTGGCTGGCTTCGCGGGCCGTCGTGGCGGCGAACCGCCATCAGCTGCAACATCCCGAGCGCGCGCTTCCCGCCCGGGACAGCCACGCCGCGCGCGAACACGGCTTCGGGGACCAGGACCTTTTGGCGCTGCTGTCCGAGGGGAGCGCGGAAGGTATTTCCAAGGACGGGACGCGCGTAACGCTCGCGCTGGACGAGGAGTTGCAGAAAAAAATCTTCGAGCTTTTCCGGCGGTTCGACCCTCCATACGGCGTCTTCGCGGCGATGGAGCCTGCGACCGGGCGCGTAATCGCGCTGGTGGGGTACCGGAGGGGGGGCGAGGCGGACCCGAGGCTTCCCCTGAAGGCGGTCTATCCCGCCGCTTCACTTATAAAGGTCGTGACGGCCTCGGCCGCGCTGGAGAACGGCAGGATCTCCCGGGAAGACGAGATAAGCTATCGCGGCGGCATTTATGGAATAACGCGAAAAGGGATCCACGCGAGGGACGGCAGGGGCGTTCCTTCCATGTCGCTCGAGGAGGCGATTGCAAAGTCCGCAAATTCGGTCTTCGGGAAGGTTGCCGTAAATTACGTGGGCAGCGAATCGCTCTTGCACTACATGACGAAATTCGGATTCTGCCAGCGGATTCCCTTCGATCTTCCGGTCGAGGACAGCACGTGCGATATACCCCGGGACGAGTACAATCTCGCCCGCACGGGGGCGGGATTCGGGGAGGTTTACGTATCCCCGCTGCACATGGCGATGATCATGTCCGCGATCGGCGCCTCCGGCGAGATGCCTCGCCCGATTCTCATCGAGCGCGTCGAGGACAAGGACGGCGTTACGCTGTTCGATGCCGAGCCGTCGAAGTGGCGCGACACGGTAAAGCCGGAGACCGCCGACGCATTGTTGCAGATGATGGTTAAGACGATCGAGATGGGGACCTCCCGCCGGACCTTCGGTTCCCCCGATTCGACACCGCTTCTTCAGGACATGGAGGTGGCGGGCAAGACCGGATCGCTGTCGGGCTGGACACCCAGGATGCATTTCGAATGGTTCGCGGGGGTGGCGCCGGTCGGCGATCCGCAACTGGCGGTGGCGGCGCTCGTGGTGAACGACAACCGATGGAAGATCAAGGGGAGCTACGTGGGGAAGGAGGCGTTCAACGCGTACTTCGGCTATCCCTCCTCCACACCTCCGGTCTATGCGAAGGCCAAGGGAAAGGCGAAATGGAAAAAGGCGGCGAAGAAGCCCGGCCGCGCCAAGGCCCGCGTCTCCCGGAAGCGCGGGAAGAAGCCGGTTCGTCCTTCCTCCGGGGTCAAAGTGCCCAAGAAAAATTCCACCTTAGGGTGAGCGTGCGATGGAGTTTCGAAAGCTTATCGCTGCGAGGCGAAGCCTTCGGGCGTTCGCAGACCGCCCGGTGGAACCGGGGAAGATAGAGCGGATGCTGGAGGCGGCGAGATGGTCGCCTTCGTCGGCAAACAGGCAGCCGTGGCGGTTCGTGGTCGTCGAGAAGGGGGATCCGCGGCGGCCTCTGCTCGAGGGCGCTCTCGACCTGGGTAACTCATGGGCGAAGAGGGCGCCGGTCCTTATCGTGAGCGGCGCGCGCAGGGAAGACGGGTCCGTCGTCGAGAGCCGGGAGTATTACCTGCACGATACGGGGCTTGCCACGATGAGCCTTCTTTACAGGGGAGCGGACCAGGGGCTGCTGGTGCACCCGATGGCGGGATGGAATGAAGGGCCGCTCAAGGCGGCGCTCTCGATGCCCGACGATTTCCGGCCGATCGCCGTCGTGGCCGTCGGATACCCCGGCAGGCGCGAGGACCTGGACGAAGCGACGCTGAAGAAGGACGAGAGGCCGCGCGTCAGGAAAGAGACCGGAGAGATCGCGTTCATCGGCCGCTTCGGCGAGCCGTTTCGCGGGACCCTGCCCCCCGCCCCGGCGAAGATGTACGAAACCGACATTCCGCTCAGGTTCGGCGACATCGACGCCATGGGGCACGTGAACAACGCCGTGACGATGACGCTGTTCGAGCTGGGGCGCGTCAAGTTCTTCGCCGAGGTGCTCGGCGCACGGAAGGTAGAAGACATCACGTTCATCCTGGCCGAGGCCAACGTCAGGTACAGGATTCCCATTTTGCTCCACGACCGGGTGCGCCTCCGGATGTGCATAACCGAAGTGTCGCGGAGCTCCTTCCGGTTCCGGTGCGAGCTGTTCGATCCGGGCGACGGCCGCGTATTCACGGAAGCCGAGACGGTCCAGGTGATGTACGATTACGAGACCGGGCGTCCACGCCCGGTCGACGCGCTTTTCCTCGAGAAGGTCCGGGAGTACCTCGGCGGTTAAGGTCGACGCTGCTTTCTTCTCTTCCGGCCGGGTCCGTTTCCACGAAAAGGGGAAATCGTCCTTCTGTGATGACGCTTATCGGGAGATCGACCGTCTAATAACCTGGAAAAAACCGCGTCGGGGGGAACAGACGACATGAAAATCCGCATCCCCGCCTTTTTCCTGCTGGCTCTGCTGGCTCTGGCATGCTCGGCGAGCGCCGCGGACCTGAAGGGGAATTGCGAGATCCGGATCCTGGGAACTTCGACGCTTCACGATTTCACCGGAGCGGTTCGGTGCCAGCCGTTCCCGGTGCAACTAGTTCGCGGTTCGGACGGAAGCACCATGATTCCCGCCGTGGAAATCGCCGTCATGGTCGACGAGATGGACACGCAGAACAAGAGCCGGGACAAGCAGATGAGGGAGATGTTCCAGAGCGGGAAGTTCCCGCGAATCCAGGCCTCCCTTGCCGATCTCGATGCGGACAGAATCCGGCAGGGAATGAGGAAAGACAAGAGCGGGAAGGGCACGGTGGAGATTTCGCTTAAGATCCGCGACATCGAGCGCAGGATACCTGCCGCAATCGGCAACCTGCGGGAAACCCCCGTGCGGGTGTCCTTCGACGCGGAATTCCAGCTTTCATTGAAAGATTACGACTTGAAACCGCCAACGGTGTTATTCGGCGCCATCCGGGTCGGCGACAGGATCACGGTAAACGCGACATTCCGGCTGGATGAGGTATCGTCGAAATAACCCGGACTGCAACGGCCGGTCATCGGAGGCACGATAAATGTCGGTATGGATCCATCGGATCGAAACGACCGTTCCCGGGTTCTCCTTTTCCCAGGAACAGGCAAGCCTCAAGATGCAGGAATGGCACAAGGACGAGCGGACGAGGCGCATCATCCGCGTCCTTTATCGTCAATCGGGGATCGCGAAGCGCCACTCCGTGATCGCCGACTTCGACGGGAACGACGCCGGCAGTTTCTTCAATACCGGCGCGGACGGCCTCCCGCAAGGACCGGGAACCGCCGCCAGAAACGACATTTTCGCCCGCGAGTCCAGGTCCATGTCGGTGGCGCTGGCAACGAAGGTCGTGGATCGTTGTCTAGGGATCGGCCCCGGCGATATCACGCACGTCATCACCGCATCCTGCACGGGCTTCTACAATCCGGGGCCCGACTACTATATAGTGCGCGACCTGGGGATGCCCCATGGGACCCAGCGCTATCATCTGGGATTCATGGGCTGCTATGCGGCGTTTCCCGCGCTGCGGATGGCGGCGCAGTTTTGCAAGGCCCGTCCCGAGGCGGTGGTCCTGGTGATGTGCCTGGAGCTGTGCTCGCTGCACCTGCAAATGAACGAAAAAGAGGATTGCCTTCTGGCCAACTCCCTGTTTTCCGACGGGGCCGGGGCGGCGATCGTAAGCGCCCGCAAGCCGGTCGCCGGGCAGGGCGCCTTTCTCTTCGGAGACTTTCACTCGACGCTGGTTCCCGGCGGCGAGGGGGACATGGCCTGGAGCATCGGCGACAGCGGTTTCGACATCGCCCTTTCCACCTACGTTCCGAAGATCATCGGCGCCAATATCCGCAAGTTCATCGAGCCTTCCCTCGCGGCGAGCGGCCTTGCGCCGGCAGACGTGGAAACCTGGGCCGTCCACCCCGGGGGAAGGTCGATCATCGATCAGGTCCAATCGACGCTTGACCTGGGTCCGGAGCAGGTCAAGGCATCGCGCGAGGTTCTCCGCGATTACGGCAACATGAGCAA
>Ga0214473_10005023_pt1 | contig 15859 bp, 13 predicted proteins | sample RVTome_7_FD_203509 | JGI IMG/M metagenome (GOLD analysis project Ga0214473, IMG submission 203509) | Soil microbial communities from uranium-contaminated site in the Upper Colorado River Basin, Wyoming, United States - RVT98D197 | ecosystem: Environmental > Terrestrial > Soil > Contaminated >... | reverse complement strand
GGCCGGACAGATATCGCCACGTCACCGCCCGGCACGCGGATAGGGTTGCGGCTTGAAGTCCTTCGGGTAGTGGAGCCGCCCGTCCTCCCCCCACTCATATCCGGCCTGCCGGAGGATGGCTCGGGCCCGCTGGGGATCGAACTGGTGGTAGTGCGCCTTCCCCTCCACCTCCTGCGAGGGGATGGCGGCGTTGTGCCAGAACGCATTGGCCGGCGCGATGATGCCGCGCCCGGCCTCGCCCAGCCCCCGGAGGACGACGCCGATGACCGTCTTGTAGTCCACCAGGTGGGCGAACGCCTCGCGGAACGGATAGTCGTGGAAGGGAGAGCTGGGCCGGAGGTTGAACTGGAGCGAGATCACCCCGATGGTGGGGCCCTCCACCAACTCCAGGTGCCTCGCCCGCTTCGCCTCCTCGACCTGGACGGCCGTGATGCCGCGGTCGTAGAAGTCGATCTCCTTGTTGATGAGCGCCAGGAACTCCGCTTCCTTGCTGGCGTAGAGCACGAACAGCCAATCCTTGGTCTTGGGCGGGGAGAAGTGCTTGTCGAACCGGGTCAGGCGCACCTCCTGCGCCGGCTTCAGGGTGACGAACCGGTACGGTCCGCTCCCCACCAGGATGGGGTTCGCCCACTGCTCCGGCGTCGGCACTTTCTCCCGCTCGACCACGCCGTCCCAGATGTGCTGCGGCAGGATGGGGATGGTGGCAAAGGTCAGCGTCACCAGCGGGGCGAAGGGCCGCCTGGTCTTGAAGCGCACCGTGAAGTCGTCCCGCGCGGTCACCGCCTCCAGCGGGTTCAAGGCCGCGGCGTAGTAGGCCGGCTTCCACTTCAGGAAGAACTGGTAGGTGAAGGCCACGTCCCTCGCCGTGACCGGGCGGCCGTCGTGGAACGCCATGTCGCGCCGGAGCGCCACGTCCACCGTGGTCGGGTCCACTCCCGTCCACCGCTCGGCCGCCCAGGGGACCGTCTTGCCGTCGGGCCCGAGGCGCGCCAGCGTGTCGTAGACCATCTGCACCGCCTGCAGGTAGTAGACGCTGTAGCGGGCCGCCACCGGGTTCAGGGTCGGGATGTCCCCCGTCCAGCCGATCCGTAACATCGAGGGCCCCGAGACGGGCGTGGCCCGCAGGAAGTTCCAGAAGTTGAAGTAGCCCCCGGTCGGCGAGGGCACCGTGTTCGCGAACCGCTCCTTGTTGTGGGCCAGCACGTCCCGCACGTGATAGAGGGTGATGTGGGGCACGTCCTGCGCCAGGATCTCCTGAGCGCGGTGGACGAGGCCCCGGCGCCTGTCCGCGTCTAGCTCCGCGTCCGCCTGCGTCACCACCCGGTCGAACTCCGGATTGTGGTAGCCCGAGTGATTGGTCTTGCCGCGCCCGATGAGGGTGGAGAGGTAGGGGGTGGTGAGCATCAGGCTCGGCTCCAGCCGCTCCGGCGTGGCCAGGAAGCCCCCCACGAAGGCCGCCGCGTCCCAGGGCTCGTCCACCGACTTCACGAAGGTCGGCCAGTTGGGGACCGGCCGGACGTCCACCTTCAGCCCGATCTTCTCCCATTCCTTGGCCACCAGCATGGCCGATTCGTAACGCTGCTCGTCCCAGGCCGAGGAGGGGATGATGAACGTCTGGGGCGGGATCAGCCGTTCCTTCGGGAGCGACGCCGCCCCTCCCCCCGCGGGAGCCCAGAGCACTACCCCCGCGGAGAGCGCGGCCCATGCCCACCTGCCAACCCTTCTGGTCATCGCCTTTCCCCCATCTCCCCCGCTGTGGACTCCCACCCGATCCACAAGCTCCCCGGCAGGCCCCCATCCCGGGACCCGTCACCCCGTGGGATATGACTGGTCGCCTGGATCCGGGGCGGGCGGACATGAAGTCCGCCCCTACATTTCTGCTTCACCCCTGCCCGCCCTCCGCCGCAGGGACGCCGATCTGATCGCCCGAGGGTTTTCTGGCAGCCGCCCATGCCCGGCGGTGGGCACCACGCGGGATGAAAATCGCGCCAGGCGCTCGGTACGGATGGGCATGAAGCCCGTCCCTACGTCGTGATCCGAACCAGGGTGTAGGGCCGGGGTTCATCGCCGGCCGCCCCGGGCTCGGTCCGAGCCCCCGTGAACCCCCGAACACCCGAACGTTCGAACTTTCGAACGATTTTCTCGGCGGCCCTGTCACGCGCGCTCCGCCCCGGCGTCCGCCGTCAGCATGGCCAGCGCGTCCTCCACCAGCCGGCGCCGGAGGCGCCGCTCCTCGTCCGGCGGGAGGGCGGGGTCCCCGAAGACGTGGGGGATGGCCCGGCCGGTGAAGATGCGATTCGCCCCCGTGCTCCTGGCCACGGAGGCCAGGTTCGTGACGTGAACGGTCGGAATGCCCGCCCGTTCGATCTCTTTCGCCATCGCTGCGCCGCAGCGAGTGCAGGTCCCTCAGGACGAGGTGAGGATGACGCCCTCCACGCCGCCCTCTTTGAGCTGGCCGGCGATCTCCTGCCCCAGCCGTTTCGCCGTCTCCGGCGGGGTCCCGTTTCCCACTGTCGAGTAAAACGCCTCGTGCAGCGCGCCCAGGGCGCCCTCCCGTTCGAGCTGCCTGAGGGCATCCACGGGGACCATCCGATCCGGATCCTCGTTCACGTGCGCCGTGAAGAAACCGCCGTGCACCGATTCGAAGGCAGTGCCCGACAGGTCATCGATCCCGGTCAGATCGTACCGGCCGTATCGCGATGAGAGGTAGGACGTGAGCCGATCCGGGTTGCCGCGCGGGACGAGACCGGCCGTCGTCACCAGCGCCACGCGGGCCCGCCGCAGATCCGGGAGGCCGGGCGGCCGCGGGACGGCATCGAAGGCGGGGAGCGGGATCTCGGTCTCGAAGGGCGTCCCCGCCAGCTTCGCCACCAGCAGGTCGAGGGCGCGGGCGGCCGCCGGCCGATCAACCCAGACATTCCGCCGTCCGCCCCGGGGGAGGAGGCCCTCCGCGACGCTCGGGCCGAGGGGCTCCCCGCAGAGCAGTTTCCGCGCCACGGCCGCCATCCGCTCGAGGGCGGGGCCCATCTCGCGCGCCGAGCTTCCCGTGGCCACCACGGGGACCTCCCTCCGCGCCGCCTCCGCCGCCGGATTCGTGGCCGCCATCGCCGCGATCGCCGGAATGCCCAGGCGGGCCGACACGGCGCGGGCCAGTCCCCCGCACGCGATCCCGTACCGCCCCGCGTCGAACGCCGGCCCCGCGATGAAGAGGCCGGGCCGCTCGGCCGCCACCAGCGCCAGGATCGCCTCCGTCGCGGCGGCCTCGTTCTCGCCGAAGTGGTTGTCGCCGCAATACACGGTGGCCACGATGCGGGCGGCCTCCCCCAGCAGCGCCTGGAGGGGCTGGCCCGGGCCCAGAGGCCCGTCCGCCCGCGCCGGGGTGAGTCCTGCCTTCTCCTCGCCGCCGAGGCCCGCGAAGAACTGATTCACGTAGTGCACCACCCGCGTCATGCTCGCTCCACCGCCGTCACGCCGGCTGGCCCGCCAGCCTGGATCCCCCGATGGGATCGATGGCCCCGATGAGGTTCTGGACCGGGATCTCCACGGCCCCCGCCACATCGCCCTGGATGGCCCCGAGGAACTCGCGGTCCCCGATGACGCGGTCCATTTTTTCCGAGAGCCGGATGCGCTCGGGGCAGTTCCCCACGCTCACGATGGCGTTGGCTTCCGGCACCATGTCCACGAGCGCGGCCCCCTCCCCACCCGTCTCTTCCTTCGCCAGGAGCACCGTTCGCAGCCCGAGCTTCTCGCACGCCGAACAGGCCAGCATCAGATCCACATCGGCCTGCCCCCCGCCGTCCTTCGAGATGACGACACCGTCCACACCGAGCACGTGCTTGAGGATGCGGGCCGCGTGGAAGGCGGTGGACTGTTTGTCCGCCGAGGCCGCATGGTGGTTCGCCAGCACGACGCCGGCGAAGTCAATGTCGCGACCGTGCCGGCGGTACAGCTCCCGGATGACGGGGTGGTTCAGGATGTCGTGGGTGGCGTTCTTCGTGGGCTTGCTATAGCCATCGTTCACGAGAGCCCCGTCCATCGGCTCGTTGGGATGGATGATGGTTGGCATCAGATCCCTGGTGCTTCGGCCGTAATACAGCTTTTGCCGGCCGATCCCGTGCGAATAGACATAGTAGAGGTAGCCGACCCGCGGAACCCCACGGGAGCGCGCGTCTGTGGGGTCCCAACGGAACCGCTCGGTGCGCGCGGGCTCGTGCCCCCGGGTGGCCTCGGCCAAGAAGATGGCAGCGCGGAGCCCCGAGCGCATGGCGGCCAGGCCGAACTCCCCCGGATCGGCCCCTCCCCGGGCCCGCGGCACGACCACCAGGTGCCACATCCGGCCGAACCGGCTCAGCTCGCTGCCACGCCCGCACATGTCGATGATGGCCTCTTCCGACGTGGGGAAGGCCGCGGAGATCACAACGCCCGCATCATCCAACACGTGGGTCTGGCCGCCGCCGGATTGGCAGAGCCCGCCGAGGCTTCCGGGAAACGGACTCCCCGCTTCCGGCACCTTCCACCGCGGTTCGATCACGTCGGCGACGTGCAGAATCCGCGTCCGGTCCCCGGGCGCGGCCACGTGAAGCTCGATCTCCGCCATGAGGGGTTCGACCATGAGGTGGCGGCGCAGCGCCGCCGCGTCGAGCGCCAGGTGGCCGGCCTCGTATCGCGTCTCCCCGTCCAGGCGGAGCGACGTGACGGGATAGTGCGCCAGCTCGAGCTCCACCAGCGGCCTCCTGTCGGGGTCGTCGCGCCCTCCGTCATGGGGGCGCCGCCCCGCGATTCCCTCCTCTTAGACCACAACGAGGTGAATCCCGTCAAGAAAATCCTTCGCCGGGACTCCCCAGCGCACTCATTCTCCGGCGCGGAAGCAGGCGGCCCAGTGGCCGGGGGCGTGCTCCACCAACGGCGGCGCCTCCTGGTGGCACCGATCGATCCGCAAGGGACAGCGAGGGTGGAAGCGGCACCCCGGCGGCGGATCGAGGGGACTGGCCACCTCGCCCTCCAGCACGTGCGCCTCGTCGCGATGATCCGGGTCCGGCGTGGGAATGGCATGTAGGAGCGACCGCGTGTACGGATGGAGCGGCGCGGCGAACAAGAGCCTGCGCGGAGCCAGTTCCACGATCCGGCCCAGGTACATGACCGCCACGCGATCGCTCATGTGGGCGATGACGGCCAGGTTGTGCGAGATGAAGAGGTACGTCAGGCGGAACTCGGCCTGGAGGTCCCTGAGGAGGTTCAAGATCTGGGCCTGCACCGAGACGTCCAGGGCCGAGGTGGGCTCGTCCAGGACGAGGAAGCGGGGGCGCAGCGACAGGGCGCGCGCGATGCTGATCCGCTGCCGTTGCCCCCCGCTGAACTCGTGGGGGTAGCGGTGCAGATGCTCCCCCTTCAGCCCGACGCGTTCCAGGAGGCCCAGGACCTCCGCCTCCAGCGCGCGGCCCGCGGCGAGGCGGTGCACGCGCAGGGGCTCGCCCACGCTCTGTAGGATCGTCTTCCGCGGGTTCAAGGATGCGGCCGGGTCCTGGAAGACCATCTGGAGGTTGCGGCGGCGGCGGCGCAGAGCCTCGCCGCGCAGCGCCAGGAGGTCCTCCCCCTCGAACAGCAGGCGGCCGCCCGTCGCTTCGGTGAGGCGTACCATCATCCGCCCGAGCGTGGTCTTCCCGCAGCCCGACTCCCCCACCAGCCCGAGGGTCTCCCCTTCGCGGATGGCAAAACTCACGTCCTCTACCGCGCGCACGGCGGCGTGGCGGCGACGGAAGAGCCCTTCGCGGATGGGGAACGCCTTGCGGAGGCCGATCGCCTCTACCAAGGGTCGCGGGTCGCGGGTCGCGGGTCGCGGGTCTGCGAGGGCAGGAGTCATTGGTAGAGGACGCACGCCACCTGGTGATCGGGCGCGGTGGCGATGGCGCGCGGACGCTCCCGGCGGCACGCCTCGCGCGCCTGCGGGCAGCGGGGGTGGAAGCGGCAGCCCGACGGGGGGTCAAGCAGGTTGGGCACCGTGCCCTCGATGGCCTGGAGGCGATCCCGCAGATCGTGCACGCGGGGGATGGCGGCCAGGAGACCCTGGGTGTAGGGGTGCTGGGGGCGGCGGAAGATCTCACGCACGGCCCCATACTCCGCGATCGCCCCGGCGTACATCACCGCCATCCGGTCGCAGAGCTGGGCCACCACGCCCAGGTCGTGCGTGATGAGGATCACCCCGAGGCCGAGCCGGTCGCGCAGGTCGCGGATCAGGCGGAGGATCTGGGCCTGGATGGTCACGTCCAGCGCGGTGGTCGGCTCGTCGGCGATCAGCAGGTCCGGGCGGCACGCGAGGGCCAGGGCCAGGACGGCGCGCTGGCGCATCCCCCCGGAGAGCTCGTGGGGATAGCGGCCGAGCGTCCCAACCGGGTCCGGCATCCCCACCAGGCGCAAGGCCTCGGCGGCCTCGTCCAGCGCCCCGTGCCGCCGGACGCCGCGGTGGTGGACGATCACCTCGGCGATCAGGTCCCCCACGGTGAACACGGGGTTGAGGGCCGCCATCGGTTCCTGATACACCATGGCCATCCGGCGGCCCCGGATCCCCTCCATGGCTCGCTCGGGCAGCGCCAGCAGGTCTTGCCCATCGAACAGGACACGGCCCCCCACGATCCGGCCGGGCGGGTCCGGCACCAGACGCATCAGGGAGAGCGCCGTCACCGACTTGCCGCACCCGGTCTCCCCCACCAGGCCCAGGATCTCGCCCCGGTCGAGCGCAAAGCTGACCCCATCCACGGCGACCACGGTGCCGGCGTAGGTCTCGAAGTGTGTCCGGAGGTCGTGGACCTGGAGGAGGGGCGGGGCGAGGCCGCCCATTGCCAGGGTCGAGGGGATGATCGCGGTCATCGCGGGGGGAGAGGAGAACCCGTCGTCATCGGCGCAGGCGCGGATCCAGAACGTCGCGCAGGCCGTCGCCCAGCAGATTGAACCCCAGGACGGTGACGAAGATGGCGAGCCCGGGGAAGGTAACGTACCACCAGATCTCCGGCAGGAAGCCCCGCCCCACGGAAAGCATCAGCCCCCACTCGGGGAGGGGCGGCTGCACACCCACACCCACGAAGCTCAGGGCCGCCGCCGTCAGGATGGCGTTGCCCACCTGGAGGGACCCCTGCACCAGGATGGTGCTGACGCAGTTGGGCAGGATGTGGGAGAAGATGATGCGCCGCCGGCTCACGCCGATGCATCGGGCCGCCTCCACGAAGGTCCGCTCGCGCAGGGCCAGCACCTGTCCGCGAACGACGCGGCTGTACCATGGCCACCAGGCCACGGCGATGGCGATCATGGCGTTGGTCATGGAGGGCCGCAGGGCGGCCGCCACGGCCAGGGCCAGGATCAGGGGCGGGATGGACTGGAAGACGTCCGCCGTCCGCATCAGCAGCTCGTCCACCTTGCCCCCCAGGAACCCCGCCACGGCTCCGAGGGGGACGCCGATGACCATCGAGAGGAGCGTGACCACGAAGCCGATCTGGATGGTCAGGCGGGTGCCCATGAGGACGCGGCTCAGGATGTCGCGCCCCAGGTCGTCGGTCCCCATGGGGAAGGCGCGTCCGGGCGACTGCAGGCGCCGCTCCAGGTGGGTGGTAGCGCCGGCGTCGCCGGGATAGGGTGCGAGGGCCGGCGCCAGCACGGCCACCAGGAACAGCAGGGCGACGATCCCGGCCCCCGCCACGGCGAGGGGCGAATCCAGGAAGCGGCGCATGGCGAGCCGGTACTCCCGGATCCGGGCCGCCTGGCTTGCCAGGAGCCGACCCGTCCACCCCACCCTATCCCTCGTACCGGCCCGCCAGCTTGATCTGGGGGTCCAGGAAGTAATAAGACAGGTCCACGGCGATGTTGCTGGCGATCCGCATCAGCGAGTACACCAGGGTCAAGCCGATGATGGCCGGGAAGTCCAGGTTCAGGATGGCGTTCACGCCCCACAGCCCGAGGCCGGGATAGTCGAAGACGCTCTCCACCACGAAGGACCCTCCCAGCAGGAACCCGTACATCGAGCCGATCACCGTGACGGTGGGGATCAGCGCGTTGCGGAGCGCGTGCCGATAGATCACGCGACGTTCCGGCAGGCCGGCCCCGCGCGCGGTCTTGATGTACTCCTCGCGCAGGACGTCCAGCAGGCTCGAACGCGTCATCCGCGCGATGAGGCCGAGGGGCCCCAGCGCCAGGACAAGGCCGGGCAGGAGGATATGGGCGGCGACGTCCTTGAAGGCGGTCCAGTTCCCGGTCACCAGCGTGTCCACGAGGTAGACGCCGGTCAGTTCGGTGATCGGGTAATCGATGGTGACGATGGAATCCACCCGCCCCCGCGTAGGCAGCCACCCCCACAGGTGGCCCAGGACGATCTGCAGCAGGAGGCCCAGCCAGAATGCCGGCATCGATAGGCCGGCCAGCGAGGCGAAGCGTGTGGCGTGATCGGCCGCCCGATTCGTGTGCGAGGCCGAGACGACGCCCAGGGGGATCCCCACGGCGACGGCCAAGAGCATGGCGAACGTCGTCAGTTCCAGGGTGGCCGGAAAGTAGGTGCGGAGATCCGTGAGGACCGGGCGCTTGGTGTAGAGGCTGGTGCCGAAATCCCCCTGGAAGGCCATCTTGCGGATGGAAATCCAGTATTGCTCCCAGAGGGGGCGGTCGAGGCCGAACTCCTCCCGCAGGCGCTGAACCTGCGCCTCGTTGGCATACATGCCCGCGATGACATGGGCCGGGTCGCCCGGGATCACGTGGGAGATCACGAAGACGACGATCGTGACTCCCAGCAGGATCGGGACGACGAATCCCAGGCGCTGGAGCAGGTAGGACCAGAAGCGCATCGCTTACGATCGGCCGTTCGCGGTTCGCGGTTCGCCGTTCGCGGTTCCCGAGGCGGAGCCGACGGCCGCTAGGTACTGGATCACCGTTCGCCCTGAACCTGTCGAAGGGCGGCGCGGCATTCGTGGTTCGACGGGCTCACCACGAACGGTGGCAATACGTCACCGTAGTTGCGAACCGGGATCCAAGAGGGAAAGGCGCTCCTTTCCCGCTGGAGGCCGCGCGCCGCACGTGGCTACTCCTCCAGGTACATCTCGCGGAAGTACCACGCCTCGAACCGCGTCGGGTTGAAGGTGACGCCCCTCAGCTTCTTGTTGTGGGCGAACAGACCTGCCATCTCGTGCGTGTAGATGGCCGGATAGTCGTTGGCCACCAGCACCTGCGCCTTCTTGTAGGCCTCCATGCGCTGGGCCTGGTTGGTGGACTCGCGGCCGATCTTGAGCAGGCGATCCACCTCAAGGTTCTGGTAGCCGATGAGGTTCCACTGCGAATCGGTGGCGTAGATGGCGTCCAGCAGGGCGTAGGGATCGGCCATCTCGGGCGAGAAGTACTGGGTGTACATCGTACCGCGCGTGGCCGGCTTCTGCCACTTCCCGATCATGGTCAGGAAGGTGCTGGGGGCCAGGCGGGACTTGATGCCGAGCTCGGCCAGATTGCTCTGGAGGAGCTCGATGGTCTGTTGCGTCCAGCGAACGCCGGAGAGCAGATTGATCTCCAGCTCGACCTTCGACACGTCCACGCCCGATTCCTGCAGCAGGCGCTTGGCCTTGGCCAGATCGCGGGTAGGCATGGGGGTTTCAGGGTTGAACCCCGGCATCCCGGCGGGGATCGGTCCGCGGGCGCGCGCCCCGTAGCCCTGCAGGACGTGCGTGATCAGCCCGTCGTAATCGAGAGCGTGCACGATCGCCTCGCGGAATTTCTTGTTCGCCGTCGGTCCTTCGCCCAGGTTGAGGGGGATGTGGTTGATGTTGTTCGTCTTGAGGTTCAACGCCTCGACCTTTGGATCTTTCTTGAGCAGGTCGAACTCCTCGGGGCTCACGTTCCGGATGAGCAGGTGGGCCTGGCCCGACGTCAGCGCCAGCCGCCGCCCCACGTCCTCGCGGATGATCTGGACGATCACCCGATCGATGGCCCTGGCCGTGTCCCAGCTCTTGTCCCAGTAGTCCGGGTTGCGCTGAAGAACGAGTTGCTGCCCCTTGTCCCACTTGATCAGCTTGTAGGGTCCGGTGCCGTTGGTGTTCTCCGTCACCCAGGCCTCGGCCCAATCCCCCTTGCCGTCTTTCTTCACCTCGTGCTGCATGACGTTCGGATTGAGGATGTAGCCACCCTTGATGTTGGCGAGGATGGCCAGCCAGGGGCCCACGGGGTACTTCAGGTGCATCCGGACCGTGTAGTCGTCTACGACCTCCACCCGGTCCAGCGCCCGGTAGAGGCCGGCCGGCTCCCTCCCCAAGGCCAGGAGACGCTCGAAGGAGAACTTCACGGCATCGGCCTTGAACTCCCGCCCGTCGTGAAATCTTACCCCCCGCCGGAGGGCAAGGGTCCACGTCTTCCCGTCCGCCTCCAGCTTCCAGGAGGTGGCCAGCCGCGGCTCGATTTCGGTGGTCGCCCCCTTGTAGTCCACCAGCTTGTCGTAAACCTGGATGGGGATGATGAGCGTCGAATAGGCCCGCGCCACGTGCGGGTCCATCAACTGGGGGTCAATGTAGTGCACGGCCACCATGGTCTTCTTGTAGGCGGCCATTGCAGAGGGGGGCACCGCCAGCCCCAGGACCACCAAGACCGTTCCCAGGACCAATACACCTCGTCGCATCGGACCCTCCTTCTCCTCACGCTGCGCCGCGGCGCAGGCAGGGCACGTTCATGAGGCCAGCGAGATTTCTACCACACTCAACCCGAACAGAACAAGCATCCGATTTCCCTTGACCGGCGCGCTCGAGATTTTCTATAACATGCGGGCCCGGCCGCGCCGTGGGGCGCGCCACGCCACGCCGATGCTTCCCGCCATTCCAAGGAGCCCGCCGCGTGCGATTCGGATTTGCCACCATCCCGGCCCAGCCCTTCGAGGCGCTGTGCGATCTGGTGCGGTTCGCCGAGGGGTTGGGCTTCGCCCGCGTCTGGGTGCCCGACCAGTCGTTCTTCAAGGACCCCTTCGCCGTCCTGGGGGCGCTGGCCCAGCGGGTGAGCCGGATCGGCCTCGCCCTCGGGGTCGTCAACCCGTACACGCGGCATCCGGCCATCGTGGCCCGCGGGGCGGCCACGCTGGCCGAACTCTCGGGCGGCCGGTTCGTGCTAGCCTATGGCGCGGGCAATCGGCGGGAACTCCTGGAACGGCTCGGCCTGGAACGGACCAACGCCGGCGTCCGGTGCCGCGACGCCATCCACATCATCCGCCAACTCCTCGCCGGGAGCGACGTCACGCGGCCTGGTCCGCTCTGGCCCATGGAAGGCGTTCACCTGCAGATGCCCGTCGCGCCGCCCGTGCCTCTCTACATGGCGGCCCGCGGGAGGCAGGTCCTCCGGGCCGCGGGTGAGGTCGCGGACGGGGTGATCCTGGGCAATCTCCTCACACCCGACGTGCTGCGGTTGGCCCTCGCCGAGATCCGGCAGGGCGCCGAGGCCGCGGGGCGGGATCCGGCCCGCATCGCCGCCATCGGATGGGCCACCTGCATTGTGACCGACGACCCCGGGCCCGCCTGCGAGATGTTGCGCACCTCCGTCGGCCACTCCGTGGCCAACTCGCCCGATACCGTCCTGGATGCGCTGGGATTCGAGCCGGGCGCCGTGGCGGCAATCCGCGCCGCCTACGAGGCCGGCGGACCGAGCGCCACGGTGTCCCACGTGAACGCCGAGATGGTGAACCGCTTCAACCTGGTCGATACGCCGAGACGGCTCGTGACGCGCCTCCGAGCCCTCACGGAGTGGGGCATCACCGAGTTCACCGTCCTCATGCCGGCGGCCGGGGCCGGCGGCAGCCACGGGGTCCCCGCCTTCGACCACCGGAAGAACCTGGAGCGATTCGCCGCGGAAGTCGCCCCATATCTCAGCAACGAGCAATGAGGAACGAACACCGAGGAGGAGGCTGATTGCTCGTCGCTGCTCGAGGAGGCATGTAGGTGAAGATCACCTCGATCGAAACGATCCCCGTCTCCCTGCCCCTGCGGCGCCCCCATCTCTCCGCCGTCCAGGCCCGCGAGCGGATTTTCATCATCGTCCGGGTGCACACGGACTCGGGCCTGGTGGGCCTGGGCGAGGCGACGGTGCTGAAGGAATGGGGCGGGCCCCACATGACGTACTACGGCGAATCGCACAAGACGGTCGCCCTGGTCATCGAGTCCTACCTGGCGCCGGCCCTCCTGGGGGCCGATCCGTTTCAGCGCGAGGCGCTCCACCAGACGATGAACCGCATCATCAAGGGCTATCCGTACGCCAAGGCGGCCCTCGATATTGCCTGCCACGACCTGATGGGGAAGGCCCTCGGTGTGCCCGCCTCTGTCCTCCTGGGAGGCGTGGTGCGAACACGGATCCCGGTGGCCCACAGCATCGGGATCATGACCCCCGAGGCGGCGGCGGCAGAGGCTGCCGAAGCCGTCGGCGAGGGGATCGGGACCATCAAGATCAAGGTCGGCCTCGATCCACGTCGCGATGTGGAGACGGTGGCCCGGATCCGCAAGGCGGTGGGCCCCGACGTCGCGCTCACCGTGGACGGCAACCAGGGCTACGCCAGCGCACGCGAGGCGATCCGCGTGCTGCGGGAGATGATGGAGCACCGCATCCTCTTCGCCGAGCAGCCGGTAGAGGGGATCGACGCCATGGCCGAGGTGGCCCGCGCCCTGGATCTGCCCCTCATGCACGATGAGGGGGCGTGGACATCCCAGGACGTCCTGCGGATCATCCGGCAGGGGGCGGGCGATATCGTTTCGCTCTACACCACGAAGCCGGGAGGCCTCTGGCCCGCGCGGAAGATGGCGGCGGTGGTCGAGGCGGGCGGGCTCTCGGCCAACGTGAATGGGTCGGCGGAGACCGGCGTGGGAAACGCGGCAAACCTCCACCTGGCGGCGAGCTGTCCCGCCGTCCGCCACGCGTGTGTCGTGCCGGTGACAGGCGTCGAAACCACGAAGCCAACGCGGGTCGCCGGCCGCTTCTACCTGGACGACATCGTCCGCGACCCCTTCGCCTACGCCGACGGCCACCTGCAGGTGCCCGAGGGTCCCGGCCTGGGCATCACGCTGGACGAGTCCAAACTCGCCAAGTACCGGGTCTCTTGAGGCCGTCCGCCGTCCGCCGTCCGCTTGACACATACGTGTTCCGGCGGATGGGGGAAGGCGGAAGGCGCTTGTGGGAGATGGGTGATGCGGCTGGGATTGTGCTTCGACGGGATGCGGCCCCTGCGGGAGATGGTGGAACTGGCCCGCGCCGCCGAGGCCGCCGGCATCCACAGCATCTGGATGGCGGAGCACATGGGGTATCGCGAGGCCGTCGGCACGTGCATGGCCCTGCTGGCCGCCACGCAGCGTCTCGCAACGATTCCGGTTGCCGTCAGCCCGTACGCCCGCCACGTCCTGATTCACGCCATGGCCGGCGCCACGCTCGCCGAGGCGGCTCCAGGACGCGTTCAGTGGTGCCTCGGCATGGGCAATCCCATGGCCCTGGGCGAGATGGGCATCGAGCCGCGCCGGCCCGTTGCCGCCCACCGGGAATACATCTCGGCCCTCCGCGCCCTCTGGACGGGCGAGGCGCCGCAGCGCACCGGCGAGGCCGTGACGCTGCGCGGCGCCCGTATGAACTTCAATCCACCGGGCCCTATTCCCATCCTCATCGCCGCCATGGGCCCCAAGATGCTGGAACTGGCCGGCGAGATCGCCGACGGGGCGGTCCTCTCTGCCGGCCTGTCCCACGCCTTCATGAAGCATTCCCTGGCCGCTGTGGCTGCCGGCGCCCGCAGGTCCGGCCGCCGCTTCGAGGAACTCGATATCGTCGGCTTCGTGATCACCGCGGTGTCCACGGATCGGGCCGAGGCGGTCGAAGCTGCCCGGGGTATCCTCGCTTATCTCTTTCGTAGCAAGCTGATCGCGGAGAACATCCGCTTCACCGGCACCCGCATCGACCTGGAGGCCCTGGCCGACGCGGCCTCCCGCCGGGACTGGGACGCCGCCAGGGGGCATGTGACCGACGAGATCGTCCACGCCTATGCCGTGGCCGGGACGCCCGACGAGTGCCGCCGGCGGCTCGGCGACTACCTCGATGTCGGGTTGACGACGCCCGTCCTCCTGACCGTGGGCGAGGATCGGAACCGTCGGCTGGCGCTGGAGATCGCCCGGGGGATGTAACACAAGAGCGTTCGACCGTTCGGCTGTTCGACGGTTCGGCCGTTCTGGAGGATATGCGGAATGAAGATCACAGGCGTGGAGACGATTCGGGTGGCGATCCCGCCGCGGCGGGCCCATCGCGTAACATTCGACCGGGCCGGCATCATGGGGCGGTACGTGATCGTGAAGATCCTCACGGATCAGGGGATCTTCGGCCTGGGGGAAGCAACCGTCCTGCCGATGTGGGGCGGCGACCACATGCGGTATTTCGGGGAATCGCCCGGCACGACGGTGCACATGGTGACGGATTACCTCGTGCCGGCCATCGCGGGCCAGGATCCCTTCGATATCGAGGCGATCCACGCCATCATGGATCGCACCGTGAAGGGGTATCCCTACGCCAAGGCCGCCATCGACATGGCCCTGTACGACATCATGGGCAAGGCGCTCGGCGTCCCGGTCTACCGGCTGCTGGGTGGGCTGAGCCGCCCGGAGGCCCGCCTCGCCCACAGTCTCGGCATCATGGCAACGGACGAGGCGGTGTCCGAGGCCACAGCCGTCGTAAAGGAAGGGATCCGCACTATCAAGGTGAAGGTGGGGATCGATCCCGAGCGGGACGTCGAGGTGATCCGCGAGCTCCGCAAAGCCCTCGGCCCCGATATCGAGATCACCGTGGATGCGAACCAGGGCTACTCCTCCCCGAAGATCGCTATCCGCACGATCCAGCGGATGTGCGAGCACGGCATCTCCATGGCCGAACAGCCCGTCGAGGGCCTGGACGGCATGGCCGAGGTGCGGGGGGCGGTGCCGTGCCTCGTGATGGCCGACGAGAGTGCCTGGACCCCCCACGATATCCTGGAGATCAAGGCGAAGGGCGCCGCCGACGTCTTCTCTCTGTACACGACGAAGCCCGGCGGGCTGTTCAAGGCCAAGAAGGTGGTGGCCGTGGCAGAGGCCGCCGGCCTGGTGTGCAACGTGAACGGTTCCATCGAGACGGGCGTCGGCAACGCCGCCAACCTCCACCTGGTCGTCTCCACCGGCATCTGCACGTTGGCCAACGTCTTCCCCATCACCACCCTCAAGGGCCGCGAGCAGACCAAGCTGGCCGGCATCTACTACCTGGACGACATCATCACGGAGCCCTTCCCCTACGCCAACGGCGCCCTCCGCGTCCCCGACCGCCCCGGCCTCGGCATCGAGCTGGACGAGGAGCGCCTGGCCAAGTATCGCGTCAACTGACGCCTTCCGCCATTCGCCGTTTGCCCTCCGCTGGGCTTCAGGTCCAGCCGGAGGCTGATGGCCCTTACGCACTGGGAGTGACATCAATGGACGCGCATATTGCGGAGCGCTACAAGGCTGCTATGGCACATCATGGGCTCGATGCCATGGTGGCATACTCGAAGGAGAACGTGGCGTACGGGGCCGGATATACGGTGCCGTCGCAGCTCCTCAGCATCCGCAACCGGCAGTTCGCGGTGGCGTGCAACCGGGACGGCAAGGCGGCCATGCTGCTCACCGCCAACGAACTCCTGGAGGCCCAGAATCGGAGCACCCTGAAGGACCTGCGTCCGTACGACGAGTTCGCGGACGACCCGATGGCGGTGCTGGCCGGTATCCTGAAGGATCTGGGAGTAGCCCAGGGCACAATCGGCCTGGAGATGGATGCCATCCCGGCGGACCGGTGGGAAGCGCTCAAGAAGCAGCTACCGCGGGCCAGGTGGGAGCATGGC
>Ga0214473_10005022_pt1 | contig 15860 bp, 11 predicted proteins | sample RVTome_7_FD_203509 | JGI IMG/M metagenome (GOLD analysis project Ga0214473, IMG submission 203509) | Soil microbial communities from uranium-contaminated site in the Upper Colorado River Basin, Wyoming, United States - RVT98D197 | ecosystem: Environmental > Terrestrial > Soil > Contaminated >... | reverse complement strand
GAGTATGTCCGGGAGGACGCGCCGTCCATCGTCGTCGAAATATACCAGATGTCTTCCTCTGAAGATGCTTTTGGGATTTTCACCCATGATACCGACGGTGATGAATTCGATCTCGGGCAGGGGGCGATCTATGCCGCCGGGCTACTCCGCTTCTGGAAGGATAAAATCTTTGTCCGGATCCTGGCCGACCGGGAGACGCCCGAGGCCAAAGCCGTCATTATGGCCTCAGGCACGAAAATCGCCGGGGCGATTTCCCAAGACGGCGAAAGACCGGCCCTGGTCAAGGCCCTCCCCACAGAGGGCTTGAGGCCGAAGAGCTTGCGCTATTTGCACACCCTGATATCTCTCAACGCCCATTATTATTTTGCTAACGTGAACATCCTGAACCTTTCGCCGGAAACTCGGGTTGTGATGGCCCGCTACGAAAAGGAAGGCTCTCAGGCCCGGGCGCTTGTAGTCGAGTATCCCACGGTCGAACGGGCGGTCGATGCCCACGGAAGGTTCGTGGAAATGTTCTTGCTGGAACGGTTCGAAGCGGACCGGAAAGTGCTGCCAAAAAAGCTCGAGGACGGGAAATTCGCCGGCGTCGCGCGCAGCGGAAAACATTTGATCATTGTCATCGAGGCCGAGAAAAGATCGGCCTTGGATTGGATCACCAAGACGATATCTCAAAACTTGGAGGGACGAGTGCCATGAAAAAGAGAAGGGCCGGAGGGACTTTCACCCGGCGCGACTTCATCAAAGGCGCGGCCATGGGGACTCTTGGGATGGCCTTGTATGGGAAGGGCAGGCCGGTCTTCGCCGGAGCGAAAGCGGGCGCCGTTCCGTTCGCCGCCGAGAATCCCCAAAGTGTCGTTGTCTTGATCAGGAACGAAAAGGCCATCGGCGCTGCAGACAAAGTGGATGCGGCCGTTGTCCAAGAGATGATCGACACGGCCGTCAAGCAGTTCTCGGGGGAGGCGGATGCCGCCAAGGCCTGGGCGAAGTATGTTCGCGCCGACGATACGGTGGGCGTCAAATTCACCCGCTGCGATTGGATGCGGGTCCACACCGATCAGGCCGTCATCGATGCCGTCGTGAAGAGAGTGGGGGAGGCTGGTGTCGGTCAGGACAAGATTTATGCCCAGGACGGCGGGCTCCCGGTCGCCAAGTGCACGGCTCTAATCAACGTGCCGTCGGTCAAGGTGCACACGCTGACGGGGATTGCCGTGGCGATGAAAAATTACATCAATTTCTCGCCGTCTCCGTCCAAGTATCACGCCCCGAGCACCAACCTGGGTGAAATCTTCCTGCTGCCGGACGTGAAAGGAAAGACGCGGCTGATCGTCGTGGACATCCTGAGGCCGTATTTCGGTCCCGGGCCCCAGATCAACCCTCTCCACCGCTGGAATTATCATGGCATCATGGTGAGCAACGATCCTGTAGCTGTGGAATGCGTCTGTTTGAATATCTGCCAGGCCAAGCGGAACCTTTTTAAGGGCGAGCCCTGGCCGATTACGCCACCCCCCGACTTCATCGCGGCGGCGGAAAAGACATACAAGCTGGGGACGGGCGATCCGACGAAGATCAAGCTCATCAAGTTGGGCTGGGACAAAGATATTCTGGTATAAAACTATTCTTCGGGCGAGCGGCCGGCGAGCTTGTCTTGGACTCTTCTCAATTCGTCCTGGGCGTCCCTGTAGAGTTTGGACTTGAAGGCGATTGTATCGAGCTCTTTCGTCTCGTTCATCCTCTGTTTTAGCTTCTCGATCCGCGCCAGAAGCTCGGCCTCGCGCCGCTTTAGCCTGTGGATTTCCGTGCTGTTTAATCGACTCTCGTCCATTGTCCTTTCCTCATTTTCAAACCCCTTGGCTCGAGGTGGAGTCAGTATAGCCGATATCGGTCACGCAAGCAACGGTGCGTTTCTTGACTGGACCGTGATCTTCCTGTAATATGACTTTCCCTCAGGTGGGGCTGTAGCTCAGTTGGGAGAGTGCTTGACTGGCAGTCAAGAGGTCGCCGGTTCGATCCCGGTCAGCTCCACCAGTTCTCTCTCCTCTGATTTCCCTTGTTTTTAGAGATTTGTCGAATAATCGATCCTTCTTTTGTCTTTCAATCGTAAGGCATAATTTTCAGTGCTTTTCAACAGGTTTGGACCCATCTTGGGCACATCTGGGGCACAAAATGGGCACACGGCATTTGTTTAGTTTCTGAATGGATATAGTAGATTGCACTAAGCAGGGATTGCCTTTCCAAGCTATTTTTGCTATCCATGTATAGAAAAGTGGTTTTAAAGTCCTGGGGGCAAGTCAGGTGCCACAGTTTGATCCGACTGATGAGCAATTGGCCATCATAAGGCATAACCCGGAGGATAACGCTCGAGTTCTCGCAGGGCCAGGAACAGGGAAGAGTTCGACACTCATCGCTTTAATCAATAGTCTGCTTGAGAGATTTCCCGACCTTCGAATCAGGCTGTTGACTTTCACGCGAGCAGCGAGTGCTGAACTAGCGCGTAGAGTATCTAGGCAATCGGCCGCCATAACACTGAGGCCCAGTACTATTCACTCTTTCGCCATTTCTGTCCTTTTGCAGAACCCAGGGGCTGGCAATATTCTTGAGCCCCTCCGAATAGCTGATGATTGGGAGACTTCGGAGATTATTAATCCAACCTTAGCGAGGAGAGCTGGACTTACAGTCCACAGGTTGGATCGTTTCATTTTGGAGATGGCTGCGAACTGGGAATCGCTAGGACCCATACAAGACCCCAGAATTAGCCGGGAGGACAGAGCACGCTTTCTAGGGGCCTGGAACGAACACCGAAAAATCTATGGCTACACATTGCTCGCTGAACTCCCCTTTGCTCTAAGAATCTGTCTCCGTGATCATCCCGACCTTGAAGGTGTAAGCTTTGATGTTCTGATTGTTGACGAATATCAAGATCTCAATGCGTGTGATTTGGATGTGTTGAAGTTTATTGAGCATCGGGGGTGTTCAATAATTGCTTCGGGGGATGACGATCAATCAATTTACTCTTTTCGCAAAGCGGCACCAGAGGGAATTAGGCGTTTCCTGCGCGATTATCCAGGTGCAATTGACTATCCTCTATCAATTGCTCAACGATGCGGGAGAAGAATAATAGACTGGGCAAGCTTTGTCATCGAAGGCGATCCGGATCGTCCTCGTGACAGACGGAGACCTTCATGTGCAGAGGGAGCGGCGGAAGGCAAGGTAGCCCTTCTCTCTTTTCAAGGTCATGCAGCCGAAGCTAAAGGAATAGCGAAACTTGCTTGGCTACTTATAGAGAGAGAGTCTATTTTTCCTTCGGAAATCCTGATTCTGCTTCGCAGTGATCATAATCGCTCTTTCAGTGGTCCAATAAAACGAGAACTTGATGCCCTGGGCGTTCAATATTCTGACCCAGATTATGTTGATCAAATTTTGGCTGAACCCAATAATAGGAGGCTCGTGGCTATCTTTCGTCTATTAGTGAACCGGCTTGATTCAATCGCTTGGGCAACTCTTCTCAAGTTGACTCATGGGATTGGCAATAGATTTTCAGATTCTATTTATGAAGCGGCTCGTACGGGTCTAACTCATTTTGGCCATGCGCTTCTGCAAGCATACAATGTTGACTTTCAAGGCATGCCGGTAGTTCAAGTACGTCTCACACAGACTCTTATGCAATCGGTTCTGGCTTGGATTGATTCTCATCCGATCCCAGAGGAACATCAAGGTGGCTGGGGACAATGGATTATAGATACATTACAAGGCGAAACTCCATGGGAGCTAACTGAGGACTTTAAAAACCTGCTTCTTGAGTTAGACCGACTTAACGAGCCCCATCAGAGTTTTGACCGTTATCTCGGACAAATTACCCCTTTAGGCAAAGATATAGCCCTTGCACACAGCGAAGGTGTTCGTATTATGACCCTGGGCAAAGCAAAGGGCCTCACCGTCCGTGCGACTATAATTGGGGCTGTTGAGGAAGGAATAATTCCACGACCAGACAGCAATCTAGGTGAAGAACGTCGACTGCTCTATGTAGGAATGACAAGAGCAAAAGAATTCCTTTTTTGTACTTGGGCGCGAAGGCGAAGAGGACCGACTGCTAGGTCTGGAGCACCGCGTGTTGGAGTGGTGAGAAATCACTCCACGTTTCTTATTAGTGGGCCAGTGGAGTCACAGGATGGCCCTGGCTATATCGACCATTACGGATAAATGTCAACGGCCGTTGGTTGTATTCAAGACATTCAATATAAAGGAGCCACTGTGAAGAGCGCCCCAGGTATCGCAACAAAGAAAATAGGCGAACTCCTCAAGCAAAGGTTTGAAAAGGATTCTGAGCTATCAAGCCTGGGAGTGTACTATGACCACGGAACTCGCGAAATATCACACAACGTCTTCCAGCCAACGACCTACATGGGGCGTCGCTATGGTCGTGACGCTACACTTTCCGGGCTCGATATCGCGCTTACACTTGGATCCAAGGTGTTAGTGATAGTCGAGATAGAGGAACGAACTGCACGGCCAAAGATCATCCTTGGGGACATTTTCGGCGTTGTGCTAGCGGATAGTGTGATGATCGGAAAGCGACGTTACGCGGTCAAAGACGTTGAGCTCTTGATTGCAATGGTCACTCCAGAGAAGGGCAAGATAGCAGGAAAGCTTTCTCGCCTCAAACGGCACGTTAACAAGTACATCAAGGCCCTCCGTGACTCCGGACGGTCCAAAAGCGTTCGTATGGTCAGCATAGAACCGGCGACTCAAGACGAACTAGTCCAACGCATTGAGAAACGTGTTAGGTGGACTGCCAAAAAGAAGCTTCGCTCTTCCGAAGTGGCGTGACCCCAGCCTGCCCAAAGTCGAGGATGCCCGAAAGAGGCTGGCTGGGCTGAGCTGAGTCACCCGCGTGTCCCTTCTGCTCCCCCCAGGTGTTAGAGGACGGGGCAACCGCGGATGTTCGCCTCAGTTTAAAAGACGATTTAAATTTAGCTATTTTCTCGCAGAATTTAAAAATGGCAGTGCCATTCTGCCCTTGTCGCGGGCCCAAGGAATTCTTAGAAATGTCCGCACATTCCTCATTTGACATCTTTTTATGCCCTTTGATATAAGCCTAAATAGGATCGAGGCGAAAATAGCTGAAACAAGAAGACTATAGAAATGGGATCCAGTTTGCCGTCTGGGAATCGCAACCCGCTATTGGAGGGGAAATGTCGTTAAGAGGCAGCGAATTCAGAGGAGCATTGCTTTAGGCAATGGAAAAGTTAAGAAAAAGAATTTACGAAATAATCGATGTTGTTCCGCATGCAGAGGGGACGAATCAAAAATTCGATTTCTTTGATGTATTTCTAATTACTCTGATTATCCTAAATGTGGTGGCTGTATTTCTTGAGACCGTGCAAAGCCTCTATGTGCGATACAGTTCAGTTTTCCATGCCTTCGATGTCTTTTCGGTGGCCGTTTTTACAATAGAATACCTGCTAAGAATATGGACTTGCACGCTAAATCCAAATTATCAAAGGCCGGTCTTGGGCAGGATTAAGTTCATCCTCACGCCCTTAGCTCTTATTGATTTATTTGCATTCTTGCCGTTTTATTTGCCTCTCCTTCTCCCCTTTGATCTGAGATTTCTTAGGACGTTCCGATTAGTAAGAATCCTCAGGGTGTTGAAGATCGGAAGGTACTCTGAATCGCTAAGGTTGTTTGGCAGAGTGTTGAATTCTAGGAAAGCAGAGCTGCTGACCTCAGTTTTCGTGATCTTCATCCTTTTGATAGTCTCCTCAAGTTTCTTATATCAATGCGAACATAAAGCTCAGCCTGAAAAATTTATGAATATTATCGAAGCCTTGTGGTGGGGAGTTGTTACGCTTACAACAGTGGGCTATGGAGACATCTATCCTATCACTCCCTTGGGGAAGATCGCAGCCGGAATCATAAGCATATTGGGGATTGGATTATTTGCACTGCCTGCGGGCATACTCAGTGCCGGATTTATCGAAGAAATGAGGAAAAAGAAGGCAACACCCAAGACGTGCCCTCATTGTGGGGCGAACCTGAACGATTGAAAGAAGCAGAGAGCGAAAAAGGTTATAACTGAACAGTGAACAGGCAGAAGAGGAACCGGTAGTGACTCTGAATTCTCTTAACGTGACGGGTACTATCTTTTAATTCATAAATTAAAAATATTGGTCGAATAGTAAATCCTATAAAAGAAATAAATTGGCAGTGACCCAGCACTTATCGGGGATATGCGAAATAACGCACGCGATGATTTCTTAACCACGAACCGAGATGCGTGCTCTCATAATCCTTAATCAGGCCTGCCTGGTTATATTCACTTATGAGTTGAGCGTCTAATTTCTGAGGCAAATTGGGCCGCGCCATCCATATCGAGTTCTCGGGAAGTGAAAGCTTTCCTAAGAAGTTGTTCCGTAAGTAGATTGTCCCACTTTTCTTTCAATTTATTTTGTACGGAATCCGCAAGCTGTTCTTGGCTTAATAGTTGCGCATCCCTTATTCTGGCAAAAGCATTTAGGAGATCGCTAAGATTAGCACCGTGTACCCTTACCAGAACCCCTTCATTTGTCGCCCTTAGATTATGATGCATAAGTATTAAGACTAGCGTATCATTGACCCAATCACCCAGCCAACTAAATAAGCAAACATCGTTGCCGTTATCTAGAAATGTATTTCTGTCAAGCTCAAGTTGGGAATACGCATAACGTGCTTCTTCGAGCTGGCTTGCTGCGGTTTTATCAAGGAAAGGAAATGTAGTGGGCTCAGAAAGAATGATTCGCATCTCCTTGCGTACACGATCGTGAACCTTTCCGCCCATCCCGTCGAACAGAGGAGGTTTCCCGCCCTTGGCCGTCTCAACCTCGATAATCTTGTCTTCGGGTCGGCAGGACAGAACTCGCCAGCGCCTACCTGCAAAAATGATATAGCTGCCTTCTGCTACTGGGCGAGAAAGAGGAAGCGTGCCTAGTGTCTTGCTTGCGTGAATAATCCTAAATTCTTCTGGGCTTGAAAATGCAGCTAAGAAACTATAATGATTAACAATTCGTTCCCCAATTGAACCGAGCAACAACAGTCCGCTGCTGTCTTGAGCCAGAATCTCCTTTGCTCCCAGCAAATGGAGGAGTTCAGCAAATTCTCTTTTCTCTATTCCAGAAAAAACACCACTCTGAGTTAGTACTTTCCAGGCATCAACCGCATTTAGGCCTCCATATTGCGCAATCAACGATAACAATTGTTGTATGAGCGTTGAAAGATGGAGATCACTAATTCGTGGCGGCTCGTACCAACCTTTTAACAATAAACAGATCTGAGCTATTGTTTGAACAAGGCTTTCGCGCAGCTGATCAGAAATAGAGGTATCGGGCGTGATTTCGTCCTCTAGACAATAACACCGAAGTATCGCTGCTTCGCCTCTTCGTCGTCCTGAACGGCCAAGGCGTTGTCGGAGGCTGGCTACAGACGGAGCCGGGCCAATCTGAGCGACGCTTTTCACTTCTCCGATGTCAATTCCGAGCTCAAGAGTAGATGTCGCTATTGCCGTCGCAGGGAAATCTCCAGCCTTAATTGCCCGTTCAGTTTCCTCCCGAATCTCCTTTGATAGGCTGCCATGATGAGGCCAGAACTCGTTAGGAATTCCCAAGTCCTCGCATGACCGTCGAAGAAGATCTGAATAAAGCTCAACTTTTGCCCTGCTGTTAGGAAAGATCAGATTATTGGCTCCACGGAGCGCACTAAATATATCTTTGCCGATTGAAAGAACACCTTTAGTTATTGCTTTGTTATCTCTCTCCCAAACGTCCGGTCCGCCAACCACCTGAAAACCTGTCCTAGTTTGGCTAGGGGATCTATCGTAGTATCCTTTGACAATGACCTTTAGTTCTTGCCCACTTTCCTTGCTCTCGATAATGCAAACTGAATGCCCTCCCCCTGGACGTAAAAATTCTGCGGCAATACGCATCTCTCCGAGAGTTGCTGATAACCCTATGCGAGGAAAACGGCGTCCTAAGGCAACTTCCACGCGATTCATTAATGACTGGAGTTGTTTCCCTCGTTCTGTATCTACGAAGGCATGTAGCTCATCAACTACTATATATTGAAGCATACCAAAGATGCTCGACAGGGAGTGGCCATACCGAATCAGTATTCCTTCAAGCGACTCTGGTGTTATAAGGAGACAGCCATAAGGTTCCTTTAAGAAACGTTTTTTGCGTGCCTCGGAAATGTCACCGTGCCAAGGAATAACCTGAATTTCGAGCAAATCACACAATTGTTCAAGTCTGGTCCATTGGTCGTTAATTAGTGCCTTTAACGGGCTAATATAGATAACTGAGGCCTTACGTTCCTGTTGTGCCAAAAACCGAGTCAGTATTGGAAAGAACGCGGCTTCAGTTTTGCCCGAGGCAGTCGCTGAAGCTATGATCACATCATGTATGCCTTCAACGATCAGCGGAATTGAGGATTCTTGTATATCCCTAAGCTCTGTCCATCCCGCCTGCCAGATCCAATGCTGGATGCGTTCGTCTAAAAGAAAGAAAGCAGAAGACTCTCTCTTAGAGTTTGAATTTGGCGAGTTCGTCGTCACCTGTTTCTGATCCTAACCCATCAGGCTTATCGATGATTCCGGATGCGCCTCCATCATCCTTTTGCACTTCGATTTTTCCCAATAGTTCTTTCCAGCTTGCACCAGGATTCTGTTCAAGTATAGCCAACAAATTGATGAAAGCTTTAATGGTTGTTCTTGGCGTACGAAAGTATGCTTCTCCAATCCTTTTAAAACAGTGCTCCATAAAAATGGGCAAGGCTTCATCGGGTAATAAATATTTTGAGGGATCGCCAAACGCATAGACATCTCTTAGTTTTTGCAGTAAGACGAAAAACTCTTCAGCAGAGAGGCTTGCCAGACGAAGGACAGGACCTGTAAGGTCTATAAGCCCATTTTTGGCAAATGTGTTTTCTGCTAATCTACTTTGGAGTGCAGGGTAACTGTAGAGTCCCCGACGTGTATCCATAAGAAATTCCGAGGTGCCAGCTAGCAAGAACCCGACGCCTTCGGATATTCCCTGGAGCGAGTCATTCAAGATCCGCAATATTTGCTCATAATTTGCATTGCGAGCCTGTGTATTAGAAAGCTTGTATAAATTTACTAGTTCATCAAGGCAAATAACCAAGCCTGAGTAGCCAGCTAGACGCGCGAATCTTGACAATAATTTCAGGTGATCATAAAAGGAGCCATCATCAACGATTGTGCGAACGCCAAGCGCCGCCCGCGCTTCTGTTTTTGTAGAAAATTCTCCGCGCAACCACCGGATTGCGTTGACTTTGAGTTGATCATCTCCGCTCTCAAAGCCCTTCCAATAGGCAGCAATGATCGCCCCAAAGTCGTAACCTCCAACCATTTCAGAAAGGTTTTCGAGTTTTTTATAGATCGACGCTTCGGGGCTCTGACCAGAGGTCTTTGCTTCAAGCAGTACGGTTGAAACAAATTTCTCCACGATACCCGGAAGAGCACCGCCGTCGGGTTTCGTACGAGTAGAAAGATTTCGCATTAGTTCGGCATAGAGCGCACGAGCTTGGCCTCCTGTGGCTTGCAGTCGCCGATCGGGCGTTAGGTCGGCATTTGTGACAACCATCTTTTTTTCTAGGCCAACTGCCCTAACAAGGTTGAGAAAAAATGTTTTCCCCGAGCCGTATTCACCGATTACAAGCCGAAACGTTGAGCCAGATTGCGCAATATGTTCGATATCTTTGATAAGAGTATCTAATTCTCGGGAACGGCCCACTTGGATGAGGTGTTGGCCTGTTCGTGGGACGACACCCGCACGCAGAGACTTGATCAGAGCATCTCGTTCCCTAGCCTTGATTGGCATTATTTAGTGACCTCCCTTATAACTTCTGGATCTAAGATTATCGGGTCATCTCCTTCGAACAAAGGCTTATTAAAAGAACTGTAGGACTTTTCGTTGATAGTCTCAAGCGCTCCATCCAATAAAATATTTCGATCTGCGGCTATTTCATCAAGTTCAAGACGGGCCCACTGCGTGCGAGTCATTAAGAGCTGCAAAAGAGAGGATTTTTCGGCGTCGAGGCCAATTAAGGATATCCCATGGCTATCTTCAATCTGCAAATCATTCTTTTGGTCATCTATAGCCTCAAGGTCATCCAGTTCCTGAGTAAATATCTTACTTAGAATTGCGGATACACGTTCTGAGTCATCTTGAAGTGATGCGATTTTATCCGCATTCAGCTTAAGAAAAGACGCTGGCTCATCTCTTTGTTGTCTTGGGATATCGTATCCTTCAGATTCGGCTGAGGGAGGCCTGACTGTTACTGGTTCTATAGCGGCCATATGCATCTTAGGATAAAGCGTTTTTGGGTCTAGTTCGAGCACCTTGAAGATCTTTTCAAGGGCAGAAACTTCTTTGGGATCTATCGTGTAATCGACTTGAGCCACGAGGGTCAGAAAATTGGCTATTGTGTTGCGGGCGTTTGCGTCAAGGTCGGCGATGTGTTTCTTGAAGCCCACAGGCTTCGGCGGGGCCTTCAATAATAGGCACATGTAAGCTTGTAAGCGCGTGCGTTCAGTCTTATTTAGGTGAGGCCATGCCTCTACCTGCCTTTGCAGTAGGGTTTTTTCAGTGTCAGAGGCGACGCCGTCCGCAAACACTACACTTGCGGACAACCGGAGTGTCAGAGCGACAGCCAGGTATCTTTGTTTAGAAATAGGCGGCAGTAATTGTCTTTCATATTTGAAAAGAGCGATATCCTCATTTTCTTCGGGTATTGACCCTCCATATCTTAAATCTGGTTCAAAGCCAAGGCCTGCTTCTTCTAGCAATCGATAGGTCGCGAGCATCTTCCGTTTCGTGATGTCGGGCCGATCAGGCAAAAAGGATCGAAACTTATCAAAGGACATAATAAGGGGACCATCTTTGCTTAAGACTGTATTACGCAAGTCGTCAATGGGTTGACGATATCTATCAGGCCAAATGACAAAAGGCAATTCGATTATCGCGCTGAATGAATCTGTGCTTATCCTATCCTTGCCGAGAGCGCGGCTAAATCCATCGAGTTCGGTACAACATTGCTCGGCAATCGCTTTCAGCTTACTTATTGGACCGGTAAAAACACTGACATCTGGCAGATCAAACTCTTTCTCAAAGGTGTTGCCGCGATATCCAAATGTGGGGCTGGCTACTCTGTGTTGTACCTTTAGACGTGTTATATTTTGAGGAAGTATCATTCCATCACTATACTGTTCATGGTAGCGCTGGGAAAACATCTTTTTAAATTCATCAGGACACCGGACTGCTGGTGTTCTAAGATGAGTGTTCGGGTCAGCCGTTAGCCAAACTAAAGCCCAATCAGCTGGCAACGGTTTTCCCTCCGCAGCGCACTGCGCAAGCCCGAGCTTGTATTCAAAACTTAGCCCTTGTCGCATAGGAAGAGATGGCAGACTTTTTTCAAATAGTTTTTCTCTTTGATCTTTTGCTTTTAGCAGATCAAGCAAAGAACCAGCGTATCCCTGGAGCGAGCTGCTATACGAATATATCCGCACGAGCCGTTCAATCTCGTTTATGATTATTGGAATCTCCGCCCGCGCCTTTGTACTTGTTTTTTCGTCGTGCAAGGCACGGCGTTCAAGCCCGTAAAAATACAAAAACGCAAAGCCAATATCAGCTTGTGAGTCCGATCGGCCGATTGATAGCCAGCGAAGATAAGCCCTCCTAGCTTCAGGCGTAGCTCCCCAGTAAGATGGCCAGTATGAGAGCTGGCGGAAGCGATAGCTGATTTCTCCAGGAGCGACCTGCAAATCTCTATCGATAAGCGCCGGCTCAGGTCCGCCTCCGCTGACAGATTCGAGGCCCTGGCCAAAATAAACCATGCCGCCAATATCGAGGCCATGAATTCTAACGGATTGACCTGCGGGCACCCAAAAATCATCACCATTCGAACTTCTAGCTTTAAAATCTGAATAATAAGGCCCTGCCGATATCGTAACCTTAATGAGATTTTGGCCATTAGCGGATTTCGGGATATCCACCTTTTTTTTGCGGCTATAGGATTTATTAACTAACCACACTATTATGGCGAGTCCAGCGACAACTAGAAGGGCACTGCCATATTTGGCAGCAAGCCAGATAATTACGCAAATAAGAACAAGAAATAATGCGCCATGAGAAGATTTTTTTCTAGGCATGGATTTTTATCAGCAATACGCTATTCTTTGAGATGATGGCGGTGCTTTCCGAATAAGACACGGAAAAGGCCCGTATTAGGCTTTTCCCCTCATGGAACACTTCACATGAAATATATAGAACAACCTGCTCTATGTCAATGTGTCAGGACCCTGTAGATCTGACCATGATCGTTTACACCTGAAGCCCGACTTTTTCCCGGAGCGCTCATAAGGCCTTAAGCCGGGGACTCCGTCCAAAGATGTTGAATGTGTGAGATTTACGAAAAACCTGGCCAAGGATCGCCCCCGCACGTCTCCTCTAAGGATTTGAGCAATTTATCCTGGAAATCGGCTTGGCTGTCCAGGGGTGAAAATAACAATTAGGTAGAATAACAATGACCACTTATTGACTTGGCCTATAGGTAGCCATAAAATTCTATCAGCTCACAGGGGGCGCTTGGAGGCCAAAGGCCCAATTTGAGCATGGCCCCGGATGGTCAAGAGACGGCGGTTAGGGTGATTATCGCGCCTCGTATAGATAGACGCTTGAAGGTGGAGAGAATTCTCACCCGGGTTAGGTCGCATTGATAAAACCGACGTTCGAAATGGAACGCGAAAAGTGTCACGGGAGTTTTATGAGCTAAAGGAGGTTGGAATGACAACTGATGAGCGTCTTGAGAAGTTAGAACGAAAGCTGTCTAGGGCAAGAACACGATTCCGCTGGCTGGTCGTTGGGGCAGGGCTATGCTTTATGTCGGTAGCTGTCATCTATGCCTTTGGGCAGTATAAGACGACGTTCCTGCCCCGTGCTACTGAGGCAGGCATAGGCAAAGAACTCCGTGCTAACAATTTCGTCTTAGAAGATGCGAATGGCAAACCGCGTGCCAGCCTGGGCATGGACGGGGACGGACTGGAGCTGCGTCTGAAATATGGGAATGGTAATATAGGCGCTGCGCTGTGTTTGCATGATGACAAGGTGGTGCTAAGCCTGTTCGACAATAACGGCAAACCGCGCGCCGTTCTGGGTCTGACCCAGAAGATGCCGCTGCTGTGCTTATACGATGAGAGGGAGGAACCTCGCGCTACGCTTGCCGTGCTCGCGGATGGGCCGCATCTAGTGTTGCGCGACGAGAAAGGAAACCCGCTCCCTATCCGATGAAGGTTAAGGGGGTGAACGCGCCTCGTTGAAAGAGACGACTGCACGGAAAGATTATTCTCAATGGGGGAAGCCTTGGATACCTTGAACGAGGTTAAAGTTGTTGTCGAGGGCAGGTGGAAGGAATACAATTGCTTTAGGCTGCACAGTTCATTAGGCTACAGGCCACCGGCTCCAGAGGCTTATGAGGTTGAAAAATTCACGCAAGGGCTGGCACATTGAGCAGGGGGAAGTCAATGAACTTAACAATGTATCGCAAGATCAAGTATAGGCAAGCACTCCCCTATAGAAAAATCCTCGGCAATCTAAGTGATTATAGAGTGAATCTAGAGAGTAAGTCCGAGGAAGAAGAAATACTAAAAGACGAATATAAAATTACAACCGAACATAAGGAACTAATATTATACGAAAAACGAAATGGAGAATATAAAGCGACGTCTATTTTCAGTACAAAGAAACACAATATGTGGGGAGAAACTAGTTATCCATTACTAGAGGACTTATTGACACCACTAAATAATAAATCCGCGTATGATTGGGAAACAATTGAACGAATTTTATTAGATTTTCTTAAGAAAACAGGGAAATATGGCAGCTGTGATTTTACTTTGGGCGGTCTAGCCAGCTTTATTGGGAATGTTATGAGAGCCAAATATGAGCTGACAAAAACGGATTTTGATAAATACTTGATATCAGATGATACTTATCTGAAAACTATTAGGTCTTATGTCTTTTCTCAACTCAAAATATACAGCGAAATTAGTAAGATTGCGGCTTCCGAGCCAGTAGCCGAAGAGAAGGGGAGAAAAATTGTTCAAACGATAATCTCAAATCATGATAGTTTCAATCTGCCAAAATTTACTTTATTTGATCCATTTTACCATGATGATAGTACACCGCCATATGGAATTGAATTGGATGAGCTTTATGCAATGGAAAGAAAATATGAAAAAGAAAAGAAAAAGATTGAGGCGGGATATTCAACTGACAAGGGAAAACAGAGAATTTTGCTAGAAGAATTATTGGAAACAGACTACTTCAAAAGAATTGACGCTTGTGAAAGCAGAAGGGTAATGGGCGGGACCCTTACTTTTAGTCAACAGGAGGACAGAATCAGAGAAGAAGCGAGAGGAATTGCTTCAGCTCTACTTGATCTACTCCTTACATGGGGAATTAATGACACGGTGTTAGCACGCAAGTGCATTTCTGTGTACTGGGATATTTTTGAAGAACGCGCCTGGGAGCGTCAGCAAAAGGAGATAGAGCTAGAGAAGCTTAGAAATAAATGGAAATCTGACATCCAGGAAATAAGAAATATTCAGACGGGACAATGGGATTCTAATACCATTACCCTTTTAGGTATCCTAATCGCGATATTTTTGTCGATATTCTTTGGTTTGCTCGGCATATTTAATATAAGCTGGATATTGTCATTAAAAATAGCTTCACTCTTTTTGATTGTATGGATAACCATATTTAAGATATCCGCCAGTAGAAAATTCTTGATAAAGTACATGTCAAAACTGCTAAGAACCAATAAGGCGTGATATATGATAGTGCAAAGTGGGAAATACCTATTATACTCACCAAGATGAACATTATTTTTTCGAAGCTAGTGTACACTGAAGTTCGCAATTTTACATAGGAGGTAGGCCATCGTAAACTCTCTTCGAACGCGAATCCGAAAGAGAGGAGAAGTTTTACTACGACGGCCCAAACGCGTTATAAGGGACTGTTCAAGAAAGCGCTATTGCAGTTCGTCACGGAACCTGATCCATTCCTGGCGATGCTCAAGTGGGTGATGACGGAGATGATGAGGATCGAAGCGGAAGCCAAGGTCGGGGCGGCCAAGGGAAAGCACATCAAGGAACGCACGACGTACTTTTCCGGGGCGCGGGCCCGGAGGGTCGATACCAGGTTGGGGACGGTCTATCTTCTCGTGCCCAAGGTTCGGTATGGCGGGTTGTCAAGGGGCGTGCAATAATAACCCCTTATGGGCAACGAAAATTCACCCCCCCCGCTCATCTCAATCTTGATATTCCCCGGCCTCTCCCATGTCCGTGCCCTGGCCGAGAAGTAGCTCGGCCTCACGCAGATTGCCGATGATCTGTTCCGGAGTAAATCGTACCCTGCCCATGAAGGCTCCTTTCTTCCAGGTTTTTTTCCCATCATACCTGGACCGATTTAAAGGGGGCAGGTTACCTTGGCGAAAACTTCGATATGCGGATTTCCCCTGTTGGACGGCATCCTGCTTATTTTTCTTGCATTTACCGATCTTGATGGTTTTATCAAGTTTAGGCTAGACTGAGCTGTTTTGTGCAAGAGTTTGCACAATCTCTGCACAATTTTTTGAGGGTATATAGGCATTCACGGCGGGGTAGTCTCCACAGGCGCGGGGCCCGCGCGGAAACTAGAGGACTTCTTCCGGCCTGGAGAGCAATGTCATAGGCCCGAGATAGAAATATCCCTGGTTCGGACAGGTGAAAAGTGATTTTCAGGGGCCTAAAGCCCGGAAGTATATTCAACGATTTG
>Ga0214473_10005021_pt1 | contig 15860 bp, 24 predicted proteins | sample RVTome_7_FD_203509 | JGI IMG/M metagenome (GOLD analysis project Ga0214473, IMG submission 203509) | Soil microbial communities from uranium-contaminated site in the Upper Colorado River Basin, Wyoming, United States - RVT98D197 | ecosystem: Environmental > Terrestrial > Soil > Contaminated >... | reverse complement strand
TTCTAATGCGTCCGGCTGAATAGGGGATTGGACAGGGGATTGGACAGGGAATTGAACGGGTTGAGGTTGCTTGTTGACGGCCTGCAGGATAGATGGAGCCAAGGCCTGTACAAGCGAATCGATGATGGAGTTTGTAGCGGGTGAAGTGCCACCCGAGGGAGGTGGAGGGAGGGGAGGATTGAAAGCGTTAGGCATCAAGTCTTTCAATGCCTCCATAAAACTCTTGACGCTTCGCACCACATCGCTCCCGGAAAGTTTATCTTCCAGGAGTTTAAGGATGACCGGATTGTCTGTGTCCTTTTTGGTCAGAAGCGGGGCCATGGTCGTGATCACGCTGCCGGCAGCCGTGATGATGGATGACCAATCGGTCCTGGGTTTGAGGTCGCGTTTGAGCTCTTCGAATTGTGCCTGAAATGCGCCCATCAGATCATCACGCTCTTTCAAGCGTTTGAACTCGTCTAGCTCATTTTCCAGTTGCGCCAGTCGATCCGTCTGCGGTTTCGCCGCAACGGAAGATGGGGCTGACAAAGGCTTAGTCGCCGCGTCAGCATCAATGAGAGACATTAACAAGGGAGTCTTGGGACCTGCCACTTCGAAGGTCAGATTTCGCATGGCTTGCCCACGTTCATTTCGCACGGTGAGCGCAAAACTCCCACCGCCATACGTATCGCTCAAGTAATCCTCAAAGCCGCCGATCTCAAGTATCTCAGCAATCTTGCATGAGCCAAGATACTTATTTTTCTTGTCGGTATCCTTGACATAGATCGATGCCTTGCCCTCCGGTGGGTACTGGGCAAATATTTCTTGGGCGGATTTCGCGTCCGCCTTATCGATCACTTCCACCATGGCCGCCTTGCCCCGTGGGCGTCCACGACTCGGTTTCGGTTCTACAGGTGTTTCGATCTTGGTTTCCTCGGACATTTCACCCTCCGTGTACTTTTCACACTGTCACTTTTTAGTGACACTATCATAACATAATAATCATTTTTGTGTCAATTAAAAAGTTGACAATAAAGGTTGGATTTGATACAATAAGAGAGAGAAAAAAAATGCCCCAGAGGGTTCTGGGGCAATTCATAGGGTTGGTACGTGATATAGTTTTGCGTAAGCAAGAGGAAAATCTAAAACGCCCCTCTCACTACCCACGTGGGAATTATATCACCTCAACCCGCGTAAAAGCAAGAGGAAAATCATGATTAATTCCTATCGACAACTCAAAGATGCCACAAAAATCCTACCAGCATCTTATGTATTCCACTTCACACCCGTTAAAAATGTACCACTCATACTGTCGAGAGGCTTGAGGCCAGACATTTCCGAAACCGCATGCACGGAGATCTGGTTCTGCTCCCGGTCGGTTATCCGGTGGGCATGGCTGCATGTTATCGCACGTCATCGTGCCCGCGCCCTTGCCTTGTTCGCCTTCCATTCGCCCCACAAAAAACGCAGACGAGCGAAGTGTATCCATACAACAACCCGGCCCATCAACGCCCAATTCGTGGGCATAGTCAAAATCGGAGGGACAAAATGATTGAGATTGGCGAGATGAAGCGACACAACATGACGATCCAAACCGAGAAAGGTTTGTTGTGCCTGGATAGGCATCCACACGCCAACAGCATTTATCCGATCGAGGGAGATGATTTCCCGGCACGATTCACAGAACTGGAATATCGCGGATGCATCAATACACCCGATGCAAACCCGGACGGCGCTTATCACGGAATACCACCGGAGCCGGGACAATACGTTGTGGTACGGTCTTTCCTACGGAGAGAGGTCATGATCTCCAGTCGTATCATCAGAACCGCAAAAGGGGCGAAAAAATGAGCTGCTACTATCACATCAAGCGTAACGCAACACCCTGTCAATTTGCATACCCAGACCCAGACCATCCCGCCCTCCTGAGAGCAGGGGGGAAGGTCTGGGAGAGATTTCATCCAACGTGGATTATGGTCACAATAATCAAACCATCCAAAGGGGGGGGAATATGGCAACGACCGCCACTGCAAACGCAACCAACAGGCAATTCATAGCCATCCCAGCAAACGTACCGGAGCGCATGAAAATAGCGAAACTATCTTCTTGCGCTCGCGATTTGTATCTCCATTTGTGCAAGATTCAGAACTTCAAAGCGTTTGACTCTCGCACCTATCCCAGATCTGATGCCAAACTTGCCAGCGATCTGGGATACGCTGAAGAGACCATCAGAAAAGCCAGAACATCATTGGTCAAAAATCATTTCGTCGATCAAAACTGGCATCAGATCGATAAACAACGGGTGATTGGCACCCGAATTTTTTACATCAATTTTGATTTTGCTCCTCCGCGGCATCAAAAACCCAAGCAGCAAACCATTGATTTTCAACCACGCTTTCGGGAGAAAGCATCCCAAGAAAGTGGTAGGCCTCATCCCACTTTTTCCGAACCTCAAACCCCTTCGGTTCCGCTCCCCGAACCGCTTCCCACCACGTTGGTGGTCGCCGCATTAGATACCCGGGGTATAGATACTTTAAAGGACCCTACCCCCCCTGGGTCCCCCCCAAACGTCGAAATTTATAGTCTATGGAACGAGAAGAGGGGGGAGGTGGAGGCACCGGAGGTTTTTTTCCCCGATCTCTCTCGAACGTTAGAACACATCCAGATACGTCACACTTTGTCGGATGTGCAGGCCGTGGAAGTTTTTAAGCAGGTCATCCAAGATCACGTGACATGCGAAATTGGGAGGCCCTGCTTTTACGTCAAGAGCTTAGAAGGTCAGAGCGCATTGCGTAAAGCAGTTAAAAAACAGAAATCTTTATCCCTGGCCACCTCTTCGGCCCCTACTCAGGCCGAGGAGACAACGGAGAACGAAAAACCATTCAGAGAATCCTCTGATACCAATGTGTCGCGCCCCGCGCCCCGCGCCTCCGATGCGCCCCGCGCCCCGCGCCCCGCGCCCGTCGAGTTTGTCGAGGAGGGGATGGCGCGACTCATCGAAGCCCGCGCACGGTTGGTTAAATCCGATCTGGCGACGGCATACACGGACGCAGAACTGGCATCAAAGCGCACGGTTTTTGAGCGGCAAGCACGGGAGATGAAACTGAAGCGACGCGAGAAGATGGGTGCGATCCGCCTGGATGGTGGATTGACGACTGGGAAGGATTTCGCGCAGGGTGTTTCGGACGTTCTGACGCAGATCGGAAGGGGGGAATATGCCGAGTCAACTTGAAATGCTGATGTGGATACAAATTAAGGCGTGGAATCTGCAAAACCTCTGCTTCCGTGAGCATCTTTTCCATGATGATCGCCAGTGGAGATTTGACTACGCATGGCCGTATCAAAGAGTGGCTTTGGAAGTCGAAGGTGGATCGTGGAAGTTCGGACGACATGTACGCGGAAAGGGTTTTGAAGATGATTGCGAGAAGTACAATGCAGCCGTGGTGGATGGCTGGAAAGTGTTGCGTGTGACCGGGAGGATGGTACAAGATGGACGTGCAATTAAGACGCTTATCAAACTTTTAGGGGGAGGTGAAAACCATGAAGGAAAAACTAGCGGAAATCTCCGATTACATCGACGACCTGGAGGCGCGCCTCCAGAAGGCGAGAATGATATACGCGGAGTGGCAACTGAAAGAGGCGAAGCTGGTAAAAGAGTGTGTCGAACAAAACGATAAGATTGTGCGGCTCATCGAGGCGTTGAAGAAACACGAGCCGCTTCAGGCGGTTGAGGCGTTGTTAAGGGGGGAGAAAAAATGAACTGTTTGAACTGTGGGCAGCCTACGGAGGTGTTGCAAACTTTTGGGAATACCGATCTCATCGAGCGCATCCGTGGACATCGTGATCAGCGAAACTGTGGGCATCGGTCAAAGACGATCGAACGCTATCATGCGTTCGCATCGGAGGGGATGGTCGAGGATGCTCAGTCGCAAGTTAGGACACTGTACCGGCTTCTGACGCAACTGGAAGAGGTCAAAGAGGCTTTAAGTCGTGCACTGGGGATGACGTCGCTTAATGACATCCTCACTCGTCTGGGCACCGATAAGGACATCGAAGTCGAAAAAACGTTCAGAAATTTCATTTGAACGCGGTCGCGGCGTATTCGTTTACGGTTTTATCCAGTGAATACATACAGGAGGGAATTGTGAGGACGCAACAATTGCTTGAATTTGCTCAACTGTCGAGCACTATCCTTGAACAGTTGGATGCAATAAGAAGGCTGATTACCTGGGCGGAACACACGCCCCTGAGATCGACGGAGTGGCTGGATAGCGACTATCTTCCGGTGGTCGTGGTGCTTGAAGCGGACATCCAAGCCGCAATGGGTCGGATACATCTCACGCCAAAATCACGGGAATAATCTTATCGGATGTCTTTTGTCCACCCCCAAAAATAGCCATATTCACCCGGTGACATTACCGGATGAATATGGCTATTTTTTTTGCCAGGCATTCATCGATCGCATGTCCGATAAGGATAGTTATCGGACATTAGAGGGGGGAAGGGGAATTGGTGGAGATGTGAGTCTGGAGGCGAAAAAACACAACCCACTGGAGGCAAGTCCAAGTCTAACAAGTTCCCATCCCCTCTCCCCGGTTATCCAGCCCATCATTAGCCCCACCCATAAGCCGAGACACTGATAACAAGATGCCAACTTCCGCGCCGGCGTCTTACGGATTAAACCGCGCAACCAGCTAAAGAGCGGTGATTCGATCAGAATGGCTGTCAATCCATATACCACGAGAATGTCCATTATCGCTCCTGGATGATCTCATCGAAATCGACCAGCATGGTACGGGAGTTGCCATCTCCATTTTTCAGCAGATATGTCAAACAGAGCGGTTCATCGTTTGGTACATTGGACAAAATCGCCGTCCCTGCCGCGACACCATCGATATAAGATTGAACGGATGAAATGCCATCATAATAAAAAGCCATCCACATCCAATCCGTGCTCGTATTTGCAACCCCACTCCGTCTCGTCACGCCCGTCGTTGTGTCATCTATCTTATCTTTTGCACATTGAAATCCCCAAGTGGTTGCAGCATCCGCTTTGTGGAATCCAATGTTGTCACTACTGTTGGGGATATATGCATCGTCAGCAGGTGATAGTGTTGTATCTCTGACGGATAAACCTACAAAGGCTGCAATCTGAGTGATTTCGGACATTTTCACCCTGTATCGTACATACAATTGCTTCCCCGCTACCAGTTGCACCATTTCCCCGGATCCGCTTGCACCGGCGAATTGCAAGCTCACACAATCGTTATCCAATGGTGCGGTGATGAGTGCCAATGCCCCACCGCGTGGATCATAGGTGGGCAAGTCGGCATCATCAATGAGCTTGACCGTATTTACGCCCTGCTCATTGGTTTGCACCCAATCATTTGTCAGATCGAGATCCGCGACGCTGATGTAATCCCGTTTAACGTGCAGATACGTTTCCGGATGTCGATCCGCATCCGGAAATACAATGCTGTCAGAGGAGCGATATAGCTCCTGTAACTTGCCGTACCCTTGCGTGTTTCGCCCACCCGTGCATAATAAGACGATTTTGTCACCGGGGGTGCCTGTCCAGTTGCCCCTGAGTCGCAAATTATCACCATCATCAACCAAAACCGTTCGGTTCGCACCGTCATTGTTGAGTATAGTATAAGTGCGTCCAGGCACGCCACCATCCAGCCGTGTCACTAAAAGCTGTGCTGTGTTGTCGTTCGCCGTGCGCCATTCAGACACCCAATCCTCTAGAGATGGTGTTGCGTCATTGGCTGCAAAATTATTTGGAGGTAGCGTATCGATACCACCTGCCGTCGATACGTTTGTGACCGTGTTATTATGCTGTTCGATCTGTGACGCCGGCGCACCATACGCGGTGATCGTTGCAATATTTGCCGTTGCGGTTGTTGTGTTATCGATATTTTCGGCTTGAAAAGTACCGGTTACTGTTTCGACGTAAAGCGTGCCCACGGCATCACCGCCCGCCCAGGTGCCGCTTGTCAATGGGCTGAATGTGCCGACAAATACACCCGTCGCGCCGCTGATAGCTCCCGTGAGTATATCTCCGACCGATGGTTCTACGCTGCCGCTATTGAACTCAATGACAGCATATCCCTTGTTTTCGATTGCCCAATAGACGTTATCGATCGTATTGTCCGAGATTTTGACATGATCGACGGAATGACGTATTGCAATGGCGATTTGAGATGCAGACGGTCCACCAATGGCACCTTTCAAAATGTTGTGATGTATGTTGACATTCTGAGTGCGTCCGGTCACCGTCCCCAAAAATGTGATCCCAGAAATCGGACGCGCTGGCGTTCCGGCGAAGTTTCCGCTGAAGGAGGCTATGTTGTTAGCAATATCAACATTGATTATTTTCCCATGTTGATCGCGTTCGCCACTTGATAAAAATGCGCCGAAATGACTTGCAGCACCTCCTGGCGTTCCATCGATTGTGCCACTGTTTGCAATATTACCATTGACGTTGATATTTTTCATATCCTCATCGGTTCGATCATTTTGCAGCTGAATTGCTCTTAACGTGGTTGATGTCGTGTTTGCGATAAGTATATTTTTGTCGATTGTTATATCTTGTGGCGCTCTGTTGACTACGCCACCCACGGTACGCGCCAAAACGTGTATAAGCGATCCGTTCCCAACGGTTTTTATCATGTTTCTCGCGATTGTCAGCTTGCGTATGGATTCCATACGAATCCCATAGTTGTACGTCGCCTCGCCCTGGAGGATGTTATCTGAGATTTCAAAGTTCTCGCAAATTTGATTTGTGTCATACCCCATACAGTCGATCAGTCCGCCAAAGTTCGATTTTGTGTTGGGTCCCCAGTGGTTGCGACTCACAGTAACATCCTGGACTCCATCGTAAAAGTGGATATTATAGTATCCAAGGTCGTCAAGATAACAATCTGTGACGCGCACGCCATTTGAATCCTGGACCAGCATCGCTGCTCCGGTTGCATCCAAAAAATCACAATTGATGATCCGAATGTTGCGGATACCATTAACGCGCAGAGCATGCTCAACAGCATTGGCACTCCCATCTCCGCTATATACAAGATTTTCAAACGTACATGCTTCGATCTTGACGTTTGGAAATTGTGTCGCGAACGTACCGTCGAAAAAAAGCACATAGCGGTGCGAGGGATCTAAGGCATCTGGCTGCATCAATATCCCGTCATAGTGCATATTTTCGATGCTGACATTGCCCCCCAAAATCTTAAACCAATTGCCTTTTGCGTCTGTCATGCTTGCGCCATGCGCAAGATCACCATTAATCTTGGCGCGGTGGTGCCCAATGATGCGTCGCCTATCCGGTATGGTTATCGTTTCTTTTATCACGTAGTTCCCGGGTGTAAACTCACAAAAAAGATGATTGTTGAACATCCATTGGATTGCCTGAGTATCGTCATGCGATCCATTTCCTATAGCTCCGCATTCCTTCGCGTTTACAGGGGATTCCAGCCATTGTCGAATCGCTTCGATGTCTTGCTGTACGCTGGTTTCGGCGTTGCGTTTAAGTGTCCACCCCATCTCTATTTTCTCCTTTTCATGACTTCATCGCAGCATCCGCTCACATCAAAGTCAAACAATCCAATGATCCACCATCCTCGATATTGCCGCGAATATGCCACGATGTAGCCTGTGTTTTCCGACTCCGACCAATAGACATCCCCCGTGATCGCACCCTGTGGCGTCTTCGACGTGACACCGCTTTGCTCACGGGTTAGATCGGGAGGGAGTGGTGATTTATGCGATTCCGATTCAGGCAACCATTGCAGCATGTAACACCTTGTCTACATAACCCTGATTTTTGAACTTACCGCCCACCTTTACAGCCGTCCCGGAGTTATAAGCGGCTATGGCTGTGGCGAGGTCTCGATAACGTTTTAGCTGCCAGGCCAGGTACTTTGTTCCATAGTGGATGTTTACGGAGGGCAGAAAGAGCCCGGATGGCAATCCCGTGTAGCCCATTTGGAGTGCCGTTGCGGGCATGATTTGCATCAAGCCGATCTCCCCGGCTGCCCCGACCGCATCCGCATTCCCACCACTTTCAACCTCGACGATCGCCTGGACGATTCGCACAGGGACATTCTGCGCGTGTGCCTCATCTGCGATATAATCCGCAAGCACATTAAAAGACTTGCTGCTCCGACGGAGGAGCAGGATAGCTGCGGCGCTCAATAAGAGGATGGTTGTGATTGACATGATTAGCATCTTATCTCCCGTTCCGACACCATCCGCAGTCACATCCCGCTATATATTCCCCGGCGTGGCATCGCAGCGGACTATTAGTATTGGATCAACACCGCGATCGGAGATGCGCCCACGCCCACGCCATACAATCGTTGCCCCGGCATGACAACGAAATCAGCGACAGCATAATCCAAGAGTTGATGCCCTTGCGTCAGTCCCGTGATGGGTGTGGCTGCGATTGAGATCGCGTTTGCTGCCGTCGCGCTTGGATTCTGCACGCTAACCTTTTGCGCTGATGTCGTATTGTTAAGATAGATCTGCCGAGCAACTGCCGGCAGCACGTTGAGGCTGATAGCCTGCACGGCCTGGGGAGTGAGTGGAAGCGACAAACGATTTAGCTCAATGAGCGCCGTGAGTAGTGTGATTAAGTCGTTCATGACAGTAAGGTCTCCCGATCCGTGTAACCGATTGCCGTCACATCGAATCGCAGATCATCGGCAGAGTCATTGTTTTCCACGTCTGCATAGATGCCTGATTTGCCGTTAATCTTCCAACCAAACGCTTGTGGATAGTGGTCTTGACCAACAATAGACTCGGCATCGGTACGCGCATTCATGAACGCCTCACCACTCCCCACGTCTCTCAAAAACACCTTCCACGCGCTAATGGTCGCCGGCGCATGCAGCCCCAGGTGCGTCCAATGAAAGTCTCTGCTTCCGACCGGCTTACTCGGCGTTGTGCTGCCAACGGTTCCGTGCGTCACGGCAGCGCCAAACACCTGCAAAAAATAAGGCAACCAGCGACGACGGCGGACTTCGGATGGCACGGCTAACGCCATGCTACTAGGTACGCCAAGACCGCGTAACACGATTTTCATCGTATCGCCGTTACCAGCATCCAGGTTTTCGTAGACGCACTCCACCTGGGAGTTCGCCAAGAACAGCCAGGGGAGTGGAAGTCGAAAGAAACTCAACTGGTTGCCAACGATGCTTCGTGTATTAATGCGATCGCTGGTAAATTGTTCGCCGGTTCCGGTGTCTCTAATGGATACCAGGCCCTCATAAGCGCTGTGGAAACCGATGTGTGTCCACAAAAAATCACGAGAGCCGATGGGTTGCACAAACGCGGCACCGATGGTAGCTGCCGCGACCGTTTGCTCCATGTAGAGATGATGTGGCACGAGATTCGCCGCCGCATCCCCTGATTGCGGAACGCGGGAAAGGAAGTCCTGAGGATAACGCATTTGTCACTCCTTTGTTATCTATTCACGAGGTATCGAAACCTCTCGAATATATCTAGCGAATCGGCCGATTGATCTCCCCGAACAGGTTGACCCGAATGTCCCAAGGCTCCGAAAGCGTCACGGCATCGAACCAACGGATGATGCCTTGGAAAGCTAAATCCTTGGTGATGTAGACGGGATAGTCGAGATACTTGAGATGCCCGTTGGGAATACCATTTGTGATCGTGAGCCACAGCTTATCATCACCCGCCGTCCAGGTTGCGCCTGCTACAGACATGCTCAACCCAAAGGGCCAGGGATAGTCTTGGAGGCGTCCTTGCGTGACCAATGTAGTTTGTCCGAGCGTAAACTCAAAGTAAGTCGATCGGAAAATGTTGTAAGCATCACCCAACAGATTGTCCAGTAACAAGTTGCTGTAAATGTCTGCCGGAGTGATTTCGATGCCGATCGCCATGACCCAGATCTCCCAATCCGATGGTAGCTGTCCGCTCTGGGTCATGTTCGTGAGCCGCTTGGTCTTGTTTGCAATGTTGGTAAACACGAGATCCTCAGCGCCAGCCGCAATCGCAGCCGCTGACTTGCTGATCGTGTCGTAAATCTTGTCTGTGCGCCAGTCACTTTGACGGTACACTCTACCGTCAATGATGATTTCGCCCGCCCTTGCGCCCGCTTGTACCTGTGCCATTGTCTTTCTCCTTCAAATTTTCACCGAATCAATAAAGATAGGGCGTATCAACGATTTCCTGCGTGACCTGGTAGCCCATGCCAGCCCCCGCGAAGGGACCGCCAGGTGGCAATTGTTGTAGAGGCGTATCCATCATGGGGATGATGAGCCCCATATTTGCCCCACTGAACTTCATGTTTGCGGGTGCGTAAGTGTTCCACACCGCGACCATAACATCCGCCAAAGCCCCTACGGCCAGCGCCGTCGATACGTCGCGTTTTTTGATGAGCTGCATGCCCAGGCTCCCGAGCAGGAGGCCGGACAACGCACGAATGGCAAGCTGGACGTTGGCATCAAGCGGTCTTTTGCCGCTATCGCTACCCCGCCCTTGCAAAAGTTCGAGGATGCGCGGGGCTATATAGCGATTTAGCAACATGCCGCCGGCGGTGTAGCCTGCCGTTGTTAGCGTTTGCTTAACTGGTTCCGGTAACTTCAAAAACTTCATGTTCATGATAACTCCTTCTTACATGTATTCACTGGAGCGGCGTTCCTGGTACGTATATCTATTTCCGTTTTTTCTTGGCACCGGACGGCAACTTGCAAACCGTTCGCATTTTGCCGTCGCTTCCACGACGCCTCACCTTGACCAATGCTTTGCCACTTGCGCTCTTGCGCTTACAAAAGTGCTGCATGTCAATCTCCTTTCTTGAGTAAAGTTAAAAGAACGAGAATCCCACCGCCAATCAGCGCCCAAGTCAACAGCGACGACCAGGTTGTCTGTACCGGCCGAATGAAATGCGGTTGTGCCGCTTCTGGGTCATAACGCACCGAAAAGCGACCTTGCCAACTCAAAGGTATGACAGCGATAAGATTCTCGTTCATGTTTCATCTCTCTTTTAAAAAATAACTCACGTTTTTTTGAACAAAAATACCAACGCAACCGCCGCGACACCGGCGATCGCCAAGGGCGTAAGGTTAAGACCTCCGCCCAACCCACAAATCTTGATTGCCTCGGATTCAGGATGCCCCTGGTCCATTGCATTCTGGACGCATTTAAGCCGTGCGTTATAGTCAGTGCTCTCCGTAAGTTGTTTTGACGTAAGCCAAGCAAACAACCCCGTAGCTGCCACTCCACCGACCACCAGGAGGGGCAAGAAACCCAACTCGCCAGGTTGACCAGGTTGACCCGATTGATTGGGCGATCTTTGCATCATTTGCCGCTCCAAGTCTGACTGTGTGTGCATGAGATGGCCATACCGAGAGGCTACGCCTGGGTCACTGAGTTGCAGCGACCGCAGACGGCTTGATGCTTCGATGAGATTTCGATTGGATTTATGTAAGTCAAGATTCATTTGCTAACCACCAAACCACAATGATGCCCAATATGAGCGCCCAAGGAATGTTTTTTGTCAAATCCGCCGGCTTTGCTACATTCGCCAATGCGGAGGGCGAATCATACACAAACTCCGGACGGGTTTGAATGTCCGTCTGTCCATTACCCAGTTGAAGTATGTACATTTTGTCCCTCATCGTCTCATTAGCATCATAAGCACACCCGCACCAATTAGCAGTGGCAGCATCTTTGTGATGCCCTCCGTGCCCGTGCTTGTAATCCGCTCTTGCACAATGACCGGGGGAGGCTGCGGTGGCACGTTTTGCTGTGCCGGCGTTGTTTTGACTTGCACTCCCCCCGGAGAGACCGTCACATGCCCGGTGAACCAATTCCAAAGCGATTGACCGGTTTCTTTCAGACCACCAAGCCCTTGTTCTTTGAGTGTATACATTTATAATACCGCTAGCTTCATCCAGCCACTTGCTAGCGCTCCCTCTGTTGTTTTGATGTAAGCGATTACCATGTAGACGCCTGCCGCGATCCTTTCCGCCAGTTCGTTACGAAAATTCCATGTGAAATATCTCACATGATTTTGTCCAGGTGCGAATGTTGCTTTAGAGACCTGCGAATCTCGTGATGCCGGACCCCAACGCCTAATCACCTTAAAGAGACCGCGTTCGATCGCCTGAACCGTAACCTCATCCTGCCCACCGTCCGGCATCAAATTGTCGATGAGTCTGAACTTCCGCTGTGCTGCTTTATTCGGCACAATCGCAACCGCAAGGTCTCTAAACCACTGAGGTGTCGATCCCTTGATGCCATCCAGACCGATGATTGCCATTTGCATCTGTGCTGAGATGCTCTCGGAACTCATCAAAGTCACCGAAGTTGGCACCGAGGAGATCACCTCAAACTTAAAATCCACATGTCCGGAGGCACGGTTTACGAGCTTCGTGCTTGGCACGGTGTCGAGGGTCAAATACAGGTTGCCTTCCTGTCTTATTCCTTCCCCACTCGGGCCCCTTATTGTACCCGCCGTCTGTTGTACGGGAGACCGGTCGGTCGCCCCTAACTGAGACGAGATCGTTGTTGATTCCGGCGTCTTGCGCATAGCATTGAGGATCGCCAGTATAGCCAAAAGCATCAGCGGGTCCATCAGTCCACCTCATAGATTTTCTGCTTTTTCGCCGTGACCTCGTATCCCAGTCCAGCGTCAATGCTTGCATCAACGGCTATCCATCGGACAGGAGCATGGGGAGGCATGCCAACTAAGGGATATACATGGTCCCAATCAGCTGAGCCAGCAGCAATCACTTTGATACGCACCGGATAGCCGACGCTGCCCAACAAAGCGCCCATCAACGTCGTCATGTCATCACAATCACCGATCCGTGTCTCAAGGGTTTTATATGGCTTTTGAAACGTGTCAACGTCCAGGATGTCTCGTGTGTAGCGTATGTTGCGCTGCACCCACGTAAAGATTGCATCGACTTCGCGTTGCCAATCCTTGCCCCGGACCGCCGCTTGCCGCAGGATTTGCCCTGCCAGGTCACGCATGCGGGTATCTTCGCGCCCCTCAATGATGTAATCCGTGAGGATTTTGATTCGATCGTCAAGGCTTCCAACCCAAACCTTCTTCGCGCCTCCGATTGCCTTTTCACTTCCGTCGTTTTGATGCCAGATAAACCAGAGCGCACCCGCTGACAGCGCAAGCCGTTTCATGTCCAGCGGCTTTGTGTTTAATCCTGCCAGAACGGATGGCGCTACCGATTTGATGATCTCCCCCAGGTTAATTCCGCCTGATACGCCTTTTAAGAGCAGAATGCCTAAACCCAGATTTTTGAGCGTTGAAGCATCCATTATATCCACCCAATTGATATTCGCCGATGAGTTCCTTCAGAACATCCGCAGGATCGCGTTTACTCTTTCCGAACAAGCTGCCCATTTCATAGCTTGCTTCCGTTGCAAATTGTTGTATCTTTTCGCGCAATACACGAGGTTTTGTCCCAAACTTATCAAGCAGGAGCAGGGATTGTCCCATAAGCGTATCAAGGCTGAAAGGTTCGCGTGCGATAAATGATGTTTGCCTGAGATAGTCGCCAATGGTTGTGTCACGTAGATTTCTATCAGCAAATAGTACCGCTTCCCCGATCGCTCTGACTAAATCCCAATTGGCGGGGATTGCGCCGTTGACTATCATCGATCTCAATGAAATCAGCGTCGGGATAGATGCCTCAAGTGCACGTCTTTGGCTGTCCGTCATGGCTTCGATAATATCCCGACGCTCATCGAACAATTTGGCAAAGAGTGCATCTTCAACGATAAGGGTCCCGCCCTGAGATAGGCTACCATCATCCCGGAAAAGTCTAGCACGCTCTGTAGCGACGATGTTCGGGAGCAGGTTATTCACGAACCTCGCTCCCCTGAAAGTGTTGAGAAATTGTCTAAGGGTTTCCCCTTCGTTGATTACCATCTGTTCGATGGCCGCCTCGGGGATGAGTTTCGATAATTCGATGCTCTTACCCACGTTGTCTAACTCACGGCTTATCGGCTTGTTGGCAAGTGAAGCAAAGACAGCAATTTCAGATCGGGGAAGGTCGAGAATTTCACGAACAAGGATGGGAGTTTCCATCTTGCGAACTTTTTCCGCTTCCAACCCGTAGAAAGCCGCTTGCTCTATCAGCTTCCGTCGATAATTCTCATAAGCCTTCCCATGTGTTATCGAGGCATAACGGATCGCCATGGCGCGACTATTTCCACTCAGGACGATATTTTGGTCACCCCAGGTGATTGATGTCCCTTCACTGCTGGTAACTGAGCAGCCTAACACAAGATTCGGATCGAGATTCTTCGCGTTGCGTATGACAGCGGCTTGATCCTGTCCGTTGGGATTGCTGTAATCCCTATCCTGCACGCCCGCAGGATAACGAACGTCAGGAATAAAGCCCTTGGATTCGATATGGCTTGTCAGTAGCCTATCCGCTTCCAATGCCTTATAGCGAGCACGGTATTCGTTTTTTGTACCCTCGGTCGTGGATGGATGCCTGTATTCAACCTCCAATCCGTACCATCCACCATTTGTTTTTTCCGATTTAACGCCAATAGATCCCGAGCCAGGGCAAAAGACTGGGTTCCATTTCCACTCCGCACACCGCTGTTGACCACTGGGGCCGGTAAACTTGCGAACGCATTCACGAATAGGACCCTCAAGATAAACGCCATCCAGAGCGATTTTCATCAGTTTATTCGTTTCATGATGTTCGCTTGAACGTTCCTCAAGATACCTACCAACACCTGCGAGAATAAGCCCAATCGTTGTCAGCGTATCCATTATCGTATGACTCCTACGAACTCGGGAGGTCCCAAGAAATACATCAACATGAACTTCCGACTTGGATCACTCCAAAGCCCAGAGAAGATTTTCAGCGGACTATCCCACGCCATGACGCGCACCTGGTACGCCCGCCCCAGTATCTCCGGCATTGTCACCGAGGAGACGCCAGAAGGATCAGACGGGATGTTGTCAAGTAAGCGAGCCCACGTTTTCGCGTCGTCATAGGAGATTTGCATCTCATAGACGTGGCCCTCTGGGGCACCCACCGCATTTGTCCAGCTTACATGCACTTCGATTGCCCCCCAGGACGATGGAACTGAGAGGATGCAGAGGAGGCACACCATATATATTGTGGAGCTTCGCGTCGCGGTGGAATATTTATGTTTCACGTTTTCCTACAGTTTTGTTCGCAGAATTTGGCATGCAAGGACATTTGCTTGCTCATGGCTTTAATGTCATTCGCCATTCCCAATAGGATCTGGTTCGTCCCCTTGACGTGAGACGAAATGACGTGATTTTTTTTGTCGCTTGATGCCATAATGGTTTTAATCATCATGGCGTTTATGAGGACCACCGCGCCCGGTAGCCCCAGGAGTCTAATGACTTCGATTATGATTTCCATTATATATAGTTCCTGAAGAAGCTGCATTTATGAATACATCTAAACTTCATCAATCGGAGGCGTCGGAACGGCAGAGAATAATGCCCCTATGATTTCGTCTCTGTACTCTTCCGACTTCAAAGATGAGAAATCTCCAAGCCGATTGAAGAACGTCTTAATGGATTCTTCAGGAGCGGATTGCAGCCTGAGAAGTTCAGGGTAGCGATCAAGACCGCCATTTGCCTGGAAGCTGGCGAACGCGCCAACTAACGCCTCAGCGACGATTGCAGGATTGGTCCTTGATGCGACCATCTGACGAATTTGTTCTAATGCGTCCGGCTGAATAGGGGATTGGACAGGGGATTGGACAGGGGATTGGACAGGGGATTGGACAGGGAATTGAACGGGTTGAGGTTGCTTGTTGACGGCCTGCAGGATAGATGGAGCCAAGGCCTGTACAAGCGAATCGATGATGGAGTTTGTAGCGGGTGAAGT